>JAABUY010000125.1_pt1 | contig 164495 bp, 180 predicted proteins | sample 5560271 | NCBI WGS metagenome assembly JAABUY01 (sample SAMN10711886, study PRJNA513374) | rock metagenome | isolation source: Antarctica rocks | place: Antarctica: Victoria Land, University Valley
GTAGACGAGCCAGCAGAGGAGTATGCTCTGCATAACCTGCATAACCCGTACATAAATGCGCATAACGCATGATTAGTCACACCCGCATGGCCTAATTGGCTGGAACGGAGTAAGAATCAATCAATCATCAATCAATCACAAAGCCATTTGAAGCACTTGTTGTTCTCGGACTATACCACAACAATGAGACGAATTGTTGGTAAGGCTCACCAGGTGGCTAGACGACTCATTTGGAAATTGCTGATATACTTGGTAGATTTTCTCCTTGCGGCCGTCGTCCCACTCTTGATCTTGCTCCATCTGTACCTTTCCCCATATACCAAAGTCGAGGAGTCTTTCAACCTTCAAGCTGCGCACGACATCCTAGCGTATGGGCTCCCACGAGAAGACTTTGTCGCCAGATTGAAAGCACACTATGATCACTTCTCCTTTCCAGGGGCCGTCCCTCGGACATTCGTCGGAGCATTGACGCTGGCTGGGGTTGCGCGGCCATTCATATGGTTGTCTCAGAGCTTGGACAGGCAAACACTTGGTACAAACCCAAGTTCTATGGATCGAGGACATCACGCAAGAAAGGCTCACTGACTTCGCGTTCATTGTAGTCAGAGCCATCCTTGCTCTATACAATGCCTTCTCGATTCTCGCATTTCGGAATGGGGTTGAAAGAGCATTCGGCCGGCATACTGCCAACTGGTATCTACTTCTACAGGCGACCCAATTTCATATTGTTTACTATGCGTCTCGGACCTTGCCGAACATGTTCGCCTTCGGAATGAGTAACACACTCTCAAAGTCCTGTTCTGGACTTGACAGTTGCTGACTGTTTTAGGTATCCTTGCTTTACGAGGTTTTCTTCCAACCGAATCATCTCTATTTAATGCGAAGCGAACATCGATGCGACTACGCCTGTCGGTCGGCCTGTTGGCCGTAGCTGGCGTCATTTTCCGGTCTGAGCTTGCTATTCTTCTGGCTACACAGACCGCGTGGCTTCTCTACCGGAAACGTGGCTCCTTACGAGAGCTGGTTCTTGCAGGTATTGGCGGTGCACTACTGGGCCTCATGCTCACAGTGCCAATCGACTCGCTCTTTTGGCTCAGGTTTCCTCTCTGGCCGGAGTTCGCAGGATTCTACTACAATGCCATCGAGGGCAATGCTTCCGATTGGGGCACTAACCCTTGGCACTTCTATTTCACCAACGCGTTGCCACGCCTTATGATGAACCCGCTCACTTGGCAAGTCTGCATCCCACTTGCGGTCAGCTTGAGGGCTACCCGCAAGGCCAGCATCGAAATTTTGGTCCCTCTGGTTGCCTTTCTGGGCATCTACAGCGTTCAGCCGCATAAAGAATGGCGCTTCATCGTCTACACCATACCAGGATTCACGGCTGTAGCAGCCATCGGAGCTTCCTGGATCTGGACACGCAGGTCGAAAACTCTAGTCTACCGGTTCCTCTCACTCACGCTCGTTGCTTCGACTGTGGCTTCCTTTGCCGTCAGTGCTGGCATGCTCGCCATATCGCGTCTCAACTACCCTGGAGCGGAAGCACTATCTCGCGTCCATGAGCTTGGACAGGGGTCAAGGATCGTTAGTGTGCACATGGACACTCTGAGTTGCACGACTGGCATAACGCGTTTCCTGGAGAAGCCGCCTCCGCAAAGCATTATGAGTAATCAGGGCTCGCTATGGATCTATGACAAGACGGAAGATCCACAAACGTTGCTGAGGCCAGCGTTTTGGGACAGATTTGATTATGCACTTGCTGAGAAGCCGGAAAGGGTCATTGGGCGGTGGGAGATTGTCGATGTCGTGGACGGATTCGCTGGAATTCGCATCCTTAAACCTGAAGAGGGAATAGAGGATCTCACTAGACGCAGCCTGACCGCAGAGTCCGTTTGGACAACATTCAATACAAACCCATATCATTCTCTGAGGCGACTGTGGGACATGTTTGCGCTACTCATGCGGAAGCACATAACGAGGGGATGGTGGGTTGGAGCGAAGATGGAGCCAAAGATTCGCATCTTGCGAAAGCAGACTGGTCCCTACAATATTACCCCTCCCTGATTGAGTCACACCGAGTTGATTGTTCCCTAAAGTACTGCCGCCCAGTTATAACGGCGCCCATCAATATCGTGACAAAGAAGCAATAGCAGCGTGGGAAATGGCTGAGGAGGTAGATGGTTATGACTTCTCGGGCGTGGTTCGCCCCTTATGAACAAGTCCGCCTCACTATCGTCACAAAGCCTGATTCAGTCAATATGCTGCATTTGCACCAAGACTCGCATGCCTCCGTCCGAATTATGGATCCTCGAACAGAAACATCAAGCCGGAGGGGGCCTATGGTGTGGCCCACCTGGCCACGAACTGCAGGTAGCCTGCACGCCTACGTCCGAATACAATGTTAGCCAAGAGCACGAGGACAACTCGACAAAAGAGAGTAGATCTTACTAGCGACATAAAACTCATAGCTTCTAGCATTTCGCTTTGTTTCGTCTGCAGAAAGTGAGAAAATCTGATTCAAGTTGGTAACTTCGACCGGAAGGTTATCGGGTCCGAGATAGAAATGAGCGAGCTGACGGATGAGAGCCGTGTATTGGTTTCCGATCATCGTATTTGGAAGAAACATCAAGCCTCGCGAGTCCTCCGTGGGGCAATCGGTCCGCTCAGGGGCCTCTTTCATTCTGAAGAAGGTCGGGCACAGGACGATCCATGGAGAGTCTGGGATACGCACAGCCGGAGTCTGCTCACTTGTGCATGCGGACGAAAATTGATTCATTGATGGATCGCGATTGCCAGGCCTGGCGCAGATAAAAATAGGAGACCGATCCCCGGGCCAGTCTTTGGTTTGCACGGGCATTTTGCTTCCATCGGCCATGTTCTGCAGCATCGTTTTGATGTAAGGAACACTGGCCGGATCCTTGAAAATCGCCGTATATCCAAATTCACTGTTGGAACCGGTAGACGCATCTCTGATGGCGCCTTCAAGCATGGGTGTCATCTGGACGAGCAGCCCTTTCACTATTGCGGTCGCCTGATTGTCGCAGCTAAACACCTTATAGGTTCCCTTATAGCCCGTGTTTCGGTGAACTAAAGAACATTAATCGTTCGGCGCATACTGGTATGAAGAGGTGGGAACCACTTACTTCCACCTAGCACAGGCGTCGCCAAAAGAAGAGCTGCGACTACCGGCCAGATGGCGTGAAGGTGTATCATCTTGCTGTCAATGAGATATATCAACGTCACTGCAGAGTTGGCTACAGCAGACACGTGTTTCTTCGTGCAGTGGTGTGGTAGCTTCAAATCTCAAGGCATCCTCGAATAACGTATGGACCTTCTGTGGGATTAAGTACAATATCCACAACGACGCGCGGTCGTTCATCGCGGTAGCCGCATTTCCAGACTGCCGGAACACAGCCTCCACACAGCCGTTCGAGCATCTCATGTTCTGTATATCCACCCAGGATTCGATATGCGCACCAACACTCGTACAGCATCGCATCACGAAACAGATCTATCGCAAAGGAGTGGGCGATGGCGTTCATGTCATACGCGTTTCACGATTGAGCGATCAATGCGCCCAGTCGGAGAATTAAATTCAAGCTTTTCAGACGGAACATCGCCACACGAAGGTGAAACTTCCGTATATTTCCAAAACCGTTCAGAATCACAGGAAGTTTGGGCCACTTCCAACTGAAAATTTTCTCGACGGTGGTTTGGATTATGGATCCTTCGAACTGTCAAGCAACTTCATCCCAGCTTGAACTAGTAGAATACCAGTGCGAGCGCAACTTTGTTCTACAAACTATACACTCTTCATTATGCGTTTCACAACACTCACAACCACTCTACTCCTTACCGCCGCCGCCCGTGTCTCCGCCGCCGTCCTTCCCTTCAACCGGATGCTCCCCGGCCTAGCAGTCGGACCCAACCCGAACTGCGACGGCATACACGCGCGAGTGTTGTCTGCGCGCAGCCTGCACCAGACCGCAGACACCAACATCACTGCCATCCCGCACTCCATCATCTCGGCCCGCGACCCTCCGCACGACTCCGAATTTTGCGGCGTCCTCCGCGGAAACCAACGGAGTGCCTACTTCACTCTTGATCCCAACACTAAATGGAACGGGTTCTGGGTCATTTTCCGTTACATTCGTGGAGGTCAGCACTTTGCTCCTTCTCCCGTTTTTCCGAAAGTCGAAGTGTGTCATGTATCTTGCCACTTTGACCACTTACACTGACTGCCATTCATATCTAGCAAGGGTCTTCCTCTATGAACAAGGGGGCGGCGGCCTTTCGGAGGGGATGCCGATGGATAGGGTTCTCTTGAGCGACCTGCAATTTGAGTTTCCCTTCACGCCTCGAGCTGATCGGCAGTATGCGATCGCGCAGTGGGCGCCAGGTCAGACGGAACCGATAATTAGCTGGTATTTTGCGACTCAGTGATGTTCTGGCAGGCGGAGTCGTGGGATCGTTTGAGCGACGTGCGTCATCGTTTGAGCGACGCGTGTCATCGTCTACCCCTTCCTCCATGTCTTTGGGGCCGCGCTCGACCTTGCGTTTCAGGACCTGTATTTTGCTGATCATGTCTTCCGGGATGTAACTGTTGGTTTGGGACTGCCACTCGAGAGGACTTGGCTTGATGTAGCTAGACGACCGTCCACGGCCTTTTGGAGACGTCTGCTTCTGACGATTCCTTTCTTTGGATTGACGGCGACGCGCTTGGTTGACGGCTAGAGTGGTATGTGGAGGTCTGCGACCGCGGATGAGACGCTGCTGTCCTGATGCAGAGATCCGAAGACAGCTTTGTCAATCCCTTTCTGCCCAACGAGAGCAACAAAGACCGGCGACTCAATTCCGAGTCCGAGCCGACCGGTGGTCTGATTTTGACGGACGGTGACATTCGGCATGGTGAGAGGCGCTGAGATATCGGACAGTTGTAGAGTCGTTTTCCACCTGCAATGGTGAATGGTGGAAGAGGCATCATGACTTCAGCCCAGGCCTGGTCGGGACAGAGATCGTTAAGCGGCATTCTCACGAAGGAACTCGTCGGGGCAACGAGATCAAATAACCCACCACGGCGTGAAGTGCATGGGGCTGAGGTACTGATGCGATCGTTCGCTCAGACTTCGGTGTCTATGATAAGTATGGCATTTGTGACGGTCGAGGGTACGAGGCAGAGATATTGGGATCCAACCGGCCCTAGTATTCCACAATCTGGCCGTTGGAGCGATGCATCGTACAGTTCGAGAGCGCCAACAAGTTAGGCTTCGCAGAGGAGGCACGGCACTGTTACTCAGGTAGAGAAGAAGAGACGACTTCGAATAGCAGTCAAAAAATAGCAGATAGCAGCAATTGACGGAGCCATGTCCCTCTTGCTTCAACTAGCTGGGCTTCCTCGTACGCGGTCCCGATTTCCGGGGCTGTCCTCTGGGTTGGATTTTCGTCGGGGTGACAGGCAGAGCGGACGACAGCGCTTTTGGAAAGTTTGGATCTTGTACTTGTACATAGTCAGTAGACGTTGGACCCCGTGGTGTCTCACGGAAACACTTGGACCCAAGCAGATGGTGTCCCCTATCCTACATGCCGACGACAATCTCACAGTTTCCCGTGACTGATGATGTAAGAAAACCAGGAATTACTGTTTGAGCGCAGCAACTATCTACTCAGGTACTGTTCTCTCTATCGGTACGCTCATGAAGTATTCGAGGTCGGCAGTATTTGCCCAACTGTAAAGGCTCCTTTACAAGCGACTTTATACCCTAGGCCATAGGGACTTTGATAGCTTGCGCGCAGCCTCCAACATTAGTCGTTGCAATATAGTCTTCTTCAAGCCTACCTCTTCCACATACGACCACAGACTAAGGAAAACTGGGCATCCCGTCCGCTCTGCCATACATAAGCCTTAGATCGGCGGATTAGTAGTTGGGTCGGTGACGACCAGCGAATACCTGCTGTTGTATGTTTTTGCTTTTTTCCCAGCTTCTTTTTGGAAGTGGTTGTTCCTAAACGATCAAGAAAGGTTGTTTTTGTCTATATTCTACTTTCATGGACATGTGTTATGCCAGGGAGGAAAAGGGTTGACCTTTTTGACCGATGCCGTTGAGGGAGGTGCATAGGATTTATCCTTTTAGACGTTCGATGTACGAGCAGAAGCTGCATATGAAGCCAGCCAGATCTACATTCAGGCACCTACAGACGCTCACGAAACGACCTTTCCATCCCGCATCCGCCCCGGCGCGATCCACTTCCTCCCCGGCTTCCCATCAACCGGCAACTCGTTCAAGAACCCCCACCGACTCGCCTCCTTCCACCCCTTCTCCTTCCACGCATTCACGCTCCCCTTCGGAAACCAATCGCAAACGTCAATGAGTCCCTCGTCGTGCGCGACCGCCACAAACACATTCTCGTCGGCGTCGAACTCCGCCAGCTTGTCGATGCTGGCCTGGGCCGTCGGCGGGTCGATGTACCAGCTGCCTTCCATCTCCGTCACGCGGTAGTAAGGCGAGGTGCGTGCGTGCTCGGGGTCCGGGTGGCAGGCGGTGAAGATGGAGCAGGGGCACGGGCGGGAGAAGCGCGAGTCGAGCTTCACGACCGACGGAATCGTGCCGGGCATGGGCACGTACGGCGTGGGCCGGAAGGAGCCGCCGAAGTGGCAGACGTCGCCGCCTAGTAGGACGAATGTCGTGGGCGTGGTGCGGGCGAGGCCGGCGATGTGACCGACGGCGTGCTGCGTGGTTGCGGGTTGTTAGTGGCTGCTCGGGATGAGGTTTGGTGGGTGGTGGTGGTGGTGGTGAGGGGCCAGGCGTTGGGGAGACACTTACCCCTGGGACGTCGAGGAGGTAGAAGCTTCCGTCGCCGAAGAAGTCCATTGCGGGGTACTGGCCGATTTTGAGACCGTCTTTGAAGTTGATCTCGCGGACGTTTCGGCCCCTAGATGTTGGAGAGGTTAGGAGTCTAGTTTGCTAACCCCAGTTCCGGTTGAGGGTGTGTAGGGCGTACTCAAAATCCGTCTCAAGCATGGGAGAGTCCTTCTTGGCGGGATAACCTGGCATGAACGCCTCCTTGAAGCCCGGTCCCACCACCAATTCTGCGGATTTCGGGAAGAGAGAGGGATCGCCTGTATGGTCCCAATGCCAATGACTCCATATCAGGGCTTCGATCTTGCTCTGGTCCACGCCTCCCTCCTCGAGAATCTCATTGATGTTCTTCGGGACGTTCAAGCCTGGGATGGCTTTCTCAATGAGGTCGTGGACCACAGGCGCGAAGTTCCACCAGTCTTTCCTGCACCCTAGGTCAAACATCACAGTCCGTCCGGACTTCTTGTGTTTGAGGTAGAAAGCAAACGTCGGCAGATTGATGGTCTCATGGCCCTTGATGACCGGTTGTACGAAGGCGTTGGCTGGCACCACGATGTCGCAGGTGGTGTTGATGATCTGGAGATCGACAACAGAGTCTCCCTTGGGGAGATTCAAGGAGGGATGTTGCTTGGGTTGGATAACTTTTTGAGACATGATGAGATGTTTCTTGTCTTTTTAGAGGGAACATCGGCTCCCTGATATAAACACTATCACGGAACAGTCCCGGTCTAGGGCGGGGAATGCGGGGCAAGGGGTCTCAGGGGAGCAGCCCAAGATCCGACGCAACACAAAGACATGATATTATGCACCATGGTTCAGGGCCCTCTCCCTAAGCCCTATAGCCCCAGTCATAGTGCTTCCGGCACGCATGCTGGAGCGGATTGCAGAGGTAGAAGACAACGCCCGTTGATCCGAGTCCCTACGGATAAACCGCATGGAACCGGACACAGCCAAAGAAACATATCGCTCGTAGCACCGACTTGGTGAATATTGCCTCGTAATATGGCATTTATTTGGGACCTCACAGAGTCATGTCTGGGCAGGTAGATTTGTCTTTACTGCCGATGGGGTGATTCACAGTCATACATAGCAACTGGCGGCTAACAAGCGCGAGTCGCGGTAGATTCCGACGCGTTTAGCAGCAGCAACTCTGTATCAACTCAACCAAGTTGAGCAGGTCTAGCTTCTTATGAGTCGAACGATTGTCAATATGTCTTCAAATAGAAAATATGCAGGCTTACCAGACCTAGTCAGTAATGTCTGCCTCCCGAAAGGATGATCCAACCGTTACTAAACTCAAGTGTAGGACGCTGCCCCAGATATCTATGAAACTCCGGATCTTACAGAAGATACCTCTACCTTTCCGGTATAATTGATACCTTATATCCATATCAAGCAAGGGCTAAGTCATCTCAGACTTCTACAAGGCGTTCTACATCTCGAGCGTCATCTTATCAGGATGTCGAAGACCAAGATAGCTCTATTATTGACAGGCACCGGCTGAGACCTGATCATGCAAGATCACAATTTTCCTCAGCGCAGGTTGACGCTCGCGATGTGGAGTTCTCTGATCGAGTCGACAGCAAAAGAAGATCCTACATAGCTTCGAGTCGACGAAGGCGCCGCTTGGAGGATGGGACGGAAGAACTAGGGGACCTGAGTGACGAAGAGGACGAGACTCTTCAGAGGAAGCTTGCAAGATTGCACCGCGAAGCGGAGGAACTCCGAGACGAAATCAGTAGACGGCAATCGGGAATTGATAAGGTCACAGACACAGATCCCGACAACGTGAACACTGGAGCGATCTATGATGACGTGGAATCGCTGAGTCGCATGCTGGATGGTATAAGCACATCTGCAAAAGGGTCTAGGATGGGCGCATACGCAGAGCTGGCAAAGATGCTGAGCATGACTCCAGAGGCTGCAAGTAGCACACCCAATAAAGGTTTAGCGGATCAGCAGCCAGCAACAAAAGCCATTCCTACTCCTCCGCACCAACAGAGCCATGCTCTTGCCAAGGCTGCGGATTTTGACAGCCGCTTGACCGCGCTTGAAAAGGCCCTCGGCATTGGATCCTCGTCCTTATTCAGCCTCGATCAAGGTCCCACAAAAGCAGTCATACCAACGTTGGATACTTTGGACAAACAGATATCAACTTTGTCGTCATTATCGCCGGCCTCGCTAGACAAAGTCAGTCAAAACGTTCGCCAACTTACCCTGGAAACCGAGAAATTAGATGAAGCACGGAAATCTGCCAAAGCCGCTCAAGGTGATCTAGTCTCGAGCCCAACTACACCACAAGCAGCCGATGGACGGTTGAAGTCGACAGTGATCTTAGAGAATCCGGAACACGTATCGAAGGTCAACGCCCTCTACAGTACTCTTGCCACAATTGAGAATCTATCACCATTGTTACCTTTGATCCTGGAACGGTTACGAACACTCCGCACGATACATGCCAACGCCGCTACTGCTTACCAAACCATGGAGGACGTGGAGAAGCGACAGCAGGAAATGGCAGCAGAAATCAAGCTGTGGAAGGAAGGTCTAGAGGAGGTTGAAGAGACAGTGAAGGAGGGTGAAGCGACCATGGGCAGTAATATGAGGGCTGTGGAGGGTTGGGTTAAGGACCTTGAAACAAGGGCGGAAAGACTCACCTATTAGATTAATTGTTTGATGTTTGGATGTTACGAGATCCATGGGTGACATAGCGATGGTGTTGGTGTTTTCATTGCAGGTTTATACCCCTTCAGCCATATGACTTTATTCACTGAATACTTTCCATGCTGCTTGTGAATAGCTAGAGTTCGACTCCACAGCCCGGGAGGCTGTCTTAAAAACCCTTACAACCACCTGACTGATCTTCTGTAATACGAGCAAGACAATCTCATATCAACCTAGAATTTTCGCGCTACCATACTCACGACAGATCATAACGTATCTAGGCTCTGCAACTCTAGATCCGATGGCAACCTCACCGTTCTGGAACCTAAGTTCTCTCGAGCGAGCCGCGCCCATACCCACGAGCGATCAACTCCGATCTTCTCAATCTCAAGTGGCATCCATTTGGTAGGAATATCTCCGTAACTCTTGTTGGGTTTACAGGATCTAAAGATCACTACAGGACAAAAGTACCCAACGAGATGTTCCTCGCCATCTTCAAAATGCTCGCACGTGAAGACATCAAGCATTTCAGACTAGTGTGCAGGCTTTGGGAGCTTCTCGGTGCCCCCTTCCTCATGAATCGCGTATTCTTCGGTCCAAGAAGGAAGATCATGGACAACTTCACTGCAATATCCAGGCATCCGATTTTCAGCAAGTCGATAAAACAGATTTCGTATGACGTTGCGCTCAACGATGCGTCCTTACTGGATCTTGAGATATACAAGGAGGAGTTTGATGTTTCGTACGCTCCCATTGACGAAGGAGTCTACCAGCGCGGCCTCGATCGGTATCGGGAGGTGTTCTCTGACGAACAAGCAATACTGGATACCGGAGAGGATTTTGCTGTGCTCAAGGCTGGAATGGATCTGTTGCCCAACGCTAAGAGCTTTGTTTTATCGGACGGCTTGCGACATCGCTGTCTTTGGCACTGGTACCACAGCTTAGATCCTGCTTCTGGGATGCCAGTCCGGCCTTTCCGCTGTCCTATCTATACTCCAGGTGTGACCGTCCAGGGGTATCGTGGGATCTGCGTGTTGTTCGAAGCATACTATGCGCAATGTCACTCTCGGACACAAGAGTCGAGAGCCTGACCTTAGGAGTTGGAGGATCTAAGGACCGGGGCGCTGTTCCTTTTACACCTACTCGATTCACTGGTGTTGAGTCCGGTCACGCATGCAGTGCTCTCCGGTCGCTGACTAAATTATCGATCCAGTTCAAACCCAACTCACACTTCAACATTCATCCCCAAAGGGAAGAGACCAGGGCGCTAGTCGGGTGGCTCTCGGAAGCACAAAACCTGGCGGAACTTACTCTGGATTTCTGCCCTGCGCTGGACTGGGATGCATCCCATGAATTGTTGGAGACGGCAGTATGGCCAAGTCTACAGGCTGTCCGAATCGCTAACATAAGAACTCATACCTTCCTCGCTGCTGGATTCTTGGAAAGACACAGGCTCGAAGCGGACAACTTCGACTTTCTCCTGAAAGGGGGCGGTTTAGAATTCTGCTCAGGGCTGGCCGCATCCACTTCAGTCCACTTGAAAGCCAAATCGGCCAGAGATAAGTTCTGGTGGTGTTCGAACATTAAGCTACTAAAAATGATGGGGCGAGGCAGCGAGAACCATAGAAGCAATGACATGTAGTAGACGCATCGCTGTCAAGGGGCAATACACGCGGCAGCATGTTTTATTATAGAGTCGCCTATTGTCATCAAACCAAGACATTAAAAGAGCAAGCAGCTACCAATCCAAGCGCTCTAGCAACAATACCCTCCAAGAACATGGAAAATTCCACATGCATGGACGATTCCACATTCGTGTCACATCACAGACAAGGTGCAAATCACGCTGCCGCCTAGGGCTTAACATCAAAAAGCAATGACTCCATCTCTATCCCAGACCCACAGATACCTTACTTCTTCTGATAATCATAAACCAACCTCGCCTGCTTCCAATCGTCTCCCTTCCTCACCACAACATGCCTAGCATAGTACCTCTTCCCATCAATCTCTTCAAACCCCCAAACCTACCAACAAACCCAAACCATCAGCCTTCCTCACCCTGCTCACCCCGCCCCACGACCACGAAAAAAAACATACCTGCTCCGCCGTCCACTTACCGCCAGGACTCTCCACCCAGCTCTGCACCGCCCTCCACTTCTCCTCCCCGACGCCCTCCTCCAACCACCCGGTCTTCAGAAACTCCTCTCCCTTCCCCCCCTCGCTCTTGAACGCCTCCAGATCCACCCACCGACTCTTCCCCTTCACCTCCCCGAAGATCTTATCCGTATGCGGTCGTTCTTCCCAGTCCAACGTCCGCTTCTCCGTCGTCCCGCCGATGCCGCCCGTCGCGACCTGGGAGATGTCGATGTGCGTGTGGTGCCGGGGGGCTGGGTCGGTGTATTGAGTTACGGTGAGGGTGATGGTGGCGAGGGAGATGGCTTTGCGGAGGAACCAGCCTATGCCTTGCTGTTTTGGGATGGTTAGATGGGGGGTGGTGGGGACTAGGTGGAGTGGGGAAGTTGGGGCACGTACTAGTTGGAGGAGGGGGTCGGGGTCGTCGGAGAGGGTTTTGTTCTGGTGTCGTGGGTGGGTTAGTTTCTTGACGGCTGTTGATGTTTGGGGTCTAGGGAGGGGGGAGTCGGTAGTGTACCATGACCCATTGTCCGGACAGATCTTTGAGCGTAACTTCTGGTGGAGCGGCCATTGTTCTTTGAGTTGTGGGTTGTCTTGATAGTTTACGTAGCGGAGAGCAGGTGTTGTTCGTGGCCGTAAACAGAGTAACGTTATGTTGTCGATAAGAGGTGTTGTACATAGCCTATCCCGAAGATCAGAGCTCACGGCATGTCCGAGAGCCTCTACGATCTTTGCATGACGCATTCATTCCCGTCCAAGCGCTTGAGACTGTCATTGGGTCCAGCACATTGCCTGGCCGCCATGATCACCATAGAGCGTGCATGATAGCCATAGCTACAGTATCCTCATCTCCTTCTGGCCCCCACTTAAGCTCGAGAATGGCGTCCCTTTCTCTGCAGCTATTAGCGCTTACGCCTCTCTGGGCTTGCGACTTTTCTCTTCTCAGTTACCCAGCTCAGCCGCAGTGTCACTCAACTGCAGGTGTTTTCTTCTATTGGGTACTTATTGCCCAGTCTGTTTCAAAGCAATGGTCTCTCTCCAAGCTTCAGACTACATATTCTACCCTAACCTATAACTTCTGGCAGCACTTCTGCTACCTATCACTTGAGTTGTCAACAATCATGGCGCCAACGAAAGCCGCTTCGTCTCAAGAAGTGATTGACCAATTCTGGAAGTCTTCCTTGACGCCGGTGAAACCTCCAAACAAAGGTGTGTCAGGGCTCCTTCAAACGATCCGTATGTCGGAGACCGCTAGGCGGAGGGCTCATAACATTCAGTGTCTGCAATCTTGCCTCGCAATGTATACGCGCAGATGGTCGAGCAGCGGACACCAAAGGGGATCACGGCGACGGCGAGCGTTACGGCCTCGTACGAGGAGTCGAAGAAGATGTGCGAGGCGAAAGTAGCCCAGATAGTAAAGGAGTGCAGGCAGAACAACGAGAAATATAGCGACCCGTATTTCAATCTTGACTATAGGTCTCAGTGCATCGATCCATTGTCGGTGATAAAGGGGGAGACGGCCAACCGCACCGATCCGCCGCTACCACCACCACCGAGTATGCCAGTTTTACCATCACCGCCGAGTACGCCAGTTCTATCACCTCCGTCTGTGAAAAGGGTGGGAGATATTTTCGACAATCCGCAGTTTTATGTTGAAGGCGTCAGTGCCAAAGACATTCGTCAAGGTTCCGATGGCGATTGCTGGTTCTTGTCAGCGTTGGCAACCTTGTGCGGTATGGAACCAGCGCAAGATCTGATCGAAAGGGTTTGCGTCGCTCGAGATGAAGAAGTTGGAGTTTACGGATTTGTCCTTTACAGGGATGGTGAATGGATCTCAGTAATAGTGGATGATAAACTGTATCTCCGCAAAGCAGACTACGAGGATAGTGACGCAACTGTCCGAGCCATCTGGGAGGATAATCGGATACGTATTAACTCTGCAGCCGAGTATCGCAAAGAGTTCCAGAGCAATTCGAGAGCATTGTACTATGCGCAGAGTACGCATCCAGATGAGACCTGGGTGCCTTTGCTCGAGAAAGCATTTGCCAAAGCTCATGGAGATTATAGTGCGATAGAGTACGGATCTGTGGGGTAAGCTAGAAAGCTGCCTTTGGATAAGGAAATTTTGCTAACGGACTAACATATAGAGAGGGTGTGGAAGATCTGACTGGTGGGATATCGACTGTAATTTGTTCCACTGACATCCTAAGCAAGGACAAGTTTTGGACAGACGGCCTACGGAAAGTGAACAAGGAGTTTCTCTTTGGTTGTGGGACCCAGAACTGGGATGATCCGAGTTGCCAAGGTAGAGATGGCATACATGGCGGCCATGCTTACTCGATCTTGAGAGCCGAGAACTACGGCGGGGAGCGTCTCCTATTGGTAAAGAATCCTTGGGGTCAGGGTGAGTGGAACGGACCTTGGAGTGACGGCTCGAGCCAATGGACTGCGGAGTCGATCAAAGAGCTTGGGCACACATTTGGTGACGACGGTGTCTTCTGGATACGCTTTAAAGATCTGCTTCGCAAATTCGACGTCATCTGGCGGACAAGATTGTTCAGCGCTGACTGGCAGGTCACACAACAATGGATGAGGTTAGCAGTGCCGTGGGCCGGAGAATACCAAGACGCCAAATACAAGGTCACCATTGCTAAGAAGTCTCCCACTGTCATTGTCCTCTCGCAGCTGAATGAGCGTTACTTCCGGGGCTTGGTAGGCCAGTACGTTTTCCAATTATCGTTTCGGCTACATAAGGCTGGCCAGGAAGACTATATGATGCGCACGAACCAGGCATACTATGGACAGCGATCTGTCAGCATAGAACTGGACCTGGATGCCGGAGTGTACGAGGTCCGCCTGAAGATCTCGGCAGAACGGGACGATCATGCGTACAAAATTGAGGACATCGTGCGGACCAACTGGCTTGTACGGCGCGAGAAACTCTTGCAAATTGGCCTCTCGTACGACCTTGCTTACGCCAAGGGCCAGGTCGAAGACGCTAAAGAGGAAAAGCAGAAACCCGAGGCCACGGCAGAAACTAAACCGAAAACAACGGAAGCGAAGCTGGCAGTGAGCAAATCCGATGCTACAACCAACGGAGCTAGCGCCACTCCTATAGACAAAGTATCACTAGACGCGGGGTCGTCAAAAGCAGAGTCTGAGAAACAGCAAGTTGAGTCTAAGGTCAACCAAGACGGCCCCCCTCAAAACGCCGACGGCGAGCCTCAAAAGCCTAAAGACGAGCCGAAGAAAGTCGAGCTCGAGTTCAAGATAACCCAAGCCGAGCCTGAGGGAGACGAAGATACACACGCCGACGATCCTTGGGGTGCCGTCTGCGTCGTGGGGCTACGAGTCTACTGCAAGGGCGCCGACGCGACCGTGCAGATCGTTAGGTCGGCTGACGATGTGACTGACAAGCCCGAGCTCGACATTGATGATCCCGCTAGGGATGCAACAAAGAAGGCGGAGGAGATCAAAGGGATGATGGAGAAGGAGAAGGACGATGGGAGCGAGGGGAGAGATGGGGTAGTGGAGAAGGTGGAAGCGAAGTAAGGGACAAGACTGGATTTGGGGATGGGGCATGTGTTCGACTGGCGAGAGACTAAGGTATGATCTGTGACGCCGGATGTAGGGAAGTGGCAAGACTCTTCTCAGATGTGTACGATAATTGTCAATGGGGCTTGGATATCAAACGCAAGAGCGGACGGAGGAAGTGTGCACCATCGCTGAAATCGAGCCCTCGGCGATGGCGAGTAAGAGCTTGGAAAAAGGCGGTTCGAATCCCATCTTGGTCATTCCGTGGGTGGCGTTTTAGGTCTATCACAGTCAAACTGTTGAGTATAGAAGTGTAGAACTGAGACATATTTAATGTAGATTAGATCCATCTCCGTCCTAACCGGTAGGCATGGGAGTTTGTGCAGGAATGCGCAGGATAATAAAGCTCTTGCCACCGAACTTGGATGTTTAGATATACATACCAATATAATCCTAGCTCTGGCGCGACTGCTCGATATTGCGCATCCTCAAACAAATATCAGCTGGTGGAAGTCCTTAGCATTACCCTTGATGTTATGAACATCAATCGACTCTCATATTGCGAAGAGCATACTGCTCTGCAGGGCCCCCTTCTGTATGACACAGACTCGTACCTAGCCCCATGTTGATATGCAGTTCCCTTGTGCGTGATCTCAACGCAATGGAGAGCGAGAGCGAGAGCTCCAGGACAGGATAAAGTGCTCAACTGGGCAATGGTTCGCTGCCTACAACTCAACTATACAAGACACCCTCTACCACCCCGCCAGCCCCCATATCTACAATGGCCGCTCCCCTAACCCACCTCACCCAACCCCTTACCCATGCGTCGGCATAACCACACTCCTCTCCGTCCTCAACGCATCCTCACTCCTCCACAAACTCGTGACCGTCTTCGTCTGGGTATAAAAACTCAACCCGGGCTTCCCATAAAACGTATTGGCGCCCCCGCCCGCAACGCTCTTCTTGTTGCCGGTGAAGCTGAACATGGGCAGGGGGACGGGGATGGGGACGTTGATGCCGACCTGGCCGGCCTCGATGTTCTTCTGGAAGTGGGCGGCCGTCGGGCCGGAGCGGGTGAAGATGGCGACGCCGTTGCCGTACTCGTTGGCGTTGATGAGCGAGATGGCGTCGTCGACGGTGTCGACGTTCAGGCATACGAGGACCGGGCCGAAGATCTCTTCCGTGTAGCATTTCATGTGCGGTTGGACGTTGGTGATGATTGTTGGGGCGATCTGTTGTGGGGTTGGCGGGGGTCATGTTAGGCTTTAAGGGGTAAGGTGGGGGAAGGTGGCATGTGGCAGGCAGGCAGGCGGGGTGGGGGGACTTACGAAGTTGCCGTTCGGGTACTTCTCGGGCTTGCAGCCTCGGCCGTCGAGAAGGATGGTGGCGCCCTCTTGCTCGGCGCTGGCGATCAGTTTCTCGATTCTCTCTTTGCTCTGCGGACTGATGACGGGCCCGAGGTCGGCGCCTTCTTCGAAGCCGCCGTTGACGTTCAGCTCCTTGGCTCGTGCGGCGATTTCTGGTAGCCATTCTTTCGTCTCGCCGACCATCACTAGTGTGCTCAGCGCCATGCATCGCTGGCCGGCGGCGCCGAATGCCGCACCGACGATTGCGTTCAAGGCCTGGTTCTTGTTGCAGTCGGGTAACACAGCGGCGTGGTTCTTGGCTCCGAGGTTGGCTTGGACCCGTTTGCCTTGTGCCGAGCCACGGCTGAAGATGTACTCTCCCGCCCTGTTGCTGCCGACGAAGCTGATGGCTTTGATGGCGGGCTCGTCGATGATGAAGTCGACCGTTCTCGCAGCGCCGTGGATCACATTAAGTACACCGTCGGGAAGACCAGCTTTCTGTGCGAGCTCTGCGAGGATCATGGCTGCACCGGGGTCTCGTTCGGAGGGTTTGAGAATGAGACAGTTACCGGTAACCGTAGCGATTGGGATGGACCAAAGTGGGATCATAGCGGGGAAGTCTGCAATCTTGCTGTCAGGTTTTCACCCTGTTGAGATTTCAAACTCATGATGAGGAACGCACTGAAAGGACAGATCGCCGCAACGACCCCTAGCGGCTCCTTGTAACTCCTTGTTTCCATATCCTTTGCGACCTCCAACACCTCGCCCGTCATCTGTGCTGGAATTCCACACGCCATCTCCGCAACCTGCAGTCCTCTGAGCACATCGCCCTTGGCATCCCCGAACGTCTTCCCTTGCTCCAACGTGATGGACGCCGCAAGACGATCCCAGTGTTCTCTGATGAGACCCACGAACTTGAACATTATTTGCTGCCGGTGCAAGATGCTGGTATGGCGCCAAGAGAGGAAGGCTTTCTTCGCGCTCTCGACAGCGGCGCGGAGCTCTGCATCGGTGCTTTGCGGAACGCGAGTGACGAGATTGTTGGTCGCTGGGTCGTGGAGATCGATCCATGTGGAGGCTTTTGAGGGTACGAATTGGTTGTCTATGAAGTTTTGTGTGTCGACCGGTGCTTCTATCTGCTCATGGGTAGAGGGGTACTGTTCTGGTGTCGATGCCGTCGCCGTTGACGCTGCGGGTACCAGGTGTTGCGCTGTAGCATGTAGTCGCCGTGAACCGGTCTTGCTCGTGCTTGTGGGTGCAGACATTCTGTTTAACAGAAAAGATAACCTGGGAGCTGATGGTCGGGCTGCTGCAAATACTAAGGAGTTTCTCGTGAGCACTCGACGAGTGGCCATGGGTGTAACAATGTGCTTTGATCTGTAAGCTGTAACACTTTCGAAGAGAGATCCGATCAATTGGAGAACTGACTCAGTCAAGAATGACGAATGAATTGTGGCATGAAAAATGGAACAGTGCAAGGTCTCTAGTTGGTTGTAGAAGGCTAACATCGGCATGCGGGATGCTTTCTTATTTCCCCGGCCGGCAATAAAAGGCCGATCTCCGGAGAAGCAGAATCCAGTCCGAGGCTAAGCAACTGCACAGTGATCTATAGAGGTTTTTTTTATCTTACAAGTACAGCTAAAGATCAGGACACATCAACCTGCAAGACTGCTCACAGATGAATTGCGCAGCCAAGTTTCCGGAAAGCAAAAATTAGCAAAGGCCTGCTTAACCGACACCGGCTTCTCATCAAGTTAACCATCCCGGCAACAGCGTTTGTCTACTGAGCGGTGGTAGACGACCGCGTTGTCCGCTTGTTGACCTCAGCCTGCACCTTCTCGGCCCCTGAGCTCGCAGCGTCCACGACCTGATCCTTCGCATCAACAGCGCTCTGCTTGATATCCTCTGCCGCCTTCCGAACCTGAGGCGGCGGTGTCGCGCCACTCATGCTGACGATGCCAATTAAGAGTGCGAGAAGGGTAACGGCGAGGACGCCGAGACCACCAGCGACCTCGGGGACGAATTTGATTGCTTGGACAGGATCATTCTTGGCAATAGTCCAGAAAAGGTCGAGCTTCTCGCGGACGTAGTGGACAGGGCCATCCATAAACTTGAGATCCATTGGAGATTTGGGTTTGTCATCGGCCTTCGGCTTGGTGGCCTCATCTTCCGCAGCTTCAACTGGGTGCTTCACATCGTAGGTCTCAGCCTTGAGTCTCTCGGCATCTTCAATCGAGTGGCCAATGTAGATGTTGTCAAAGAGAATGTCATTTTGCATCGTCCAGATTTCGAATCCAATCTAGGAGATGTTAATTAAGGCCAACGCACAGAAGCCTTGATGACGTGGATAAACTTACAGCACCCATTGGCTCAAGTTTGGAAGGAGTCTTATCCTCGAAATAGTCTGGGTTTGAGATCTTGCGTGGCTGCCACACGCCCTTGTAGGCAGGGTTATCAATAAAAGGTGCCGACCACTTGCCCTTGTAGGCAGGGTTCTTCGTCATCGGTGCTTCCCACTTGCCACAGCCCGAAACCTCCTCACACTTGGGGTTGGGTACAGTGGGAGGAACCCAGTCACCATCTTCCTCATCATCCCAGTCTTCTGGCTTCTCTGCTTCTGGGTCGGGAACCATGGAAGGCTCATCCTCAAGCCAGTCATCAGGTTTTGTAGCCTCCTTATCGACGATCTCGAATGGCGCATCTTCGTCCCAGTTCTCGGGTTTGGTCGCATCAGGGTCTGCGATGCGGGCTTCGTCGACCCAGCTACCCGGCTTAGTATCATTCGGGTCATCGATTTCCTTTTCAGGGTTGACCGATGGGGTGAAATCCTCCAGGAGGCTGCCATTCTTCAGCGATTCGCCGTCGACCTTAATCTGGAAAGTTTGGTCTGGTTTGACAATCAAGGTATAAAGCGATGTGGTTTTGACAATACGAGCCATTGGAGGTGACTTCAGGTGTTTCTCCTCGTATTCCCCAGTCTTAGGGTTCTTGTGTCTGAAGATGAAGTGGACCTGGGTACCGTGTCAACAAAGCTTTCACAGAAGATTGTTCCTGACCGAAGCATACCTTGTTGGTAGCGCCACACTTATCTGGACCAAACATGATGATGTAGGGGGAGGCGTTGGAGAACTCCTCAGCGTGTAACTCTTCGTTATCTTGGAGGAGCTTCATGTATGCACCTCCACACTCCAACCCATCTATTGATATAGGTCAGCGATGGATAATCGTCAAAGGTTGGAAATGATTGGCTGATAGAGAGACTTACTTTGAAGCTTGACTTCATACTGGACCACCAATGTCTTGTCCGTATTATCAATCCTCTTGTTGAATTTTGCGGAGATAGCGTGATGAGCGGCCGGGTTCTTGACGACGAGGCCCTTATCACCCTCAATGCCCTTTAGAACATGGGGCTCTTCGACCGCCCATGTACCAACGTAAGCCCACTCTTCGTCAGTTTTCGAGTCCTCCTTCTTTGCATGCGACGGTTTCCACCGCGAGTCCCAATCATCAGTGAACTGCTCAAAGAAGGGTGCTTTGATATCGGAAGGCTGCGAGCACGGAATCAGTACCTTCATTGCTGAAGCGCGGTAACACCAATGTCTGAGTAATCGTGATACATACCGTGAAAGTTGGCTTCGCGGCTGATGATGTTGTTGAACCTGGCGCATGGGAAGAGGTGGATGACTCAAGAATGGCATCATTGTCGTCTGCCCGGACGTGACCCAAGAGAGTAGCGGAAGAGAAAAGCGCTGAAGCGAGCACTGCGTTGAAACGCATGTTGCCTGATTACTGAAAATCTTCAACTGAATGGAGGTGAGGTATTGAAACGATCCAGGAGGATTGATTTCAATTCGAAGCGTAGCAGTAGAACGTTCTCCGTAGTGGATAATTGCGTGTGGGAGGAAGTTTGTGAATGGACGGTGGGGAAGCAAAAGGACACCTTGAGATTCACGAGATTTCGAAGCTCACTCTGGCACCCTTGTCGGTTGCTACATTGGGATTAGCGTGTCCCGTGGAGGTCGGACAAACCTCCACAGACATTTCTAGAACAGCGAGTTTGCGCCGACAGTTGTATATCTATATCTTGAGCCATTCTACTGACAAGAGTTTTACGCCTTAACATCAATTACGAAGAAAAGCAGCTTAGCGGTGTTGTTTCTCCATCTACTTGTCGGTGATGGAAATGCCCTAGGTCAAAACTTTGCCATAGATCTGAAAAACGCTGCACCAGAACCACTCAGGGCTCCCTGTTTGGGTCGATTTTATTTGATCAGCTATGCCGGAAATGAACCATCCTCTGTCAGCGAATAATGACAGCCTAGTCACTTCTACCAACCCAAATCATCCAGCAAATCTGATATGCGAGCTTTGCCGCAAATTCTACACTTTAGGGTGGGTAACAGGTACGGGCGGGGGCACTTCAATCAAAGAGGAAGACCACATCTTCATTGCACCTTCTGGGGTTCAGAAAGAGCTCATGACTCCGGACAATATCTTTGTCCTCTCACACTCGACAAGACAGTATCTTCGCAAGCCCCCAATCTTGAAGCCAAGTGCGTGTACACCCCTGTTCCTGGCTGCCTTTGACCGTGGCGCCGGCTGTTGTATCCACACGCACTCGCAATGGGCTGTGTTGGTGACGCTATTGGTAGAGAGGGAGAAAGGAACAGATGCTTGCTTTGAGATCAGTAACATCGAGCAAATCAAGGGTCTACCGAGGGGAAAGGGCAAAGAGGGCATGCTTGGGTTCTTTGATACGTTGAGAGTCCCAATCATCGAAAATACTGCACAGTGAGTCTCTGACAGACTTTGAGATCGGACGCTTCCTGAGACTGATGGTTGATGGTAGCGAGGAGGATTTAACATCAAGTCTTGAAGCCGCTATGGAAAGATATCCAGACAGCTACGCCGTGCTTGTCAGAAGGCATGGGATGTGAGTGGTTGAGCAGATGGCCTGCGGACGCGGAAGCTGACTATTCGTAGATACGTGTGGGGCGAGAATGTGCACAAGGCAAAGACGCAGTCAGAGAGGTGGGCTTTCTTCGGCTGATTGGCCTGAAGTGGCCTCATCAATTTGGAACTGACGATATCAGCCTGGACTACCTTTTCCAGTTGGCTGTCGAGATGCAGAAACTAGGTCTTCCATGGACAATATAAAAGAAGCAGCGGGCTCTAGATTTATAGGAGCCCCAAGTGCCCCGACCATGGTTCCAAAGTCTCAATCTCAGCTACGGTACAAACGAGATCGAGCATATCAATGGGTTTCTGGCAATGGCTACACCAACAACGATAAGCGGCACTTAGATCTCCAGTTCTTGCTGCGATATCCACGTCTAATTCATGTCGACATCGGTCTCAGTACGAACTTCAAGACAGGAGGTTCAAGCCACCCACACATGAAGCTTGACTAGTCATCAGTCTGCTTAACGCGGCGACAGCGCGTCAGTGCAGCGAGGCTTCTTAGTTATTGATTGTACCTTTTTTGAAGTGTACTGCTGTAGAAATAGTAGCATGAATGCTGTCGGTAGGTCTCCTGCGATGGGTTAGGTTTCAGGATACACAATTACGAGGATTATCGTAACTTCATATAACAAGGTACACCTCTCGGCAAAGAACCAAGACCCATGAATTCATTCCTTGATCCAAAGTTTGACGACTACTACACTCAATCTTGAGCTTCAACAAAAACCCCATAAAACAGGTTCTTCTATTCTTGATTTGTTAAAGAGAACGGGACGATTCAAACGAGACGAGTTTAAGGTACTGGACCGTGCACGCTAGGTACGCTAGCCGACGCACCAACGTCGGTGATTGGTTGTCTGATTAGTTGTCGAATAGGCTTATGGCGCGTTACCCCATTATGGTGAACGCGTTGCTGCACCTGAACAGATTCACAAATCTACAAAGATCTTCAAGCTGGGCTATCGAAGTTTCGGCAAGCTCTCAAAGATGGGCAGCAGTAGCGGGGAGGATTATGGAGAACTGGATGATGAAGAAATGCTGATTGTAGCTACACACGCTGAGCATAGAGATATCACACCACCAGCGTCAAAGCGGAGGAGACTGAACAACGCGGTGGAGGGAACCGACACACTCGGAAAGAGAGACAGAAGGCACGGTCCACAGACTGTAAAGGCATCACAGTCGCCGTGCCGGAGTAGTCCAGTCGAAGAAGAAGATGATGATAAAGTACACAGTAGACCCAGGAGTGTCCGAATCAATAGTGCGCGAGCGTTGACAGGTCGTGTACGTCCAATTGATGATAAGACAGACAATGATGAGGATATTATCAAGGCTTCTGTTGGCCTCGCTCACACCGGGCCCCGGAGAAGTGCCGAGGCGGATAACGCAACTGATACCCACAAGACCAAATCAAAGTCGAAATATAGGATACATATCCCAAAACAAGCTGTGGTTCCAAAGGATGAGTTCCTCACTCAGCCACCTCCACCATCCTCAAGTCCATACCGCATCCGAGGTGCAATATGGCAGAAGCCGAAGAAAGTACCAACTGCTGCAGAGCCAAGGCGCACGAGCGTCGAACGGGAGGACAAAATCAATCACTCACCGAGAGAGAGACGCAGTCCTTCAAGGGCTTCATCGCCTGCGGAAGAAGATGCGTTCGATCCGTCGCCTCATCCTATAAGAGCAGGGGCCATAGCTCTGGATGAAGTGGCAGGTTTTCCATCCGATGCTTTCAGTTCTGGGAACGACGCGATCTTTGTATCCAGCCAGGAGCGCCTCTCCCAGGTGCGACAGTCACAGCGTACCGTACTCCCACGTACAACCGCAACTCAGACTAATCTGCGTCAAACAACGTTATTCGGAGCTACTGCTCGAAATGCACCGGCTTCGCAATCAGCAGCGCGGCACAACTGGCCGCTGGCCAAAAAAGAGGAACCGCCGACACATCACAAGTTGGATCGCGAAGCCATGAATACATGGGTGTATCCCACTAACCTTGGGACGATTAGAGACTACCAGTTCAACCTCGTGCAAAGAGGCTTGTACCATAATCTACTGGTCGCACTACCCACAGGACTTGGTAAGACTTTTATCGCCGCAACCATCATGTTGAACTGGTTCAGATGGACGACCGAGTCTCAAATCATCTTCGTTGCCCCCACAAAGCCTCTTGTGTCTCAGCAGGTAGAGGCCTGCTTCAACATTGCGGGCATACCTCGATCGGCAACTACCATGCTTACGGGAGAAACAGCGGCACGTCTTCGAAGTGAGGAATATTTGACCAAGCGAGTATTCTTCATGACACCACAGACCTTGATGAACGATCTTGCAAATGGAAACTGTGATCCCAAGAAGATTGTCTTGTTGGTGGTGGATGAGGCCCATCGTGCAACTGGCAACTATTCGTATGTCGAAGTTGTCAGGCTACTTCGACGCTTCAACAAGAGCTTCAGAGTCTTGGCCCTGACGGCAACTCCTGGTGCATCCGTCGAGGCTGTGCAGGCGGTCATTGACGGCCTTGACATATCCAGAGTGGAAATCCGAACGGAAAGTTCTTTGGACATTCGCCAGTACGTGCACTCTAGGAGGATTGATACCCAGGTTTTTGACTATTCTGAGGAAATGGAGATGTTGATGGGTCTCTGGCAGAGGTCACTGCAACCCGTGCTGAATAAGTTGAATGGAATGAATGCGTATTGGCAAAAGGATCCAGTGGCATTGACGCCTTATGGTTTGACAAAAGCAAGGCAGGTGTGGATGTCGACAGCGGGGAAGAACGCCAACATGGGGGTAAAAGGTATGGTGAACGCCATCTTCACGATTTTATCCAGTCGTGCCCACGCCACAGATTTACTCAAGTTTCATGGCATCGGACCCTTCTATCAAAACCTTCTGGCCTTCCGCGACACCACCGAAGCTGGGGAGAAAGGAGGAAAGTATCGCCGGGAAATTACAGGAAGTGAGCACTTTCAGAAGCTTATGAGCCTAATGCAAGGCTGGGTGTCGAATCCGGAATTCGTTGGGCATCCTAAGCTTGAGTATCTTCGAACGGTTGTCTTGAATCATTTCCTCGATGCGAACGAAGGTGCGAACGTTGCGAACGTTGCGAACGGTGAGCAATCTTCGACCCGAATCATGGTCTTCGTGCATTATCGAGACAGCGCCGAAGAGGTAACCAAGGTGCTCAAGAGGCACGCGCCAATGATCAGACCACATGTGTTTGTGGGTCAAACTACCGCCAAAGGATCAGAAGGCATGGACCAGAAGAAACAGTTGGATATCATCGATAAGTTCAAGAAAGGTATCTACAACACGATCGTTGCTACATCCATTGGCGAAGAAGGGTTAGATATAGGGGAAGTGGATCTTATCGTGTGCTACGATTCCTCTGCATCTCCAATACGGATGTTACAGCGTATGGGCCGAACAGGGAGAAAACGCGCTGGAAATATAGTGGTGCTTCTGATGCGAGGGAAGGAGGAGAACTCTTTTGCGCAAGCAAAGGACAACTACGAAAAGATGCAGCACATGATTGCTGAGGGTTCACGCTTTACGTTCCATGAGGACCGGTCAATGCGAATAGTACCGAGAGATATACAACCAGTAGTGGACAAGAAGGTGATTGAAATCCCGCTGGAAAACACACAGCCTGGCCTGCCTGAACCTGGACGAAAGAAGCAGGCGAGGCGTTCCAAGAAGCCAGCAAAGAAATTCCATATGCCCGACGGGGTTCGGACAGGGTTTGTCAAGGCGTCGCGCTTGAGTGGTAGGAACCTCGACTCACAAGCTGACAGTGGGGAGGATGGTGAGCTTGGTTCCAGCATACCAAAAGTACGTGAGCCAAGTCCAGAACCAGAGCCGATCCCATCTCTGGAAGAGGTCCTGTTGAGTGCAACGGAAGAGCGGCAGCTCGTGCGAACTTACCTTGATATCGGCGGGGACACACCTCAGATGGTCGAGACGCCAAGAGTGGACGCATTCCCAGCCCTACAACGCACCCTTCGACCGACGAAGCATTTGACCCATGGTCGAACTACAAGAAGAGCAGTTGATATGCTAGAGGCCATGCATGCTGTGGATCTGGAGCAAGTCGAACGTTTTGAACGAAACCTCGATCCAGACGATTGTACCGATCCAGGATCTTCCGCCAAGTCCGCTGATCTGCCCAAGAGAGTAGCGTCCGCCGAAAGCCCCTTCAAACGGACGTCCGTCCCAGCAGCCCGTAGGCCAAAGCCGCCTCGGAAACGATCTGTTAACCTTACCTCATCCGAAGACACAAATGACGATCTGAGCGGATTCGTAGTTCACTCATCACCTGAAGGAGCCGTGCAAGGAGCGCTGTCCTCGGTCACATCTTCTCCACCTTCGCTCGATGCTCCTGAGAAGCCATTCTACACTCCACTCGCCAAGGAGTATGGTGCCAACACCGACTCCGACGAGGAACTACCCGAATTCAGCAATCTGGTTGGAAAGATTACAGTTGCTCAGAGCCCGGGTCGTGTTTCGAGCCAGAGAAGAGGGGCGAGAAGGGTTGTTCAGGATGATAGCGACGATGAATGATTGGACGTCAGTTGGTGTATCAGTTGGGGCTATCTGAGCCGGTTTTAGGTCATGGCGTGGTTGTGTCTGAGCCTGCCAGAGCTCGACTGGACCGGCATTGACTTTCTTGAAGGGGCGGACTCCGTTACCCTATGTTTTCTTGAAGCTGGATGACGTAGGTAGTGAACAGCAATACATGGCTTGCTGTTCCCCGCCGGATAGCCGTAACCCAAGAGCTTTCAAGCCATGTCTGATGTTCTGCGCGAGAAAGTTGATGATAGTGTTTCTGGGGTCTATTGTAGAGCTTGGCCCGTGCTGGGGTACTGTACCCAACTAGGTAATTTACTGTAGGTAGCTCTGAAGAACTACCCCACGTACAGCTCCTTACACCTTGTTAAATACAACCACTCCCCAACAATGTCCGACGAAACCCAATATGACAGTGCACTGTACCAACCCCCCCATACCCCATCAACAAACCCCCCCCACTAACACCCCCCCCAGCGACCTCCTCCGCCGCCTAAACCCAACCCACACGGCCACGAACCTAACCCACATCTGCGCCCTCGCGCCCTCCCTAACCGAAGACCTCCTAACTTCCGTCGACCAACCCCTCTCAACGCGCCGCTGCACACAGACAGGGCGAGACTACCTGCTCTGCGACTACAACCGGGACGGCGACAGCCACCGCAGCCCGTGGAGCAACGCGTTCGAGCCCGGGCTGGAGGCGGGCGAGGAGGGGACGAAGCCGAGCGAGAAGGTGCGGGAGCTGGAGGTGCGCATGAACGAGGCGGTGGACGTGTATCGCGAGCTGTATTATGAGGGGGGCGTGAGTAGTGTTTATTTCTGGGATCTGGACGATGGGTTTGCGGGGGTGGTGGTTTTGAAGAAGGGTTAGTTTGGTTTTTCCCTTTCTTCCCTTTCGTTTCTTGCTTTCTTGCTTTCTTCCCGTGCATTCGTCCATCTGTTTGCGATGGGGGATACCGAGCGGCAAGGGCCTGCATAGGGAATGGCATTGACGTGCGTCGGACCACAGTATCGTCGTCGTCGTCGAGCGGCAAGGGCGCTGGGGTGTGGGACTCGATCCACGTCTTCGAAGCCGTGGACCGCGCGCGCACGGCCCACTACCGGCTGACGAGCACGGTCATCCTGCACCTGAGCGCGGGCACCGACGCGCTGGGCGAGCTGGATCTGAGCGGGAACATGACGCGGCAGGTGGAGCTGGATTTGCCGGTGGAGAACGACGCGAGTCACGTTGCGAATGTGGGGAAGATGGTGGAGGATATGGAGTTTAAGTTGCGGAACCTTCTTCGTGAGTACTTGTGGCAATCCCTTTGGAGACGGGCTGTCTGTTGGATGGTGGGGCTGAGGTTAGGGTAGAGGAGGTGTATTTTGGGAAGGCGAAGGATGTTGTGGGCGATCTGAGGAGTAGATATTGCCACCCCCTGAGGTTCATGGGTTTGGTGCTGACGATGAGCAAGGCATACAACCTCTGACGGAGTCGAATCGAGATAAGGCTACGCATCAGCAGATGATTGATTCGATATCGAGTAAATCGGCACAGTAACATTCATCAAGCGCGGAATGGGCAGAAGGGGAAACTCAGGAACAGATCTCAGGGCTTCTACGGTTCTCTTGTTGCAAATCTCGTGGCGTACTCGGACTCTAATATTAGAGGGGGTGGGCTCAGTATCGACAGACTATGGTCGACAGAGGGAAACATCATAGAAACTTGTCAATGGCCTAAGCTTTGTCTCTATCGCTTGCTGTTGATTACTTTCATGGCATTTGGTCATCCGCTTCCACATATTCGTATGTTGCGCGTAAAGGCGGTCGGCCGGTTGTACTGCTCTATGTGCAGAAGGGGGGTGACCGCCACGCTTGTATAAGGATCGCAGTCGCAACGATCGAATCATTAAGGTGAAGGGCACGGTCGTGCGTTCTCCCGCTTCAGAGAATTGGGTTTCCTTGACCATCGGGGCCCTTAAAGACTGCTAAGCTCTCGTGCGTGCCTAGGGTTATGTTACTTCCAGGTCGCGGTCTTCTTTCGTATCCATTTGGTGCTGCAGTTTACTTCTAGCAGGAAGTCTGGTGATGGGTACCACAGCTTCCTCCACCATAAGAAGTCGATTTCGCACTTGCAGTGCCAGCAGTCGTTTGGCAGCGCACGGCGTGATCGGGGCGTTTGGCGGTGCTCGTCCATCTACTGTCAGCTCGTACAAGGTCTCCTTTCCGTACGCAAAGCTGGATGTCCGCTGGCTTCGCTGGTCCGGCAGGCCGAAGCTGTCAAATATCCAGCCACACGAGTACTGACCCTTCGCACGCCGGGAGTCCCAAGTAATTTATTGATATTTTGAATCAACAGATCGAGGCGAGGTCAAAGTGCCTCATCTTTCATCGCTCCCAGCGTAAAAGACTCTCTCTATACATAGAGACTTTCCCATGGCTCATCTATAGAACCGTGTTGTTGCTCCGACATACTCCATTGGCTGCATATTCTGTGCTTCCCACGCGAAATGCTATCATAATCATCGCCCATTACCAGCTGCTCAAACTTTCGTTCCATCTTCCGGGTTTCTCGCGCTCGAAATTCAGATACCTGATCACTCGCCGGCCATAACTGACGATCCATGGGACAAATGAGATGGACGAAAAGGTCTCTCAACCCGGCAAGCCGAGCCAATGGCCGCAGAGTTCGCCCGTACATCTTCATAATCGTGAGCTTTTGTTCCCGATTCAATCCCCACCGGAAGGGAACAGGAGTGTTTTTATGTACATCTGACATGTAGATAGTTATACTGAGCTTTGGTATATTGGCGTTCCTGGCAATGTAGTCGATGGCGTTCAACCAATCCTGATATCCGGGTTCGTCGGAACGGAGATAATCCTTCTCAAAAAGTGGAAAGACGATTTCAATGGATCGTAAGTAAGGCATCGCATAGGAAGGTACTTGGGATAGGAACAGAGAAGTTTCTACGCGATCGGGAGATTCCTCAACGGGCTCATAACACCCTCCGCGCGGGAGAATGGCGAAGTGATTAGTCGAGTAGAACACTTCCATGGCGTCCCTCCTCATCTCCCAACATACCAGGAACAACGCGGAGGGTGGAGACCAGCAGCGGTATTTCGAAGAGAAGGCGGAATGATAGCCAGAAAGGTAGCATCCTTCCCAGTAATCAGTATGGTTTCTGATGGCACGAGCCATATGCAGGCCTTTCCTGGGCCACCATTCTACCTCGTAGGGCGTGATAAGGTCAGAAAATTCAAGAATTCGGAATTGAAGTTCTTTCGGTAGATCCATGAAGCGAAATTGAGGACAGAAACAAATTTTCGACACTCCAGTTACCCGTAGGACTACCTCTTCAGCTAAATGCTGGAGGTCATCATTGGGTTCCCGTCCGAGGCGGATAGCGCAGTCTTTCAAAGTCGGCATCTGAAGAATGGGCTCAGCTACCTGCTTCGCAGTCTCGTAATCCTGGGTATCACAGGCAAAATACAGCTCCAGACGAGATGGCTGTATGTATGCGGCCAGTCGACTAGCTGTACGTCGCCATTCCGAGATGATCGATTTGTCTGCACATGAGGATTTTCCAAGAGGCTTCTCATGCTTGCATGAATAACAGGCTTCATGCAGAGTAACTCTGCGGCACTGCTCTCGAATGTCGCACGAGGAGACATTGATCCAGATGATAAGACAGGTCAGAGATGCCAAACATTTTGCACTGAGATTCTGTAGCGGTCGAAGGTCATAACCATCTCTTCGGTGGATCATGAACCTGTTTTCGGAGTAGATGATCGAGGAAACTTCGGTGTAAATGTCCCGAGAAGTTTGAAGGAGATTATACCACAATGGACAGCCTTCCCAGTCGAATTGGTCATCATCACCCACTTCAGCAGAGCGTGAGCTGGTTTCAGACCCACTTGACTCTTCTAGCGGATCTCTGTCTCTGTCTGTCTTTCTCCTGAGGAGATTGATCAAGCAGCCAGAGACTAATCCCGCTTCGTCATATATATGGCGACGAATATTGGGAGGAAGATCAAGGAAAGAGGTCCCAGAAGGAGGTGGACACGGCCGAGAATGATAATTGAAATACTCATACAACCGACGCTGACCCATGCTGAGAACAGTGTTCACATCATCTGTATGGTAATACTCCGTAGAGACCTTCCCTCAACATTATCATGGATCGGGCTACCTTAAAATGTCCGTTGCTCAGGTACGAAGGCTGTTTGCAGAATTAGAGGTCTTTTGCAAACTGTCTCAATACACCCTGACAGTTTGCACCATATGTCAAACATAGGAGGAGTGGCTAGTGAAATGAATGTGTAATCATAAGTGTCTAGCTACTCTATGAAAATGTGGCCCTATAAGAAGACCTTCAATCAGCAAAAGAAAAAACTTTTATTCATAACAAACTGTTTGTTCTAACAAACTTCACATGTTCCTGAAACCTCTGTAGGGCTTTAAATCACTAAGATAATGAAATAAGACATGACATTTTGATACATTCTCTCAGATCATTCTGATGACAGTGAGATGAGATAAAAAACAAAATCTCATAGTATCTCATCAACTCTAAAAGTTAATGAAACAATATTGAAATGTCTCTGACTCAATTTAAATAAATGTCTTTGAGATATTGAAATCTCAATTGTTCTATCACTAGATCACAGAGCCTTTGTCAGTGATTGATTAAATTGATAAAATTGATAAAATAAGTAAATTTCAGTGTTAAAAGTGACTTTGTAAGTCTGTTGATAATTATATTGCTTATAAAGATGTAATTAAGATAAATAAGCCTGCAGGATTTGACTTTTCTTATGAAGTGATAATGTATGTTAATATGCTTTATACAGACATAAAATTTAGAATTTTTAGTCAAAACTATAGCTTTTTGATTATTTATTTAAATTATAACTGTCTCAAATCTTTTTAGCTTTAGCTCTTTAAGTAATCTCTGCATTTACACTGCTTTCTTTATAGTCTTCATTAAGATTATATACTTCACTTTATAAAAGAATAAAATGATTATTCTTTATCTTTTTGAACTTTAGAATACTGATTCATTAATTATTTTAAATATATATTCTGACATAGATCTTCTTGATTTAAGATCTTTCTCTCAGTCTGAATTTAAATATCTTAACAATTTAAGTTAATTACTCAATTTATACTTAAGAACAACATCTAAAATACTTTGTACATATTAAAACACTCACTTTAGAGTTTTTCAATGTGTATCATTAAAATTATATGCAAACTGACTAAAAGTTGACACTGCATATATAATGTTGAGTTAAGTTTATGTCATAACATACATAAAAGATTCTATAATCTTCTAATATTAAGTTATTAGCTCTGATTCAGCTGTTCTGATAGTCTTTGTAAAATAGATCTCAGATTTCATTGAAGTTGTGACTGTCTTGATATTTTGTAGATTAAAATCTTTAAGTATCTTCATAAAATAGATTTTTTAAGACAGAATAAGTATTCATAAAGTTCTATTTTGTGTAATTAGCATTTCTAAGTAATGCTTACACATCTTACAGTTAATCATTTCAAAATGATCACTCAATTTGATTTTAAGATCTAGAATTTCATTCTTATTGAGTTTACATAAAAGAATATCATCAATATAAACAGCAACAATTAGAGTTTTCTTTTTAAATACATTATTGTTTATGTGAATCTGTGTGTATCTGAGGTCAACAAGAAAGCAGTGTATCATCTTATATTACAGATAAGATAACTATTTTAATTTATATAAAGCTTTCTTCAATTTATACATTTTGTCTTTCTCTTTTTCATATTCAGTAAGTTAAATCACATAGACTTCTTCTTTTAAATCATTATGTAAGAAAGTCATTTTGACATCTATTTGTTTCAATTCATAGTTGTAAAACACAGCTATGACAAAGATAACTTTATAAGTCATTGATTTGACAATCATTGCAAAGATCTCTTTGTAATTAATTTTAAATTGTTGTTCAAATTCTTTGACTACTCATCAAGTCTTATGCTGTAAAATTAAATCATTAAATTCTCTTTTGTAACAGTAAATTCATTTGCTTCTTAAAGCTCATCAATTAGATGACAACATCTTTAGAGTTTATGTAAAATTAATTATTAATAAGTTATACTCACTATTCATTGCTTTCTTTCAGTCTTTTAACTCATAACTTGCAATTATTTATTTAAATATCTAAAATTCATTCTCAGAGTCTTTTTTCTTTTTTATGACATCAATAATTATATTAAATATGATTAAGTAGATCATGATTGCTTTAAGCTTTAGCTTTATAGAGAATCATCTTTTTTTTTTAAAGTGTTAAAATTTAGCTGATACTAATCTGTCAATTATAAAAAGAATATTCATAATATCTTCTTTCTCTTTCTTTATTTCTTCTAACTGATTTAACAATATCAATATAAAAGAATATGATGACACATACTCTGAAGACAGTAACAATGATGAAAGTTAAAAAGAAAATAAAAGAAATAACTGTACATCTTTTTGTTCTGCATTAATAATGTGAAGTTAAATGACTCTAAAAATTGAGACTGCAACTTTAACATCATAAATTAATGAATCTTCATTAAACTGCACATTTCTTGCTTTAATTACTCAGTCTATCTTTCTCTTTTCAGAAAGTCATATTCTATATTGATTTCTTTCTTTATATTTAATAAGAATTTTCTTATTGCTTTAGAATTCAAATTTAGTTCTTATCATTTAAATCTTCTTTAAAATATGCACATATACTGTGCATTTAAAATACTGAAGATATCTAAAATAAATGAGATTCACTGATCTATTCTTATTAAGAGATTTAAACAGTAACTGAATTGAGATTTTGTTGTTCTTAAAAGCTGACATTAAAAGTTAATTAAGAAGATAGCATGCTGTTTTAACAGTCTCTGATTATAAAGTTTCAGAGACTTCACTATTCAGAATTATAACTTTAACTTTTGCTGTCAAAAGTTCATTACTTCTTTCTGTCACTCTATCCTGCTTCAGTTCATAAGAAACTGTTGTTTCATAAATAATTTCTAGACTTTATAATCATTCAATGATGAGCTTACTTTCAAATTTCTTTTCATTGTCAAATCATACTCATACAATTCATAGATTCATCTAAATAAAAAGCATATTAAGAAATCATTCAATTTTGTCTTTTACCTGATCTTTCATTTTCATATTATAAATGTATCATCAGCAAATAAGATCATTCATGAAGACTATATATCACAAGAACTCATCATATACTTTCAGCATGACAAAGTCAACAACATTGATGTAAATCAGTTTAATTATCTTTGTAACTCAGTTTTGTAATTTTCTTAAGATCTTCTTCTTTTGATTTGCTTTCATACAGACATCACATAAGTATAATAATGTTTTTATAAGTTCTTATAAGTTAAGCCTCACTATTTCAAGATTCTTTGACACATTATTAAGACTTAAATTCTCTATATAATTAAAACATCAATGTTAAGTAGTTCTTAAGATCTTGTTATCTTTAATGACTGATATAATCTTATTCTTGTTTACAGATTTTCTCATCATTAAAGTTTAAAGATAATATAGCTTATCTTTATATACTGTATGATTAAGTGTATTTTCTACTTTATTCTTTAGACATAATAATTCATTCTTGATTTTAATCAATATTTCTTTCTTTTCAGTCATTTCAATTGAGAAGAGATTGAGCTCTATATTAGACATAAAATAAACATTTATTAAAATGATATTTTAAGATTTTTCATTACTGTTTTTTAGCTATAAGTCAATCATTTCTATTTCTTAAGTGTACATCACTTTAGACACTTCTCTTATAGAGAATTCATTGTTGAACATTTTAATCAAGCTAAATGCAGAGAGATCACAGCATATATATTGTATTGTATTAAAGTCAGTTATTTATAACATCTTATTAATCACAAAACTATAGCTCTCTATCACAATTAAGATCACTATGTTCTCATTATACTGTTTATTTTCAAAACTTAAGAATTTTTCTTTCTCTTTCTCTTTCTTCTTTTTAGTCTCTTGCTTCTTCTTTAGCTCTTTAAATATCTTTTTTAGATGTAACTTTCAGTAATTATTCTTGAAGTGAACTGCTTTCTTACAGTAAGTATACATCTTATTCTCATTCTTACTCTTATCAGCATTTCTCTTCTTATTCTTTTTCTTCTTATCTTTATAATTTCTCTTTTTACTCATTAAAATAAGCTTCTCATTTCTTTCTTTAAAACACTCTTCATCAATTAGTTCAGCAATCAAGTCATTAAGAAATGAGATTACATTATGAGTCTTAGAGCATTTCATCATTACTCATTGAGAATAAAAGAATTTTAGATTCTGTGAACTCATGAGTCTCTTATTTATAAGAGACTGATGAGTAAGATATGTAATAATGTGAGACACTACAGTACAACAGCTATTCAATGAAGTTTTGATGTTAAAATCTTGTATTGATGAAGATTAATAACTAAGAAACTTAAAAGATTTGTATGTAAAGACTGTCTATATAGTACTTTGCTTATCAATCATTGTGTAAGAGATTCAGCTATGATTCAGTATAAATGCATAATAATATCATAACAATTGTCTTTTCTTCTATGCACTGATTCTTCAGTGCATTGATGTATCACTGATGTTATAGATATGTTATGATTTTGTGAAATCTGATCAGCAAGATGTAAGTGATGATTCACTTAACATTTACATATTTTGCTTATTGTCTATCTCAGCTAGACTGATGATCTTGTGCAATACTTTAAGTTTGTTGCATTCAGATAAATGATAATATGAAACATAAGTAAGATTAACTTTTCTTTGTTTCTAAATCAGTTAGATTGATGATTTCTTTGTTTAATCACAATATATAAGAAACTCTTTCTCATATATAACTTGCACTTGTTTCATCTTCAACATCTTAACATATCAAAGTCATAGCAACTTCATATCTTTGAATGATGCTTTTCTCTTGTAACACTGTATAAACAGCACAATAGCAAAAGTGTAGCAACAGTGACATCATAATCATTAAAAAGAATAAGAGAGATGTTTTTTCTGCTGTATCTCTCATTAAGAATTTAGTGAGATTGTTAGTGATTCTTATACATATAGCATTTAAGACATCAACATATTCTAACAATGTTGCAGTCTAAGAAATGCATCTATATAAATATAAAGAAACACAATAAGAAGTCTTTAAGTTTCTGTTATGCTCATTATTAAATACTGTTCATCAACACAGTCTTAAATGCTGATGAATTAATAAATTCATCAGAGTTAATTCTGAAGATTAAGTCTATAAGAGCTAAGTCAGTTAAGAATGTAATAGATACTGTAAATAACACTGTTAACATACTTGCTCTGCTGAAATGAAATGCAGAAATGAGACAAGATGAAGATGAATATTATGTATAAGAAATGTAAGTATCTTAAGATAAATTTACTGATAAAACATTCACACAATAATGATGAGATGCACACTCTGAATAGTATTGTTGTGCAGAAGAGATCACAGCAGAGATCTTGTCACTGTATGTAGATGCAGTTATATTTATTTAATCTTTTCAACAATAAAATGCTGTCTTTTCACACTCTGCTTTCTCAAGCTGCAGATAAGTCATTGTTGATGAACTTAATTAAGAATGCTTGCTTAATAACTGTTGCTGCATCATTGACATTACAGAACATCACTTTCATAATATAATTGATTTGTTAAAAACTCATTACTCAGAAAAGTACTGAGTTTAAGACTATAATCAATGAATATCTTTCTATTTTGCATTATACATTACATTCTTCTTCTGCAGTAACATCATCACATACATTATATCTCAATTTCATTTTTATCTCAGCTCTCAAGAATGTCATTACTTCACAACATCATACTCTCAGCAATTTCTCTACTTTCTTATTTATTCACACTGACATCATCTTGATGTCACATCATAATTGTTACATCAGCAACAAGTTAAATTCTCTTTGTTGTCTTTATTGTTCAAAACATATCAGCAACAACATTAGTCACTGTAACATTGTTGAGAATCAGAATTGTAATTATTGCAAAATGCTTCAAAAGTTGTGTAACTCAATTTAACAGAAAGTTTCTTATTATCTTGTAACACATTAATGATAATAGATCTCTGCATTCTTTAATTGCTGAATTAACAACTTGTATATATTTATTAATTATGTTGTCATCATAATAATTAATGATGTTCATCAGTCTCAGCTTCAGTGTCATCTCAATTATATGCAGACATTGTTTATTAAGTGTGTCATCATCTACATTATTTATGTTATGAAACATCACAGCAGTCATTGCAAGTCTGCAGAGATTCATAATCTGTTATTGCTTATGATTTAAGAGCAGCAGACAGTCACTGTAATGTAGATATTTATATTAAATATTTTCACTTTATAATTTATTTTCTTAATTTTCTTATGCTTTACTGTCATCATCATGTTGCTTACTTCACTTTAAGTATGAGCTTTTCTCTTTTCAATTAAGTAACAACATCTCAGAAAGCTCTTATAACTTAATGCTGTAACTTAATTACTTTAACAGTGATTACAACACTGATAAATAATTACTGTTCTTGTCTTCTGTTTTTGATAGCAATGCAGATACAGAGATGACAGAGTGATTTAATAACATTTTATTAATGTATTAATTGTATTTTGACTTTGCTTCTTTTAGATAATACTATGTAGAATATGTTTAACTAATTGTTACATGTTTTCTGTTTGCATATGCAAACTCTGTCATTAACAGAAAGAATACTCAGTTATCTTGTTCTTCATAACAGTAATAATGCAGATAATATTTTAGAATTTAATTCTGTCTTTTAGTTTAATTATCAGTTTGCAGATAAAAGACAGTGCTTAATCTTTGCTTTATTTAAAGTTAATAACAGAATTCAGATCAATATGTATTAATAAAGATTGACTCTCAATCTAAAACAATATTTTTAAGTTTTTCATAATGATATATAATCTATTCAATATATATGTCAGCTAACTTGATTGCAGTGAATTTCTTAGTAACAGAAATATATTAAGTCATCTTTGTAAGATGATTCACAATTATTAATATGAAGTCATAAACATTAATTTCTTATCTGCTAAACAGTAAGTCAGTAATTATGTTCATTGTTATTTTCTTTTATGATTAAGTAGATAGTGACAATGACTGTAATTTGTTATATAAACAGTGTTTTAATACTTGAATTCTTAAACATACAGTATATGAAGCAACATATTCTTAAATGTTATTTATTATATTAACTCAATAATACTTTCTGAACAGCAGATCAATTGTTCTGTTTACTTTATAATGTTTTGCTAAAACATTGTTATGATGCAGCTTTATGAGCTCATTCTTAATGACTTTGTCAGATAATATGTATATCTTATCTTTGTGATAAAGTAATTCAGTAAAATTAAACATTCATAGACTGTCATTAATATCTTAATAACTGTAATTATTCTGTAATTTTAAATCTTATTGCATCTTTACTGTTAAAACATCAGTGCTCTGCAAGAAATGAATAAGTTCAAGAAAGAGTGATTGCTTCTTATTATGTATCATTTTGCTGTTAATCACTTTCTAAATCAATACATATAAAATGAATTGTTTGCAATCAGTAGTTTCAGCAATAAAGTTAAGCAGCTTTTCTGCTATGTTATATATAGATAAATTAGATATATAATCATTGTTCTTTAATTCATTTCTGAATAAAGACTTTCTAAATCTTCTATTAACTTGTTCTTAACAGTCATGATCTTCAGTCTTAATGCTTAATTAATATTCTTTTAATAAAATAATCAGCATAATTTGCAAATCTAAGCTTTAAGTGTTGATCTGACTAACTAAAGCAATAATGCTTGATCTTAATTCTTAAAATAATGTAATCAGCTTTCATTGCAATGTTGACAGCAATCTATTTATGTTCTTCTTAACTTTGTAGTCAGAGCATCTCAATGATGCATTAATGAGATTTGTCTTTTTTAATTGATGTATAATTATGAAATCATAAGCAGTTAATCTCATAACTCAGTGTGCTTATCTTCTATTTAATGATTTCACATTCATAAATTCTTATAAATTATTATGATTCATAAGTATCTCAATAAAGTAATAACTACTCTCAAGATAGTGTTGTTAATGTTTAAATGCCTTCATGATTGTTAACAATTCTTGATTATGAATTTCATAGTGTGTTTTAACTAAGTTTAACTTTCTTAATTAAAAGATAACAGAATGTCATTAAGCATCTGTTTAAAGCTGTGAGTAGATATTTATTAACTTAATTATTAAGACATCAATTTTAATCTAAACTCTTAGCTCTGAGTTAAAGTGCATTAAAATAAATGTCTATGTAAAGACATTATGAAGCTTACAAAATGCTTGCACTGTCATTTATAATTATTTAAATGCATCTATCTTCTTGCTGTTCTTGCTGCCTTTTAACAGATCAGTTAAAGAAACAGTGATCTTAAAATATCTCTGTATAAAGTGATGATAAAAGTTTGTAAACTCTAGAAATATTTATATTTCACAGTAGCTTTTAAATATTAATTATTTCTTTATGATTTTAATTCATCATTAATTCATCAAAACATCAGTAGTGAAGATAATAAACTTAAGAAATTTCATCTATATAATATAAAAAGTGCACTTCTTTAGATTTGCATACAGTTTAAACTGTTAAAGTTGCTTTAAAATTTATTTTATATGACTCTGATGTTCTTTTAAAGAACTGAAATAAATCAGAATATTATTTAAATATATTATACAAAAGACATTAACTAATTCAGTTAATGTCTAATTGATATAGACTTGAAAAGTTATTAAGACATTAATCAGTCTAAATGACATAATTATATACTTAAAATGACTGTAATGTATATAAAATGTAATCTTTCACTTATCATCTTTCTTGATTCTAATGCAGTGATAAGCATTCTTAAGATTTAGTTTAATGAACATCTTAACTTTACTTAAACAATTAAGTGTCTTGTTAATCAGCAACAGAGAATGATGATTCTTAATAATAATTTTGTTGAGATTTCTGTAATCAACACATAAATGTAAGTCTTCTTCATTTTTTAAAATAAACAGAACTGATACTTCTGCAGAGCTGACAAAATGTTATATTTATTTCTTTATTAAAACATTATCTAGATATTCTTTAAGCACTTGTAGCTCTGTTTTCAACAAATTGTAAAGTGAATTATAAAATGATTTATATTTCTTTGTCTTTATGACATAATCATGATCTTAATGAGATAATAACTTATTAACATTCTCTTCAGAGAACACATTCATATATTTGTTGTATTGCTGAGATAATGTTGATATTTTGCTGACAACATATATAATAGTTGTTGATGAGCCTAACTTAGACATCATCAACAATGTGTAAATAGTAAGTTAATTTTAAATGTTGTTGATAAATGTTTTAAATTCATTAATAATCAGAGACATTTGTTTTATCTTATAATGCTATGTGTACAAGTTATAATTAATATAAATGTGTTGTCATTTCAGATCTAAGAGATCAAAGATGAGTTCAGATTCATTTTTATTTAAGATATAAAATAATTGCTCTTTAATTTGCTTTTATTCTTAACTGTTAATGAATCTATACTTCATTAAATATGCATCATAACAGTAAACATATTGTCTTTTCAGAAGCTCTGATCTCAGAAGTTCTGCATTAACTTATGTTAATTAATGAATGACAACATATTATTAAGACATCACATTAATCTCTGCTGCAGTGTTTAACAATACACTGATAAAAACTTAACTGAATTTAATTCAGACTTAATTTTTCTTTATAATGCTAGATTTCTTTATGATTTTTAATTTAATTTTTGTTGCTAAAGTGTAATCAATGAGACTCTGTCTTTTTTTGTCTTAACTACATTAATCTTAATGTGATTAAGATTTTTTAAAAGACTTCTGCAGTTTTTTATAAAATGATCTGATCTTTCACAGTTATAATAGTCATTCTTTTTGACATCAGTCTCAAAATGAGATTTATTTATGTTGTTATAATAACTTAATTTTATAGTCTCAGAATTAAGATGATTTTTCTGCTGTGACTTTGCTGTTTAAATAAAAAAGTGTGAACAGTGCTCATAAATTTTCTTGATGATGTAATTCTAAACTGTATAATCATTTACAGATTGCTGATTAATTTCTAATTTAATAGTTAAAATTATTAAGCTTTTTCTTGTCTTTAAAGAATCTCAATAATTAATTAAAGCTGCTTAAATCTCTAATTAAAATTTTATAAAAAAATAACTTATTCTCTGTTTCTCTGTATAGCTTGAGAGCTAATTCTTCAGCATATTAAAATATATTGTAAAAGCTTAAACTGATTAAATAAATTTCTATATAACTTTTAAGTATTTCTGTACTGTACTAAGTCTGCAGTTCACTGAGTTCTCAATAAGATTGAGCAGAAACTCTGAAAAGAATATTTATAATTTGTTATTTAGAAGTTTATTCTTATTAATGTAACAAAATCATGCATCTTAAGATTCTTCTGCTAAGAACTGCATAACAAAGAGAATTTTATTGTGATTATTAAAGAAGTTTTCAGAAATTAAACAGAATGCTGTTACAGTGCTGTGTATAAATTCAGTATATTTATAAATAAACTTTTCATTATATGTGAGTAAGTTCTTCAGTTGTTGCATTCATTTTGCTGAAAGTACATACACAACTTTGAATGCATATCACTTTGTTGAACTTAAAGAGTTAATAAAAGTATAAACAGATTCTGTATACAGTTTTCTCTCAGATGAGACTTGAAGATCTTTATCTCTTAAAAGTTTATTAATCTCATTATGCATGTTAAATGCTTACAATCTGCAATTAATTTCTGTAAATCATCATCTTTTCTCATTATTGATCTGTCTAATTTTAATCAGACAGATCTATTTATTTAAATATTAATTCTTCTTCTTTACAGTCTAAATAGCAGCCTGAATCTCTGCAGATTCTTATTCTTCAGAAATTACTTAAATCTCAATACAATTAAAGAATGATTCTGTTTCATTTTGCTGACTTTTAGTCTGCATATTACAATGTAATGAATTGTTATTCTTTAAAAAGATAAAGTTGTTAAAATTGTGAATTCATGAGTCTCTTATCTATAAGAGACTGATGAGTAAAATATATAACAATGTAAGATACTACAGTACAACAGCTATTCAATGAAGTTTTAATGTTAAGATCTTGTATTGATGAAGATTAATAATTAAGAAACTTAAAAGATTTATATGTAAAGACTGTCTATATAGTACTTTGCTTATCAATTATTGCATGAGAAGTTCAGCTATGGTTCAGTATGAGTGCATAATGATATCATAACAATTAATAAAAAAGTAATAATCTTTAAAGTCTCATCAATGATGAGATTGAAGATCACAATTTCTTGTAAGAGTGTCTTATACTTCAGAGCATAAGCATTAACAGAGAAGTATTGATTAAGTTGACAGACATATAGATTGTTGAATAAAATATATTTAAAATTAAATCTATAAAATAAATAAAGATATACAAAATGATTTTACATCTCTTTTGCTGTTTTTATGTCATCTATAACAACAGTGATCTTTAAGCTAACAATAAGAATAATGATGACTATGATTTTGTTATTTTATGTGATTTAGTCAGCTCAAGTAACATTGATTAAGACTGTCAATGTAGTCATCATTATTTTAGATATGAATTCTTCAGTCATTACTGACTGACTTAAAACATCTAATAAAAATTGAACATCATTCTTTACTACTAGATCTCATAATTCAGTACTCATCAGACTGTATTTAATTAACATTCTTCATAATAAGTAGTTTGCTGACCTCTTAAGTTTCATAACTTTTAAAAATGTAAGATCATATGACATTGTGATCATTTTTTATAATGAGAACATCTAAATCAGTGATAAAGTTGTTTTTAACATAAAGATTTAACTTTAAAATGATTATAAGAATTGTTTTTGATCATTTTATCTGTGAATTTATAACAGTTTAATGTGAATAACTTTTTATTATACATCAAATTCACTTTATTTCTTAAGAGACTCTTTCTAGCATCTGTAAAATAACAATAACAATAAGATATTTTTCTTTTATCATTTTAAATAGAAACAATTAACTTAATGAATGAATTTTAAAGAATATCAATACATATTCAGGCTCATAATCTGTTAAACATAGAAGAAGTAGCTAGTGAAATGAACATATAATTATAAGTGTCTAGCTACTCTATGGAAATGTGGCTCTATAAGGTCTTCAATTGATGAAAGGAAAAACTTTTATTCATAGCAAACTGTTTGCCCTAGCAAACTCCGCATGTTCCTGAAACCTCTGTAGGGCTCCAAACCACTAAGGTAACGGAACGAGGCATGATGTTTTGACACCATACAAAATAATTAGTCAAACTGTCAAGCGCTAGTAATTTAGCGCTTTCCTGCACAATAATATTGTCCGGCACCCCATCAACTTATTTGCTACTCGTTACCCTCGCATTGCGATTTCATCCCAAGATATGTATATAACGCAAGTCGAGCTCTTGCGCAACTTCACTCATTAAGATCCATTGATTGCCCCAAGATGTGTCAGCGTGTTTCGCCTGAAAGACATACCTCCATCTTACTGACTAGGTAGACCATTGCACCCATTGAAATGAGTAGAACTCTGTTATTATCATGTAAACATTCTGTGTCTACCACTTTGCTCTGTCAATTGACCATGAGCATATTTGATTCTATAACGAGCACAATTTCCTCATCGAACAGCATTGCAACTTTCACCTCAGGCATGAAAACACTCATAAAAAGCCATGTCATACATGTCTGCTCGTACTCGTACAAACGAAAGTGAAAACAGGTCGCCAGGCCTAGTTGAGTAGTAACGGCAGCGACCTCGGGATCGACACTTCACTTCCTTTGCCTGATGCGGAACGGAACCTTTCCCACCGGTCTCATGATGGCCAAGCCATAACCCGACGAGTCGAGCTGTAGCGCCTCCTTGTCCGCCAAGATCTCGATGTCGAATCTTGTGATCATCATCGCGCAGAGCAACAGAGTCTGGCGCTTCGCGAGATGCCGGCCTGGGCAGGCACGAGACCCGCCTAGGGGCCTTTTTTGTCAGCACCATTCGGCGCCACGGATGGATGGAAACGAGGGAACTCACCACCAAAGGGGATGAATGAGCCTTGGAGGCCGTCGAGGGAGAAATGTGATTTCTCGGTTTTGTCATCGCCCTTGCCTGAAGAAGGCACGGCAGGGAGGTCGTGAAGATCCTTCCTGACCGGTCCGCTAGCCGGGTCGTTTGGATAGATCAGAAACCGTTCGGCCCAGAATGTGTCGAGGGGGTGAGCGCCATCTTTGGTGTTCCAAACGCTTGCGTCCATGTGCGCCAGATGCGTGTTGATTATCATCACCTTGTTCCTTGGAAGCAGCCAGTTGTTAACCTTGATATCATGATCGGGCGCACAGCGAGTTATATGAACGGCGAGAAGCCGTCGCAGCGTCTCCGCATAGACCGAAAGCAGAAGCGGTTCCTTCTCAATCATCTTCATGTCAAACTCAAGCCATGACGTTTGCTCAACCGTGGCTCTCAGGCTATCGCGGAGACGCGAGAGCAGTGTTTGGTCCCGGAAAACCTCTAGAGTAACCATCATGGATAATGGAACCAGAGTCGTGAATGACCTAATGCGAATTGACTCAGCCTCAATGCACAGAACAAATCAGAGCAAGAGCTTCGAGGACTCAGCGTGGAAAGGCAACTAATGAGAGAGAGAATCCTACGCCCAAATTAGCCCCATATCTGCAGAGGCGACAGAATCGAAATCCAGATGGTCAACGCCTAGCAGTAGCTTTTGTCTTGACCTCACCAATTCAGAGCCCCAATACGGGTCGCCGTCTCCGTCAGCATAAATCGTCGATACTTCGAAATTTGACCTTGCTAACGCATGCCAGCGCTTGACACTAGAAAGAACTTTGTCTCGAAGCTGGTAAGCAGCGGGAACCCAGGATTTGGGTATTCTTCTCGCGAGATATTGCACACCGGCATCATAAGCCCAGATATCACAAACAAAAGTAGGATTCGCAGATAGCAGGACTGGTCCGTAGAGAGCTTCAAGGACCGGTGGGGTGAGGTGCTCCTTGAAAAACTGCATTAGATCCGGCATCTGAAGCCACTCCTGTTCGACGTCAAGAGCGTCAAGCTCCCTCGTCAATAAGTTGGTAAAGCGGTCAAAGGTCGGTGTCAGACCAGGACCACTAAGACCTTTAAGCAGGTTTTCGTGAGTGAGAAACTCTATACGATTGTGTTGCTTCACGTTGCTGTCTGGGTGTGGCTTGGGGTGCGACCCTGAGTTATCTGCAATATACATTTTGAGGGATCTCGCGGACATTCCGAAGAGCTGCTTCAAAACCGTAGTGTGAATATATACTGCGGTCATCAGCGAAGGCTGTTTGAAGATCGCAGAGATGTTTGCAGCGCCCTGAAAGAGGTATATTCTATCAGTCAAGAGCGCAATGCCCACTGGGGTCTGTCTCCCCATGAATGTTCTGGAGCCTCGGTCAGTAAGATGGACACCAATTACATGGGGACTGGAATGAGGCCCAACGTACGTTGCATACTTGACAAAATTGGCGCCGTCCCACACAAAGGAAATAGTGCTCCCGAGTAGAGGAACCAGGTGCGGTAGAGTTGGCGGTATCTTTCCAACCTTCTCCGTCAGGTGCGTATGTCGAAACATTACCCATATGATGGCGTAGTTCACAATAAATGGTATTGAGAAGAGGAATGCAAGGACAAATACATATCTCAACGTGCTGGGTCCCGATGCAAGGGCGCGAGGTGCTTGCCACGGTGTTGTTCCGTTGCTGAACTGCACGACTGTGAAATTTGGCACCAAATCAGCCCAGACGGGCTTTTCGAGTAGGAACAACGCCATTGTTGAGATCTGGGTAGATTGTATGTAAGCTCACAATAGTCTTATTGACTGCAAATGAGAGGCAACCGGATGACTTGCCCTGATTTAATAGTTATCGAAGCTTGTGAAGACCCTTCGGCCTTTCGCCCCCCAAGTCGGTCTTCAACCCCTAAATGGGGACCCATTTAGGACTCACGGCACAGCACTCCTCCATGAAGCAGGCCCGAGCCGTTTGTCTCCAGCACCGCCGCCGGGTCAGAACCGATAAGGCAGACAACTCGAGTCAGAAGATCAACCAACAGAGAACGAGGATCTCGTGGAAGAGCTCCTGGCCCATCACATGTTTCTCTCCAGGCAAAACTACTTAAGTCAAGACACTCCTTGCAATTCGGCCCCAAGCCAGAACCATGTAATGCTTCAGCTTACCCATGCTTCGCATCACCTATACTGAGGCCATCTAAGGCGACATAAGGCTGCTGCGAAATGTTGCATAGTACGCACGCCCCCCCCCCCCTTCCTCTCTCAATGCTGTGCTTGGCTGCCTCTTGAAAACTCTGCCCAAAGAGTCGGATCCTATTATGCATACGCATGCATGCTGGGTGTTTAGTTGTGGAAATAAGATCAATTTGTGATGATTCAACATGATTTTCAAATACAAAGTCGCGAAAATTCCATGCCGCACGTTGACATTTACTTTTTAAGAATAGCTGTAGCGCGCCGGCCGAGAAGCGTCAGGGGAGCCAAGGCAACGACGCTAAGCTGCCGTGCCACGATTTGTGGAATGTCAAACATGCCACCATACGGCGAGGGAAGTGACAGAGGATCAATGGAGGAGCCACAGTGATTCAGGGCTGAGCCGTGTGGCATGCATGGGCACAGCAAGTTCTCTATCTGTACGTTATTAAGCTTTAAGGCCTAGCTATGACTACAAAGCATACGAGGCCGATTGAAGCAACGGGCCCTAGGCCTATGGTAAACAACAGATATCCGGATCAATGAGCCGCTATTGGCTCTGCAGCAAGCTTAGGCATCCAGTCAGGTCATTGCCTTTTGAGACGTATCGTCAAGGGGATTGGACACTCTTCAAACGAAAAGGTGCTCATGTCAAGATGCTGGATCCTGGCTCACGTGGGGGCTCCAGGCAGCACAAGGACCGAGAAGATCAGCGTCGGAAGAAGGGATATTGTACCTAGTTTTCCTGTAAGCCTCGGACTCGAGGACGAATTGGTAAAGAAAGGGTCTACTACAAACGTCCCGGCCAAGCCCTCGACCCTGATATGGCTCATAAGCTCGTTGATCACGCAATTGCGCACCGGGAAGATCGGCCTTGCTCACTGCCTGCATGCCATCAGCAACACAAACTTCCAAAGGTGCTTCTGTAAAAAAGACTTTTAGATATTCAAGTACGTGCTAATGAAGTGTCCACGGACCCAGAAAGCTACGAGAAAATACTCCTTGAATAGACACCATTCTAGGTGGCGTCCTTCTTGTTTCCCTCCTGCGCGAACGTCACCTTGCACGGGTAAAAGTCTGCCGGATGCCCTCCACCCCTTCCCATCATATAGGCTCTCTGCCCGTTCACTTTCCGCCCCTTGGGGTTCCCCTTCAACGCATCAAACTCCTCGTAAGCGTCTCTGACATCGAACTGTCTGACCGTCAACACCAACATGACTTTGATTTCTGTCAAGGCCACTTCCTGCCCGATGCAATTGCGCGGCCCACGCTCAAACGGGCGCCATGCGTTTTTAGGTGGGTATAATGGGTCCCCTTCAGGCACAAGCCAACGCTGAGGAAGAAATTCCTCTGGGTGCGGCCAGTGGCACGGGTTATGATGCGTGCCGTAATGATCGCCCCATATTATACAATGATCCGTCGGAAAGCGCTGGCCGTCGTCGCCAGACAAGTAGAAATCAGGCTGGCCGTCACGGAGAGCGGCTACTGTGGGGTATATGCGGAGAGTTTCTTTGACGACAGCGAGGGTGTATGGTAGTTGATTGAGGAGTTGAGGCTTCGAAGAGAGGATGGAAGAGATGTCGGCGGCGTTGGAGCCGAAGACGGTGTCGTGCTCGGCGCGGACTTTGGAGAGAATGTCAGGATGTTGGGCGAGGAGATGATAGGTGAAAATGGCACCCGCAGATGTTGTATCGTGACCTGCGAAAATAAAGAGCTTGATCTGCGCCATAGCAAAGTCTTTGAACGTGGCGTTGATGCCTGCAGTCGAGGGGTTCTCGGCCAGGTAGGTTTTCAGAGCGAGATCAATGACGGACTTGTTCTTATTGTCTGCTTTGCCATGAATGACGCTGTAACGGCTGTCGAGTTCCCGGGAAAGGTAGCGATTCATTCTATGTTTATTGTACGCGTGGATAAATGGCCGGAAGATGTTGATATATTCTAGAGGGTTGATGTTCATCCCGGTGGTACACCATTCGAGTTGCTTACGTAGTGCCGCCGTCATGTCGTTGTACCTAGTCTGGCTCTGAAACCTGTGGTCCCTAGAAGTAGCAGTCAGCAAAGCCGTAGACTCGCAAGACACTCATACCAATGACTGACATGACTATCCTGCCAATGATGTCTATGGTAAGGTTCAAAGTAGCTTCTTCCAAATAGAGAATGTCCCCGGTTTTGGCGTGCTTGTTCAGGATACTCTTGAAGACTTCAACTTCCTCGATCATGCCCGGTATCAAGCTTGTGATGTGGGTGGCACTGAAGCCAGGATTAAAGATGGCCCTCCAGCGTTTCCATGCGGCGCCTTCCAATGTCACTAAATCTTCTTTGCCAGTTAATGGCTCAAGAAAACGGCGCAATCCTTTGTCCTTAGGTATTTGATTCGCCTGGGTCAATTGAAACATCATATCTGGCTTGAGAACCACGAGGATGGGAGTAGCAAAAGGCCAAGCGTCCAGATAGAATGCGCTATCAAGGTGAGAATATCGTTGTCGAATCTGGTCTCCAACATAGAGTCCATGAGCAAACGGAGGCATGCTCCTGATGATGCTCACACTGAAAGGAATGTGCCCTAACAGCCAGTGATGCGGAGGCATGGGCTTTGAGCGAATTTGAAATTAACATCATCCATCAGGTAAGAGATTCGAAGACCTACAAGGCCTTGCGTCTGAAGCTGTCGGATATAGCTCCGCACTCTGTAGAGCTTGATGAGGAAGACAGTAACCAGACCAGTTATCACCGCCAGAGCGATCCGCAGGATACCGGGTAGTGTGAGCTCCATGTTGACTGTCGCCACTATCAGGGCAGAAGATGCTGAGTGCAGCTGAGAGTAGTTAAGATTTTGCGCGTTTCAAGACAACTGAGTGAATCGAATCGTTCATCATACGTATAAAGAAAAACGAACAGTAGATACTACAGTAAGGGGTTGGATACATGAATGGTAAATAAGTATAAGTTACATGTAGATATGCTGTACCTTGTTCCAAGTCATTGAGACATCGGCCCCCACGACCTGGCCTTCAGAGTTACATACATATAATGGCGACTCGATGCGACGCAAATCCCCCAAACCGGACGCGGACACCAGGCACAGCAGTCAACCTTGCTCCCCTCAGCCATGGCTTGACATGCTGAGGCGTCCAGCGTGTTTCGATATGTATCTCTCATTATGTAACGTCCTTCGTCGTGACATGCTTTTCTTAGGGTTATTGTATATGCACTCTCTGCTACCGCCTTTAGCTGTTTGCAGTTGACTATCTCGAACTTCGAGAGTTCGCACAAGCCCCCTTGAGTTTTCGCTCCTTGAGCCACAGCATTGTCTCCCACAATGGGAGATGGCGAGGGTACATTGATTGTAACCGGCGCAGCAGGCGGCATCGGACGAGCAATCGTGAAGCATTTTACAGATTTGGCTTACCCATACACAGGGCTGTTCACCGTTCGCAACACGAGCAATGTGAACGTTCAGCCCCTTCGTAACATCCTTCTGGAGAGCGACAAACAATATTCCATCACCTCACTCGAGCTGAGCAGTCTTACGAGCGTACGCTCATTTGCGGCCGACATCAACACCCGGGTCTCCTGTGGTGCTCTCAAACCGATCCGAGCACTCGTTCTCAACGCAGGCTACATGTCCCACCTCGGCCAACGCTTCATGGAAGACAGATACGAGATGAACTTCCAAGTCAACTATCTCTCCAACTTTCTCCTCGTCCTCGCCCTCCTCCCCAGCATCGACCGCGACTTTGGCCGTATCGTCTTCATCACAAGCTGGACACATGACCCCACGGATCTGCGCAGCCGCCTTCTAACCCTGCGCAGAACGATGTGGCGGCCCGTCCGTGACCTCGCCAAGCCCAGCGTCCCCGACACCTCGTACAACCAAAGCCAAGCGGGTGTGCGCCGCTACGGCGAGTCCAAGCTATGGCTCATGATGTTCATGCACTCCCTTCAAGCCCGGCTCGAAGCTACCCCGAAGCTGCAAAACATCGGCGTACTCTCTGTCGACCCCGGCGGTGTCTTTAGCACAGGAATCATGCGCGAGCAGGCGTGGTTCACTCGAGGGCCGTTTCGAATGCTGCTAAACGCTCTAACACCCTTTATGCTGCGATTGTCGCCGAACGGGGCCCTCCGGACCGCCGAAAAGTCGGCGTACGATATTCTGAACGCGTGCTTTGCCACGGAAGATACTGTGCTGGGCAAGAGGCCAAAGGGTCTGTACATCAATGGCTCAAAGCTCAAGGTGAGTAGCAAGGAGTCGAGGGATGTGGAGAAGCAGAGATTGCTTTGGGAAGGGAGTTTAGAGCTAGCGGGACTGGAGGAGAGAGAGACGGCGTTGGGGGCGGGGTGGAAGGGAGATTAATCCTACCTTGGGCTTGATATCATCAAGTATGGGGCAGAGGTGAGACAAGTTGTTTTGCGCTGCTTCGATTGTTCCAACTTTACGTCCAGTTACTGCTGTCATGTATCAAGAAGCATTCATGTTCCACTTCGTACATAATAACATGTAACTGAAGAGCATCTACTTGCAATGCTCGAAACGGAGGCGGACTGCTACCACTGAAACGCCTACTTTCTCTGTTGGTATCTGCATCATATGTATTGTACACGAGACCGTCTCCTTATCGAGCATTGCGAGAGGACGTACAAGAAGCGGCAGCGTTGCCTCCATGCTGCACACCCAGTATCTCACCTCAAGATGTCTGTATCAAATGAACACAGCGGGAAGACAGCTAATATATGTGTCAGATATTTGCCGCTGCTTACCGTATTTTACTTGTGAGTAACGTAGTACGGCAGAAAATCAAGTTCATGTCAATCTTACTTGTGATTTGAGAAGGAGATTCACTCTCTGAGGTAGCTCTAAAAGCGGATCTCCACCGATTTTGGACGGATTACGCATATTTATCTCTTATCTAAGTGCAGTTTCAGACACTCCTATACGTACTCCTGGCTCAGTGCCGGATGCCATGGGCCGTGGGGACGTTGTAAAGGTGGATTGGTGGAGCGGTTATTCAGCTCCGCGCCACCAACATCAGATACCCTTACCGAATGCGACGAGAGATCGTGTTGGACTCGGATTCCGTGCCCGTTGTGTTCTGCCTAGCGGAGAGGCCAGATCTCATCGTCTCCCTGGGTCATTTGGCTTTGCATGATACGAGAGTCATTCATCGTCCTTCCGTGGGCGTCAATGAAAGTCCGAACCCCGGTCATATGGGCGCGCGGAACATTTGGCAGAGCCTCCATGAAAACATGTTGGTTGTTCTGCTGTGCTTCGTGTCCTATGGATGACTGTTCACCGGATTTGAATCGCCATCTGCTGAGGCTAAATGTTCGCCGGAGAAGTCGCTTGCTTCGGTCGTACCAGTGCGTTCGTTCTCCAGGTGACTGTCCGCGTTGGTGCTTGCTACGGGCCACGAAGAAAGTGCGAAAGGCAGTAACAGCTGTCATGATGATGCCAACTTCCGCACTCAGTATGAGCCAGTATGACTCCCAGACGCCATCCACTTTGTCGCCGATAAGGACACCGGAAACCCGGATGATAGTAACAACGATCATGACTACTGTGAGACAGAGAGACATGGCGAGAGCAGCTTTCTGCGTCCATCTTATCTGGACCTTCCAAATGAGGCGGACGGGGATGTAGAGAACTGGTGTCGACTTAGCTATGACCATTCTGGTGACCTAATTGCTTACTCATGAAATCCCCGGCAAGATCCAGAATCATTTGCGCCAACGCATAGCTCAAGGTTTGTTTTCGGCCCGAGCCTGAAGCACATTGCACTACCCAGACATTAGCAATTGTCGTTCTTCTGGCCATCGTTAACTTACACGCTTCCATGGAGTAATAGTGAGGACATGCCAAATAATAGACTGAGATTCCAAAGCCCAGAACAATAACGTTGTAGACGGTGATAACCCACCAATATATGATCAGGGGCCGAATAAGATCTATCAACTTCCAAAAAAGAAACAGAAAACTAAACTTCACGGCCATGATTGCACACCAGGTAAGCATGAGAGTGATGGTGATCCACTTCTGAAAGTCAAATGCCTGTTGAAGAAAATCTGGAGGAAGATATGCGTTTGAAAGACCAAGGGTCAAGGCTTCTGCCAAGTACATCTTGTCGACCGTTACAGAGTACAGTATACCCAGTGCGCTTGTCAAGCAGCAAAGGGCAACAACCAAGAAGCCATCATCGATGGAGAGCTGCTTCTGCACATGGAGACGAATATAAAAGCGTGCCGCCACAGCTATCAAGCAGACTGCAAAGAGGACGGCGGTCGACACCTGCTTCATCAGTAATGAGCTTCGCACAGAGGATATGAAACTGCGCACCACAAACGCGTGCTTGTGAATACGGCCTGCTTGATCGTTCGGTGACATGGTAGCAAGAGCTCAATGCTAGCAATAGCTTTTTGATTGAGAGAAGAGCAACAACAGTCACCGAAGAAGTCTAAAGGGACCAATTGGACAAACAAGAGCGTAGAAGTAGATGTTCAGAGCTGGCCTTTGCAGCTCAAGTGAAACGGAGTAGTTGCCCAGTCGCTCTGTCTCCTTCCTTGGAAACCAGAGAGGGCCAAGTGGGGGCTAACATGACGCTGCCATGGAAAGAAGCCATCGGCCGAGAAGTTGTGTCGATCTAGGTAATACAAAGCTGTAAAGTTCCAACGACATGACCGGCACAACAGTAGTGGTGGCAAGATGCCACCGCAGGTGAGTACCTAGGTGGCACGGGACATCCGAGAAGACATGGGTGCTATAGAGAGCATCGCCGAGTGGGGATGCTCTAAGATAATTCCGTACTGTACATTTCGGGTGAGAGGTACTGTAGTACGAGTACTGAATTAACTCGGATATCGGATACCCTATAGGTATGCGTACAACTATGTGTAGAGAATGGATGTTGAGGTTGCGGCAAGGCTTAAGGTAGCTCCGTACACGCCGTACACGCCGTACACTAGCTCTGCCCAGGTCTCTTACCTACCTTAGTGTAAGGTATGTACCTTGCCTGGTATATCAACGGATACAGCTGACGCACCACGCCGCAGGTCCGAACGTTTTATTCTTGATCATCAACGGTTTCATTTGGCTGTGGAGATTGGACTGATCCTTGCTGCATGAGCTGACTCTGAAATCATTAAAGGTACCTTACCTTATGTACGAATTATATGCAAGTCAGTCCAAAAGCGCACGCACAGCGGCACAGACTGCTTGCTCGAGAAGCTGACAGCCAGCCAATAATAATAGGGAAATACAATACACCTACACATAGGTACTGTAGAAACCCGGCCATCACCCGACTAACGTTACCTACCTACATAGCTGGCTTGGACCCCAGCTCGGCCCCCAAACCTGTAAGTTATGCACCAGTATGTCTCAGCCTTGTCGTTCGCCTTGTAAGGTACGCATACCTAGTACCTTACGCCTTTCAACCTCAGGGATGCGAAGGCTATCTCAAGACATCCTAGCAACAGTCAACATGGAATAAACCTTTGAGGCGTCTATGAAGTTGACGGCCCGTAAGAAACATGTTATGGCTCGAGGGGTTGGAGCGTGTAGCAGCAGTCCCATGCATGCACCAATCTCGCGCCTGCCGTACTGACCGTAGGTAGGTAGCATGCAACTGAGAGGAAAGGTTAGCATGTCATGCTTTAGCTGTTTTTCATAGCTACCAGACATGTGCTGGAAGCTGTCTGGCCTGGGTGTCACCACCAATCGTCGGAGTCCTTGAGAGCTCATCTTTGTTCTCCCAGTATTCATTTTCAAAGTGTTTGGTGCGATACTACGCAAGGAGAGCAAGCCGAAGCCCTCGTTTCTTAAGATTAGACGTCCAGTTTGGATCAGTCTGGTTGAGCTACTCCTACACGAAGGATCAGGAATTATAATACAAGCAGTCTGGCTAACTTGATTCGTCGCAATTCGATGATCTCTGCTCATGTAGAGCCTCTGAATCCATTTCTCGCACTCGATTGCCCTTCATTGACTCCAAAGTCTGACAATTTTAACCCAGAGCTATGGTTTGAGTCCGTTGCCGAGTTTCGTCGCCGGGAGCCAAACAGATATCCAGCAAAAGCAATGGGTATTTTGTACCGTGACCTGAGTGTTTATGGTTACAAAAGCTCGGCGGACTACCAACGTACCTTTGGTAACTATCCAACAACGCTGCTCCGCAAAGTGTTTGGTCGGGGCCGTACACAGGTCACCATTTTCAGTGGCTTTGATGGCGTGATCCAGAAGGGAGAGATGTTACTTGTGCTTGGACGACCTGGTAGTGGATACACGACATTGTTGAAGACACTGGCCGGTGAGATGCACGGTTTGCACGTTGGGAATCGATCAGAGTTGAAGTACAACGGTAAGACATCATCGTAGATCGAGGACCTAGATAGGGTAGTAACAAATGTCACGGTTAGGCATTTCGCCAGAAACAATACGCAAGAGCTTTCGAGGAGAGTGCCTCTATCAGGCAGAGCAGGACATCCATTTCCCCGAATTGACAGTGCGGCAAACCCTGGCTTTTGCGGCAGCAGCTCGTGTGCCGCGAAATCGATTCCCTGGGGTTACTCGAAGACGATACGCAGATTATATGAGCGATGCTGTCCTTGCAATGTTTGACCTTTCGCAAGCTGCCGAAACGAAGCTCGGTGATGACTTACTCCGAGGCGTCAGCGGCGGTGAACGTAAAAGAGTCAGCGTTGCCGAAGCGTTCATTGGCGGATGCCCTCTCCAAAGTTGGGACAACAGCACACGTGGACTCGATAGCTCAACTGCATTGACTTTCACCAAGCTTCTTAGGACGTCGGCTCGTACGGCAGGCACCACCAGTATTGTGAGCGCATATCAGGCTTCTCAAGCCATGTATGATGTACTATATGGCCCACCCAAAATCGCATCGTTGTACTCATGAGCTGACACGTCGTCTAGGAATTTGACAAGGTTACATTACTCTATGAAGGCCGTCAGATTTACTTCGGTCCCGCACACACTGCGAGAACATTCTTCCTGGACCTGGGGTTTGCCTGTGCTGAGCGAGCCACAACAGCCGATTTTCTGACCTCCTTGACCAACCCGGCAGAGCGTATCATCAAAGCAGGGTGGGAGCTGCGTGCCCCCCAAACCCCCCAAGAGTTCGAGCAGGTGTGGAGAACCAGTATCGATCGAGCACGGCTATTACACGAAATAGAGGACTTTCAACTGAAGCATTCTAATGAGTTGGGGGAGTTGAGTAAACTGCAGCAAGCTAGAGAGGCAGAGATGATTACTCCACGGTATATCAGACCAACTATGTCCCTCCGTGACGATCAGTATACTCACATTTATCTGTGACCTAGACAATCTCCGTATACAGTCTCGTTCTCGAGTCAGACTGCAATTTGCATCATTCGCGGATTTCAAAGACTGCGCAACAATTTGTCTGTTCCAGTCTCAGGCATTGTGGGCAATGCCGTTTTGGGAGCAATCATCGGCAGTGTCTTCTACAATCTGCCATCCGACACTGACAGCTTCTACAGTCGCGGAGTCTTGATTTTCTTGGCTACATTACTCAATGCGACCAGTAGCGCTTTTGAGGTCTGTTTGAACATCTGACCCGTCATGCTTGACTAATTCATATCTGATTAGGTTCTGACCATGTGGGCACAAAGGACAATTGTTGAAAAACACACTCGTTACGCATTCTACCATCCTTCCGCTGAAGCTTTAGCATCCATGATCTGCGATCTACCTAACAAGCTTCTCACGTCTTTGTTCTTCAATTTGATTCTCTATTTCATGACCAAGCTGCGTCGAACTCCAGGTGCTTTCTTCACCTTCTATTTGTTCAGCTTCGCTTGTCTTCTGACCATGTCCATGTTTTTTCGCATGGTTGGCTTATTGTCGAGAACTCATGCACAGGCCATGGCCCCTGTTGCTGTATGGATCCTGAACCTGATCATTTCAACCGGATTTGTACTACCAACACTTGACATGAAACCGTGGCTTCGATGGATTGGGTTCATCAACCCTATGGCTTACACTTTTGAAAGTCTGATGATCAATGAAGTATGTGCTGTTGGCCAGTTGGATCAGTCACACAGCTAATATAACTACTTAGTTTCACAATCGCCGATTCCCATGCTCGACGGTCGTGCCCGCAGGACCAGGTTATCCAGACTTGGGTAGTAGCGCATCTATCTGTGCCGCGGTTGGCGCAGTACCTGGACAAACATATGTCGATGGCGATGTATATCTGGCCAGTGGCTACGAGTATTACCCCTCTCATCTTTGGAGGTAAGCTTCCCTTTGTGGAGAGAGATGCGTCACGACTGAATCTAAGTAGAAACCTTGGTGTTGTCATAGCGTTTATGGTGCTTTTCTGCTTCATCCATCTGATGGCTGCAGAGTTCGTCTCAGGTCAGCGTCCAAAAGGTGATGTTCTGATATTCCGACGTTCTGGCAACTCGGGCAACCCTCGAAAAAAGGATATCGAAGAAGCCCCTTGCTTTGTTGGCTCCGCCGATTCAGAGGTTCTTAAAAACATCAAGAGTAGTGATCGTAGCTATGACGTACCTATAGGCATCGCAAAGCAAACCTCTATCCTAACTTGGGATGGATTGAGTTACGACATCAAAGTCAAGAACAAAGTGAAGAGACTCTTAGATGAGGTGGATGGATGGGTAAAGCCAGGCACTTTGACTGCACTGATGGTAAGTCTAAAGCGCAAAGACTTGTGCTCTTGATACAGTTCGTCCTGACCTCTGGCACCCAGGGAGCGACTGGAGCTGGTAAAATGACGCTGTTGGATGTCCTGGCGAATCGAGCGTCCCTAGGAATTGTGACCGGACAGGTCTTGGTTGACGGCCATCTCCGCAGCGGGAGCTTTCAGCGCGAAACTGGTTATGTTCAGCAAGCTGACATTCACATACCCACCTCAACCGTTCGAGAGGCATTGAACTTCAGTGCTTCCCTTCGACAGCCAAGCACGATTCCACTGCATGAGAAGCTGGCATACGTCGATGAGGTCATCAAAGCTTTGGAGATGGAGTCATATTCAAATGCGGTAATTGGAGTGCCGGGCGATGGTAAGTGCTTGAAGCTCAGTACACAGAGTTTTTGGCATGCTATTGAGTTCTTAGATCAGTGCTAACAATCGCAGGCCTTAATGTCGAGCAGCGCAAACGACTCTCCATTGCCGTCGAAATGGCCGCCAAGCCCGCGTTGCTTCTCTTTTTAGGTGAGACTGGCATAGAATCAATCGCTAACGGGTACCTAACCTCTGTGATACAGATGAATCCACTTCCGGACTTGACAGTCAGACCGCATGGTCAATATGCCAGCTCCTGCGAAAACTTGCAGACAGCGGACAAGCCATCATGTGTACCATTCATCAACCATCTGCACTCCTCTTTCAAACCTTTGACCAGCTGCTTTTGCTCGAAAGGGGCGGTAAGCCCATATACTTTGGAGAGATAGGCCCTGATGCGACTGTTATGACGGACTACTTTGAAAGCCATGGGGCGCGACAGTGTGGCAAAGAAGAAAACCCTGCGGATTGGCTATTAGATGTCACTGGAGCCACTGTAGGCTCCAAAAATACCAAGGACTGGTCTGAGACATGGAGAAACTCTAGTCAGAGCAAGGAGATCAAGGGTCATCTAGCAGACGTGAAAAGGGAGCTGTCAGTTTTGCCAATGAAGCAAAATGGGAAGGCGAAACAAGAGTACGCCGTCCCATTCATCACTCAGCTATGGGCTGTTACAGTCAGAAACTTTGAGCAGGACTGGCGGACCCCCTCCTACCTTTACTCGAAGATCCTGCTGAGCACAGGAACTGCAAGTCTCTTCTTCTCCATGCCACTCCTCCATCCCTACATGACACTAACTTCCGACCAGGCCTTCTTCATCGGCTTCTCCTTCTGGATGTCACCGAGCAGCATTCAAGGTGTACAGAATCAGATTTTCTCCATCTTTCTCCTCATGACCATCTTCAGCAATCTTACGCAGCTCATCATGGAGAAATATGTGCACAATCGGGCCCTCTTCGAGGCTCGCGAGCGGTTCTCCAAGATCTACTCCTGGCCTGTCTTTCTCTCTTCCACCATTATCGCCGAACTCCCTTCGCAAAGCGTCATTGCAGCGCTAGTCTTCATCTGCTGGTACTATCCCATCGGCATGTTTCGAAACGCTCGCCCAGACACCAGTGAAAGGGGCGCGTTGATGTTTCTGCTAATCTGGTGCTTCTGCATATTCACGTCGACTTTCTCGCACATGCTGGTAGCCGGTATCGAGGACACCAGCACAGCGGTCAACCTCGCGCAGCTGCTCTACATGCTGTCTCTCATCTTCTGCGGGTGAGCTGCTCCCGCCGCCAACAACACTTTTCCCTGGGCCCGTGAATGTCCTCCGTCTGCTAACACGCTTTGCGTCTTAGCGTCCTTGTCCGCCCTTCCGCCCTCCCCACCTTCTGGACCTTCATGAACCGCGTCTCCCCTCTCACCTACCTGATCGGCGGCATGGCCACCGCGGGTCTGGCCAACACCCCTATCACCTGCACCTCCCTCGAGCTACTCGTCCTCCACGCGCCCTCAGGCCAGTCCTGTGGAGAGTACCTCGGTCCATACCTCCGTGCAGTGGGGGGTCGGCTCTTGAACCCGGATGCAGTGGAAAGGTGTCAACTCTGTCCGCTGGCGGAGACGAACGATGTGCTTGCGGCGCTAGGGACCTACTATGGGCAGCGGTGGCGTGATGTGGGTTTCGTATTAGCGTATGTGGTGTTCAATGTGGGAGGGGCGTTTGTGTTGTATTGGGTCGGGAGAGGGAGAAACAGATGAAGGAACCCAGGACGGAGGAACGAACCAAATATACGGTGCCGATCCCGAAGTACCTAGCTAGCCAGTGCTCCCTACCCAGAGGGATAAACCCTAACTGACTAGTACTGTAGATGCATACGACTAGCAGATATTTGTACTTCCGCCCACACTCTCCTCTTTCCACATGGCAAATATCGGGTTTTTACTCTCTTCATTCCGTCGCTCACTTGGAAACAGATAGATGGAAAGCAGCAGATATTGTAAACTGAACAAATCTTGTCTAAATCATAGCCACGCAGGTTTACTCTGAGCATGTCTTGGTGGGCTCATCACTCTGTATAGGTAGGGCTGTCATAACCACTTGCGATGCACGAGTAGTCACTGTAAACGAGCAATACTCTCCCACAGACACACATTGCTCCACCAAATAGCCTCAGATATGCCAGCTGGTGCCAAATCCACCACCACCACCACCGCCACCACCACTCATCCCCATCAGCTCCTTCCAAGTTGGTGGCTGATTCGCTCAGATAATCCTGTATCAATAACATGTGCAACCCTTCACGATCCTCACCAGTTTCCACAGACTCACCACACATTGAACAAATCTCAGAATTTTAATCATTTTTGATCTTAAGAAAAAATGACAGTGAGATGTATTATAGACATGGAATTCTCAATATAAAATGTGAAAACACAAAAGCACATACTAAATTCTGAAAATTACTATCTGATAAATAGTCATGGCTAAAGTGAGTATCTAAGCATATAGTAGTGAATGCACACAACACAAATATGTACAGTGCAAACTCTGCAAGCTATAGAGAATACACTAGATTAGGGTGGCCGTCGGGTCGGGTCGGGCCCAGATTTTAGGACCCAACCCGACCCACTGGGCCCTACTTTGCAACCCAACTCGACTCTGTGCAGGGTCAGGTTTCAGACAGGGTCAGGCTGGGCTATTCTTGACAGTCCAGACTAGGTCAGAATTAGTTAGCTTCTGTTACTAAGCAGCTTTATATTGGCAGCAGCTACTATTGCAACATTTTTGATTAGCATTGTGCACAATTCTTCTTGTTTGACTACATGTCTGCTTTATGAGTGTTATATGTGAGCGTTATTAACTTAATTATCAGACCACTCATTCTCTACAGAGCAAAAATACATTGACTTACTAATCAGTCTCAGAATTCTTAAAATCTGAATAGGGCTTCTGAATTGAGTTAAGCTTCAATGTTGAAGCCTGACTCAAACCCTTGAGCTGACAATTGAAGCCTGACCTGACCTGACCTGAAAGCTCTGTCTAAGTCAGGCTGAGTTAACCTGACCTGATGGTCACTCTACACTAGATTGTATAAAAGCAGATTAATGTGTCTTATCTAAATAATCTTATTAAATCACTTCTCTATACTCTAAATATTTAAGTTTAGACACTATATTTAATACTTTCTCTGTAGGCTGAGTGTAGAGTGACTAGAGTCAGATCAGATTGAAAAAAAGTGCACTTAACTTAAATCTGCACTAGAATTCAGATCAAATCAGATTGAGTTTATGTATAAATTAACTTTATCTACAATCTGCATAGATATCTGTACACAAATAAAATTAATTATAATAAGTTACACTGATCTTAATTTTATGTTCTATTGAGTTAATATGTAGCATAAGTTTACTGTATAAATTTAGACAACATCACAGTTATGTTACAGTTATATTTTTAATGTATATTTGTAATGAGTTAAAAAATAGGTGTAATTTTATTATAACAAATTAAATTACATACATTATAATTTACAGACTACAACTGTAATACTAAAGTGTAGCCGTCACCCCGCCATCATCGGTCTAGATTGATTCTATTCGGACATCTCTCCGAACACCTGAGAATGATAACCTGGAAGGTAATCATCTTCGCAGCGATCCTGGACCTGAACCTCAAACCAAATACTCTCCGTTTCGGCTTGTGCTTGCTGAATTACGGCAGTGAGCATACCATTATGAAGGTGCATAGCAATCAATGTCTGGTCTGTTCTGGTCCGATGTGGGTCTGGATGTGAGAGGTTGCTACGGTGTAAGAACGGTGCAGCTGCAGCTGCAGCTGCAGCTCTCAATGATGATGTGATGGTAGTACTTTGTTAGGTAAGGTAAGGTACCTGGTCCCTCAAGGTTGATATTGAAGCTTGAGCTTCCACTGCGGGGAACAGTGCGGGAGGAAGCTAGGGTAAGGTATCCGGTATCCACCAACAGCCAAAACGTACATGTAACCAGCAATCCCTCACCCATCAACCTCTACCATCGAACATCCAACATCTCTCCTCCGAATTCAAGCAACATGGCCAACGTCGGATCCACCAACCCTCTCATGCACCCGTTGCAGGCCACTGCCCATGCCATTGGGGCTGCTGGAGGCGATCCAAGGCTCGCACAAAAGATGTCTCATTTCCAGGGCGCGAATGAGGGTCCCGCCGAAGTTGCTGCAAAGATCTCTGGTGTCAACACGGGTGGCACGCGTAAAGATGACTCGGCCTACTTTACCAACAATGAGGCCATACCGTTCCCTGACCCGTGAGCTGAGTTGTCACTTCTTACACGAAAGGAATATGACTGACACTATGACCTTGCAGAGCCCACAGCAAGACTGTCGGTGGTCTACCTCTCGTGAGCGATACCTTTCTGCTCCAGAAGCAGCAGACGTTCAACCGGAGCAAACTCGTGGAGCGTGGGTTATCCGCACAACCATGGCCCTAAGCATTGTTGACGCGTACTGACTGGATGTGCAGGGATGGTTCACCCGTGCGGTATATTACGACCGTGGCATCAGTACCACTGCCTTGACAATAGCTGATATGAACGCGTATAGGTAGCGGCGCCTTTGGACACTTCGAGGTCACTCACGATGTCACCAAGTATACCAAAGTAGGCCCGCCCAATCAGCACACTCCATGTGCACACATTGACTTGGCCTAGGCCCACTTCCTTAGCAGTGTTGGAATGAAAACACCCATCTTTGCACGGTTCTCAACGGTCACGTTGGGACGTGAGTTCCCTGATGTGGCCCGCAATCCTCGAGGGTTTGCCGTCAAGTTCTACACGGGCGAAGGCAACTATGATATCGTTGGGCTGAACTTTGTATTCTCCCTATCAAGACTTGTTTCTGTTGTGAGACTGACATGACACCAAGCCCATCTTCTTCTGCCGCGACCCCATCCAGGGGCCCGACGTCATCCGCTCGCAGAGCCGTAGCCCTACGAACTTCCTTTTGGACTACAATGCTCTGTTCGATCTGCTCGCCTGTACCCCTGAAGCGTATGTGACTCTATCATCACATCCACTGACATAGCTGATCCGAAGCGCAGCAACCATGCCGGCCTGATGTTCTTCAGCGACCATGGCACTCCAGATGGGTGGCGTCATAACCACGGGTATGGTTGTCACACATTCAAGTGGTCAGTACCCCGAGCCCCTATCCCTGCACCCCCGTCTCATCGAGTTATAGGGTCAACAAGGATGGCAAATTTGTTTACATCAAATACCATTTCATTGCCGAACACGGACAGAAGCAACTCACCGGTCCAGAAGCGATCCGGATCTCTGGCGAGAATCCCGACTATTCGAAGCAGGAACTCTGGGAAGCTATCGAAAACGGAGAGGAGATTGTATGGAACGCAAAGGTCCAGATCATGGAGCCAGCGGACGCAGACATTAACGTACTCGGCTTTGACCCTTTCGATGTTACCAAAGTCTGGCCCAGAAGTCAATTCCCCGTACGCACCTAAATCCACCCGCCTAACCGATGAAGCTGGTTCACTGACAATATCAGATGCATGACTTCGGCCGCATGGTCCTGAACAAGAATCCCGAGAACTTCCACCGAGACGTCGAGCAGGCAGCATTCTCTCCTGGCAGCATGGTCCCCGGTATCGAAGACAGCCCGGATCCGCTGTTGCAATTCCGTATGTTCTTCTACCGAGACGCGCAATACCACCGCATCGGCGTCAACCTGCACCAGGTCCCAGGTAAGCAATCGAATCTATCCTTCCACAGCGACTGCTGGCGGCTAACATACCACGTCCCAGTCAACTGCCCCTTCATGGCAAGCAACTACGCCTCCCTCAACTTCGACGGCCAGCTACGCACCGACGCCAACCACGCCGGCAACCCGCAATACGCGCCCAACAGCTTCGTGCACAAGTTCCGCCCCGACACCGCCGAGGCCCCCTACACCGTCTCGGACAACATCGTCTCGCGCAAGTCCCACTTCGGCCACGAGGGTAAACTCTCCGAGTACGACCAGGCCCGCGACCTCTACCAGCGCGTCATGACGCCCACCCAGCGCCAACACACGCATCAGAACACGGCCAACATGCTCCGCTTCGTCAAGGTCCCGGACGTCCAGAGCAAGTACCTCGCGCAGATTTATAATATTGCGCCCGAGTACGCCAGGGGCGTGTATGAGTGCTTGCCGGAGAAGAAGTTTGGCTTTGAGCAGGTCGAGGGGCGCGCGAAGGGGGCGGAGACGTGGTATAAGGAGCCGAAGTTCAGGCCGGGGCAGAGTGAGCGGTTGGTGGGGTTCATGCCGGGGAGTGCGGTTTATGGTGCGTGAGTTCTGTCTCTCCTGTAGGGTGCAGTGCCGTGCTTGGCGTGTGGGCACTGTCTTGCGAGGCTGGCTGGCTGTCTGTTATCTCGTGCAGCTGAGCTAGGGGATCTGATATGAAAGTGATGAAACTTTTGCATTGAAGAGTGCTGTGAATGTAGAAGTGAAATATGGTCGGGTAGGTCTGAAAAGGGTAACTCGTGGTTGGCCCCGGATGGAACTTTGATCGGGACGATGTTCAAGCCAAAACCCACGGCTAAGGTAAAGGCCCTGAGTCAATCTACATGAGCTGTACGGGTGCATATCGCGATAAACTGACTGGCTTCACTTCACCGGTTGGTGATTGTGTCTTGTGTTTCGTATGGTATTGTGTGGTGGTGAAGGGCCCAGCGTCCAGCATACGATGCGAGGCCAAGCGAGGCGAGTAAGAAGGATTGGCATGGCATTGCGGGTTGTCGTTCGGGTTCGGGTTCGGGTTCGAACCCGGCTTCGGCGCTACTACGACGGACGGGACGAGAGAGGAGTGGTGGGGGTGGGGCCAGGCAGGGCAGGTGGTTAAGGTCGGGCATTGGACGGGACGGAGATTGGGCTGGGCCGAGAATGAGGGAGGGGTCTTATGTGCCTTGTGTGTGTAGGAGAGAGAGAGGAAGTGCGGCCTCATCGGTGCGTGCGTGCTAGGTGGGCAGGGCGTTGGAGAGCGATGTGCTGGTGTGAGGGAAGGAGGAGGAACGACGATGCCCGCTCGTAAATGCCCGATTGTAAGAACTTCCTCCACGGTCACATTGCCCGTCTCTTCTTCCGTCCCATTCCCGTTATCATCCCTTCCTTGACCTCCCCCTCCTCCTCCTCATCATCAACCCACCCAGCCCCGTCAAGGCCACCAACCCATCCGGCCATAACTCCCCACCATCTCACGCAACCCTTCCTCACTGACCTTCTCCCTCGTATACTTAAATCCACACACGCGCTCAAAGCGCGCCCCATCCAGGCTCAGATCCGTATCCTTCAGCAACTCCTTCTCCATGAACGGCGAGAGCGGTCCCGGACGCGTGATGGCCGCGGCGGCGAGGAGGTCGGCCCAGGGCTGGAGGATCTCTTCGTTGAGGTCGTCGACGACGTGTTCGAGGTTGAGGCGGGCGAAGGAGGAGATGAGGGTTCCTTGGAAGCCGGTCGGGATGGAGAAGATGGTCCCTATCAGCGCCGACATGGTGCCTTGGGCTGTTTGACGCACCCCCGTCAGCCGTGAGAGTTATGGTTAGTCGGGAAAGGGGCCAAACGTACAAGTATTGCCATGATCAACGACATTGAAAGCCGGTATCCTGCCCCAACTCGGATCCCAGCCCTGCCTCCCCTGCCGATACCACTCCGCCGCCCGCCACAGCGCGCGCGCCGCATCCTCGACGTGCACCGTATTGACGCGCAGGTCCTTGTCCCACAGCCACTTCATCTCCTTACCCAAATGCTGGTAGACGCGCGCCAGACACAGCGCCGTGCCGACGAACTTGTTGCTATACTCGCCGTACACGTGCGCCAGCCGCATCACGACGAGATTCAGGCCCTCGATTTTCGCGAGCTCTTCTTCGGCAGTGAGCTTCCATTTCGCCATCTTGAGCCAGGGCTTGGTCTTATCCGTCTCCTTGCGCGGCACGGCGTCGGGTTTGTAGACCATGCCCGTACTGACTTCGACGAAGGCGGCTACCTGCCGTTTCGCGGCTTCCCGCCCCGCCGCGACGGAAAGGTTGAGGGAGCGGAGGCGGTACACTTCGTCCTCTTGCGAGTAGCGCGTTTCGCCGCCGCAGTTGAAGACGTAGTCGAATTGCTTGCCGTTTGGGCGGTCGAAGATGCGCGGGAGGGATTCTGAGGCGGGGGGCCGTTAGCATTCGGTGGTCGTCGCCATGTCTTTCTGAGCAGGTGTGGTATGAGCACGGTAGGCGGTCCAGACATACGCTCTTTGCTGGCGTCCGCCTGCATGAACTTGTCCTGCGAGCACGCCTCCTCAAACTCCGGTGCCAGCCATGCGAGTTGCGGGAGGACTTTGTCGACGAGTCGCACTTCGGACGCGAGATGGTTCTTGTGGATGTGTAGGGCGAGGAAACGGCCGATGTAGCCTGTGTCGATGTCGAATATACGGGTCAGCATGGGCGCGGAGAGCCAATGATGGGATGGATAGGTGCTTGGATGTGTACGACTAGGTAGGACGCACCTAATCCACCGATGATCAACACCGCCGGCTTCTCCTGCCCTCCTCCTGCTCCTGCTCCTGCTCCTGCCCCGTCCGCTGTCGACGCGGTGGGGTCGGTCCGCCCCACCTCGTCTGTCATGTTGAGATGTTAAGTAGAGTCTATTCCAGCTGCTGACTCAACTGATTTCAGATCCAAGGTCAGGTCCGTAAGTTGCGCACTACAGTAGAGTATACGGTCCAATTGCAGTTTCGAGGATATATGTAGTAGAGTTAGATATCAAATTTCAAATGTCTAAGCACCGTTGCGAGAAGTGGGGCGGAAGGAAGGGACCTATTTCCAGGAGCACGGGGCACATGATGGATATTGATGCTCCAGGGGTTTTGGATGTATGGGGTACGGATATAGTACATGTTGAGGAGCGCAGCTCAGTCGTAAATTCAGCCGATTACGAAGTACAAGTAAGTATCCAACCTGTACTCTATACTTTATACGTTGGGAATCGATCCCCTATAAGGTACGAAGTACATGCAACCCCAGACCCCATGTGCTGCTGCCATGGTTCGCGCAGGTACGGTCCACGGTAGGGGCGTGTGGCGTTGTCCACATCGGTCCGATCGGACCTTCCGCCGGATATTTCTGTCCATTCCTCAATTATTTCTCAGTCTCCCCACGGACACGGATTTGGCGTTGGCATTGGCATTGGCTGTTGAGGACGGACGGACTGGTGTTGGATATTTGGAGTGCTGTAGATTGGCTATTTTAGGTAAGATGCTGGAACTCGGCCGAACTACCGGGGGTTATCAATGTTCAGGGGCACTGGGAGTAAAGGTACGGGACCTAACCTAGGTAGTGACGGTGGCAGGACCTAGACTGCTCTAGGGCCTTGTGCTGTAAGACACCGCTGTGGTTACGGCTTTCTCGATAATATTATTTTGGCGCACCACTTTTCTTGGAAATGGTCTCAGGGGGAATGGCATCCAGCAGCCGGTGGTTAGACCACCAGAATCTGGAGATCTGATGTTCCAATCTGTTGGGACGAGCACGATGTGGGAGACATCTAGATCATAGTCAAGTCACGAGGCCTTCATGGCTGTAAGACGGAGCATCATGTAAACGATCGTGTGCATTCAGTCTATGGTACCACCCGTGGTTCAGCACTGCACTGCCGGGATGATTGCAAAGAAGCCACAGTATGCCGCCTGATGCCCCATGTGCCGTCTATGCTGCTCCCTCCCAATGCCGGTAATGCTATGTGAGCCTCGCAGCAAGAAAGCCAAGAACAAGAACTGAAGTCAAAAAAGTATGCTATCCCGCCGTGTGAAAAGATGCTGGTTGAAAAACAGAATCAGGGGAAGGACTGCCAACCACCAAAGGACGAGATTAGAATTCCCAGTTCTCATCGACAGACTTGATGGCCCAGTCAAACTTCTCTCGGAGCGTTTTCGAGAAGAACTTTTCGATCGGGACATTGAACTTCTTCGAGAAAACGACGGTGAGACGGGGATCGATATAATTCTGTCCAAAGTCAGAATGGCATGATGAACAATGAGCATATGTGGACGTACAATCTTCGAGGTACCCAACGCAACTTCCTTGTTATTCTCCTTGTCCTCCGCCTGCAACAACATCGTTTCGATGCGCTGGTCAAGCTTGCCGAGGTTGTTCTCAAGCTTTTCGATTGTCGGCCCTTTGCCTTCCGCCTCCACCTTCTTCGTCTTGTTCTCTTTCTTGAACTTCTTCTCCAGTTCCCGCACCGGCTCGAGTCGCTCTTCCAGCTCCTTCGATTTCATCTCCTTTTTGCCTTCCGACACCATTTTCTCGTTCTCTTTCGCAAATTTCTTTTCGATCTTCTGCTTCTGCTCTTCGACCAGGAAGGCTTGGTGTTCCTGAATCCAGCCTTCGTCTAGTTCTTCGTCCAGCGCAAAGTAATCTGCACCCTTCTTCTTCTTGATCTTCGGATCAACATCGAGCATCATTTGCTTGATCCGCCACTGCTGGTATTTCAAGCCTTTAATCCGGTCACCCAGCTTTTCCATCTGCACCCCGTGTCCTGCAGCCACGGTCCGTTTGTGGTTGCAAAGGATGGCGACCTTGCGATTGGCGTCATTGTAATCTTTCACTCTTTCGGGGATACTGCCACTTGACTTCATGTCCCTCAAGAGATTTGCCATGGTGTTCGATGCGTTATACGTACGGAAGACTTTAGCTGTCAATCCTGGCATATAATTGGAGAGGTGCTTGTTAAGAGCCGCAGTCTGAACATTGTTAGAATGAAGTTCAAAACATTGAGCGGTGTACTACTCACATTAAGTCGATCGAATATTTCATCACCGTCGACCTTTGGTGATTTCTTGAAGAGCTTCAGATTCTTGAACACCTGTGGATCAACCTCCACCTCGTCGTAGAATCTGATACTGTCTTTACCGAGAAAATCGAACACAACCTTGTTGGGTGGTTTGAGAGTGACGTGCTCGAATTTAAGAGAGCAACAGCCGACTGTGTCGGCTTCGTCGTCGCCTTTCTCATTGCCGGCACGCAATGCAAATTGATCGATGAGATAGACGGCCGTAGCAAGTTGGCGATCAGCCATCAATTCGGCCTTCAACTGTTTGTTGTAGTCCTTGCGAATACGAACAATGTGTTTCTGCGGGCAGTTCAGCTTGCATCATTCGAAGCAAAATCAACAAAGTATTCTCACCTTCAGCTCCCTTGCCTTCTCGAACTTTTTGAAATCGCTCTGGCCTTTCACGTCGGAGTTCGCCGCAAGCATGACATACTTGTATGCGCCATTGATGTTCTCCTGCCACATGGCCAACCATGTGCCTTGCCTATCATGCTTAATCTCTTTCCAGCGATGCCCCTCTGGCGGGGCAGGGGGAGTGGCGTCTTTGCCAATGTTGATGGTGATCTGCTCTGGTTGTACTCTCGCTTTGACTCTCCCGGTCTTAGGATGCTCGCCACGACCGCGGAAGAGTCCAGGAGGTTCGACCCGGAAGTTTCCAACCTTTTGTTTTCGACCATCCCACATACAATATAAGAAGGGAGCTTCAGCAGCATCTTTTTCGGCTTTAATAGCTTTTTTCTCCGCAGCCGGCAAAGCTTTCTTCTCCATCCGTTTCGCCTCGTAGTATTCGAATATTGGCTTGAAGTCGCACTTTGCAAATTCTTTGATCTTGATCTTGTTGCCATCTCTGTCTTTGGCGCCACCAGTCTTATCCAATACACTGCGAAAGTCTTCGATGAAGTTTTTCTGGAAAGTCGGGTTTTCAACATTGTGTGTTGAGTTGAGCATGGCACCAAAGAATCCGGCCACTTCTTCAGCCTCCGGTGAAAGAGTGACAGGCGTGCCATCATACCGCATCTTTACGCTCTTAGGCAAAGACTCATACGGAGGAGGAAAGACGACACCATTGTGCTCGAGTTTGGCCCACTTGTCGGTGCCGTCACCCTTGGTAGGATCTTCCCACCATCGGTACTCTTCTTCTTCCTCTTCGGCTTCCATATCCTGTTCCGTCTCTCCTTTCTTCGCAGCCTTGCCCTTCGCCCCTTGCTTGGCCCCGACAGATGGCTCTGTCTTGACTTTCCCATTGGTCTTCTTTGCAGATGACTTGCGCGCAAGAGGGAGATCATCATCTTCAGACTCTTCTTTCTTCACCCCGTTCGCCTTTTTCTTCGTTGGAAGAGCCGCGACACCATTAGATTTCCTCTTCTTTGCTATGGGTTCGGCGTCACTCTCGCTCTCTTCTTTTTTCTGCTTCTTCTTTGCAGGCGTAGGGGCCGTTCTCTCCGCCCTTGCAATATCCCTGGCATCTTGCTCGGCACGCTTTTGGATCTTAGCTTTCTCCTGCACCAGTTTGGTATCAAGCGGGGTGTCAGAGTCTTCGGATTCCCCTATGGCAGTCTCACTTGCTTTCGGGGGCTTCTTCAGTACAATTGACGACTTGCGCTTGGACGTCTCTTTGACGAGGGGGATATCATCTGAATCTGAGTCCATTGCGACCTTGCCCTTGGCCGTTGCAGTGCGACGGCGCTTACTCTGCGTACGAGTTAACACCTGCACACAGCCCAAACAACATTCATTCTCGAAGACATACCAAGGGCTTATCGTCCTCTTCGTCACTGGTTGCTTCCTTGTAGCTCTTCCCGTTACTCAGAGTCTGCCGGCCCTTGCGTTTGCCGTTCGCCGCTCCGTTTGACTGGGTTCCTTTCGTTGGCGGCTGATCCACATCCATCTCCTCCACAGGACCGTTCCGGAGAGAAATCCCAGGCTGGACCACGTCTCCTGACGGGTAAGCCTTGTCCATCGATTTATCAAGACTCTTCGGAATCCTGGCCATCGACACTGGTGATTTGACTGAGAACACACTGAGTGTTAGCAAGGGTAGTCCTTGATATTGGTGAAGCCAGAAGAGAGGAGTATGTGAGTACTAAAACGTGGGCGAAAAGGCAATCATCACTGACGTGCCGAGGGAAAGCCGGAATGGCTGAGTAAGACGCTTTTGAGCACCATACCTTTAGGACGCCCGTTAACATGGTGCCCATTTGCTAGAGGCGTGTCATCCTCTGAAGACGACATATTGACGGCTGTGAGGATTGCTGTTTGACTTTGAAAAGCGCGCGACGCGAGTTTGAGTCTCGAGCACTGTGTTGTAATTGTCAATAATGACCGCGACCGTGCAGTGAAAGACCGTACACCAGAGTGAAAATGGTGTGAAAAGTAAGCAATGAGGAGGGAATAACCCAAAGCAAGCAATCGAGCCACGAGGTCAATCCAGGGACTGAGTATCGTTGAGGAAGAATGTTTGATCAGGGTGGGAAGGGAAGTTTAATGAAAGGACATGGAGAAAATCAGATCGATCTTCTTCTCATTCACAGATGGGCAGTGAGATGACTTGATTGTGATTGGTCCATTCCTTGTGCTACGCGAGCCGCCATCCCGGTTAAGTTAGGACGTTTCTTCTCTCAATGTTATCCTCTTGCTCCGCAAGGCAAGCCGACAATTCGAGTAAGGCATTTTAGGGAGTGTAAGGCAATTACTTCAGTGCTGGTAGCTACTAGCAGATCACTGCTGTCCTCCTCTCCGATCATTCACACTTCTCTCATTCATCTCGATCACAACATGCTTTCCAGGGCTGCTCACCCTGCTCTGCGAGCGGGTGCTGCAGTTTCGGCTCGGTAGGTCTTCGCGGTAACCCTGCTTCTGACGAATTCGGCTTCAGGTCGAGTCGTGATGTTCGAATAGCATGATCTAATTGCTCTTCGTACAGCTCGGTCGCTCCCAATGCCGCCAACTACGCTACCCTCCGCGAGATCGAGGGCCGACTGAAATCGATCCGGAACATCGAGAAGATCACCAAGACCATGAAGATCGTGGCCTCGACCAAGCTCGCCCGAGCGCAGAAAGCAATGGCGGAATCCCGAAGCTACGGCCAGACGTCCAACACCGTCTTCGACACGGCCGAGACCAAGCCGATGGAAGGCGAGTGCAAGAAGGGCCTGATCATCGTCGCCAGTTCCGACAAGGGTCTCTGCGGGGGCGTTCACTCCGGCCTGTCGAAGATGGCGCGCAAGATATTACTCGCCAAGTCGGACACGGACATCGTGGTGATTGGGGAAAAGTCGAAGGCACAACTGACCCGATCGAACGGCAAGAACATCGTGTTGAGCTTCGCCGGCATCGGCAAGAATGTGCCGACTTTCGCGGACGCGCAGGCCATTGCCGATCAGGTCTCCCTGCTGCCGACGGATTATTCGGGCGTGCAGATCCTCTACAACAAGTTCATCAACGCCACCAGTTATGAGCCCACACCCATCGAAGCTTACTCCGAGGAGGCCATCACCAATTCCGGTAAGCATTGCCGACGACAACCGTGAATACCGCTCATACATGTAATTTATAGCAAACTTTGCCGCCTTCGAAATCGACGACGAGGTCCTAGCCAACCTGCGAGAATACGCGCTTGCCAACTCGCTCTACTGGGTAAGCTAACTTGCATGCTCAAGACACCACACGACCCAGTACTGACCACCACGCAGGCTCTCGCCGAAGGCCACGCATGCGAAATTTCCGCCCGTCGCAACGCCATGGACGTAAGTCGCCCCTCGCCCTTGTTCCCCCCTCAAACTAACAACATGCACTAACATCGCTTGTACAGAACGCCTCCAAGAACGCCGGCGACATGATCAACAGATATCAGATCCTGTTCAACCGCACGCGCCAGGCCGTCATCACGGGCGAGCTGGTGGAGATCATCACGGGTGCGGCCGCTTCGGCGGAGTAGACCGGGGCGGGACTGAGCCCGGTTGCGGATCCAGTCATCTCCGCTTCAGTTACGTATTGTACAAAGTTTGTAGAATGTTGGTCGTTGCATGTCGTGTCTGGATTGAGATCGTGTGCGTGAGAGCTGTAAGAAGCCAGTAGGGGAGAGTTCATATGTACACTACACCCCAGACAGAAGCGTGTCCATCTCCGTCACACCCATCCTCGTCCCTTCCCCGACCACCTATCTCTACACATCCTCCCCTCTCCTCTCCCTTCTCGATGACGAAAACACTATCAGCCAGAATCCCTCCCTCCCTACCGACCTATCCACCTACCCCCTTTCCTAACCTCCCGGACCTAGACGCTGTCAAACCGACTACCTACGTAGTCCTAACCTTCAACCCATCATCCGCTCTCATCGCCATACACCTTTTCCCGGACAAGACTCAAATCTGATCGAGCGCAGACCCAACGCCCTTCCTCCCATCCACAAATTTCCACAAAGTAGCCCCCATAGTCCGCGTACCGTACGCGGCATCTAAGGACGGAAGCAGAGAGCAAGCGGGCGGGGAACAGGAGAACTGGCGCGACGAGGAGTTGCGGGGCGAAGGGCTTAGGTCAAGAAATGGAAATAGGGAGGGAAGGGGAGATGGTCTACGATCGACCGGGAACTGAACGAGGGTCCGGGGTCGAGAGGCATGTAAGGAGGTTGAGTTCCTTCACGCAATACACCCTCCTGTGACGGTGGCTTGCCCCCTCCTTCTTCGTCGTCGCCTGCAGGGCTCGAAGTGTAACTGCTGCGGGAGTCGAAGAGACAGCTTGGCCGGAGCGATCTGCCGTTTCCAAACTGGGGTGTGCTACACCGAGCCCGCCGCTGTTGCGCTTGGTGTGTAGTACAGAGCGGTTAGCTGTGGAGTCAGAGGTCGTTTCCACACGCCTGCGAGCGGTATGATCCCCAATGTCTATGGACGTGTGACCGCCATAGGGTCTAGTTCGCCAATGAAGCCGGGCAGGGTCCCGCCAACTCTGCCTTGCTGTAGAGATGGAGCCCGAGTATCCCGCTCCAGGATGCCAGTAGGAGGAGCAAGTTGACTCGGCTGGATTAGATAGGAAGAAAGCTGAGCGCTATTGCTCGTGGATAGATGTCGACAACTTTGGAGGTTCTCCAACCAGGCAGGTGTGTTTGCCAAGCGTTGTTGTTGCTTCCCTTCTGCTGTGGGGTGAACGTATATGCGGTACTTACATTTAGGCGATCCCCAACATCTATGTATGATGGTAGGAGCCTGAAACTGCCAACCTGAAATCAATTGGCTAGGTCTTGCGCGTGTTTGTATTATAGCTCAAACACCAGAGTGGAAATCATGTTAGCGAGTCATTTGTTGCCCTAGTCTCGATGAGAACCGAGGAGCCTGTCAAGAAGAAATGCAAGTCCCCCGCAGGACCGGTGAAGTTAGCCCGCAGGCTTTCAAAGAGGGTCCTAGGCGTGACCTGGTCACCGCAAGAGTTGGAATAGATACATGTATCAAATGCCCGGGTTTCATCTCCTAAAGAGAATCAAGGTGGTATCAACGCTCCGCGGCCCTCATTATGTAACTGGATCCGACGCCAGTATCAAGCAGTATAAAGGCAATCGCTCGGTCAGGATGGTCGAGATATAGCCCAAGTCTAGAAGCTATTTCTCCTCCTTCTTGCCAAACATCTTATGTTTGAGCTTGTCGGCAAGACCCTCGTGGACGACAGGTTTCTCTTTTTGGATGTTACCCTCCCCACCACGCTGATCACCATCTCGTCAGTATACTCTCATTCCTAGAGTAAGAGTCTAAAGGTCAGGAACGTACGCCAACGTGGTGGTTTCCCGGCTGATCATGACGCAAGGCTGTCTCGGGGATCGCCTCTTCGTCATGGGGTTGCATGGAGTGCTTCAAGCCTGGAGAACCGATATTGGCAGCACCGCCACGCTTTGGAGTCATGTCAGCCGTCGCACGGTGGCTGAGTGTCGAGATATAAATACTTACCCCAGTCGAGAAAGCGCCGTCTCCTTGATCACCCACGTAGCCCTCCCGGACGATCTCACCATCAGCGTATCTGTACCCAATGTCCTTTAGTAGACTTTCTTTGAAGACTGGCGACACCTTCCATCCCTGAGTCGAACGACCCGGAGGCTCAGGCGTCCAGCACAAATGTAATGGCCGGCCTTTGTAGCCACGAGCGCAGTATGCAGATCTAGGAACTGCCGAAGATGCTGGTGAGGAACTCACGGGGTGTCATCCGGTCGAATGTTCGCCGCGCCTGTGATTGGAAAGATCAGTTCTGAGGTACTGCGAGGAAGGAAATGAGGCGGAGTTGATCTCAGGAGATGGTGGTTGATATACCTCCACGCCCGTGGGATACCATAGGCTCAGACATCTCCGATATATTCTAGTACTGTTTCCTCTGATTTCGAATGTTGTCTTGGGTACTAGATAATGAAGTCTGAGTCAGTGTGGGATCAAAGCCGGAGATATAACATTCAAGCCAAGCCCGGTGACGGTGAATGATGTACATGCAGGTGTCTTGCGCATAGTACAACAAGACTCAACGGGTGATTCGCCGTACATGATGCACGTGGTCCACGCGATATGCGCTCCAGATTCCGACTGAGGAAATGTCAGGGACAGCACTTGTTCAAGCAGGGTCATACGTACTCGAGCAGGGTGTGGTGAAATAATGTACCAGCAAGAAGTTCAGGTTCAAGTGGGATGACGGCAGAGTGATGGGAAGATGCAGCCTTGGTAGCAGGGCCAAGCAACAGAGGTTACAAAAATACGAGGAAGAGGGAACATGATGTGTTCGCCTTACCCCTACCTTAATGTACCTTAGATTCTAAGGTAGGTACCAGGTAGGTACGCTTTGAGTGGACAAATGGCCGGACAGCTTTAGTAGCGTTCCGTACTAGCACCTACGGGAGAGCAAAGCAGCCACAGGGGTTTTCTTGACATTTCCGTCGAACGTCTACAGACTCTGAATCCATTTCGAATGGATTTGATCCATTCGAAATGTATTAGCGTTAGGGTTCCAATGTACAGATATCTCAAATTTAATGAATCTCCTTGTGGACCAGAGACTTGACAACAACGATGAGGATTGGATGTGACTCATACGACTTTCGTACATCTCATGCTGCCTCCTCTATTGATGCTCGAAAACTCAGAAGCAGCTGAGAATGCTCTTACACTGGAAACTTGATTAATATCTTGACTCTTCAAGATGGCAATATTGTCTGACTCTTTAGGGCAACGCAACAGCACATGATTGATGAGAGGCCGTCACAGGATGGTTCGAATGCCGGATCTACACGGAAAATCAGGCTACCATCAAGCCGCGGTGGTATTGGCTGCCACCAGAGAAAAATGGCGGGCAGAGATGGATTGCCCATCATGCAGCATCCCCGTGGCTGGCTCATGCGGCAGCGCCCACGAAGCCGATGTGCAAAACATCCAGCAATATGTCAAGATTTTATCAAGAGAAACTCAGCGTCAGATGCGGCGACGAGTTGTCCCATCCTCCCAATTCGGCGACGTTGTCACCTCCATCAACCCAATCACGTCACTTTGCAGTGTCTGCTGGTCTAAGAGCTCTGGAGTTTGACTTGGTTCGTGTACGATCGACGGGCCAAGGAACGCGATTTCTGCAGTCTGGGAGTTCCGCGATCTCAGTAGTCGCAACACTTTTGATCTTCATAAAACGATTGTCTCCCTGGGTGAATGGTGGGAGAGTGTAAAATGCTTCATTCATGTGGGCATAAGGCCTTCTTAAATACCCTATAAGCGAGATGAACAGCCATGACGACATAGGCTAATGGAGAAGGTGTGATGGATGGCAGCGAGGCTTGCAAGGGAAGCAGCAAGGCTTGCGAGGGAAGCACCTAACATCTGCCCGCTTCGGACAAAGACAACGCCCTCGTTGTCCTATCCTCCCGTATTCCACCTGCTTGTCCTATCCACCCTTTCTGTCTAGCCTTATCACTCCCTCTTCTTGATATTCTCATGGTACCAATCATTTATAACCTCTTGAACCTTGTACGCCTCACTCGTGAGTCCCTTATTCTGAAGCTCATCCACTAGGCGTTCTGGGACGGCGGCGACATTTTGAATGTGTTTGACGGTGGCTTGGAGATGGCTGTAGGCTGCTTGTTGTTCGTTAAGTAAGGTTCTGACAGATGAAGCGATGACGTTCGTGGTGTCGTTCTGCCCATGCGTTGGCATGGTGGTGAATTCGAAAAGGCTTGATATCCGGATCCTCTTTGAGTCAGCGAGGTCCAATCCTTCTGCCGCCACGCGTTTCAAATCCATAGAAGGGTTAGGCGAGTGAGGAGAGGCAATTGAGTGCCCTCCTGAAACGTTGGAGACCCCCCCTAAGATGTTGGAGGTCCCATTAGTGCTGAAGGCCCATTCTTGGATGCCAGCGAGTCGTCACTAACTGTTGGGGGCCCCCTTGCCCCCCTTGAGGACTGCCTACAACGCCAGGCACATCAGCGAGGCCCTCGAATCCACCCGAAATATAGCTACAATGAAGTGAGAAGTGAAGCTCAAGGGCCATAACAATTGAGCGTCCGTCCCCGTCCCTGTGCATGCTCTGTCTCCATAACTCGACTCAAATCGCCGCAGAGAGTATCGGCACAATTAATCAGTTATCTTGGCAGTCCCCGCGAAGAAACGTCGCCCACGTCAACGACCTTAGGGTGCCATGCACTGCATCTGCAACGGCTGGTACCGAGTCTCCGCCACGCGGCCCAACTTCCACCTATCCCCGGCATGACTCGAGCGTCACTATAGCCATTCACGAGGCCGCAACACCAAAGCAAGCCAAGCGCAAGGTCGAAGCCAATGGAGAGACCGCGAAGAATGTGATTAGAGTCACCGGCTCATTTGATCTGCGGACAATGCGAGCAGTCCTCAACGACATAGTATCCTTGACATGTTGCTTCCACCCTGATTAGCCCAAGTAAACCGAGGGAATGGCAGATGCAAGCCCTACGGTCATGTTCTTGATCGCGCGGGACTTCCAGTTGCGCGTATTAGTCTGGACCCTCTTCTTGACCAAAGCATATTCCCAGTAAGAGGCATCATGCTCATGGAAGACGCCCTGAATGAGTGTATTCATATCGTCGCTGTTGAAGTATACCACGATTTGACCGTTCAAGACGAGGGAACAGAAGATCGAGAAGTCGGTGACGGCCAAAGTAACCCGGCCTCCTACTGTGACTGCAGGTGAAGTGATTGAGTGTGATGTTTTTCAGCTCTTTGGTCTGTCAAACCCATACATCAACTTTGAAACTATCAGAAGACATCACTACCACAGAATGAAGGCGACATCTCCTTCATCTAAACTCAATTTACCGCCAGGGTCGACAGATCTTCTCAGAAGCATTGCAGAAACATGGCCTCTTAACATTGAGTTGAATGTTCGACTGTTCACATTGATGATAATTCATTATGCTGTTCATCAAATCAACACCGAAAGAGCAGCCAGCCAGACGTCATCCAACAACCCTACCTCCTCGAACTCTAGTTGTCTTGATCCTTCTCCGAGAGCACCACTACCCTTTCATTTCTCCTTGTCTGGGGCCCTCCTTGTAATTATTAGAGTAAACGTCTATGTTCCAACCTTGTTGGTCTTCTGTATGCTATGGAGTACCCCATAACGATCGAGGTGGTACTCATTTCGGGCCTGGAAATGGACGGAATGAATGATATTTTCCCTTAAGGCATGCACTCGTAGGTTCTGAGAGGTCCGGAGTGACTATGCGGTTGAGTTTGTGTCAAGACAGTATATACCTAGCTGATGTCGAGGCTTGATATGTACTTTGTACCTTACCTTGGTGTTGCCCTAGGAGGCCTCCCGCACCCATGTATGAAAGCAGTTGTGGCCTTTCTGCTTGGATATGAGCAATTGATTTGATCACAGTTTGTGTCATCAATTGGGATAGCATGCATCTGGAGGGCTCCTCGACGGTAGAGTGCTGTTCTTTGATGGTACTATGAGCCTTTCATTCTTCAACTTTTCCTGTCTGAGGTCCTCGATGTAGCATCAGAGCAAATCTATAAGTTCACATCATGTTATTCGCCTCCAAAATATGGGTTGGTTCACAATGATTAGAGCTGCATTCAGCTACCGCCTAGATCGACGGTGTCTGGTCTCATGGCACAGGCTAGCGTGACTGTTTCAATGGGCACTCGCGGGATTCATATGCCAGTCAGGTATGTTCACACTGTGAACACTAGTCATACCATATATGGTGACAGTGAGATGCCAGGACGAACATTTGTGATCGACTTGCTTTACCTCACAAACAGAGTACGCATAAGAATCGTTACTGTACAACAAAACCGTCCATTGAGAACCATTCCTCGAGCTATGCCATCCATCACCTGGTAGTCCATTAATCAAATGACATAGAGGATATAGAGACCAGATCAGGACCGATCCGTGACTTTTTGGGTCGGTGGGGGAGCCGCGCCTCCGGTTGTCGGCAGACCCATGAAGATCTGGAGTTACACTGTTAGCATTCGGAAATCACTGTTTGGGTACAGATCTACCTTGAAGGAGTCGTAGATCAACCACTGGAGCCCCGTCAGGGTACCTACGGCGCGCGCAGCACATTAGTAACAGGACTTCAAGGGGGGTTCCGCGAGATTACCTATCATCACGATCCTCACTGGGAGCCCATTCCAAAGACCCGAGAATCCAATGTCCTTGTAGATTCGGCCCATGGCGGCACCAAAAGCTTCTCCTGGTTGACGATTGGCGTTGAGTTTGCTGACCATGACATCGGCCGGATGCGAGACGATGGCGCAAAGGATACCAGCAAGGTAGCCACCCACGAAGGACACTCCGGTCTGTGCACCTTTACCGTAGTCGGATTTCTGACCAGGAAGGTAGCCATAGATTGCTTCGACGATCGTCTCGAAGGATGCGAACTTCATCATCGTGTACGGGATTTGACGGCCCCAGAGAGGGTAGAGCCCTTTGTACAAGCTGCCGAGTTTTAGCTTGTGGTCTGAAACAAGAACGCCATGACCGGAAACATGCCACGCGAGCATTGGGATCCGACTTACCCAGCCGCGCCTTCTTTGCCGGTGATAGTAGAGATACCGCTGAATGTCCCAGTGGCGAACGGTGGGATGGTGGTCTGCATCCTGACCTTGACAGCCTCAAACGGACACAAGGCAAGATCGGCAATGAACTCAGCAGAAGCACTAGCGGCGAGGTAGAGCGCAGTCTTGTTGCGATAAGCTCGGTCCTCTCCGGCCAGATCGGAGTAGAACTTCTTGAAAAACTCATAGCCTCCATATTTGAAAGCACCTTGAGCCTAAGGTAAGATGTCAATGCGGTGTACAGTACATAACGCAGGTGACACTTACGGAGTACCCGAAGAACGTAGGGCTCCATCCAGTGAAAACACCACGGAAACCTTCAGCACGGCCGATTTTACCCCATGCCTCGAAGTTGCCCTTGTACATCTTCGAATCAACTTGACGGCGGCATTTCACCAAATCCAATGGAGTCACTGCCGTATGTGTGACGCCCTGTCGTCACTTAGTCCAGGAACTCAGTGATCAATCGGTACACTAACGCATGCTAGGAGCCCTCCAAGAGTACAGGCGGCATAGTACTTTGGGGAGTAAAGTTCAATCTTGCCAGCTTTCGCCTGAGCGGCCTGACTGGCTTTCTGTATTTCTCGCTTAGCCTCCTCGCTCAGATGTTCTGCCTTGTGCTTCATATCATCGACAGCGCTCCAGGCGGGGTAAAGATCCGACAAAGCTGAGGATGCGCTTCGCTTTTGAGGGACAGCTTGCTTCATCGAACGTCCGTAGGGCGATTGAGATGAGAAGACATCGCCGAGGAGAGTCTGGTTCGGGAGGACGAGAGGCATGATGCTGTCTGCTTTTTTTCAATTGCTGGACACCTTATCAATGATTCGGTTGGGACTCACTGCTGACGGCGGGTATAGCTCGATAGCACGGCTAATCCTGTCTGGTATACGCACTGTGTACTCAACAAATGTGATTGATTGTTAGTCTAATTGGTGAGGCTGCACAGCGACAATGTCGGACAGTGTCGAGGACGTGAATGGATTGTATAGCTCCAGTGATGGAGGAGCAGCTCACCGGCCCGGAGCTATGATATAACCGAGGAGCGCTAATCGAATGACGTCTGGGGTAGCCCGAAGACACCGCGGAATTTGCCATGTTACATACACGACAATCAGCAACCCTGAGCAGTAGGTAGGAGAAATATATTCAGCAGAGATTGATGCAGTGCCGCTTACAGAGAGATAGGGTACTGTCATGGCAGCTGCAACCATATGATTTCATCTTCTGAACGAGCATCATTTCAGAGCAATACGTTTACGATGAAGGAGTCAGCACCGAATGGTAGATCAGCTTGGGCCAGCAAATACCGTGGTGTAAGCCATTGCATCATGGATTGAAGCAGTCCCAGGACTCGACTGACGCTCTGTCTGACAGGCTACAGTAGAAGACTTGGACCCCCCGCCAGCACTATCCTCAAATCCAGCAGACTCAATAGCCAACGCGTTAATGAGGGCCTACGAAAGAGACTACACACATCTGACGGTCGTCTCGAAAGACACGCGTGCGCTTCTTGGGTACCTCAGTATACCACGGCTCAGGAGTTTGCTCAAGGACGGCAAAGTAATGGACGATGACCCAGTTGAACGAGCGATGCTCAAGTTCCGGCGGAAAGGCAGCGTTTACAAGGTTATTACTATGGACACTCCATTGGAGGAGTTGGAGGACTTCTTCACAGGAGGAGTGGGCGGGAGTGGACCGCAGGATTTCGCTGTTGTGACGGATGCGAGTAGAAGATTCGTTCTAGGGGTCGCAACCCGAAGTGATCTCGAAGAATTCGTCAAGCGGAGACCTGCATAAGGTGTGGTTTTGTGAAGCAATTGGATAAGGGTAGGGCCATACGGCGTCAGTACACTTTCAGCTCCAGGAGAGCGCAGGCGTCAAACAAGTTTCTATTATAGTTGTAGTTTCATAATGAAATGCATTGGAATGTGCGAAGGGATGATAATCGTGGTGTCGTTATCAACAAGCTCTGCAATGTCACCTACCCCAGATTCTACCTAACCTAACTGGGACTAGTTAAACACTTCAAACCCACACGCGCTGTCATCCGATGCCACTACAAGTACTACTCGACGACTGTTATACGAAGCCCCGTGTCGTTCACATAGCATCAAATCGAATCGGGAGAATCAGCAGAGCACCTCTATACAATCCAAAGTCAGAACGCGCACACCGTCCACATTGGCAACATCTTGACCTTACAATTGCATCTCCATCCTAGTAAGTATCTACCTTAGTTCAGCAGCTGCTGCGCGGTTCTAGAAGGATCACTAAAGTTACTGTATACAGTAACAAACTCGCGCCACCGACGAATCTGTCCCCAACCCACCTCCTCAACTATGCCAAAACGTAAGCGTGCGGAGACCAAAACCAAGACCGCTGGGAGCCCGGAATCGCAGGATGGACAAGATAGTACTTGCGGCACTCAATCTTCAGCGGTGGCAGAATGTCCATTTACTATAGAATACGTACATCGACCGAGTTCGGCAACGAAAGCGAACAAGAAGAAACGCAAAAGCGTGAGCGATGGTGGCGGTAAGAGCTTAGAGAGAGTCGAGGAGGATGTACCATCCAAGAATCTAGAAGTAGCGTACCAAATATGGCCTGAGGCACTCTGGGAGGGGATGAGGCGGTATCGGAATTTTGTGTGTGAGCCGTCCTTTCGGCATGGAGAACTCTGAAAGCTGTTACTGACCATTGTAGTGGGCGAGGAGACGTTCGGCGTGAACGATTTCATCTCGGTCAACCACTCGAACATCACGAACGGTGAGCAGCTCACGACAGAGGACGAGAGCCATTTCTGGATTGCCCGCGTGCTCGAAATTCGGGCCAAGGACTCGCAGAACGTCTACCTGCGTGTCTTCTGGATGTATTGGGCGCATGAGCTTCCGATGGGAGCGCAAAGCTATCATGGAAAAGACGAACTTATAGCTAGTAACCAAATGGATATCATAGATGCTATGACTGTAGCGAGCAAAGCCAGCGTATCGCATTGGCTTGAAAAAGATGAAGAAAAGGTCCTAGATGCGCTCTACTGGCGTCAAACCTTCAACTTCCAAACCCAAACTCTCTCAGTAAGTATACTCTCGGCTCCTCCTCGGATACGCCTACTAACGATGCACAACAGGAGCTTCGTAAACATTGTACCTGCCAACAACCCTACAACCCCGACAAAAACCTAATCGGCTGCTCGCATGCGGATTGCAACCTCTGGATGCACGAGCAGTGTGTAATCGAAGATACTCTCAAAAGAACCTACGAACGTCTCCTCGGCGAAATCGAGACCAAAAAGGACGACGATCCACACCCACCATCCGCCAAGAAAGGCCGCAGAAAATCCGCAAAGCCTAAGTCCCTCACACACCTCTGGGACGGCTTGTTCGCGGCAACAATCGTACCGCGAGACGCAGAGCAGCCTGACCCCACCACCAACAGCGATAATGATGACAACACGGTCGCAGACTCGACCGACGATTTGGATATGGACATTAGATCTGCGGGGAAGCTTGTGATTACGGATCTTCGCAATCGCTCCGGTAGCGACACTGACGAACAGACGGTCTGGGAAGAAGACATCGTCTGTCTAGGCTGTCGCTGGAAGATCAAGTAAATCAAGACTTCCTAATTCGCATATGGTCCGAGTCTTTGAGCAATCCACAGGTTATCCAGCGATCACTAGATGAGGAGACCTGTATAGGGCCCAAGGATAGTACTGATCAGCGCCTGGATTCGCTCTATCTGTCTGTCCGTTTGAGGTATTTGTTATAGATACGATATACCTGCGCATACACCTGCGCGTAGCGAACGCAGTCGTTGCCACAGAGCAGACCGATGCAGGCAGTACGTCGCGGTGGTCGCTGGTTGGTAGTCGGTGTTGGCGTTTACGTGCTGCTGGCTGGCTGGCTGGATGTTATGTCCCTGGAAGGAAGGAAGAGAACGAGGGGAGGGTGTATGTATAGTGCTTCCGAACCGCCAACGCGTTTGACGACTGCAGAACTTGTCAGATACGTTGGATCGGTCTACGTAGCTTGGATAGCGAGCGCGCCTTCTGCTACTTGTGGGCATCGTACTGCTTCGTGTAGATATTAATTTTCTCCTTCTCGCCGCGCTGGAAGGTCTACTACACTGAGGTTGCTAACGGACACGACGTCATAAAGCCCTCCTTGACTCAATTGCCGCAAGGGAGAGAAAGAGATCGTGTCATGCATGTACACCCGTAATTCTATCCTGCTTAATTACTGATACCGCACGGCAAAAACCCGACCGCAGAGGAACTGACTATGCACATACAGCCCACCAACCACCGCGCCCGTTCCCTCCCCTCCCCTCCCCTCCCTCCCCTCACACCCCCCCACCCCAGCCCCCACCATCAGCATACAAAGCCCTCAACCTCCCCGTCGCCCACGCCGCCCCCAACGCACTAACCGCCCCTATAAAAAGACAAACCGCAATAGCATTAACCCCCTCAGCAGGCCGCAGCTCGCCCTCCGCCAGCTCCGGACTCTGACCGGGCTCCAGCACGGCGAAGACCAGCATGCTGATGAAGGTGCCGACGAACTGCGGCAGCGTGGTAAAGAGGTTGAGGATGCCGAGGTAGATGCCCGCCAGCTCGCCCGTGGAGGCGGGGGTGGGGTCGTCGTGCGTGGGGTGGGTGAGGTGAAGGGCGTCGAGCTCGATGGGGGGGTCTGGGTCGTGGTCGTAGTCGGGGGACGGGGGGAGGCGGTGGTAGGTTGTTGTGCCGTGGGAGGGTGCGCGGGAGGAGGGGGAGGATGAGGAGCCGAGGTTGTTGATTTCGACGCCCATGAAGGCGAAGGAGGCCCAGGAGGAGAGTGCCCATGGTCTACGTTATTAGTCAGCGGTGATACTATCGATTGGGGTGGGGGAAAGGGAGTGGAATGGTACGCACATGCCGCAAAGCGCAACCAGTGTAGTAGCGAAGCGAAGAGAAGTAACAAACGGCGCGAGAGCCATGGAGCCCGCGAAGACGAGGTGCGAGAGCATCCAAGCGGTGGCGAGGTCGGGTTTGAGCCTGCTGAGGGCGGTGACGAGCGGGGCGATGCTCGGTGGCGGGCGCGGCGTGAAGCAGGGCTTCTGGTCGTCGTCGGGCGAGCGGATGACCCAGGGGAGCAGGACCGAGCCGGCGAAGGTGACGATGGAGAAGGCGATGAGCGACAGGCTGCCCACGCGCCCGATGTCGCCGAGCGTGTCTTTGGAGTCGCGCGCCGTCTGTGGCGCGTCGTAGCGGAAGTAGGTCTCGCCCACCCAGGTGGTGCTGTAGAATAGGAAGGGGAACCAGCCTGTTCGTTGGGGTTAGTTTGTTTGTGGGGGGGGTTTCTGGGGGGTCGAGGCTCACCGATCCATGACCAGAATTGGATCCAGCATATTGCTTGTATTCGTGGGGGGAGGTGTAATGTCGTCTTCAAGATCTGGCTTATCATTTTGACGACGCCGGATTTGCCATCCGCGTCCCTGCGGAGCTCGTCAGCTCACTGCAGACGAGATCTTTGCTGGGATTGGCATACCTTGGTGAGATAAGGATCCTCTCCTTCACCGCATACGACGTGATACCGACCGCCATTAGCAGCGCCGCAGCAGCAATCGCCGTCATTTGCTTGAACTGCGTATCTCCAAGCGCAGTCCCAAACACCTTGACCATGTCCACACTCCCGGCACCGTACCCGATCAAAGAACCGACGGCCACCATCCTACTTGCTTCAGGCTCTCAACTATTGCATGCGCAGAGGGGAAGGAAAGGCGCCGCTTACCCCATGCCGAACCGAGCTGCTGCTTCGGTATCGGGAGCGTATCGATGATGAGGCTTCGACACGATGATTGCACTATTTGAACGTTAGCGACTGGCTTTTCGATTGCCAGCATCATCCCGACCTCTGACGTACCGGCATTGATCGCGAAATCAACAGCGTAGATGCTCAACACCGCAAGTGCTATAGTTGCATTCCTCCTCTAGCGAACGTCCCCGTCAGTGCTTGTCTCACACCCCCCCGCCCAGTGCTCCCAACAACCCACCGCGCTCGGCTCCGTGACGAACAGGCCCACTATCTCCTTCGTCCACCCGAGGACCAGCAAGCACAGCCCTACGATGACCGCGCCACCGACCATGAACGGTCTCCGTCTCCCCCATTTCGAGCGTGATCGATCGGCAATCACTCCCACGATCGGCTGCATGACCAAGCCCGACAGAGGTCCAGCAATCCACACCAGCGACGTCCGACTCTTCGTAAGGCCGAGCTGGAGTAGGTATGGTGTGCAGTCTGTAGTGCGATCAGGCGGGCGTCAGGGGGCAGGGCGGAGAAGGAGAGCTGGGAGGGGAGGGCCGTACAGGTCATTTCGATGCCCCAAGTAAACCTGCGCCGGCATGTAAGCGGCCGAAGTGGCTCTGAATGGGCGGGCGGATTCACTCACTGTAGCCCGATCAGACTGAAGGTCAGGAGCGCCATTCGCATCGACTCCGACGAGCCTTTGATCGAGGGTGTGCCGCTCCATGATGCCGCCTGAGGCATGGCCTTGTGATTGTACGCTTGCTTTGCTTGGTTGTCGCAAGAGCTCTAGAGGCTCGAGTGCGCGGCGCGGAAGTCTAGAGAATTGATCCGCGACATCGGAATTGTTGTCTACGAACTCAATTATATGAAGGCTGTTACACGCGGAGCGCGTAATGTCGTCCGCGTTTCTTCTGGCACCTGCCGACTCAAACCGGGAAGGGTGGGAGCGGGAGCGGGAGCAGGCGGGCTGAGGCTATGGGAAAAATCACCATTAAACAGACTAGTTGCTGTAAATAGAATATCACCATAACCGGATACTGTGCGATCTCGTAAATCGTTCACGTGTCATGGTCTATAAGTAAGGAGACTACTTCAGGACAGGCAGGCTTGATTACAACCGCTGAGCTACTATGAGAAATGTTCCCTGTCAAGCACCTTGACTCTAAGGGCTTGCCAGATAAAATGCCCATGGAATCCCCGAAGCTGTGTTCCTCAGCAGCAGAGCAAGTCTCTACAACTTGTTGGGTGCGTTCTGGTTCTGCGCCATCGGCCATTGATACCCAGCTGAATCGCTGAACTTGTAACCATAGGACGACGTGAAATCATCCAACACGGCCGGGCCTCGCGATCCTACATCACAGTGAGCCGGACTGATATCATAGAGGGAATGACTCCTCGCAAGACTTACCGTAGGGGTACTCCATGGGTATAATCTCTTTGTTGTCATCAAGGTAGTGGAGTAAAGGAGTGAAGATGCGCCAACTGGCGTCCAGCTCGTCGTCACGCACAAAGTTCGAATGGTCGCCTTTCAGCGCATCCAGGATAAGAGATTCGTAGGCTTCCGGGATCTTCAGGTCGGAAAACCGACGCCGGTAGGTCAAATCGAGTTCCGTGACAACAGTCTGCATGCTCAAACCGGGGAGCTTGGAGTTCATCTTGATGTATACGGATTCATTCGGCTGCACCCGGATAACAAGCTCGTTGCGGGGAATATCTTTGAAGATACCAGATGTGACGTCTTTGAATTGAATTCGAATCTCCGTCTTTTGCTCGTTGAGTGCTGGTGCTAATGAGTATCAAGACTATAAGCAAAGCCGCTAATATGACATACCTTTGCCGGCTTTCAAAATGAAGGGCACCCCATCCCATCTCTCGTTCTTGATGTGAGCCACCATGGCACAGAACGTGGGACACCTTGAATCCTTCGGTACCGTATCGTCTTCCTTGTATGATGGCTTACTTCCGTCCAACGACTTACCGTACTGGCCGATAATGACGTTCTTGGGTTCGATCGCTGGGATACCGCGAAGGACTCGAACCTGATTGCCTCATCAGCCATTGACTCGGGAGCAGCGCTGCAAGGACATGATCCACCTTTTCATCACGGATATCTTCGGAGGAGAAAGAGATGGGGCGTTCCATGGCGAGCAGTGTGAGCACTTGCAGTAAATCTACCATGGCTTAGCACGAACATCTTACATATGCATTAGATAGCTTACGGTTCTGCATGACGTCCCGGATAATGCCAAACTCGTCAAAGTAGCCTCCGCGACCTTCTGTCCCGAACGGCTCCTTGAAAGTGATCTGTGGATGTCAAAACGGCAGCTTTGACCAGACATAATCATAACCTTACCTGCACATTATCGATATGGTTGCGGTTCCAGGTAGCACCGAAGAATTCATTACCGAAACGCAGGATAAGGATGTTCTTGACCATCTCTTTGCCGAGATAGTGATCAATACGGAAGATTTCGTCCTCCTTCCAGTTCGGTTCTAATGCTCTTTGCAACTCTCTTGAGCTTCCGAGATCTTTTCCGAACGGCTTCTCAACCTATGGTAGAATTCAGTATGCCGGGATCACGATTCGGTACTCCGACGTTAGACTCACAATAATCCGCGAGATACCCTTCTTGGGGTAGCAATTTTTCTTGAGATGCTGCGAAACCGGGATGAAGACGCTGGGAGGAAGCGCCATGTAGAAGACCCTGTTACACTCCTCCCTGCCGTTCTCCAGCTCCTCCAAGTGTTTCCTCAGGTTCACAAAAGACTCGTCTTGATCGTATTGACCAGAGATGTAAGAACACGACTTGCAGAACTCCTCGAGTTGATCTTCCATATCCGGAGTCGGAACCTTGATATATGACTTGACTCGTTTGAGGTACTCCTCACGATCCATCTTCGTCCGCGCATATCCGACAATCTTTACATCTTTAGGCAGGAAACTGTTTCGATGCTATACGCTTATCAGTGAACTGGTAGAACAAGGCTCCACAGCTTCCAGGAATACTGACTAGACCGAAAAGTGCGGGGAACTGTATCACAGCCGGGTTAGCTATGTATATCGAAGCAGATGTCTTGCTCGTCCTTACAGTCTTCTTCTTGGCTAAATCGCCCGATGCCCCTAGTACCACTATAACAGTGTTTTCCTTCAGCTCGATGATGCTGTGGACAGTATATCCGCGATTAGCGAACCGCTGCTCTCCATTGAACAACGACTGCTTGCCAGCTCTGCAAATGGAATGTGACCGAGGACCGGGGAAGCGTGGGGAGGTCAGAAATCATCAAGCGCACAGCAGGGACGTTGCTGACGGGACGAGCATGCTCAACTCACCCGGCATTGCCCTCATCGTCAACGCGTAGCAAAGTGTCCGGCATCTTGATGGGAATTCGATTTCAAGCTTGACGAAAGTGTGAGCTTTAGATTGATGGAGAGATAAGCTTCGTCAGTTCGAGTTCAGGAAGTGACGGAGCGCCTTGCGCGGGCGGGATGACCCCAGGCGGGGAATTAGTCAGCCGTCAGCAATGGAATCAGTATTCCTGATTCGTATGAAGTACCACGTTTGGGAGTGGAAGGCAGTTCAACGGTAGGTAAGGTAATATTCAACGTAGTCTGGATAACACACGGCTGAGAAAGTTATTCAGATGGTGTACAGTAGTAAGCAGACAAAAGCAATAATAGGCGGAGAGCTTGGATTTAGCGACGCCTCTACCTCTCCGTGGAAATGCAGCTTACTTCTCCCTTTAAGAACACCGCTTCTCTTCGTTCTTAACTACCGCATCCTGGAGCTGCTGTCAATGTTGTTGCTGCCAGATTCCCGCAATGCAAAGCCCACCGAAAACCCAACTGCTCAGCGCGATGCCGGGGACGAAGAACACGTCTTCTCCTCTGCTCATCTTGATGACACTAGTACTGATAGGCCTCGGACAAATCCAAAGATACGTAAGGTATCTATAACCCATGGAGCAGATCGGAGACTGCTCCCAAAATAACGTCAGTCCAGCCCAGAGCTGGCCGGAGAATGTACAGCACCTCGCAAGCCTCCGATCATGCTGAACAAGGTCCGCTTCGCAAGAGGATCATTCATGGTAAAAAGCACATTTGGGCGGCGTATGCTAAAGCATTTGTAGAGTCTTTCAGACACATGCAGTTAGTAAAACATCCGGCTTAATCTGATATAACGCATGAACACTTGTAATCCAGCTCAAAGTTTCGGTCTCTGTTTTTTAGAGTAGCTCTTGGAAGGTCAGTTTTGAGAAATTGTTCTGTCGAGGAGACACCTAGCTTGAAGCCCTAGCGAAAGCGCAGTCCTTTGACGCTAAGCCAAACCCGGAAGCGAGACCGTGACTCCACATCGCGAGGATTGAACCTTCGTCAAGACCAGCGATCAACGACAAATTCCACGAAACCACCACCCACTCCGGATCAGCAAGGCAACGGGTTTAGTCGTCTCTCCATTCTGTTAAGCTTCGGACTTGACGGTCAAGATGCCTTCGGATGCAGGACACCGATGTAGGTTTCTCTCGGCACCAAGCGCCTCATCAAATTTGAGACCCCAGTCTTTACCGGAGATGTTGCGCAACGGTGTCATGCTGTACTCCGTGTTCTGTTTACTTCATGAGCTATAAGCTGACGAATTTTGGCTACAGTATACGTTAAGTAAGTGAAGATCAGCTCTTGGGAATGTCGGTCTGCAGGGCTACGATAAGCTGCACGCGCGCTCTTCGACTTTCGACTGGGAATGGATGAATCACAGCTATACCACGAATTCGTCGCTGACGGATTCTTCTGATAGGGGTCGGCATCTGAGTTATCAGAGAGGGAAGCGCAACACAAACCCTGGCACAAGGTATATACCGAGCGCTGGAATTATATTATAACCGGCTAGGAGATGGCGTGGCTAATATTATCTTCAGTCTGATCAAAATCGAAGGCGTGGAGGACCCGCAAGCGGCCAGGTAAGCACCAGGACATGATCTCAGCCTGGGGGAGGAGATATACTCATGGTGGTGTGCGACCAGCTTCTACCTTGGCAAGAAGGTCGCATTTGTATATCGCGCACAGAGAGAAGTTCGGGGATCCAAGATAAGAGTGATATGGGGTAAAATTACCAGGCCACACGGTACGTCAAGATGGGTGCGAAGACCGACCGAGTCTGGCATTGACGATTGTACTGAACAGGCAACTCCGGCGTCGTACGAGCACAGTTCAGACGCAACCTTCCTCCTAAATCGTTCGGGGCTTCGGTGAGAGTGATGTTGTATCCGTCGTCCATTTAGAGTTGGGAGGCCTGGCGGGGGAACCGGAAGGAGGGGCGGTCAGATGCTGTTACTGAGACAAGTTTGCTTTTGGGGATAAGATACCTCAGCTCTGCCTACGGAGGGATTACGGTCGATGCAGTCTTCTCTCGATGTAATAGCAATCAACCATTCCTCAAAAATCAAAAATCTATTGACAGTCTCGCTGCTGCTGTCATCTCATCCCGTTGTTCTTCAAAAGGAAGGCCTGCAACGTATCTTGGGTTGTTTCAGTTGATCTTCAGCCTGGCCGGTTCGGACCAAGTGTAAAGTGCACAGCCTGGGAGGGCGGGAATCGCCGCAGACCAGATATATCGGTCAATTCCCAACCACAGTCAACACACTTTAAATATCAAGGTACTACCTACTTCGTAATACTCATACTACTTATCTACATAAAGAGACCGCTGCAAAGCCTGCAAATCGGAAGAAGAAAATGTGGCAGCTATCAGCTCGTCCACGAGCCAGCACTCCCCGAGACAGCACTCCATCGGCGGAGTTTTGCGCGTCAATGCAATGCAGGACGGGTGAGAATTACCTTACCTGATCACCTTAACGTCTCAGGCGCAGATGGCTGGAGGTGCAGCAAAAACCGGCACAGCTGCTTGTTTCAGTATTTAGTATTTTTATTAATTATTGCCGTCATGGTGACACAGCAGACTTTGTTATTCTCTTTCGTACTACTGTTTAAGGTATGCACGGACTTCACGATACCTTACCTTACCTTACCTTACCATACCTTGTTCCGTACCTTAGGTGCAGTACCCAGGTATGGGAAGAGCTTTGGTATGGTACGGTAGGTATTGTTGTGTTGCCAAGCAGATCAGCTCCATACCTTAAGTTAGCTCAAGTCACAGACTCACAGTGCTTTGATGATGCCAGTTCCCGTGAAGCAGAAATACCTTACTGGACACCTTGGTAGATCTTTTTAACTAAAAGGGTTATAATTACTAATTAGGAAAATAAGGGTATTAGTTATGACTATGTTAGCGGCCCGCCAAGTTAGGCTTGGAAAGAAGGGGATGACAACAGCGATTTGCGAGCGATTGCGTGTACTCTTGGTACATACCTTACGAATTACTTTACTTTATCTTTCTGATCCTTTCTGAGTAACCCAACCACCACCATTTCTTTTCAACGAATTGGACACGAGATATCACCAGAGAGCCATCAGCCATTATTAGCTCACAGGGTCATTACAGGGCACACGCTTCGTTCATTAGTCGTTCGTTACAACTTCACATCCTCCTGCTCTCCCTCGTTCCAACATTTTCCCGTCTTCTTCGACTCTTTATACCTTGGTCAAGGAGTGCCAATTCAATTCAACCACAACTCCGCTTACTTGTAAGCCGGGGTTCTGTTCAAGTTAATACAGGCACAGTCCTTTCATCCTATACGGACCCCAACTTGTTGCACCGCTCGCTTGCAACCCTGGGAACGTTGACTGAACTGAATCTACTTCTACCATCTAACATATACGGATACTACCCTCAACCTACACCCACATACCCCAGGACTGTTCGTCCGTCGTGAGGGAGGAATACCACATCAATAATATCTAGGCTCTCGTTTTCCGAAGCCACCGAGTTATCCGTAACGACTGTCTGTACACTTCCCATCAAACCTCACAATGCCTTCCAAAACTGCGCAGCGGCCACGGTCGAAATCCATCCTCAGCTTCGGGAGCAATAAAAGCGGTGATTCCGGCGGCAAGATTGACCTGACTGAGACCGCAAAGGAAAAGAGTTCGCGGAGGATGACATCCAAGGCAGACCCGACGCTGGCTATGAACGAACTGCAACCTGGTAAGCCGTCCTGGGCTCGGTGGCTCTTTCAGCTCTGTTTTCTGCACGACAATTCTATCACCCAGTGTTTGACTGAGAGGCCCGCTAACTCCGGGGTTAGCTGCTACCGCTCTTGAGAAGTCGACGATTGAGTCTATCCGCTCTATTCAACACCGAGACGCAAATGGAAACCTGATCGGTATGTGAATAAAACAGGACTGCCCATTCCGGACATTGTGGGTCGGAAGCTAATCTGTGATTAGTCGATCCTGATCGGTCAAACCCAACTCGGCCGCGAATGGAACGTCCGTTGGACACCATACGGTCGTTTGAAGCGGCAATTGATGGAGGCTATCAGCGAAGATCCTCATATGTGAGACCAGGTACAAATACGAAGCTTACCATCTTATTAGATTGAGACTTACTGATAGCGACCTCTAGACAATTCCGACGCCATGCCCAACGGATACAGCCGCCGCAGCAGTGCTTTCCTAGGTACGTTGGACTCCTCTCAATCTCTACACTTGAAAGTCCGACAGCCTCAAAGCCGTGTCCGACTCGGAGCGCCCTGGTCTGTAGTCGAAGGACACCTTTGGGTTCAGCCGCTTGCTCTCTTTATACATCACCCTCGTGCTGTTCGGAAAATTTCAAGCACTGAAATGCTGCTCCAACTGTGGCGGAACCGACATGCTGATCTTTCACCACGAGCGCTTCATGTACTGACAACGGCACAGGTCACTCTAACAGCACCAGCCACGGCCGTTTGCCCGCGGACGGAGGTTACTATGGCCATCGTAACGGCCCGTCGAGGCCCTACAGCTATGTTGATCCGTACATGAGCCAAAGCCAGCAGCTGGGGTCCAGAACCATACCGAGAAACGACTCGGACCCTGCGCTGTACGGCCAGAATAGCAACCAAGGAGTTTATCCGTCGCACGGCTATCAACAATCCTACGATACCGTGACTACAGCTTCCGGTAGCGGGAGTCATGGTACAGACCAGTGGGGCAATTCCACCAATCCTAGTAGCGAGAACAGCTCGCTCGATCGAGTCAATCATGTCCCGAAGCCAGATCTAGGCGAAGTCTACGGTTTCAGTGGCTTTGGCGGCGCCCCCCAATTCCAAGGACCCATCTTGGAGGAGCATGGGTACGGAAACCCTGCTTATGGTGAACCGGGTTACGGGCGGGTCTCGAACGGCATGGGGCCCCCGACCGGTGGCTATCTGACCAGAGGTGGCTATGGGGCACCACCTTCGGTTCCTCCCCATGTGCCTGTCAAAGATAATTCGCCACGAGTGCCCATCACGCTCGGCAACTCATCTACGCCCGTTCAACCCGATGTTGGCGAGAAACGCAAGAGTTGGCTCAAGAGACGGTTCAGCAGAAAAGAGTGAAAGTGTAGCTACACTTTGTTTTGCAATATTTGGGTAATAAGTTCGCATCTTCATGAGACCACGGGACATGCCACACGGCGCTGCAAAATAATAAAACGTGGATATGGGCAACGGAGGGGGCTTTTCGGAGAAGCCTGACCAAGCATAGTTGGAGTTGAGGTCCAGGGAGAGCAAGGATCTATAGGACTGGTTGCGAGACTTCGTTGTCTTGCATTCATTGGCAATGTCGCTGGCTGAGTCGATGGTTCTCTGTGCAGTCTTTTGCACATATCACGACCGTAGACGGCGGCGTTTGGAGGGTAATAATGACATGTGGCTTTGACTACTCCACGCTTGCAGGGTGCGTTGTGGTGGCCACACCGTGCACTGATACCTCATATGCCACGGCTGATCACTATTGATTGGGCTTTGTCCCGACCCGTCTCAGCCCTAACCGTCTCAGCCCTAGGCCCAGGACCAGACTCCCCTCATCGAAGCTGGCAAAGTAAAGAGTTGCAGCCGTCGTAGGCCTTTAAATCTCGTAGGACAGCCTGTTCATTGCCCTTTCTTGGCCTTCTCCTCTGCCATGATCTTCTCACTCTGGTCCTCTTTCATAGCCACGATGATGTACGCTATCAAAACGACATTCGCCGTGATTGCAGCCGTCGCTCCCGCAAAAGTCGAGTTGCCTTTGACCGTCTTCATTCAGCAAACAGCTCTTGAGTGAAAGAAAAGAACCCAACCATCATCATACCTCTGAAGATAAAATTTAGAGTCAAGAAATATACCCCAATTGGTCCAGCGAACATCGCCACTGTGAACCCTAGTAGTTTGTAGATGATTGCTCTGTAGAGTATGAGAAACTGATTCACATGGTGCCGCTGATGGATGCTCAATCAAGTAGGTGAGAGCAAGTAAATTGGCACTTGGCCCAGATTGACTTACGCTGGCACGGCAGGGGCGATATCTGATTTCTGTGAGGCTCCCGAAGCTTGATTGTGGCGATCATCTTGGTCCAGGATTGTTTTCTCGCTGGGGACGATTCTCCGGGAGGTCATGGTTGCTTGGTGACGGCGGTCATGGATGTTGGACGTTATGGGATGTTATTGGAGGATGCAGAAATCAATTAAACGCTCAGCGCGTTTTGACGCGTGAGTTTGAGCTCGGCAAGGGTGTTGGGCGACAGAATTATTTGATGGACTGTCCGTTCCTTTCCTTCCTCCACGAACAATGCTCCTACCTTACAGTCCTCTTTAGAAGCAGGAGCACTTTCGTGTACAGAGTCTTGGTCACTCAGCGCTCAGGCGTTTTTCCTACGGCATTACCTTAATAGATCTCCTCTGGTTTTGAGCCACACAACCATCAACTCAACCTTGTGGCGAACACTCATCCGTCGACTCGTTACTCGCAAGGGGTGAAATCCAACTCTTGTTCGCTCTTCGCAAACCTATACGAAACTCGCATCATGCGCTTAGAAGACTCACTTAATACCATGGCTTCCGTGTCAGACTCACCATCAAAGCGGAGGAAGATTAATGGTCACACTCCACTAGGGAGTGCTTACAACTCGCAAGAAGACAGCTGTGATGAACTTCTAAAGACACCCGGCCGATACGAGACAGTGGCGACAGTGCCTGTGACAAGCCCACAATACCCACAGCAGTCGATTACTCAACAGCTCTATTCCTCTCCACACCGTATCACACAACCAACACAGATTGTCGACAAATCAACGCCTGAACCTCGTCCCACAGGTCGCGGACCCTCAATCATACAGGTCGCGGCATCTTCACCCCTCCGAGCACAGACCGATGCGACCCCTACAACGGCGAAAAGCTCTGGTGGCTTACTGGCGAGCACCATGGCCCCGGCGGGGACTGCATTCAGATTACCTTTCGGCGTCCAATCAGCTCCACCAAAGCCACCAGCCATCGACTTGACCGACGACGAGGGTCCTACGTACCGTGGTGGGTCGTCAGACGATGATTCCCAAGTGAATAGGGCAAATATCAAACCATCGACATTTGTCAGTACAGGGAAAGGGTCTTTTACAGCTGGCAAGGGGCCGCTACGGGTTGAGGAATCTCCAAGTACTGGATTGAATAAGTTTCGCGAGATTACCGCCAATTCTTTCTATAAACCCATCGACAAGGCCGCAAGCCATAGATCGACTTTGACGGGATCGGTCTATGACTCGAGGAATAGAGAAGACAGCGCAACGAAATCCAGGATTGCTGCTCCCGCGAAGAGATCCGCGGACGTCTTGGCGAATGCGTACGGAGGCTCTAGTAGACCACCGAAGCAAGTGCGCCAGGCTGGCCCTGCGCGCGCTCAGCCCGTACAGGATATTTCCCTAGACGACATACAGGATTATCAGCTTCGCACAAAGGTTAAGCGTATGATGGACATTTTACCCTCCACGACGGTACTTTTGTGTAAAAACGCTCTGGTCACGAAAAGAGGCAATTTTGATGATGCGATGGACCTACTGACTTCTGAGGAGGAGCATCGTATGGAGATCGACCTCACCATTTCAGATAACGATGGGCCAGGGAAGAAAGCAGCGGCTCCTCGAAAACCGCAAGCCAAGCAGCAAGTAAAGGCGCCGAATCGAACAATTCAAGACAAATGGGCCTCCACACAAGCTCTGCCGAAACAATCACAGCCCTCACCATCACATCCAACAACGCCCCCAAAGCCCAAGCGGAAGCTCGTGCAGGGTCGTAAGAAACCTTTACTACCGTCATCACCTCCAGCGACTGAGGCACCTAAACCTCCACCTCCGCGACCGAGAACTCCAGAATCCGATGACTCTGATTCTGGGATTGAAGTGGAGTCCGTAGAGGACCCGGAGCTCGAACGTAAAGTGTTGGGCTTCTTCAACTCATGCGCCGTTCAGGACCTTGCAGATATCGCTGCTACGAGTGAGGAAATTGCGGGTGTAATCATCTCGCAGAGGCCTTTCAAGACTCTAGAAGAAGTGAGGCAGATATCAAGCGAGGCGCCGAAATCCGCTGCCAGCAAGCGGAAAACGACAAAGAAAGCAATCGGCGACAAGCTTGTAGATAAGTGCCTCGAGATGTGGACGGGTTACGAAGCGGTAGATGAACTTGTCACACGATGCGAAGCTCTCGGCAAGCCAGTTGCCGAAGATATGAAGAGGTGGGGCGTCGATGTTTATGGGGCATCGAGAAAAGGAGAGCTTGACCTTGTCAGTTTCGACGACGTCCAAGCTGAATGCAAGGGTAACCCCCAATCCTCCGTTCGAGATTCTGGCGTCGGTACTCCCTCCAGTACTACGCAGTCCGCAGAGGAGGAGGATGGCGGTGATGCACGTTCGTCCCCAGGGCCTCGCAAAAGCAAGAACAAATCTCTTTTCTTCCCTCAACCTGCAATCATGGCCGAAGGCATTCTCCTCAAAGACTATCAAGTGGTTGGAGTAAACTGGCTCGCACTCTTGTACAGATACAACTTGAGTTGTATTTTGGCCGACGACATGGGCCTAGGCAAGACCTGTCAGGTCATTGCTTTCATTGCGCATCTGTTCGAGAAGGGAATCAAGGGGCCGCACCTGATTGTCGTTCCCGGTTCCACGCTAGAGAACTGGTTGCGGGAGTTTTCAGTCTTCTGCCCTACGCTGTCCGTCATGCCGTATTACGGTGAGTACAGAACATTGTGTCTGCCGTGAGCCATGGATTCTGACACGATGAGACAGCTGAACAAAAGGAGCGAGTGAGTATCCGAGAACAGATCGAGGACAACAGAGACAATATCAATGTGGTTGTGACCACATACGGCATGGCAAAGGCCAAGTTGGATAATCGCTTCCTGCGTCATCTGAATTTTGGGGTACGTTCGCTCTGCTCAAGATACTATTCCCATAGCTAATCATAGTGCCCAGGTCTGTGTGTATGACGAGGGCCACATTCTCAAGAATCGTAAATCTGCAGGACATGACCAGTTCATGCGAATACCCGCGAAGTTCCGCCTGCTCCTGACGGGAACGCCATTGCAGAATAACCTGAGAGAGTTGGCCTCGTTGTTAGGCTTTATCCTACCCTCGGTGTTCAGGGAGCATGAAGACGCTCTCGAGTTCGTCTTCAGTCACCGAGCCAAAACCACCGACGATAACCACGCCGCCCTACTATCTGCTCAGCGGATCGTCCGAGCGAGGTCCATGATGGCACCGTTCGTCCTGCGGCGGAAAAAGCACCAAGTCCTCAAGCACCTACCGACCAAGACCAGACGAGTCGAGTACTGCCAACTATCCCCGTCCCAGCACGACATTTACGCCGGCGAGCAAGCCCGAGCCCGGGCAGTGATCCAATCCCGACTGGACGGCAAGAAATCCGGCACGGAAACAAGCAACGTCATGATGGCCCTCCGCCAAGCCGCCATCCACCCGCTCCTCTTCCGCCGGCTCTACACCGACGACAAACTCCGGCAAATGTCGCGCGCCTGCCTGCACGAAGCCGAATTCGCGCACTCCGACATCGACCTCGTCTACGAAGACATGTCCGTCATGACCGACTTCGAACTGCACGCCTTCTGCGAGAGATACCCGCTCTCCATGTCCGACTTCGCCCTGCGCCGCGCCGAATGGATGGACTCGGGCAAAGTCGCCGCCCTCGCCGCCTTGCTGGACACTTACCGCGCTAACGATGACCGCGTCCTCGTCTTCTCCCAGTTCACTATGGTCATGAATGTCCTCGAGTCCGTCCTCGAGACGCTCGGTACGCGTTTCTTTCGCCTCGATGGAGGCACCCCCATCGACGAGCGCCAGGACATGATCGATGCCTTTCATGACGATCCGTCTATCCCCGTCTTCCTCCTCTCCACCAAGGCTGGTGGCGCAGGTATCAACCTGGCTTGCGCCAACAAGGTGGTGATTTTCGACGGCTCGTTCAACCCGCAGGAGGACGTGCAGGCGGAGAACCGCGCGCATCGCGTCGGGCAGAGCAGGGAGGTGGAGGTCGTGCGGTTGGTGTGTCGGGGGACGATCGAGGAGCAGATTTTGAGGCTGGGCGAGACGAAGCTGATGCTTGATGAGAGGGTTGCTGGTGGGGAGGGGGGAGGGGAAGGGAGTGCGGCGGGTGTGGTGGGTGAGGAGGAGGGGAAGGTGGTGGAGAGGAGGGGGGTGAAGATGGTGGAGGAGATGATGGTGGCGGAGCTGAAGAGGGACACGTCGTCGCTGACGACAAATAGACTTGGTCATGGTCATAGTTAGAAGCATGCTGCGGTGCGAGTAGATTGTGAGTCACGAGTCTCGTCTCGGGGAGCTTGACTCCTGTTTCGGTGGGTAATGCTGTTATCAAGTAAAATAAACAACACCACCCCAAGGGGCGGTAGGCTTCATAGCGGCAAATGATTAGATGCTTTCTCAACGCTCTCGACGTCTCTCACTGTCCGGGCCATCAAAGAATCAAGGAACGCAAGGCTGCCACCGGCATTGAAGCTCCATCGAAGCGAAGCGTCTCAACATCTCCCATTCCTCACAGCAGAGCGTTCGTCCACCGATACCGCCCACCAGACACCTTCTCCCTCCACCTCCCTCCTCCTCCTTCATCTGGTTTCCCCTCCTTTAGTCTCTCTAAGACGACCTCTGCCGTACCGTATGAGTTTCTCGTCTTCCTCACGCCATTCACCCCATATCCTCCCCTCTCCTCCCCTCCTCTCCTCCACCCCCATTACGGAACGTAAACCAGGCACACCGCGTAACGGAGCATCACTTCTTTCTCGACCTTGTCTCGAGCCGTGTCTGGAAAGGGGGTTTTTCTTCCCCCGAGCAACTGGAGGGGGTGGAATCACACCGAAAATGCATGAAGAGAAACCCTAGGAGATCTGAGTACAAGGAAGGTAGTACTGGTATACACAACCACTCGATCAAATGATAAGCGCTAATTCCAATACAGGCCAGTCCATCAGAGGCTTACGATCCAGTATTGGACGCAGCAGAGAGAGAAACAACGACGGGGAATGGCAAGGGAGCCTGACTCTCGGCGCCGAGACCAAACTTCATGAGCCTGATCGCATCTGACCTGGCAACGGACTTTCATCGGCGATAGGCTTGAGACTAGGGCTATCAGGCCATGCACGCTTCGGCGACGACAGACTCGGTACTGGCAAAACATACTCTGTGGACACGATTCAAGACTGATAAGCTCTTGTTGATGCAAACCCCCTCAATACACCGGACGCCCTTTTCCCCTCAATCTCCAGCCCGACCTCGCGCCGGCACAAACCCAGACCCAGCCAACCAAGTCCAGCCAACCACAACCCTCCCCATTCCCCCCCCCCACATCAAATCAATCAACGAAACCCCCTCCACCCCCCCCCAACAACCCTCCCCCCCCCATCAAACCGCACCCCCTCCTCCCTCAAAAGTCTCCTCTTCTCCCCCGCATGCCTCCCCCCCGCGCCCCACTCGCCCCCGAACCCGCCGATCTCGCCATTCGCCGCCAGCACGCGATGGCACGGCACGTGCGGCGCGAAAGGGTTGTTGCGCATCGCGTTGCCGACGGCGCGTGGCGAGGAGTGCAGGAAGGTCGCTAGTGCGGCGTAGGTGGTGGTGTGGCCGGGGGGGACTTGCGTTAGGAGGAGGAGGACGGATTTGCGGTAGGGGGTCAGGTGGGGGGTGGTGGTTATTAGGTTGGTGAGGTCGTTGTTGTCGGGGGGTTGCGGGGCGGTGGGTACGGCGGGCTGGGGTGGGTTTGGAGGGGGAGCGGGGAGGTGGGTGGGTGGTGGTGGTGAGGGGACGGTGGGGGGCGGAGGGGCGCCGGTCATGGCGGCGCGGATGTCCGTCTGCTTCTGCCTCTGCCGGTGCCCGTCCTTGGCAGATCTGCGTCGTCCTCGCCCCTCGCCCACGCCCTGCTCCCCAGCCTGCTCCTCCTCCATCCGCACCCCGTCCGACGTCTCCAGTGACCCCCTCCTCGCCACCTTTCTCCTCGGACCCTCCCCCTCTCCCACACCCAACCCCCTCTTCCCCCCCTCCGCCTTCGCCTTCACCTTCGCCCTCTTTCCCCTCATCTCCAAACTCCTCCCATCAAGCAGCACCAGATCCTCGCGCCCCTCCGCAATGCCTTTGCCCAGCGCGATGCATTTCTCCAGTTGCGCGGTACTCATGTTCTTCACGGCGGGGGCTTTGAGCTTCGCGGTCCACGGCGCGTCGATCCCGATCGCGTTGTCGAGGATGATGCGCGCGAAGCAGTGGTCCAGGTGGACGGGCCAGCGGGGTTGTGCGGGGGAGTGCGAGGCGGCGAGGGTGGGGAGTCGGTGCGCGTAGAGGGCGGTCCATTTGTGGCGGAGGAGGTCGAGGGTGGGGGGTGGGGGTTTGGATAGGGCCATGGGAGGCTATCTATGTACGTTGTAGATTTTATATCGTGTGAATGGCTGAGATGTGACGAACTCGATAGACCTTATTTGCCCGCTACCATGACGTACATATCTGAACAACACCAGGTGCACTTTCTACCAACTCAAGGTATCCGCAATGGACGACGATTGTCAAAACACTTAGTGATTCATGAAAATTGTATTACAAGTCCTGATTGACAATGGTCTAGCTCCATATCATGCTCGTAACTCATCAATGCTAACCACGACGTAAAGCAATGCCCTACAATTCATCCTTCTGCCGCTCCTCATATTTCTTAGCCTCGACGTTCTCATCCCACATCCTCTTCTTCGGATTGCGAGGCTGCTCTTGTCGATGCTGCTCTTCTACCTTCGTGTCCTTGCCGGCATCAGACCCTTCCTGCTTCACCCCAACCTGTTGAAGTTTCTGACTGTCCTCTGCCATATCGCCAATCTGTTCTGCCATACTACCTCCCTCGCTGTTTGATGGTTGATCAGGCTGGGACCCTGGAGCCCCCCGTCCGCCTCCGCCTACTGCAATTGATGGCGCCGACATCCTCTGGCTGAACCTGGGAATCCCACCTGTAGCGCTCGGTTGGACGATCAAACTTGTGCCTGTGCCTGCAACGACGGTCGAGCTACTCTGGCTAGTTGCACCACCGACGATGCCAATCGAACTTAATAGCCCTACTACCAACCTCCAAGACAGCTTTATCGGTAGCCACACGAACCACCACAACGGCCCGTAAAATAGCCGACGAAAGACAAGCCAGATGATAGTAGTCAGGAGGAGATAGAAAGCTGTCTCGAGATACCACGTATCCGATTTCTGGGACCGGAGTAAAGACGAAAGAAGCGACCTAGACGACGAGAGAAGCGTATCGAGATTGGTATACGAATCAGAGAGCGTAGCGAGCGCGGCCGTGGATTGTTCTGTTCCACACACCGTCAGGATCACCAATCCCCACAAGACCAACAGATAACGCAGAGAACGAGAACCCATACGTAGTGTATCATGCGCAAACTGGCTCCTACTCAGCTCGCTCTGCATCAACTGATGCGTCCTCCTCAGCGCAGCCGTGACGTCGCTCGACGCGTTCACCAGCTGCTCGTCCTGCGAAAGCTTCTCCTGCCCTTGCCGTCGTCGCCCGTGTCCGCCGGTGGTGCTCCCTTCCTGAATCCCCGCGAACAGCAGCTCCCGCTCCTTCCGCCTCGCGTTCTCCGCGTTCCGCTTCGCTTGGAGTTGGGCCTTTCGGAATTGCGTCCGCGCTCTACGTCGACCTGTCAGCATATTCGACGATGATACAAGTGATAGAGGATAGCGTACAGTTTGAGGTCCTCTCCTAATCGAGCAACCTGCGCCGCCAAGCTCGTATACTCTCGGTCCTTGTCGCTATCTCTCCTCCTGCTGCCGGTCCAGGAGGTTGGATTGGTGAGATCTTCGACCTCCTGTCTCAACAGCTCGAGTTCCTCCTCCTGATCCTTTAGGTTCTGGTGGATTTCGGCGCTCAGCTCGATTCGTGCATCGGCCTCTTCTGGGTCGAGGGAGCTGCTGCCGGGCTGGATAGGTAGTTTCGAGAGCCGAGTGATGAGGTGGAGTGTCTGGCGATGGACGTCGTAGAGGGATGTTAGGCGTGCTGAGAGGGTTGCTGGGGTCATGGTCGGTATAACGAACGTCTTGGATCTGAGACCCAGAAGGTACCAGGGTCAATACTGGAACTTGGCGTCATTGGGCGATATGGTTTGACGTACTTTGTGCACAGGCGGAAACTTCCGAGCCTTGTACTCTGTACATATTGCAGGGAAGAGCAAGCCCTACTCGCATCATCAGAACTGTTTGCGCGACACCAATCCGCTGTGTGTATCCCTTGTGTGTAAAGCCCCAAACAATACCTCAAACATGCTTAGCTAACTCCAGAAGTAGTAACCACCCCGACAGCAGCAATGATCACCAAATTCATCACCGACGTCTCCACGCGATTCAACCCCTTCTCCCCGCGAGCCAAGACATGCCGTTCATTCCTCTCCCACCTCCCACCCAATGCGCGACAGACAATGAAGATTAACGCCAAGCTGCTACCGAGGGATAGCAAGGAGGCGAGCTTTCTGAACTTGAAATTCAGTAGGTCTATCCGAAACTGTCATGAGGGTGGGGCTATCCGCGTTGAAAGGACGATGCTGACAAGGGCTGCGCTCGTTTCTACAGAAGATGGGAAGGAGATGAACCTGGATACGGAGAAGCTGAAGATTAGGGATGTGATGGAGGAGGTGGATCGGCATTCGCGCATGCTGCACCGAGAAGAGGCGCTTACGGGGAATTGAGATATAGGTACTTTGCGCGTGGTATTGATGCATCAGCACAGAGGCGCAAGGAGCATGGCTTGGTTGGTGTTCTAAGGTTTCAGGTTCAAGAAGGCATTATGAGCTCGATGCCGTTGACTGCTATGTATGGCTATCTGACAGTTTTCTGCGCTTTGCACAAGACTCCTATATAGACGGTCTCCGCTCTTGGTGACTTCAGTGCGTAACAAGCTTGCATTACACAGCGGCGCCCGAGATGAAGAACCACTTATCGACGCTAGGGTCAATTGGTGCGGGCTGCAGATCTCCGTCGTTAGGGATGTGTGGGAGCTTGCTGGGGTCAACTCGATCTGGCGAGTGTGGGACGGTGACATTCTTGCTGTGTTCAAATTAATGGGGCGAACCAAATGCGGCGATGACCAACTTACAGTGAGATGTCACCACGTGAAATCTTGCCAGTAATCATCTTCTCCCAGGCTTCAGCACACTCTCGCACAATATCAGTGGCATATCTATTGAGGTGTGAATTAGCTCAGACCACGTTCGTAGATAGGAAGAGCCGTGTACTTCTTGTTCTTGCATTCGCCCGTGAAAGCGAACTGATTCTCTGGCTTGCCGTCCGGAATCTTGTAGATACGGAACCATTCATTGGTCGCCCGCAAAAGACCGGGCAAGTGTCTCTCGACATCTTCAATGTCGTTGAGCTTCGGAGCCAACGGGTCATTCACATCAATGACGAAGATCTTCCAGTCGGTCTCCTCCTCATCAAGCAAGGCCATGACGCCAAGCACCTTGACTTGCTTGATCTGACCGGGTTTTGCAACATTCTCGCCAATCTCGCAGACGTCGAGAGGGTCGTTGTCGCCTTTAGCTTTGGTCTCGGGGTGAACAACGTTGGGGTCTTCCCATGTCTTCATCATCGTCAGCCTTCATGCACATATTAGTAATATCGTGCTCAAGTGTCGTACCTGGGGGAAAGCGCCGTAGTTCCACAAATAGCCGTGGTGGGGAAAGCAATTGCGGACAAACCGAAGCTTGCCTTTCTTGACGTCTTGCTTGATTGGGTTGAGAAGCTCTTCTTTGGAGATCTGCAGACAGAAGACACAATTAGCCATTGACGGACTTCGGCTAGTAGAAAGCTGAGCGTGTTGGCAATGACGTAGAAGTACCTCTAGTTTTGCATTGGTCCACCTTGGGATCTCTACGATCATGTTGAGTATCGTCTGCTGCTCGTTGGCATACAACGGAATGTCATGGAAAGGCGAGACGAGCACTCCATCCTTCTCGATGTAGATCCGGTGCTCCAACGTGTACGGAGCGGCTACCTTCCTGGTGGTGTAAACGGACGGTGCCTTGGAGTGGTAGCCTTTCTCGCTGATAGGGAGTGAAGCCATTTCGATGTTTTGGTGTGTCGTGGAGGACAGATGTCTAGCTATCAGCGCTGTGCGAGAAGAAGTAGAGTTCTTAAATAAATTCTGGGCGCTGGTAGTGGGGCCGTTGGGTTTGGTGGGGCCCGCCAGAGTTGTACGAGTCGCAAACGGGCGGTGAAGGTGCAGGACCTGCAGGAGATTCTCTGGACTACTTCTCAATTGCAGCGGAGATGTTGAACGGAGCCTTGCAAGTAGCATGTATGGAGGACGTTTGCTGCCCGACGAGAAGTGATCCGGGTAGAGTTAGTACGGTAGTCACAAACTGAGGGCAGACGAACCATCATCGGAGCCGAGCCAATTGCCCAATCAGCTCGCAGGCAGCTATGGTATGGCTGAATGACTAATCAATCAAACACACCTCTCTTGGAACCTCTTTCACGTGATCATCGAATAGACTCGACTCAGTCATAATCTCAGAGAAATACCTCACTTCGTAGTTCGAATTACACGACCTCCGCTATGTTATGCTACGACGACTTACCGCCATCATGACATCTACACCGAGGCGCGTACCAATTCCCCGCAACGGGGTCGACTACAGAGGCAAAGTCGTCCTTGCGCCAATGGTACGCTCAGGAGAGCTACCGTCTCGCCTGCTGGCCCTCAAATACGGCGCCGACCTTGTCTGGGGGCCCGAGACGATTGACAAAGCCCTGATAGGCACGACCCGTCGTCTCAATCCTCGCACCAGTACCGTCGACTTCACCCGTCTGTCTTCCAACGGCTCTCGAGGGCCCACAGAAAACCAGAAAGAAAGCTTGATATATCGCTTGCATCCGGTGCGAGAACACGGCCGCCTGATCTACCAGATCGGCACATCCTCCCCTGCGCTCGCGGTCGAGGCCGCCAAGCTTGTCGCCGGCGACGTGGCTGGCATAGACGTCAACGCCGGCTGTCCGAAGTCGTTCTCGACCGCCGGAGGGATGGGCGCGGCGTTGCTGAAGACGCCAGATCTGCTCGCGTCGATACTGGAGGCACTGGTGAAGGAGGTGGGGGAGGTGTGGGAGATTGGCATCAGCGTCAAGATACGCCTTCTCGAGACGCCCGAGCAGACGGAGGCGCTGGTGCGGAAGTTATGCGATACAGGCATCACCGGGTTGACGGTGCATTGCCGCACGACGCCTATGCGGCCGCGAGAACGAGCGATCCGCGAACAGCTGAAGATGATAGCGGGCGTATGCAGGGAGACGGGAGTGGCTTGTCTGATGAATGGGGATGTTGAGGGCAGGGATCAAGCGCTCCAACTAGTCCGAGAGTTTGACGTGGATGGGGCGATGATTGCCACCAAGGCAGAAGCGAATCCTAGTTGTTTCCGGACAAAAGAGGAAGGTGGGTTTCTACCTTGGCGGGAAGTCACCGAAGCCTACGTCAAGACAGCCATCGAAGTTGAGAACAGGTGGGGCAACACCAAGTTCTCGCTCGCCCAAGTCATGTGGGGCAAGGCGCCAGAGTACCAAAAAGTGGCAGGAGCGAGAAGCTATCAGGAAGTGTGTGAGATTCTTAGGCTTGACGGGCTGGTGGACGAAGCAAGAGACGTGGATCGAAATCTCGGTCTCGGCGTCTATTATAGCAAACCTGTTGAGAAAGCAAAGGCAAACCAGAGTGCAAGGGCTGCAGGGCAGCACTCGGGTCGGATGAGGTTGCCTTCGTCCGAGACGCGACATCCGTTGGCAGAGCGAGGCGTGGGCATTGCTGCAGCCCTGACTATGGGATCCTAACAGTCGGACGGTCGGATGGTATTCTACTGATGGCGTTGGACGGTATCCCCCGGGGACGGATATAGATTAGGGCACTTGGAGTTGCATAGACGTGTATCAAACGGTAGGAAAGGCTTCCTGTAGCTACGTGGAAAGAATCATCTCCGGCTCAATCTGTGTCACTGATTGCTCTTGTTGTCTTCTTGGCCTGTATCATTATGCTTTATTCGCATTAGAGTATAGGCGCCACGTCAGGCGATGGCCAAACAGCATTGTTGTCACCAGTGATAGCGATACTAACGCACCAACACTGGCCTCCGTCCACCTGGTAAGCCGTCTGATAGTCAGGACACAGCCCAAAGCGAAGCGCTCATTCGGAAATGTGGCACCTAAAGTAGAGCCTCTTCATCGCATATCCTATTCGTCGAAAAAAGGAGGAAATCCAAGCCACATGTCGCAGAGTCCTACCCTGGCCGCGGCCATCGAAGCATTATGCAATCATTTCTTGCAGTTTGTCTCGAGCCACGAAACAAACCTCCAGATGGAAGTCCGCTAGAGGCGAGCCAGCACTGCTTAGTACACAAGTTCTCCAAATTTCTCTCAATTTCTCATCAAACCTACCATGTGGACAAACACAGAGAAATGGCAATGCTTCGAGTTTGCAAGATAACCATGCTAAGAACCTCATCAACACGTTACTCGGTAGGTGTTTCAGCACGCATATAAAGAAACGAGCCTGGATCTGGAACTCTGCTGTAAATCAATTTCGCAGTTGAGTGTTTCCTTTGTATCACCGCTCTCGACCTCAACCCTTCATTATTACATGAAAAAAAAGCCCGAGTTACTTTGACCAGTACAATGTCCATCGACACCGAAGAAGTTCTTCGCAACCAACCCAGAACCCGGCTCTCCAAGGAACAAGAAGACTTTTGCAAGGTTTTCAGGGAGAATCTCCCCGACTCCGCCTATGTCGTGATTGTTGACCGGCTCGGACGGGTCACGTTCACCGCCTTGAGGCGTGGTCTGTTCAGATCGCCAATGGACAAGATACTCTGGAGCGGGATCCTGCAGGAACGGTCGCTGGTGCTACAGCCTATTTCCGAAGAAGCTGGACTCGGCGAAAAAACTATAAAGTGAGGGACTTGGGATGGAACCTGATCCAGAAATGTACTCTTTCGGCTTTCAAGCATTCGAGAGATGATAGAATCAGTTCTTCAGTGGTCAGATTGACTCTTCTTCCATCGGAGAACATGGTACGAAGGCTGATTGCTGAAGACTCCGAGCCTTGGTTTGTCTGGCCTGTAGAAGACCAATCAGGACGGCCACCGGCGCCATTGGACTTATTGCGGAGATGATGCGGCGAGGGATGTGCTCGACAGAACGAGTATGATACCACGCACGGTCCTTCTATGATTTAGGTTTCCGCTATGATACTTGAGATCCGCAGGGCTAGATCCAGGATGGCGAGATGCTCGTCTGATCCGTCCACCAGCCGCTTATCGACTTCAGAGAAAACCATAACAATTTGATTCTTCTGCTTGTCCGGTATTGCATCAGGAAAAACAATTCGTTGGTACAGCTGGGAGTTGACATGTCAGCCGAATTATCATTGATCTCATCTCAAGATGTTCATGAACTCACCTGTGAAATGACTTGCGTAGCACTCCATCCATCTGCAACCATGTCCATTACCTCTTTTGCCACACCCTCATATACAGTCCCGTGAGTCCGTGGCTGCATCGCTTGTAGAAGACGTTCAATGACTTCGTTCGGAACAACGCCAGCAATCTCCTCGATGATTTTTATCGTCACCACTGCTGTGTCGGCCCCATCTACCTCCATGGATTCCTCATCTTCAACCGGCTTATGCTTCGACTTTCCGTGACCATTCGCCTTGGGTGGTGCTTTCATCGCTCCCACCAATCGTGCCGCACTCTGCAGAAAAGTAATTGCCTTTCGTAGATCTCCTTCGCTACACTTAATGAGGGTCTCCAGCGCGCCAGTTTCCAGCTTGACGTCCTCCTTTTGCGCAATTTCCTCCAACCGATTCTTAGCGTTGCCCTGATCTAAGCTCTTGAACCGAAACTTGCTACACCTTGATGCCAGTGGATCGATTATCCTTGTAACGTAGTTGCATATCAAACAGAATCTCGTGATCTTACTATAGGTCTCCATTGTTCGTCTCAGCGCACTCTGTGCGTCCTGTGTCATGCTATCCGCCTCGTCCAGAATGATAATTTTATATGGAGGACACGGAAATTTGTCTTTGTAATGTGGCGGAGGATTCGAGAGTTGCATGCGTGCAAAGTTTTTGACCTTCTCACGGACAATGGAGATACCGCGCTCATCAGAGGCGTTCAATTCGAGCACACGGGATTTGAACAGCTCTGGGCCATAAAGCTCTTTCGCTAGGGCGAGGACTGTAGATGTTTTACCTGAAAAGAAACACGTCAGTACATCCTTCTCAGAAAAGAAACACGTGCTTGCCAGTTCCTGGTGGGCCATAAAATAGCATATGAGGGAGCTGAAGTGATTGTTAGCCTCGATGCTTGGTGATTGTCAGTACCCACTATACATTTGAAGATTGTAATGTCCGTTGGAGGACAGTGATCGTGTGGTCTTGGGCAGCTACATCGTTGAGACTCTTCGGCCGACTTGAGCAGCGTCAGCACTGCAGCGTATAAGAGCTTCCTCAGTCTATGTAGGACCATGACATACTATTTCTCGACCCAGGGTTGTAGTCTCGTATTATCTTTGTCTTTCCCAGCTTGAGCTTTCGAGGACGATGCACCATTAGCAGCAGCAGCTGCTGCTGCTGCAGCGCGAGCCTTATTGTCGAAGAAACTTGCCATGATCCAGGCTCGCCTGTGAGAGGTAGAAAGTTGGGGCTTTAAGCAGGAACAAAAGAATATAGGAAGTTCACTAGACCGTGACATCGACAACGCGAGCCACTTACGGCCCGGAACAACGTTACGCCGCCTGCCACTACAGCTCGACCCTACCGCTGCGCCCGTACAATAACTCGCAGACGGTAGGGCTTCTCAAAGCATACATCAATGTGACACGTTACCCTGAATTTGACATCACAAAGCCGGGAGTGACTGTCGCATTCTCCGGCAAATCGTACTGGCCCATGTCTTTCACATGACGTCGGCGAGATATGAATGATGATCCGTCAGCCTCCAACCCAGCAGACCAACCTCCGTTCCAGGATGCCTATCCGGTCGCAGAAGGCGACATTCTACAGTGGGAGGACACCGCTCCGCCCAGTGCTGACTGGCGACAAAGACAACTCATCAAGAGACGGGTGCAGAACAGGAGAAGGGCGGAGATCCTCGACGATGTCATTCGCAACTTTGATATCATGATCTTTTGCGAGCTCTCTATACTATATTACTTAGAGTGAGTCGTCCCTCGAGCTGCGCCTGTCGCGATCGAAGCTAACAGATGGTTCCCGCAGCTGTTCCCTCTTCCGCTTCCTCCTCCGCGCCTTCGTCGAGTGGTTCTACTTCACCCCGAAACCCAAGATCTTCCCCGAACCGCCCCGGAACCGACCGTATCTTGGCGCGGTTCTTGGCTCCAACCTGACCTGTATATTTCTCCACGCCGTCTCTTCCAGACCAGAAGCTGGGGAAGCACTGCGAGGTTATTTACATGGGGGCTTATTGATCGACTTCGTCGGCCAAGAAGGGCCCATTTCGAAATCGCGACTTTTCGTCTTCGACCTCTTGACGTTGGCGCTGCAACTGCTCGTCCTGACGGCGTTCTTGGAGCGGCAGAAGCTGAAAACTTCCATGACGGCCTCGGGAGATCCGTCGGATACAGGCGCGGCTGTAGATGCTGATGCGAGTCTACAAGGACAGGATCACGACGCCGAAGAACGGGGCGTTCTGCGATCCGATGCTGATACCTTTGAGGACATTGAGCTTCAACCCCTCCATTCATCGGCAGGCCGCACCGGTGGCGAAGAGGACGGTGAGCGGGACGAGTTACTTTCGGAGGCCCAGGGCCTCCACTCGCGAGAGTCGACGACTCACCCGCTCGACATTTTCTACACTGGAGAGCATAACGGGACAAATTTAAACATCCTCAACGCTATCCGCACCCAGCGCCAGCTGTCGATGTTCAATACCGGCAGTGATTCCGGTCCTTCCACAGCTGCCACGGCCGCCTCGTTGGCGAGTAACCGCTTCGGTATCCGGATCAGGATCGGCGGGAGTGGACTAGGGTCCGCTTAGCTCTACATAAAGAAGGCATAAGGATAGACTGTGGTCATGTTCATTTCATTTTGGTTTCAGAGGCGCAATTCCGCTCTGTATCTAGAGCAGGTTCGGGGGTCAAGGGCGTTTGATCCTTCAGCTCATTAAACTGTACTATACAGATCCATGTGCGACAGCTCTACTACTTCACTGTGAGTATAACCTTGGTCAGAGGCGATGGTTGATAGCGTTCCTCAGCCCACGAAGCTATGATCCCCGCTGGTAGCTAATGCAAAAATCAAAACATACAACAGCGGGTATTCGCTGGTCGTCACCGACCCAACTACTAATCCGCCGATCTGTGGCTTGTGTATGGCAGAGCGGACGGGATGCCCAATTTTCCACAGTCTATGGTCGTATGTGGGAGAAGACATGCGAGATGAAGTATAGATGTGTGTGGGTATCTCGTTTGTACGAGTAGGGTTTCGGCAGGAGGGCATACTGGATGAGGCGAGCAAGCTACATATATGTGGTAAATCCTTATCAGTGTATATGTGGATCGTATGATGTTAATATGTCGTGGTACGACAGACCGGTCAGTTCTTTCTCAATCATTATTTCGTCCTACTTAATCTCTCAACAAGCCCAGTCCAAATCCAGCTTCCGGCACGACACACCGCTCCGTACAAGTGCTATAAGAGACATAAGCGGTAATCGAATCTCTCCACTAACCCACACCGAGCATGGTGTTCTATATCTTGGGTCTGTCTAAGTCAGAACAGAGGTATGACGCATTTACCTCCCCTCACTATCCTTTCTTTTTCAGCATCTCGCCCACTTTCGGCGGCAACACCAACGCACTCCTATCATTCCGCTTATAGAAATCGACCAACACCATCGCCGTCTTTTCCGGCACATCTTCTTGAATAAAATGCCCTGCTTCCGGAAACACCTGCAGCTGGTACTTTCCTATATGCTGGATGTAAGCTACTACCCAACAAAATAGTTCCCCCAACGGAAAGCCCTCATATGTACCTTGCATCTGTCCAATCATCAGCTCCTTGTCCAGCCGGTCCGTGCCAGCAAGCAATAACAGCTTCCCTCCTTTCGCTTCGAGGAACTTCTTGCTGAGACCGACGAACCAATCTTGCCAGAAGGGCTGTGTGGCTGCCAGGTCTGTTCGCCAGGCCCAGGCTTTTGCTGCGTCGGAGGCGTTCGGATCATGGCGGAGTAGGGAAGGGACTGAGACCCGAGCAGAGGTGGTGTTGCGGATGGTGCGGGATCGGATGCTTGGAGGTTTAGTGAGGTTTGTTCCATGTGCTGATTGTCCGGGATCGACTGGAAATAACATGAAACTTACTGCCACTCGATACCGGAGGCTAGTGATGAGAAGCCAGCTGGGCGGGTTGAGAGATAGTTTTGCATGCTTTGCAACGCATCTATTGCGGACCCTGTAATCCTCCAGTCAGCAAATCTGGCCCAAAGCATGTTTTACGTAGATGCACATACCTTCTACAACATCTAAGACGGCGTACCCCAGTATTCGGTTTCCTAGCTCTCCTTGTCTCGCAACGTTCGTCACAACGGCCCCACCTAAACTATGCCCTACCAAGACCAGTTCTGGTAGCTCTTTCCACCCCATCTTAACTTGCGTCAACCGGATCGCATTGACCAAATCACTACAAAGAGTCTCGAGACTGAGATCGAGAACATCGGTGTCTCGGGGTGAGCTTAGGCTTGTTTGATCGGAGTGTAGTCTCTGTATAATGGTTTCACCATGACCTCGAGCGTCAATCGACAGGACTCCAGCAGTTGGCAGTAGTCTTCTCAGCCCAGAGGCGAGGATGGCAAAAGAGAGGCCAGAGGAGCCAGCACCGTGATGGGTAACGAAGAGTGGACCTCTCGGCGACGGTGGGGTAAGGTATGCATGATACACAACCTTCGCATCAGGCGTCGATGCATCCAAGTAGAGCTCCTGAGCGAAATGGTCGGTCCAGGGGAGGGATTCTGTTGTTCCGTGGGCAGACGAAGAACTAAGAAATGATATGTCAGAACGATCGTTACTAGCCCTGACCGTGTTGATAACGTACAGGGGCCACAAACTAGACGAAAGCTATGCGGAGAGCATTGTGACTCATAGAGCGGCATGTTTTCAACAATCGCGCAGCGAGACATGACAGACCCTTTAGGTTTTGCAAATAGATGCTTGGTGGGAGACGGCCTGATGGTACCGGTTGAGGAGGCCGAGGATGCAGAGGACGAGTCATCGTCATGGCTATCTCTCGGTAGGTCCTTGAATGTGTCGGTCTCCTCATCCTCCTCATTGTCCTCCTCATCATCCATGCCAGGTATGATCGGAGATTCGGCGGGTAGAGCCGCCAGCTTTGCCTTTGCAAAAGCCCTATGCAGATCGCTCATTTGTGGGACTACAGATTTAGGGTAAGTAGGGTCACTGTCAGCCTTTGAACACTGATTCCACACACCCGCTGTAATGGTGTATCGAAGGAACGGTAGGTGAGTAATGCCTTTTGCAAGGGTTGACCTCTCAGACGTGAAGAAAATTATGGTTTGTTATGAAAAGCATCTACCACCCTTTATGAGTCCTGTCCCCAGAGGTGGGTTGCAAACATCTTTTTGGAATATTTTGATTCAAGCAACGGATCTGCAGATCGGAAGCCTCAGTCGGGACAGACTCAATTTGTGACTGCTACTTTTAATAACCCTTACCTACCGTACCTTATGACTTAAAGTCATATTTGAGTGGCCACGAGAGGATCACATGGGAGACCCAAACAGATCTAACGTTAACGTTAAAGCTAAACTTTATCCTAACGCAGCGTAGCGCGCTACCTGAAAAACAATGACGGAGTGCGAAATCAAAGTCCAAGCCCCCTCTTGCCTCCTCAACTTCCATCAAAGCTAGAACAACACCAATACCTTCACCTTCGTTTTGTCTTCACAATAGTCAAGGCTCCACAAGTCTTTGGTGGATTCACAAGTTGAGTTGAGTTGAGTCGAGTTGCTTTGGTGGTGAGCTTCGGTTTCCCTGGTAGCTAGGCTAGTCGAAGAAGCTAGATTCGTACTGCGGCACAAGCTAATGACGCCGAGAGCAGTTGCCTTGACTTCTCCCCACCCCCATATACGTCTCCAACCTCGACAAATCTTGGTCTCGACATTCAACATCGTATTTCAAGATGGTTTCTCTTTGGGGCTCCAAGAACAATGGGAATGGCGATGATCAGCCTCGAAGTCGTGATGTCAGTCCAGCAGACGGAGAGGGGAGCAGAGATGGCACCCAAAGATATCGCGATCCCGATGAACGAAGCCGCCTGCTACCACCGCCACCACGACGGGATGGCTATCTCGACCCGGATGATCCTGCGGTATGTCTATCCTACCCTTCGTACATGGTAGACATCGTTCGCAAAGCTGACCATCTAAACCTAGGTCTCGCCCTACAACCTATGGAGCGTACGAGCGCTCCGCTACTTGACGCTATTCTTCCTCATCATCACCTTCATCTGGTGGTTGATCTTACTCGTATCTATCTTTGTATCTCCACCGTACATGGGCTCTCGGGGTTCTGGCTACTTCAGCTTCGCATACATTACCCTTACTGCAGCGAACCTTCTCATCACCGTCATGTTCTTCTCGACTCCGTCCAAAGCGATGCAGATCTCAGGCCTAATAGTTGCCGTTTTCCTCACGGTTGACATGATCATAATCCTTGCAGTACAACGCCTGCGGGCCGAAGAAGGCTGGATCGGGATCGCATCAGTCATCTGGGCTGTAGTCATTGCAATCTGGAATGTTGTAGCTGATCGAGTCGTCGCTTGGGGAAAGAAGGAAGAAGAAGAGCGTTTGACAGGTCGACAGGAGACACGCCGTACCCTTCGCGAATGGTGCGCAGTGCTTACATCCTCGATCATCATGGTCCTCCTTGGAGCCGTCGTTGTATTGCTCACTGCTACATTAATCCTCCGCTCCCGAGATGCTTCCCTTGCTCCACCAGGAAAGAAATACTACGTCGATGGCAACAAATACCAGGTTCACCTCGCCTGTGTAGGTGCCGTAACCAAAGATGCGGAAGGCAACCCCAATCCTACCATCATGCTTGAAGCTGGCGAACGACCGGCGGAAGACACGTTTGAGGACTGGATATATGATGCTTACCAGAACGGCACGATCGACCGCTACTGCTACTGGGATCGGCCCGGTTATGCGTGGTCTGACAACGCACCCTCACCACAGTCCGCGGGCATGAGTGTAGACGCACTATCCGAAGCTCTCAATCAGGCAGGCGAACAAGGCCCTTGGATCCTAGTATCAGCTGGCATCGGTGGTATCCACAGCCGTATCTTCTCCAGCAGACATGTCCGTGATATCAAAGGCATGATGTTGATCGATGCCGTGCACGAGGACCTGCTCTATCGGATTGGCTCGCCTGGCCGAGGATTCATGCTCTGGGCTCGTGGCGTCATATCTCCTCTTGGACTGGACCGTCTCTTCGGCGCTATGTTCAAGGGTCGTACCCGGGAAGATCGCGTTTACGGTCGCTCAGCATCTCAGGACGGCAGATTCCTCAAGGCTGAACTGCAGGAGAGTCTTGTCGCGAAATCGCTTACGAAGAATGAAGTCGTCGCTGCAAGGAACATTCAAGATCCGCAGACACCTCTGGTTGTGGTCAGTTCGGGTTTGAAGACCAGGAAGGATGGCGAGTGGGAGAAGAAGCAGGAAGATCTCACCAAGCTCACAGAGAAGCTGGTAGCTTGGGATGTCGTAGGTGGTGCGCCGCATGAAGTGTGGGACACCTTGGAAGGAAGGCAAATTCTGGAGAAGAGGCTTGGCGAGCTGGTGAAAGGCTAGTTGGGTGTACATAATAGCGGGAGAGTACAGCCGTGGTCCAGTACCCCATGTCTCGCGAGTATCCCTCTTTCGGCATGACAGAAGAATCCTGCCGAACGCTTTACGAATGCAGCGCGAAAGTCATTGGGCCCTCCCGGCAGCCGAAGAAGCCATAGCGGTGTCGCACAAGTTTCGTCACTTATCAGACACGAATGTCTTGCATGATAGTTTTGGTGTTGATGGCACGTTGATCCGGACATAATTGTTCTCTGTCATATCTGTCACGCCTGCATTGTTATCTCCAATGGGCCGTCTTTCATGTTTGCAGGTCTCGATCACATCAAAATGAGATAGCTTGTTCATACCAATTTTGCCTTGAAGCTTTTGGGTGACGAATGACCATATGCAAGCACAGAGTAAGGACCGCGTCAGTCAATCGACGACAGTCTGAGTTCTGCATCTACTCGTAGCTTGATACCATGACTAACAATAGGGACTGATCACCGCGTCGACTCGAATTTGAAAAGAATAAACCTTGCACAAATCCATGATACTAACCCGACTCCTCAAAGGCCATTCAGCCATGCATGATGTCGCAATACAGAAGCAAAACCCTGGCTCAAGAGTCCCTCATTTCTTCCCCTTCTTCTTCCTCGTACTGCCTTTCGCCCCCACGGCCGGACCTCCTCCCTCAACTATGACGGCATCCTCATCACTTCCTCCCTTCTCGCCAGGAGTCGTAGGCTTCGCCACCGCAGCACCTCCATCCAGCTCCTTCATAAAGTCCGACTCAATCCTTGCGCGCCTCTTGTCCCACCAATCCCTCTCGACCTTGGCCTGCGCCTGCACCTCTTCGATCCGATTGCGGATGATGGCATGGTTCATCATCTCGTTGGCGCTCTGGAAGATACTCTGGCCCCAGTTGGGGGCGAAGGCGTTGGCCTTTGCAGTCAGTTCGTCAGTCATTGTACCATTAACTTCGCGCCCCTGTCTTCGATCCGCAACAGGTCCGTCCGTCCGTCCGTCTGGCAGGGGGGCAGACGGGTGAGCGACATACCTCATTCACCACATCCCGCACCTCCTCCTCAATCTCCTTCTCCGCCAGCAAACACCTCTGCCACAAGTCGTCGCCGACGCTCCCCTTCTGAAGAAGGCTGGCCAGCGCCTGCTTAGCGTTGCGGACGGCCAGCACGCGGCGGATGTCCTCGGTGGCCCGCCGCAGCAGCGCCGCGCGCAGGACGCTCTCCGGCACGGCGGGGGGTTTCTTGTCGCCGGGCGCGGGGTCGGGCTCGAGGTGGAGGAGGGAGAGGTAGATGTTGCGTTGGAGGTGGGGGGGGAACCAGGGTTCGAGGGAGGAAGCGTTGGCTTTTGTTTGTTCGTTAGTGTGTTGGTTGGATATGAAAGTGGGGAGAATGGGGCGGGGGGTGACTTGCCCGATTTTCGCTTTCGGTAGAGGGTGGAGAAGGTTGCGAGGGAGCCGACGAGGATACTGAGGTAGGCGAGGGGCATGGCGAGGCCGAGCCAGTTTACCATTTTGGTGGGTTGGTGCCGTCTGTGAGTACGAGGACGGTTCTCTTTCGCCTTGACAAGGCTTGTTTGTGACTGAATTGAACTCTCAAAGTTACTCAGGCCCGTCGTCTTTTTGAATAAGAAGTCTTTGGGTACAAAACGAAGGTTTCTGGACGGGATTCCTAGATTGAATAACTTCCTGTGCGTGAGGACACGATCGTCAAAATGACGGATTAGGACAAGCTTAGCGCGCCGTGCCCGGACCCTGAGATCTTCCGCCCAGCCACGCTAGCGCAGCACATTGATGTCTCATGCTCGGAGGTACCTAGCTTTCGATGTTGTTCTGAGTGATACCAAGCTTCACTGATACCCATCAAATATCCTAGCTGTATGTGGATTGTATGTATTCCACCCACCGACAGTATCCGTTTAATTTTCTTTGGCTGTGATCGTTCAGCTAGACTTTGTCAGTCATGGCGCCGCCAAACGGCATGATCCTTAGATTTGAAGGCAAAGATGGCCAGTTCAGGCTCACGGTCCAGCCATCAGATCAGTTCACCTCCCTGCTACCCAAGGTACTATCAAGCTTTGCTTTCAATAAAGTAAAGTATCTCGTCATGTTAACGCTATAACCGTACGAAGATCCAAGAAAATGTACCTCAAAACGTCAACCCTTCCACCATTACACTTTCCAACAAGCCGTTCGGAGGCGAAGACAGATTACTCCACAGTCTGAAAGGTGTTACGATACAGAGAGTTGGCTTGAGGTATTTGTGGCTGGTGTCTATAGCTTGATCTATGAGCATAAGTTGACGCGCACTCTGTAGCCATGGCGACAAACTTTACCTGAAGTACCAAGAACGAGCGTCTCTATCCAACGGACATACCACAGAACCAAAACCTACGACATCACAGCTACACAACTCCTCCAATCGTCTGAACGGTTTGCCCATACTGCCAACCGAAGACCTTCCTATAGACCCACCTCCACAAGCATTACCGGAGTCGACGATCAAGAACCTCTGGGAGCTCGTGCAGCAGTCCCCTCTGGATGACAGGTTGGATAAGCAAGATGGCAAGATTCCGCGGCCTAGGGATCAGAAGATGTGCAGACACGGGCCAAAGGGCATGTGTGATTACTGCATGCCTCTCGAACCCTACGCACCTGAATATTTGGCGGACAGAAAGATAAAACATCTCTCCTTCCATTCATACCTTCGCAAGATCAATTCCGCAACGAACAAGCCGGAGCTCAAGAGCTCATACATGCCGCCGCTCAGCGAACCTTATTACCGAGTCAAACGAGATTGCCCTTCGGGCCACCCACAGTGGCCTGAGGGGATCTGTACAAAGTGTCAACCCAGCGCCATCACTTTACAACCCCAGCCGTTCAGGATGGTCGACCATGTTGAGTTCTCGTCACCAAATCTCATCAACTCTCTCTTGGATTTCTGGCGAAAGTCAGGCGCACAACGAGTGGGATATCTGTACGGGAGGTACGACGAATACAAGGAGGTACCTCTGGGCATCAAAGCTGTCGTGGAGGCCATCTATGAGCCCCCGCAAATAGACGAAGTGGATGGTGTCTCGTTACCTGAGTGGAGTAACGAGAAAGAAGTCGATGAAGTGGCGAGGTTGTGCGGACTACGCAAGATTGGTGTCATATTCACAGATCTTATCGATTCAGGAGTGGGGGATGGAACAGTGGTCTGCAAGCGGCACATAGACTCCTACTATCTCTCCTCCCTGGAGATTGCATTTTCGGCTCGGCTACAGGCGCAAAATCCTAAGCCTACCAAGTGGAGCGACACTGGTCGTTTTGGGTCAAATTTCGTTACTTGCGTACTGAGTGGAGATGTGGATGGCGGTATTGCCATATCGGCCTTCCAAGCATCCAACTCGGCGGTGGAAATGATGAAAGCAGATATTGTTGAGCCGTCTGCAGATCCATCAGTGATGCTAGTCCGATCCGAAGAGGAAGACGACGGCTCAGCGAGCAGAACACGTTACATCCCAGAAGTGTTCTACAGGCGCATCAACGAATACGGTGCTAGCGTCCAGGAGAATGCTAAGCCAAGCTTTCCTGTCGAGTACCTACTAGTCACTCTTACGCACGGTTTCCCCACCGAGTCCAACCCACTATTCAACAGTCCCGGCTTCTCGATCGAGAATCGTGAAGTGATTGGGGAGAGCCAGGAGCTTAGAACTGTGGCAGAGAAGCTTGGTGTCAGGACTAACAACGGACGCACCGATCCCGAAGGAGGCTTGAAGTCCATCTCAGACTTCCACCTGCTCTGTTACTTGCATGGCATGGGTATTCTGACAAGGGTGAACTCATACTTCCCATTCCAGTCGTCAACTCACTAACATGGCGTCCGCCACACTAGGAGGAAGAAGCACTCCTTTGCCGCGTTGCCCGAAGCCACGACCTCTCCGACGGCTTTCAGCTACTGAACACCTCCGGGTGGGCGACCTTACTAGCTATACTGCAGGAATCCGGTGAGCGTCCTCCCAAGCGTCCTCCACCCTCGTTTTTGGATGCAGCATCCGGCTATCTTTCGGACAGCGATCAGCTTGCTAAGAGGTTCAAGGGAGCTAGTCTAAAGTAGTCGTCTAATACCCTACGTCACGACCGTCATGACATAAAGCATCAGTCGGCAGGCGATCTCGAGATTGATGATGTGGATAGGTTGGCGTCGATGTTGCCAAAGGGTTGGAGGCAGGCATGTAATTTCTACATAGCCTTTATCGATATGACTGAAATGGCCATCCGTAAGACTACTCATTGTCTCTTTCCTCCGCGTGAGCGCGACATGCCATATCGACCCAACGCCTGTCTGAAGTCGCCGGCCTGCCGTAAGTCTGATGGCTTGCATTCTGTCCTCGAATAGCCTTACGACCAGTCCTAATCCCACTAGCCTCGTTGACACACGCACCTGGCGCGAGAATCTAGGATCTCGGAAGTCGGCACAGACAGACAGTGCTCATGGGCATTGCTTTGGGCGTGCCATCTTGACCCCAATTATATACGAAAGCACCCTCTGTCTAGCTTGGGCCGCTACATTCACCACCGCTTTGGACTGGGTCTCTCTATTGAAGCTGACAATGGACATCATCGGTTGACCCGACGCTTGAGATGTATACTTCAACTTCACGCATTGGACTTAGGGCTTACAACAGTCTTTGCATGCCTCTCAGAGAACCGCACTATTGACCACCTAGATCCAAGACCTCTCTTCGGCACCAAACCAAACCACTTCGCCCTACAGCCCAGCAACTTCCCCGCGTACGCCGCATCCCCACCAAAACTTGTCGATAATGGCTCCCAAAGAACATTAACCCTCGCCGCGACCAACTCCCCCATTCCCTTGAAGCCGAAAACCCGTGCCGCAGACTCCATGACTCCACGCGTACTTCTCTCACTCCGGTAGGACCAAGTCGATGACCGGATACACCCCGGTTTTACCGAACAAGGGCAGCGAGCGACAGCAGCGTGAAGGCCGGCGCCCACATCGTCGACGTGATCCAGACCCCACAAGCCGTGCGGATCGGACGGCGCTCGAACAGCGTCCGTCTAGCCGGCCTTTGCGGCATCGAGGATGGATTGAAGATGAACGTCTAGATAGCGCGCTCGCTGTCATACAAAAGCCGTACAAGGTGTGGTCGCCGCTGGAGCGGGGAGGAGGTTGATACGGCAGTGCCGACATCGCCTGTTGCGCCTAGGATACGGACTTTAAGCATGCTGGAGGCAGACATGTAGCTGAAATGGGAAGACAGTTGCGAGGTCAAGTATGGCGGTAGAAAGCAGGCGTAGAGGCAACTAATAACCTGAAATAGGATACGTATGACATGGATGGGCTTGTTTACATCAACACTCGACCTTGAGACCACTATAGCTCTTCTAACAGTCCCTATAGCTTAGTGACATCGACACTAGTTATATACCACTCTCAGCCACCAGCGAATCCAAGAAGCAGAGAAGGACATATAACTCTGACACCGTCCTCTGCTGCCATGCGTACAAGTGGTCTAGTTAAGAGGAGATCCGTTGCAAACCCCATCACAGTCCAATCCAGAGTGCGTTGCAGGCAACAAACACACCTACCCTCAGACCCGGGAAGATAGAGCTTGCTCACACTGGTGCCTGAGTATCACCAAAAGCTTGAAACAGGGCCAACAGTAATTCCAATGTATCAGACAGGGCTGACTAATAGGGCTTGCTTACCTAAGTCAGGGAACCTTGATATTTTTTCTCCCCGCATCCTAGGGACAAAGATCAAGACCGCCATCAGCACACTACAACCCACAAACGTCGACCTCAGCCAAACCCCCCAACTTGCTTCAGACCCCGACCACTTACAAGTGCCCTTCCACGTGCACAACACCCTCCTTACCACTCCACTCCAACATCACCCCCATCTCTCCTTCCTCCCCTCCCTCTCCTCGCTCTCCACTCCAGTCCACACCCATCCACCCCACAACTCACCACCCCAATGGCACCCCCCCAATCCGCACGCACTACCCACCTCCGCTCCCGCGCCCACGCCTTCTGCACCGCCTTCACTACAACACCCCACCCACAGCCATGCTCGACCAATTCTTCACCTCCCGGCCCACAATCACCGAACACGGCCCGGCATGGGCGCAGTCACGCCTCCCCTTCCTCGGCAAGACGTTTGTCGGCCGCCGCAGCCACCATCCGAAGACGCACACCCACACCCACACCCACACCCAGACATCCTCCGGCACACTGACGCAAACGCAAGCCGGATACGACAGTACCCACCCCACCTCCACCTCCTCCGCCTCCGCCTCCAACCCCGACCCCAAACCCAACCGCGACCCAGCAAGCCCAACGTCCGAAGACGAAAAGGAAAACGACGACGACGACGCCTCCTGCGACGCCTACTTCTCGCTCCTAACCCAAACCCTTACGTTCTTCCCGATGGAAAACACGTTCCCGCCCGCGGACGCGTTCGTGGTGGATGCGGGGGTGGATGGCGGGCAGGGCGTCGTGAGCGTTGTGGGACGGGCGGCGTTCGAGAGCGTGCGGACGGGGCAGGGGTGGGTGGGGGAGTTCATCGGGCGGCTGGGCGGGTGGGATGCGGAGGGGAGGGTGGGGCGTTGGGAGATTTGGGCGGATCCGTTGAGTGCGTGGGTGGCGGTTGGGTTGGCCGTGGGAGAGGGAGGGGGAGGGGGACGGGGAGGCAGGTGTGGGTTCTTGAGGGGGGGGGCGTTGGGGAGGGTGCTAGGTGCGTGGCGTTGTGGCGTTGTGGCTTGCGAGAATGGCTCTGGAAGATGGATGGCTTGGGCCACCGAATGAGGGCTGGGGCTTACGGTTTCCATGTCTACCTGGGTATCGTTTATATGGCTCCCGCCTGAATTCTGTGCAGTGTAGCTATTGGCGACTTCATCGTTCCAGAGCTCCCGAAGCTATCGTTTAAGCCAATCCACCAACCCTATACAGAACCCCCACTGCGCTCCGTCTATTCCCCAGGTTACCCCACCCACCTACCTCTTCCCCTTCCGCATCCTCTTCTCCCTCTCGTAACTCTTCGCCTCCCTCCCCTCCTCGCCCTGAATCTCCGCCACCAACCTCTTATACTTCTTCTCATACTCGCGATCCCTCTCCTTCTTCTCCCTCAGACTCTCGCGCGCGATGAAGTTCGCGTCCTTCCTGAGCTCCCGCAGCGCTCCCTTCCGCTCGCGTTTGTGCTCGGCTTTCAACTTGCTCGTCTCGGCGCGGTCGCGGTCCGGGTCGTAGTGGCGGTCTGGGTTGTAGGATTCTTCGAACTTGGGGATCGAGGTCTTGATGGCGAGGGGGCGGTGGTGGTGTAGAAGGAGGGGCCGGCGTGCGAGGTGGGCTTGCTGGAGGTGGTGGTGGAGCTTCCTGGTGAGATGGTGAATGGTCGTCTAGGGGGGTGTTAATAAGTGTATGTCGTTAGCGCGAGTGACGGATGGGGTACGTACGGCGATACTTGTCGGCAGTGCGAGAAGACATGCTTTGCCAGACAGATGGTGCAGTAGTTTGTGAGCGGCGCTGAAGGCTTCTACGAAGGCGGACTTGCGAACCCATAGTTCTAGCATAGCATCCAGAAGCCTTAGTTGCGCCCCGAGCAGAGCCACTCCAAGCTGCGCATCACTTTCCGCTTGTTTTCCAGGCTTAGGAAGGATGTCCCAAAACCTTAATGGCCTCTCAGCAGTTTCAGGGGACGTCTGTAATCGGACGGATGAGGCCGGCTCATGGTAGGGTACGTAAGCGTCCAGTCTACCTGGTTTGACAGGCACAAGAACGCATAGAGCGTTAAGCGTATAGTTCAGAACTTCGGGGATGAAGCGCTTGGATAGCCTCTGGTATTGAAGGCAAAGGGTCCCAAAGTAAGTACCCATGGCTAGGTCACTCAAATTATGGGGCAGCTTCTGGCCTAAATATCTCGCCATGCTCAGGATGGCCGGCGTGACGACCGGGTGGAAATGGTCTGAGGTCGGGAATATCGAACCGATAGCTGTTAAGATAATCAGATCACCGGGCATGGGCGAAGTGGGCCTATCTTCATGTAGGCTTTTTAGATGTGCCCGAAAAGCCCTGCCGACTTCTTCTGGGTGCGATTTTGCGAGAGAATGGATATGACGAATCAAGGTTTCGAGAACCGCGAACGGTGGATGTGACGATTGATTGACGAGCCATGCGATGTGGTCGATTAACACACCGGAGAATGCCCCAAGCTTCGCTTTGTTGTCAGTATAAAGCTTCGGATTATATAACGCTCGAATACGTTGGATGACTATAGGTATATCAATAGTAGCGATCTCGCGGGTAGCCTCCAGAAACTTTTCGTGGCTCAGTGGGCAAGGGTACGTATACGCTAGATGGCTAGCTGCGCCGTTACTGATCTGATCCCCTGTTTTACCATCCGATTTGGGAAGACCAAAGTCTGATCTTTTCAAGTCATCTTCAGAAAGTAAACCATGGACGAACTCTTGTTCATCATCACTTTCAGCTGCCTCGCTGGCGGACTTGTTAGGTTGAGTATCATCGTCGGAGAGCGACGCTTCGGAATTACTCGCGACAAGGTCGTCTTCTATGAGAAAATCGTCTTCATCTTCCACATCGAGTACATTCCTGACGATGCCATTCGTAATCCCGGTTCCGAGTCCAAATGTTTCAGCATCGTCCGCTTGCACATCTTCGTCGGCTTTCAAGTTCCGGCCCCGATCATCAGCTTCTGCTTCTTCGTCACTGCTCTCCTGTTCGCCTTTCATTCTTCTAATCCTCTTTCCTTCTAAGTCCTCTAAGCGTTTTGCATCTTCAAGGGCCTTTTCTTCGTCGGTCATGGTCCGTTCTGTCGGCTTTGCTCGTCTGTCAAAAACCAATTGCCGAAGCCTCTCATCGTACTCTTTGTCAGCTAGGGCCCGATCCTTTCCGTTGAGTAGTGCTTCTCGGTCAGGATTCATGCCTTTAAACGTCTCGGTATTGGGCGGAGGTGGAGGTGGTGGGTTGGGCTGCCGCCCCCGCATCAGGGCGTATAGATCCGGCAGTCCTTTATCCAGCTCCGCTCGAAGATCATCGTCATCTTCCTTTGCCTGTTGACGCTCATACTTGTGAAACTTTGACTTAGCGATGACCTCTTTCATCACTTCCGCTTTCGTCTTTCTACGTTGTGGCAACGGCCCCTCATCATTATCTGTTTTGGCATCTTCGTCCTCTGACGCGCCGGACGCTGAAGACCGTCGCCGCTTCCTCGAATCGATGTCCTCTGCAGAGCGATGGTCGCCACTGTCCGAACCCACCACATCGGTTTCATCAAAGTCATCTACAACATTTGGTTCGTCAAGAGCAAGCGACTGGCCGAAATGGGTGAGTCCGCCTTCGTCCTCGTCATCCTCCAGATCGAATAGTGAGCCTTTCTTATAGTCTAATTGCTTCTCCCTGGTAAACCGCTCCAATGCTCTCTCCTCGGGTGTCATAGTAGGATCATTTTCTCCAAAGCGTCGGTCCTTGATACCGCCGATCTTGTTCCGTCGGTGCATCTCAACTAACAGAGTCTTCCGCCTCTATAGCAGTAAAGTCTATCAGTGCCTCTGGAATCATATAATCATGGGTAAGGCATACCGTCTCCTCCCCCAAGCCTTTGGTGACGCCCGGCCTGCCTTTAACACCCTTCGTAATCCGGCCTCCAATGGTCTTGTTACTAGTAACATCGAATTTGTTTCCTCGTGCAGGTGCCTTGACTTCGAAGGGATTGAATTGCTCTCGAATGCCTTGCAATGCGACGTTCCGATGAACTCGTTTGTCCTTGGTTTCACCATTTTTGCTGTTCTGTCTTTTCTGCTTCTTCGACTGTTGTGGCCCTACAATGCCTTGCTCCCGTAGTGACGCTTTCAACCGTTTGAGCTGAGAAGGGGGCATGGCGAATAGCGTTACTTCATCGCGCAACGCTCACTACTTTTATCTGCCCTAACGACTGTGGAAATATATTAATGCCAAGATTTCATATGCGATGCGCCGGAGCTTTCCGCTCAGACCGCCTTTAGGTTCTGCCGGTTTTATTTACAGTGCTGCAGAAGCTGCCTTTCGTGACCGTCCGACAACATGGAGTCAAGGCAAAGTGACAATGTGGTATGGCTTGGACTGAGTAATTGTTCTGCGTGTCAAAAGCTTGAACGATAGACTGACTCGATCCAGCAGTCATAGGGTTCTTTGCAATCCGTGCAGCAGTTGAGCAACTTTACCGTGTTCGCACCATTACAGAAAGCACACATGTGGAGAAGCAAGGCCGCGTTATAAGTCAAGACACGGAAGATGGTAGGACAGGTCCATCGCGAGCAACAACCTGTGTACTGAATCTAGAAGCCCTGAAGCTTGGAACCCTGCAAAAGCTCGCGCAAGGACCAAACTTTGATTTGCGCGCGGCGTGAGCCTGTTTCAGTAACGCTACGAGTGGTCTCATCAACTGACGAGCCCACAGATCACTGAAAATAATATCAGAACGCTCCATCAAAGGTCCCACGTACAACTTGCTTCTCCAGAATCTAGCGAGTAAGAATCCACGGGAGCGAGACAGCGCTCTAGCAGCCCTGAAATTTCTGTCATCGAGCCGTAAGCCCGCGAAGAATGCATTTCCTTCGAAAGCACGCTCTGATGGTTCTACGTTATTGTAGCTGCCGCTGATGGAGTATCATCCAACCCGAGGACCTACAATGCCCTGATCGACTGCCTATGCAACCTCATCCCCGAGCACATCCCATCCGCGCAAACGGAGTACAAATGTGTCACGCAAGCGCGACGTCCACAGGCGGAACGTACGGCTTTGATCGTACTCTGTCGTCTGCTGCGCGACAACTTGATCGATGCTATTTCGGCGGGGATCGTCAGCCGTTGGCTTAGCAAATATCCCTTCGGTGGCAGCACAACCGACGAGGCAGTCCGGCGCGAGGCCGTGCACCAGCTGAAAACCTTCACTTCGGACGACATCTTGATGTGCGAAGTCATCGTCCGACTGGACAACTTCGCTGAAGGGCGAAAGCAGTTACGGAGATGTGGCTTGATAGGTAGCGCGATTGGGGAGAGCAATGGTGATGAGGCTGATACCTGGATGGTGGACGGAGACGACACTGCTGGTGGTAATTTGGCTTCGGGGGCTGGTAGTAGGAGAGTGAGAGAGGAAAGCGCGGAGGAGCAGGCCCTGAGGAGAAGACGAAGGGAAGCCATGGTCTTCAGTGAAGGTGGTGGGCCACTAGGCAGAGAGAATATCATTCAGAGGGATGAGGTCTTGGACGACGAGGTCGAAAGAGAGCTGGAGCAGCTGATGGACGAGGTCAACAGAGAGGATGATGAGAATCTCGTTGCAGATTCGAGCCAGACGCACGGATGGAGCTCATGGTGGCCTTGGACTGTCAACGCCGCCTAACGTCAGATGACGGCTACCAAAACGTTTTTGTAACCTTATAAGGCGTTCATCGGATTAATGATGACGGTGCTTGGCGTTAGAGGGCTGGGAGAAGCACTCATCCAACGTCAGAGAAGAGCAGATTGTCTAAAGGTAGCTCAATCGGCCGTGTTTGCGCACCAAGTTTGCCTAATCAAAGACCTTTCCACGCAAGTTTTGCTACGTGATCGGTCTTTTTCCTACTTTGTTTGACCATCCCCAGGTATTTGAGATCCGCTAGCGCTTTGTAGAAGAGTGCCCTAATACGAGATTAGTATCGTGACCATGCTCCACCGCCTACCAGCGGAGCAACAGCGGCGTCCAGTGAAACACGTACAGTGTCTTTTGCTCATCATCATCATCATCATCACCACCATCGTCCTCCTCTCGTCCCACGATGGCATAGAACGCAGACCACAAGTCATATATGTTGATCAACGCGCCTGACTCAAGATACAGCTGGAATAGTATAGCAGTAGGCGGCTGTGTTGGGGAGAGGCCTTGACTGGAAGCCGTGCAGCATGTGCAGGCAAGGTAGTCGTGAGGCGCCGACAGGGCACGCTCGATGGCGAACCTGGGTTTGGCAGTAAAGACGTCTCTGTGTGGGGAGCGAAGGTCGTAAATGTAGATTTCGTGCAGAAACAGAGTCGAAGGGTTGATTAGTGTTCTTGACAGATAGCTCTGAAGGACAGCATGGACACCGTTGACAATCTTAGAGTATGCTGCATCATCCCTGGAAAGTGAGGACTTCTGCTTGCTGAGTTCGACTCTCTGAGCTACCACCGTTGTCCTCAGCGTCTCGTGTCGGACATCGTGCTCACTTCGTAGTGCCTTCCCATTGCTGTCGAGGCCCTTAATAAGTCTTCGTAATTGGTTATGGAGACCCGATAGCTCCGTGTCAGCGAGCCCTGGTATCTCTGACAGGAGGTCGTCAAGCCTATCAGAAGGCATTTTCTTGATCGAAAGTAGAGCATCTCTGATCATTGCTGAATCAGCAAGGTTCCCCGACATCGCTTTGACGTATAACTCAGAGCGTTGTATGTTAGTCTTGTGTGTGCTTGAATGGATGATATGAATGTGCTCAAGAGCACAGATCATGTTCTTCACAGTGTCATGACCTTCTTGGAGCTTTTGCAGAACAGTCTTCCAGAGGAATACATCGTCATTGAGCAGATCTCGAGCTAATTCCACTCGGCCCTCCGCCAGGTTCTCTTCCGCAAACCTAAGGCTGTCAGCGATTGAGGCCTACTTTTAGCCATGGCCACCGACCTGCGGAAGGAAGGAATATTTCGTATTGCCTCAAAGTGCTCTGACTGCAGCGATAGGTGGGAAAGGTCATTCGTGAGTAAGATACTCAGAGGATTTGCATAGAAATGAGCCATGTACGCATACTAGCAGCATGTAAACAACCAATTATCGTTAGCGGGTGTATCCAAATACGCACCTTCAATGCCATAACAAATGCTTGAACACTTTGCACATGGTCTCGCTGCCTCTCTAATAGCATTTTACTTAATGATGAACCAAGCCACACGGGTCCAGAGTCTCTTCGCGCTGTCGTAGCGATGAAGACTGACTCTAGCGACTCCTCTACCCTTCCAACATCGAACTTCTCGCCTTGCATACATCGTATGGTTGATCGAAGTAGTTTGTCGTTAAACAATTCCTCGGATGTTGCGATACCGAAGAGAAGTATGAATGTTATACGATCACGCCAAGAGCTGATATGAGTGAGCTTGGTGTAGCTTTGTTTCTGCAGGTAACCTACTGGAAAAGCGCGATGAGATCTGCTAGCAGGGTCCCGTCAAATGCTTCGCTATCTTGAAAACCCACAACGACTTTTTGAATGTTGTTTGTGTGAACAAACTCATAGAGTACTTGGAGATCATAGTTGAGTAGTTTTGGACCCTGTCGTCCTGTTAGCGGAGACCACAAGTATACCACGAAAGTCATGCCTTAATCTGGTCAGATAACATGTCGTCTTCCTCTAAGCCTTGGGTTTGGCTTGTTGCAGCCTTGATCAGTTGCTTCAAGACAGTCTTGAGGTTTGATGCGTGGCCGGAACGCAGAATGACGACCGGACCGACATTTTCCACAGCAACACGCGCCGCAAGTTGGTCAAAAAGCTTCGCATGACCTGCAATGTTTGGGCCAGCAAGAATGAGACCAGTAGATAACTTCTCAGGGGGGCTATCATGTAGTCTGTCAGGACGAATCATAACAGATTGGTTGCTCCGTACTTACGATCTTGGTGCCTTTCTTACAAAAGTAGCAACCTCTTTAAGAGTACTCGAATGCACATCATCAAGGAGTTGCTACACAAGATCAGCCTCTCATCACCCACAGCGTTGAGAGGTTCCGGTCTGACATCAACATGGCTCTGTTGCTTTCTCCATTGGTCTTGAAAGGCAGCATGCCGTATTCGTACGTTCTCATGCTTTTCAGCTCCGTCCAACAAGGGAGGAAAGAGTGCCTGCGACCGTTCTATCAGAGATGAAGGGGCTTTTGTGATCTTCCTTTTCTTTCTAGGGTGCTCGGCATTCTGATATACACCAGTAGTGGGCTTGAAGACATAGCAGGCCTAAGAATGGTCAGAACAGATGAATATATAAAGAATGACACCGCGCTAGATACCTGATGGCTTGCAGAATCATGGTCGTCAACTTGATTAGATACCGTCTCACCGAGATGCTTTTTAACAGGCATGTTTCCTTCTTCACGAACCATTTGACTCTGGAGTTCGCGTAGAGTGCCCTCGAGTCTCGCGTCGCGCCACGCTAAGGATTTGATTCACCGGGCAGAGTTTCTTTAATGTTAAAGGCTTCACAACTCGTACTCTAGGGTCATGCCACTTTCTTCCCATTTCTATATTGCTGACACCATTCATGCAATCATGGGGAATCTGCGGGGCTCGACTGTGTCAGAGATGCTTTTATCAAGCTGGCCATGTTGGAGGTGCTCCCAGCACCTTCAAGCCCAGAACATTTTGCGCCAGTCGCCGCCTACTAGAGACAGTTGGGAAGAATCATAAGACAGCTGTGAGAGGGGGCGCTAAGCTGGGTAGTCAGTACGATGGGGTGTCTTCTACCGGGCCGGGCGGAAATGATCTGGATGATGCCAAAGAGCTTAAGGAAAGAATCACACGCTTGGAGCAAGAGCTTAAAGCACTTCAGAAAGGGTTCTTGTCGACTGCGAGGCCCTCTTTTGGCCAATACACTCATACCGAGAAGGTAGAGCTTGCCAAAGCTCTTCAGGACAGTCGGAATCCATCCTCAAGGGATTCTCCAATCGCTCCTGACGAGGCAAGTCTCCAAGCTTCGTCGTCTGCAGCACCTGGAACATCCAACTTTCAAGATGGCTCCGCCAACATCGTGCCTAATGCGGCTGGTTTGCATATTCAGCTGCCGCTGTTCGAAGAAGACGATGTGTCCCTGGCTCAGTTGAATGCATGCATACGAGAAGCCGCAAGGAAACCTTCGGATGAGGAAGTCCGGAGAGAACTTTGGAGGTGGTACTCGAGGTGCAAGCAAAGTCTCTCTTCACTAATTTATATTGTCCCCAACAATGCGTGGACGGTCATATGGGCGTCTCAACACCATATGTCACCTTCGAATCGTGACCGTGCAGCTCACCTAAAAATACTGGCAGAAGACATACGGGCCAGTGGCCGCTTCTTGGACCCCAAGCAAGAGCTGTCATACGTCGAGTCACTGTTTGCCGAAGGCGAGATAGATCGGGCTTTGTATGAATGGAGAACAAAGAGGGAGACTCTTGGCGCAGAAGTCCCAACAATCCATGAATACTGGGCGCTGGGTGTGCGTATGTACGCGGCTCAAGACCTGCCGGAGAGAGCGCAAAAGACCGCAAATAAGTACCTGGATGGTCAAGAGGGTTCCAACGTCAGAATCCTAATCCCGGTCATTGCAGCCTGGGCACAAGAACGTGATGAGTCCGGGCTTCGTACAGCTTGGAGTCTATACGTTAGATTGAAAGCGCAGCTTGGTGAGGAAATGGGCATGGAGGACTACGATAAAGTGAGCATGAGCTTCATGAATGCTGGTAGAACGGGTCTCGCGCTAGCAGTGTTCAAGGACATGATGCTCACAGAGACACCGTCCCTGGACGATTCCACAACCCTCTATTCGCGAGCTATGGGCGTCATCAGGAACCTACATACCAATAGTACCGACCAATCGGTGCTGAACAATATAAGCTTGTCAACATTGACCATAATCCCTCGGAAGTTTCAAAATAAATTCTTCTATGGCAGCTGGTTGAAGAAACTTATAGGCATGGGCGAGGTTGATGCTGCTGCAATGGTCATTGAATTGATGTACGAGCGAGGCGTCAAACCTGACGCAAAGCATTTAAATGGCATCATAGGTGCATGGTTGCGAAATGAGGGTGCGGAGTCAAGGAAGAAAGCGGAGAGGATGGGTTGGGCGATGATCCAAGAACGCTTGGATTTCGTCCAACGAAGACACAACAAAGATGGGCGCGGGGAAACGCCGTCAAGGGCGGCCGATCAAACACTGGAGGGCCTTCAGATCCCGCAGTCCCTCCAAAGAACTGTATCACCTGCCACTGTCGAGACATTCTCTATCTTGGTCATGTACTACTCGAGACGGACCATGTATCCAACCGTTGAGCACCTCAAGGAACTGCTTGCTGCGGCCGAGCTATCTCCAAATACGTATTTCATGAACCATCTCCTCTACGCCGAGCTCCGCAAACAAGACTATGTTAGGGCATGGGAACTGTTTGTGCGGATGAACCCGAACGTCAAGGCAGACCTGGAGACATTCGCATGCCTATGGGATTGTGAGAAGCAATGTGTCGACACCAGTAGGTTACCCAGGGCGGGATACTTCCCGAACCCTCGACGTCTGTTCTGTGCTATGATGGTTTGGCACATCAATGCCCCCTTGCAAAAGCAGCTTGTCGCGAGGGAGGAGTTGACAAAGGAGTTGTACGATCAAATCGTCCGCTGCTTCTCTCTGAGCAGAGACCTCGAAGGCACGCTAGTAGCGATGCATGCGATGAGTCAGTCATTCGGCATGTATCCCGACCCTGATACAGCGAGGATGATAGCTCTGCACATCTCACGACTACGGTCTCCGGACTCAGAGGTCCGTCGAAGCCGCCGGTCGAGGATGGCCAGAAGCTCGACCAGCAAAGCAGATGTGGCTAAAATTGCCAAGATGCTGGAGATGCTCACAGAACGTCGCTTGAGGGTTCTAGCCGAATGTGGCATGAACTTCGAGGACTTGGACGAGCAACAGCAAGCAGATGAGCAGCTATATTTGATGTCAGAGCTCCTGCGTGTCGTCATGAGCAAGGTGACGGGAGACGTCTCGGTCGCGGAGACGAACGTCGAGAAGGCTGCGTGGAATATGGGCGTTGGTGGTATTTCTATAAGAGATCCTCTCGACTCTATTGGACAGTAAGGCAATATGTAATATATTTCATTCATCGCATAGCGTGGCGTTTGGTATTTAGACATCACTACATTCCAAATACCATGTTTTCCATGCCTACAGAGCAGGGAAATATCTCAAGGGGTATTTCTATCACGGAGTCCAATAACACGAACCCTCGCACCCAAACAGCTCTCAACCTCAAATTAAACCATTCGCCATCAATCATGATCATCCTCCGTAACCCCCGGACACCCCTCCAAGCCCTCATCCGGGTACCCACACTTACACCAAAAGCAATACCGATACCTCTCCCTCAAATACCCCACCAACTGCCGCAACCTCTCCGCCGGCTCCAACGCCTCAAACGCCTCCAACTCCGCATCTTCCTCCTCCACCTCCACCTCCACATCCCCCACCGCCAACCGATCATCCCCATCCGCCTCGCCATCCGCATACGTCGGCGCGCGCGACAAGCTCTGCAGCAAATCGTAGCGCATCCGCCGCTCGCGCTCCTTCTCCTCCCGCCGACGCAGCAGTCCCCTCCACAGCACATTCACCGACTTCGTGGGGCGCTTCACCTCCCTCTTCTCCACCTTCCCCTCACTGTCCCCTCCGCCATCCCGGCCGGTCTCCAACCCCTCCACAACCCCCATAGCGCCCAACACCAACCCCTCAACCCGCCGCCCCTCCCTCTCCCCCCTCACCCGCTCGCGAAACTCCCCCTCCTCCGCCCGCGCCCGCTTCCCCACCCGCTCCGCCTCCTCGCGCACCTTCCGCTTCCGCTCGCCGTCCAGCCCGATCCCGCCGCGGTCCGCCTTCACCACCAGCTCCAGCGGCTCCGTGCGCGCGTCGACCGCCGTGCGCGCGCCTAGCGGCGCCCCGGCGCGGTAGCCGAGCTTGGCCATGATTGCGAACCCTTTGTTTGAGGGCGTTTGTGGGAGGGAGGTGGTGAGGGCTGTGGTTGCGGCGGATGGGGGGTGGGATTTCGTTTCGGCCTGGGGAGGGGGGGGGTTAGTGGTGGTGGTAGGGGGGGTGTGGGGGGGAGGGTAAGCTGGGCGAAGGGTGAGGGGGAGCAAAAGGGGGGGGAGGGACGTACTTCGCGCTGCTTGCGGAGGCGGCGTTGCGTGTAGGTTTCTTTCTGTTTGGGGGCGGTGGGCTCGGTTATGGTCATGGACATGTAGTCTTCTTCTTCTTCTTCGGGGGCTTTCGACTTGCCGTTGTCTGTCGGTGGTGGTGGTGGGAGTTTGGGGTTCGACATGGGCGGCGGTGAGGGTGTCGTAGATACTGCCATGGTGGGTGGTGGGAGGATTTGGATGGAGAATCTTGTGAGAACCTGACGACGTGAGGGTTGAGGATGGGGAGTTCGATTTGAGCTGAGTCATGGCAGGATTGATTCTCTTGAATCTCTAGGTCAAGTCGGTCGCTACTGAATGTTAGTAGCGGTACATGTTACAAACATTCCTTTACATGTCAATGGCAGGACTCCATTAAAATATCGGGCAAGCCGGTAGAAGTCCCAGTCTGTAGGAGTAGAGAGGGGAATATATGATTGCTACGGCTTGGTATCTAATAACAAAGCGACAGCTGCGCAATCGACCGCAGTCCCCATAAACCTGACTTTTATCTACTCTAATTATGGCTCCCGATGAAATCACTCCATCTGCGCACTTCAGGCGGTATACCCTCCTTCCGCGGTAGTTTGGCGTTCATACATTGCGCAAATAGCAGTGCGGTCTACAATTTAAGTCAGTAACCATCAGTATGCGGGGAGAAATGGAGTGAGTCTCACCTTGGGTTCCATGAATAGCGGAACACCAAAGTCGACCGCGTTCCTCCTCATAACGTAGTCCTCGTCTAGAAGGGTCTTCCCCCTTTGACTGGCGAGGTTGAAGACACCCCTGATGTCGTACTTCTTGAACACATCCCTCAACGCTCGCTTGTCCTCTTTGGGGAATTCGATGACCTCGACTGACACCTCGTTCTTCGCCGTAGCTTCGAGGTGTTTCTTTACCTCCCTGCTAGTAACGAAAAACTTGTAACCAAGGGGGCTAAGGTAGTCAACGATAGCAGACAACTCCGACTTTGACGTGTCGCCGCCGAAGAGTATACCTTCACCGGGTTCGGGTACTCGGAAGTTCATGGTCGACTGTATTGATGCCCAGTACGCTTCGATAAGGTCCTTCCCGAAGCACGCCATTTCGCCAGTACTTGACATCTCGACTCCTAGGAAGGGGTCTGCTCCAGCCAGCCGAGTCCACGAGAATTGAGGCACCTTCGTTGCGAGATAGTCCCTCTTCACTGCCATTACATCCTGGGGTTCGATCACATCACGGCCGACCAACGCTTTCGTGGCAATGTCAATGAAATTTGTGCCCAGTACTTTACTGACAAATGGGAATGAACGTGAAGCGCGAAGATTGCACTCAATTACTTTCAAGGCGGGTTCACCGCCAGCTGGGTCATCTGCTTTGATGATTTGCATGTTGAAAGGTCCAGTTATATTCCAGGCTTTAGCGACCTTCCGTGCAATTTCCTTCAACCTGCCCATGACAGCTTCATCGAGACTAACAGGCGGGAGAACAAGGGTAGCGTCCCCGGAATGTACACCAGCAGCTTCGATGTGCTCGCTGACGGCATGAATGATTAGCTTGCCTCCGGAGCCAACCGCATCAACGTCGATCTCCTGGGCTCCTTCGATGAATTTGGTGATAACCACGGGATGGTCTGGAGATACGGCGCTAGCGGATAGAAGCTTGTCCTTCAACTCGTCCTGACTTCTGATTACGCTCATAGCAGCACCAGAGAGAACATAGCTAGGTCGGACTAAGACGGGATATCCCACTTCCTCCGCGAATGATTCTGCGTCTGAAACCGAAGTCAACTCTTTCCACGCAGGCTGATCCACTCCTATGCTGTCGAGGATTTGAGAGAATTTATGTCGATCTTCGGCCTTGTCGATATCTTGAGGATCTGTCCCAAGCACATGGGCCCCACCGGTCTCTTGCAATTTCAGAGCGATGTTCTGCGGCAATTGGCCACCAACAGAGACCACTACCCCACTAGCAGATTCCAGCTCATAAATATCCATAACCCGTTCATAGCTCAGCTCTTCAAAGTACAGTTTATCGGCTGTATCGAAATCTGTTGAGTATGTCTCCGGATTGTAGTTGATCATTATGGTCTTCTTCCCCATCTCCTTCAGCGACAACGTCGCATTAACAGCGCACCAATCGAATTCGACGGAGCTGCCGATACGGTATACGCCACTTCCGAGTATTATTGTACCGTGCTCGTCAAAGGTCACATCGTGAGATGTTGCATTATACGTCGTATACAGGTAATTCGTGTCTGCAGGGAACTCTGCAGCTAGTGTGTCAATCTTCTTGACGAAGGGTTTGATACCGTAGCCTTTTCTCCTGGCACGGACATCGTCTTCGGTGCAACCAACACACATCGCGATTTGCTTGTCGGAGAACCCCATCTTCTTCGCCTTGCTCACCAGCTCCTTCTTCAGACCGAACAGACTTCCAACATCTTCGAGCTCGTGATAGACGTCGACGATATTTTGTAGCTTGAAAAGGAACCATTTGTCGATCTTGGTCAAGTCGTGGACCTTATCGACCGAGTAGTTCTCATGAAGCATAGCCTGTCCGACAGCAAGCCAACGTCTATCTGTAGGATTTCGGAGGGTTTCGTCCAAATCGTCGAATTTGTCTCCTTGAAACCCTACATACTTTGGATCTACCTGCCGGATGGCCTTCTGGAAGGACTCCTCAAATGTTCGGCCAATAGCCATGACTTCTCCCACAGACTTCATAGAGCTGCCGATATCTCGCTTGACGTGCTGAAACTTACTCAGGTCCCATCTGGGGATCTTCGTAACGACGTAATCCAGACTCGGCTCAAAGTTGGCAGTCGTCGTCTTAGTGACAGCATTGGGCAGCTCTGGCAGTGTATGACCGAGACCTATCTTTGCAGCCGTGTAAGCTAGCGGATATCCGGTCGCTTTGGATGCCAGAGCGGAAGACCGAGATAAACGAGCGTTGACCTCAATAACCCGGTAATCTAAGCCGTCTGGCTGCAAGGCGTACTGGACATTGCACTCGCCTACCACACCCAAGTGACGGACAATCTTGATAGCAGCCGTTCTTAGCATGTGATACTCTTCGTCACTCAATGTCTGACTCGGAGCGACCACAATACTGTCACCCGTGTGTATGCCTAACGGATCAAAATTCTCCATATTACAGACGGTGATGCAATTGTTGCTCCCATCCCGGACAACCTCATACTCTAACTCTTTCCATCCCTTCAGAGACTTCTCGACGAGGATCTGAGGCGACAATGTGAGTGACTGGGATGAGAGGTTTTTGAGCTCTTCCTCGTTGTTCGCGAAGCCCGACCCTAGACCTCCCAAAGCGTAGGCAGATCGAACGATGATGGGATACCCAATCTTAGCGGCAGCAGCGAGAGCTTCGTCGACGCTTCCAACAGCCAGGGACTCGGCAATTGGGATATCGATTTCTTGCAACGCCTTCGCAAAAAGATCTCGATCCTCGCTCGTCTCCAGAGTCTTAATACTTGTTCCGAGGACCTTGACGCCGTATCGCTCGAAGATGCCCATCCTATTCATTTGCACCCCGAGGTTTAACGCCGTCTGACCACCGAAGGTCAGCAGGACTCCGTCCGGTCTTTCCCGCTCAATCACGTATGTGACATATTCCGGTGTCACTGGTAGATAGTAAACCTCATCTGCGAGCTTGTGGTCGGTTTGAATTGTTGCGATATTAGGGTTGATCAGGACAGATCTGACATTGGCTTCTTTGAGAGCTTTAAGTGCTTGTGAACCTAAGGACAACAGTATATCAGCATTCTTAGGCCGGTACAGCAGGTATCAGTGAAGCAGTCAAAGCGCTCTTCGAGCGTTTGGAGACTCAAGAGTGGCTCATGCATCAGATCGAGAAGAGGGCTGGGCGCGAAGTAAACAGGGCACAGTGTCATCATACCAGAGTAGTCAAACTCTCCAGCTTGCCCGATACTAAGACCGCCACTGCCGATCACCAGCACCTTCTTGACGTCGACTAGATCCCTCCCTCCCAAGATGACTCCGCTTTCGAGGTACGCTTTTGCATTGGGAGCTTCCTGACTAGCTACTCGGCATGTGGCAGACCTCGTAAAAGGCCTCTTCTGTTGCCGCAATGAAACCGAAGGCTTGTACAATGTCTTCGGAAGAGCCCGGGTACCAGCGCGAGTTGTGAGAGTGCGCCAGAAAGGCGGGGTGGTTGCTAAACTGCATTGTCGATAAAGAGTGGACGTTCGGCCTGCAACATGGCCGCACAGAGCCATTGCGCAGCGCGCGAATCGCTGCGACTGACGACGAGCTCAGAGGGAAATGGTTTTGAGCTTGCTCAAGCCCTTCGAGGCCGTCTGGAGCCTTATTGCCAGACGTGGTCGGTGTCGATCGGTGTCAAGAACTGAATAAGGTAAGCTGACTGATATTGATATTTTTGCTATTTTTGCGTTGCGGGCTAACTTAGTGTGCAAGAGAAGCTTTGTGTTTGGCGTTCGCGATAAGGCCGACCGATAACGAAAAAAGCTCTCAATCAGGAACCTGTCTTCCTTCCTTACCTACAACACCTTACTTTTGTGTACTAAACTCAGCTGTAAAGAAAAGATAGTCTATCGTTTTCCTCATGGAGAGAAGAGATTTCCTGTTGACTTGGGATGGGAAGTAAAGTGTCGTTCAATGTACGATCAACGGTTCGACTTTCATGCACAAGTGTATGCATGTACAGGCCTCTTCATCGTCGCTCTTTGAGGTGAAATAATGTTTGAGCGACGTGATGATTACAACCCTACATGTAGTCTTTCATGACATTCATAGTCTGGTTCCTTTGCTATACACAATATTATTGACAGGCTAGGTATCTAGTAGAGGGATGCTAAAAGTGTGCAATTGCCTGTCCCTGACCGCCATCTTTTCTACACTGAGCAGGAAGTCTGACGTGCATTGGCGCGGATGTCGGAGTGAAAGATTCTGCACGGTGAGTGCAAGTGTCAGAAGGAGCTCCCTCCCATTCATTCCGAAGACTCTTTGCTATGACAGCCGCAAGGAGAGAACTCAGCGAAGGTCGCCCCGAAGCCCATGCCATATGTTTTTCGGGATGCCTCCATTTTCGACTTTGAGTATGGGCTTGTCCTTTCTAGCCCTAAAGGACGAGCTAGGGGCCCAGATATTCTCAACTTCGTTCTCGGTTTGGGGCCCACTCTCGGTACCAGCAACTGATCGCTGACCCAGTAGGCTGACCAAGTCCGACAGAATATCTTGAGCGTTGCCCATATGGTCAGTTCCTTGGGCGATTTTCTCCTGAAGACCTTCTTGCGCCGAAGACTTTGCGGCACTTGCTGCAAACGCCCACCGACTCGCCATCTCAAGCACCTTGATTTGCGTCCGACTTCCTGATGGTACAACAGAATGCATAGGTGAAACTTTGGACCCTAAAGCTGCTGTAATGTTCTGGAATCGTGCGTCCCTGGCAAGTAAAGGATACGATGGTAAGAGATGACTCTCGTCCGCAAGGCGATCGAGGACTTGAGTGGTAGCTTCCTCTTCCATGGCCAAGGAGCTCCTAATATAATCTTTCTGCTGAGCAATCAACCTCTGGAGGTTCAATGGCACCAGAAGGCGGCTGTACGAGTAGAGTAGTCCCCAGCAGTACGCATCGGTAACAGATTTGCGCTGTTCTGCGAGGGTTGACGAAGTTAAAGGATCAATCTCAGAGATACTCAGCGGAACAGTGGAAGTCGCTTCCGCAACGGTTGCAAGGCATATCTTCCGTGCCTTGATATATCCTCCATAGTGACTTTCGATATCCCGTGTACACTGCTCAATGTCTCCTGTCGCCGGTCGTGCCTTATCAGTTGTTCCTACCTCATGCTGTGGAAGATCTGAAGCTACATCCGTCTTTGCCAATTCTTGTTCGACCCAGTCGATCAGCTCTTGTCGAGTTTGATGAAGTGCATGGCTCCTGTTTTCTCTGTCGGAAGGCGCACTCAAATCTGTGGTATAAATGCCACGGCCACCTTGCTGTCGCACTTTGAACTTGGAGAACAGCTTCTGCTCTATCTCCAGCTTATGCTTCGCTTGTAGCACTGCTTTCTCCAAACGAAGAACTAGCTCGTCCACAGACTCAGTCAGACCGGAGGAGATTATGGAAACCGGCGGTTGCTGTAGTGGCAGCACTGGCAGTGCATCCAGCTGAATCTCCGATATTTCAAGATAGCGCGCTTTCGCGGCAGGTTTTGTAACAAGGACATCCATATTATCTCGAAGTATCCGGAGCCGCTCATATCTCCTGCGCTGCTTTAGCAAAGCGAGGTATGTGTGCATAGTGGTGGCCTCAGCATCATCCCCGATTGAGATTCCTTTAGGTGAGGGGCTGATGTATGAGTTCGAAGCAGTATGATCTTGGTCTCGGAGAGCGACAGCACGATACTCTTTCCTCGCTATAAGATGTGCCTGCATCGCTTTCAGGTACTCCTTGGAAACTCCGCTCATTTCTGATGGTACTTCTGGAAGTAGAATATCCACATCAGGTACTGTCAAAGTCAAAGGTGACCCACTTGCAGTCCCGTCATCATGTAGTAGAGATGTCAAATAGACGGTCAATGTCCTACGTATCTGTAGTGCTTCTTGACGCGTTCTAATAAACGGCGACAGTGACCTGGCCACCTCCGGCAGCGGAAAGCTCCCCTTTTCAAGAGTGCTCATGTCTTCGGAGTAGAACTTGTAAATTTGGTGCTAATAGGTTCAGAGATGAGGTAACATCACCAGTGTCATACGATACTCCTATGTCTGTATTGACGTTATCTACAAGTTGTTGTTGTTCCTTTTGTAGGGCTGGAAGCGCGACGATGATGGCGGGAGCTAGTATGAATCTGGCCAACTGACTAACCTCATTGGTTGCACTGAAAGTTAAAGTTACTTGACGGATCCTCAGCAGGAACTCATCGAAAGCAGTGGCTCACCGACAGTGTCAACGACGCCACTTCCGCAGCGTCATCCTATCTCTACATTTTCCTATACCTCACCAAGACTGATCCGCATCTGAATTAGCAGATTCCCCAGCTCGTCTAAGCATCTATCCTATTGACGCCAAATTTGCAAGTCATGAAAGTCTAGGCCACTCTTAACATCCCTGACTCGGTCCTCTCGCGGTGCGCAAGACACGCAACGATACTAACTTCGGAGCAACATGGCGGACCCCAACAATGTCTCGCAATACAAGTACTCGGCGATGTCGAACCTGGTTCTCCAGGCCGACCGCCGGTTCGTCACACGCCGGAACGATGAAGTTACGGGAGACCCCGAGTCACTTGCGGGACGAATCAACATTAGAGACATGGGATCGCGCAACGCTCGTGAGGATGCGCCACGTCAAAAGAAGAAAAATACAGGACTGAGGGACGTCGAGCGTGGCGGCATTCGTGAGGGCCAAGAAGTACTCGAGAGGGAGCAAAAGAAGAGGAAAAGAGGCGAACCAGCGCAACTCCGGGAAACAGGAATTCTATCAGCAGCAGATGCGTTGGTGGAAGGCTTGAAGTATCGTCCACGGACCCCGGCAACAAGAGCGACATACGACCTGATTCTCACGACAACAGCCAACAATCTTGGTGATGTTGCACACGACGTAGTACGCAGCGCTGCAGATGCTGTTTTGGAGATTCTTAAGGACGAGAACATGAAGGACTTCGACAAGAAAAAGGAGGTTGATGACTTGCTGGGTACCACTATGGGCTCGAAGGAATTCAACGAGCTTGTGAATCTTGGGAAAAAGATTACGGACTACGACGCACAAGATGAGGATGAGAACGTTGATGGTAGTGCCGATTTTGGTGCCGAACGTGGTACAGAGCTTGACGAAAGACAAGGTGTGGCTGTCGTGTTCGATGAATCCGATGAAGACGAGGACGGCGTGGCTAGAACGTATGAACTAAGAGATGAAAATGAGCCCTCGTCGGACGAGGATATGGATGACGGTGAGGATCGGCCGGGCGCTGAAGAACAGACCACAGCCGGTGGTGTAGCCGAGGATAGAGATGCAGAGGAGGCTGGCACTGCAGATGGTGAAGAGATTGTTATTGACGGCGATCTTCACGAGAAAGCTCCGTCGAAAAGCCGAAACCGTGACAAGAAGGTCATTGCAGCACACGAGATCGATGCATACTGGCTTCAGCGACAGATTGGCGCTCTGTATACAGATGCGCACATCCAGCAAGTGAAAACTCAAGAAGCTCTTCAAATATTGTCGGGTGTCTCAGAGGACGGCGGGGAGAAGCCGTTAAGGGAAATTGAGAACGATCTCATGGATCTTTTCGACTACGAGCATCACGAGCTCGTTGAGTTGTTGATTGCCACTAGGGACAAGGTTGTATGGGTCACACGGTGGCGTAGAGCTGCCGAGGACGCGGATTCGAGGGCCACTATCGAGCGTCAAATGATCTCCGACGGTCACCGGTCAATCTTAGATGAGCTTCGAACTCGGAACGAAGCGGGTGCAGACAAGGCTGGATCTCAGAACAAGAAGCTGAAAGTGGATCTGATGGACCTAGATGTACCCTCGAGCGTCAACAATGGCATTGTGGACCAGAAAGCCAGTGATGGAGCTTTGATTGGCGGTCTGCAACCACGGCGTCTCATTAACCTCGACAATCTTGTGTTCGCGCAGGGTAACCATCTCATGACCAACCCTAATGTAAAGCTTCCACAAGGATCAACGAAGCGTACATTCAAAGGCTACGAAGAGATCCATGTCCCCGCGCCGAAGCCGAGGAAGGACGCTGGTGAACGTAATAATATGCCCACCACAGAGCTTCCAGACTGGGCGCGTCAAGGTTTCGGATCGGCGAAAGAGCTGAATCGAATACAGACGAAGTGCTTTCCGACAGCGTTTAATGAAGACGGCAACATGCTGATATGCGCACCTACTGGATCCGGCAAGACCAACGTCGCAATGTTGACAATTCTGCGAGAGATCGGCAAAAACAGAAATCCTGAGACGGGAGAGATCATGCTCGACGATTTCAAAATCGTGTACATCGCGCCTCTGAAGGCTTTGGTTCAGGAGCAAGTCGGAAACTTCGGCAAAAGACTTGAGCCTTATGGAATCAAGGTATCTGAACTTACCGGTGACCGCCAGCTCACCAAACAACAAATTGCCGATACACAGATCATCGTAACGACTCCTGAGAAGTGGGATGTCATAACCCGCAAGGCGACTGACATGAGCTACACTAACCTTGTCCGTCTTATCATCATCGACGAAATACACCTGCTTCATGACGATCGAGGACCTGTCCTCGAAAGCATCGTCAGCAGGACTATCCGAAAGATTGAGCAGACTGGCGACCAGGTACGCTTGATTGGTCTCAGCGCTACCCTGCCAAATTATCGGGACGTTGCAAGTTTTCTGCGCGTCGATCCCATCCACGGTCTATTCCATTTCGATGGGTCGTATCGGCCATGCCCGCTGAGACAAGAGTTCATTGGCGTCAGCGACAAGAAGGCGATCAAGCAGTTGAAGACTATGAACGACGTCTGCTATACTAAGGTCATGGACCAGGTTGGCACAAATAAGAATCAGATGCTCATATTCGTACATTCTAGAAAAGAGACAGCCAAAACTGCAAAGTACATTCGCGATAAGGCGTTGGAATTGGAGACCATTGGGCAGATTTTGCGAAGTGACGCCGCTAGTCGCGAGGTTTTGACCGAAGAGGCTGAAGGTGTTGCGGATCGGGATCTCAAGGACCTAATGCCCTATGGTTTCGGCATACATCATGCTGGTATGACTCGGGCAGACAGGAGCTCAGTCGAGGATCTCTTTGCAGACGGCATGCTTCAGGTCCTCGTGTGTACCGCAACGCTTGCTTGGGGCGTCAACCTTCCGGCACATACTGTCATTATCAAAGGTACTCAGATTTACTCCCCTGAGAAAGGTAGCTGGGTCGAGCTCAGTCCGCAGGATGTTCTACAAATGCTTGGCCGCGCAGGACGACCCCAATATGACACGTTCGGAGAGGGCATCATCATTACGACTCAGAATGAGATGCAGTATTATCTCTCACTAATGAATCAACAGTTGCCAATAGAGAGTCAGTTCATGAGTAAGTTGGCTGATAATCTCAACGCCGAAATTGTACTTGGCAGTGTCCGAAGTCGTGATGAGGGGGTTGAATGGTTGGGTTACACGTATCTTTTTGTGCGAATGCTGCGATCACCGGGTCTGTACAGCGTTGGCCCCGAGTACGAAGACGACGAAGCCTTGGAGCAAAAGCGTGTTGACCTGATTCACTCCGCTGCAACGATTCTCGAAAAATCTAACCTGGTGAAATATGAGAAAAAGTCAGGCAAGCTACAAGCGACCGAGTTGGGCCGGATTGCCTCACATTACTATATCACGCATAACTCGATGTTGACCTATAATTCTCACATTCAGCCGATGATTACGCCAATCGAGCTGTTTCGAGTCTTTGCACTCAGTGATGAATTCAAATACATCCCTGTGAGGCAAGACGAGAAGCTTGAACTGGCCAAACTACTGGGACGTGTTCCGATCCCCGTAAAGGAAAGCATTGAGGAACCCCATGCGAAGATCAATGTCCTCCTTCAGGCTTACATCTCGCGACTAAAGCTGGATGGACTAGCCCTGATGGCCGATCTCATATACGTCACGCAGTCAGCAGGGCGTATCCTTCGAGCAATCTTTGAGATCACGCTGAAGAAAGGTTGGGCGTCTGTTGCGAAGACCGCTTTGGATCTGTGTAAGATGGCCGAGAAACGGATGTGGCCTACCATGACCCCTTTGAGGCAGTTCGCAACTTGCCCTCGCGACATCATCCAGAAGGCAGAGAGAATCGACGTACCGTGGTCGAGTTATTTTGATCTTGACCCACCACGGATGGGGGAGCTCCTCGGCATACCAAAAGCTGGGAAGGTGGTCTGCGGCTTGGTACAGAAATTCCCGCGCCTCGAGTTGCAAGCTCAGGTTCAGCCGATGACACGATCTATGCTTCGGGTGGAGCTGACCATTACACCTAATTTTGAGTGGGACGATAACATACATGGATCGGCCGAAAACTTTTGGATTGTTGTCGAAGACTGTGATGGTGAAGACATCCTATTCCACGACCAATTTCTGCTCCGAAGGGATTACGCCAGGTCAGAGATGAATGAGCACCTCGTCGAATTCACCGTACCTATCACCGAGCCTATGCCGCCGAACTATTTCATATCGCTCATATCCGACAGATGGATGCATTCGGAGACCAAGCTCGCAGTGTCATTTCAGAAACTCATTCTGCCAGAGCGATTTCCCCCTCATACCCCGCTCCTGGATCTCCAGCCTTTACCCGTCTCAGCCCTGAAAAGGGCAGAATATCTAAAGCTATATCCAGACTGGGAAAGATTCAACAAAGTCCAAACCCAAGTGTTCAATTCCTTGTTTGCCACGGATGAGAATGTCTTCGTTGGGGCTCCTACCGGCAGCGGAAAGACTGTTTGTGCAGAATTTGCTCTCTTAAGACACTGGTCGAGAGAAACAACGGGACGCGCTGTCTATATCGCTCCGTTCCAAGAGCTCATCAACCAACAGCTAGCTGATTGGCAGAAGCGATTAAGTAAGATTGGCGGTGGTAAAGAAATTGTCAAATTGACTGGGGAAACAACAGCGGACCTCAAGCTTTTGGAGAAGGGAGATCTCATATTGGCCACTCCGAGCCAATGGGATGTTCTTTCCCGGCAGTGGCAAAGGCGAAAGAATGTTCAGACTGTGCAACTGTTCATTGCCGATGAGCTGCACTTGCTTGGTGGTCAAAATGGTTACCTCTATGAAATCGTGGTATCGCGCATGCACTACATTGCTCTTCAGACACAACACAACATGAGGCTTGTTGGTCTGAGTGTATCGTTGGCCAATGCTCGCGACCTTGGAGAATGGGTAGGAGCTACGAAACATTCGATCTATAACTTCAGCCCGCACGTTCGAGCGGTACCGCTTGAGTTGCACATTCAGTCCTTCAGCATACCTCATTTTCCCTCACTTATGCTTGCTATGGCCAAGCCGACCTACCTATCCATCCTGACCATGTCTTCCGATAAGCCAGCTCTGGTATTTGTCCCGAGTCGCAAGCAGACGAGAGCTACAGCTTTGGACCTGCTTGCCGCCTGTGTGGCTGACGATGATGAAGACCGATTTCTTCATGCTGGAATCGATGAGATCGCGCCACTTCTCAACCGCGTCAACGAGCGAGCGCTTGCGGATTCGATATCGCATGGGATTGGATACTTCCACGAGGCGTTGAGCCCAGACGACAAGCGCATTGTCTTGCACCTCTTTTCGATTGGTGCGATACAAGTTATGCTAGCTTCACGAGATGTGTGCTGGGAAATCGATTGCAAAGCTCACATGGTTATAGTCATGGGCACGCAATTTTTCGAGGGGCGCGAACATCGTTACATTGATTACCCTATCAGCGATATCCTGCAAATGTTTGGGAAAGCAAGCAGACCTTTAGAGGATAAGAGTAGCAGAGGTGTTTTGATGGTACCTGCGGTGAAGAGGGAGTATTACAAGAAGTTCTTGAACGAAGCACTACCGATAGAAAGTCACCTCCAAGACTACCTTCACGATGCTTTCGTGTCTGAAATCAGCACAAAAATGATTGCTTCGACGCAAGATGCGGTGGACTGGGCAACTTACACCTATTTCTACCGAAGACTGTTAGCAAACCCTAGCTACTACAGCCTTACAGATACATCTCACGAAGGCTTGAGCACTTATTTGTCGGAGCGGATTGAGACCACCCTGAAAGACCTAGCGGAAGCTAAGATAGTCGACCTTGACGATGAAGATGATACGGTCACGCCACTGAACGCCGCCATGATTGCAGCTTACTACAACATATCATTCATCACGATGCAGACCTTCCTCCTCTCTCTGACAGGCCGGACCAAGCTTAAGGGTATCTTGGAGATAATCACATCTGCCACTGAGTTTGAGTCGGTCCAAATCCGTCGCCACGAGGAGCACATCCTGCGTCGGATATACGATCGGGTGCCTGTGAAGATGGCGCAAACTGCTTACGAATCTCCTCATTTCAAAGCATTCGTCTTGCTACAAGCACACTTTTCGCGGATGCAGCTACCTGCTGACCTGGCAAAGGACCAGGAGGTTATCTTGACTCGGGTCCTCAACCTTCTTAGTGCATGTGTTGATGTTTTGTCCTCTGAGGGTCATCTGAATGCCATGAACGCCATGGAGATGTCACAGATGGTCGTACAAGCAATGTGGGACCGCGACAGTCCGCTCAAGCAAATACCTCACTTCTCACCCGAGGTCGTCAAGGTTGCTAATGAGTTTGGGTACGTTCGGATCACCCCTTCCCATCAGCAGAATCAGCTAATGTGTGCTCTTTTTTCCAGCATAAGAGACATCTTTGAGTTTATGGAAGCAATGGATCCATCCGAAAACAAGGACTACGATACATTGATCAAGCGCATCGGTCTCGATAACAGGCAGCTCGCCCAAGCAGCGAATTTCACCAACAACAAGTATCCGAACATCGGCCTCGAGTTTGACCTTGAGGACAAAGACGACATTACGGCAGGATCTCCCGCCTATATCAAGATCAAGATCGAGCGCGAGGTGGACGAGGACGAAGAGCCTAACACCACCGTTCACGCACCCTTCTACCCGCAGACGAAGATGGAGAATTGGTGGCTCGTGGTCGGCGAGGAGAAGACCAAGAGTTTGCTCGCAATCAAGCGGGTCACTATTGGCCGAAGACTGGAGATGAGGCTTGAGTATATAGTTCCCACGCCCGGGGAGCACAACCTGACGCTTTACTTGATGAGCGATAGTTATGTGGGCGTCGATCAGGATCCATCCTTCACCATTACGGCAGCTGAGGGTATGGATGAGGACGGGGACGAGGATGGAGAGGAGGAGTAGGTGCCGGAATGGGAGGCCTTTTTCGAAGATCATGTACCATAGCGGGCTTGGTACCTTACCTTGAGAGGTGTAGAATTGTTGCGCTCTGCTGTATTACACTTCCATGATGCGGCTGTACGCTGTTGATCTTAAGCGTTGTAATCTGCCTTGCTCTGATGCAATGTGGGACACCTTCCCAGTGCAGTTAGGCTGGCTGCGTCTCGTCGACGAAATAGCGATTCAGATCGTAGAACCCCACATCTGAAATGACCGCCACAAGCAGAGCTAAGATGTACTCGGACCAGTGCATTGGGAACGGACCCTTGAAGTCAGAGCTATAAAGGCGAAAGGAGTGACTCGGTGCAATGGTTGTCTCACGCACATTCCTTCTGTTCACCACTTCTATTGCCTGTGTGTTAGCGATTGTCTATCTGGCATTGTTTACAACAGGACCCCGACTGCTAACCCTCCCCAAATCGCCTGCAGCAACTGCGGCCTCAACGGACATGACCGTACGAGCGACGAAGTTTACACCCGAGTAGGTGTCTCTCAAATTCATCACCCTACTACCCCGAGTCCGCTGACACATTTTATAGGGTACTGTTAAGTGCACCGCGACGCTCGGCCGCAATCCCTAGCCCTGATGGCAAGCTAGCAGTGTACACAGTCTCAACATATTCATTTGAGTCACACTCGAAGCAATCAGAGATTCGAGTGCTAGATATTGCCAGTGGTAAATCTACTGTCGTGACTGATGATTTAAAGGCGAGTGAGCCAAATTGGCTTGGGGAGGGGAATGAACTCATCTGGCTACAAGAGAGCGGAAAAGGCATCACCAGAGTCATAGTGGGAGATGCAGACCATATCGGAAGGAAGTACACGGCCGGCTCAGCTCCGGGGCCGATCTCGAACGTCAAACTGAAAGTGTTGGCAAAGGGCAAGGTCGCAATAGTCGTCAGTGGTCAGGCGAAACCCGATGGATCTCTTTTCAACCCAGAAGATGTGCCAAAACCACACTCTTCGGGAAAGGTGTACAACTCACTCATGGTCCGACATTGGGATAAATACGTTAGTCCGAACCGTAATGCCTTGTGGTACGGGGTCCTCGAACAATCGGCACCGCACATAACGGAGTCTCAGGGCCGCTGGACGCTTTCTGGTCTGACCAATGCTCTTCGTGGCACGGGACTGGAATCTCCGATTCCACCTTTCGGTGGTACGGACCACTTCGACCTCGGGGAACATGGTATTATTTTCGTATCTAAGGATCCGTCATCAGACCCGGCCTATACGACAAAGTGTGATTGCTACTTTATTCGGCTCTCCACATTCAAGGAGCAGTCTCCCAAGATGATGAAGTTCAACACTCCGGGGTTTGAGGGTGCGGCCTCATCGCCGGTACTGTCGCCAATCCACGGCACCGCCGCATTTCTGAAGATGAAGAAAGACGGTTATGAAAGCGACAAGAATCGCATCGTCATGATAAATGACCTCTCCGACTCACACTCAACTGTGGAGGCGCTTGCTTCAGACGACGGAAAGGGCGCCTGGGATCGGAGTCCATCCAGCATCTCATGGAGCAACAACGGCCTGACTTTGTACATCCAGGCCGAAGATACTGGTCGCGGACTTTTATTTCAATTCACTCCAACTGCGGACAAGGGGTACCACCCCAAGAAGCTAACTTATGATGGTCATGTATCTGATGTTCGACCCACTGCCATGGGGTCATCGCAGCTTTTCGTTTCGAGCTCCAACCTCATAGATAACAGCCTCTACAGCATCATAGACCCTACAGACTCTGAAAAGATGAGAAAAATATCCTCCAATTCCCGCGACGGCCTATCGTTCGGACTCTCCAAGGATCAGGTATCCGAGATCTGGTTCAAGGGGGCCGGTGATTATAAAGTACATGCTTGGGTCATGAAGCCGTCGAATTTCGATGACAGCGCAAAATACCCCCTCGCTTACCTGGTCCATGGTGGTCCTCAAGGCGCATGGACCGACCAATGGAGCACACGGTGGAATCCGGCAGTGTTCGCCGAACAAGGCTACGTGGTCGTCGCACCAAACCCAACTGGCAGCACAAGCTACGGCCAAGACTACGTTGACGATATCAGAAACAATTGGGGTGGTCGGCCTTACAAAGACTTAGCTTGCGGAATGGCTTATATCAGAGATAATTTGCCTTTTGTTGATACCGAGCGTGCTGTCGGTCTGGGTGCCTCGTATGGAGGCTATATGATGAATTGGATACAAGGACACCCGTTAAGCCGGGCATTCAAAGCACTCGTCACTCACGACGGCGTCTTTAGTATGATGAATCAGATATCTAGCGATGAGCAATTTTTCCCGAACCACGACCTTGGCGGACCTTACTGGGAGGCCGAGGAGAATTGGGAACGGTACGATCCGGCACGGTACACTGGCAACTGGTCGACGCCTATGCTTGTCATTCACAATGAGCTCGACTATCGTTTGCCGATCAGCGAGGGGCTTGCGGCCTTCAACGTACTCCAGAAGCGAGGGGTGGAAAGCCAATTCTTGACGTTTCCGGACGAGAATCACTGGGTAATGAAACACGAGAATTCTCTGGTGTGGCACACGGTCGTCCTCAACTGGATCAACAAATTTGTCGGGTTGCCGCCCTACAAAGAAGAGGGCAGTCTCCCGTACGAGCTACAAAGTCTTCCCAAACAGACATAAGGGAGCTGAAGATATCTATGGGATATGTAGATATGACACACATAGAATGTTCAGACGTTCCGAGCTCGTCTGACCCGAGTTCCGCTTCGTCACAAGTTCCGTGGCTGGGCGGTGATAGCACAGCATCCATCCAGCCCCGGCTCCAAGAAGGCAGAGCTTACGAATACTCCGGAGAAAGACACTAGTTTCTGTTCACATTTCCTTCCACTGATGCGAAGCTCACCCTGCTGCGACTTCGCACAGCTTGTGCATGTGCTTTACTGTGGATAGGAGAGCCAGGCGTCAGTGCGAGTAGCTCGAGGAGCAGTGCGTCCGTAAGCGGTGTGCTCTATCCAACGCTATGTATCCATGAGAAGCTGGGGCTGTGTGCTAGGGGGATGGACAGATCAAGGTTTAATGTCTGGCTTGGATGGAACGCTACATCCATATACTGAGCCCAGGGAATCAGATAGACCGAAACCTGCCGATACACAAAAGTAGAGCCACCTACGCAGAGTACTCGCATGAAAGGTCTGACTCGAACCGTGGGTCAAGCTTGTCAAGTAATATGGACCCGCTGTACTTGCCGAAGAGGCCAATGCAGCGGGCCGCATTGCATATTGCATAAGGTACGGTACATGTATCAATCCTCGACCCACCTTTCTGCAGATTGCCAGAAGTTGCCACCGGTCATCTCTTTTTTCGGCTGGCAATGATAACGAACCCCTGTCACTCTGTCCGCTGGGCCATTTATTTAGTTAGGCAAGTCTGCCTTGCATCGGAGTTGATATTGAACTTGCATGACAGTATGTAGGTGTGTTCGAGCAGCAGCAAATGCTTTGCTTGGCCAAGAGACGGGATGAAAAAGCACGTAAACAACAATATTGATTGTCGACTACTCACACACCACTTATGATCTGTAGGAGTACTTTTGGTCGTTGGTCCTTGAAAGCAACTAGCTTCCTTCCTTGGTTGATTAGGTAAGATTTTTATCCCAACCTGACACGTGACCGTCTCTTATGGTGCATCTCTGTTTGTTTATCCAGAAACCAATCGTTTTCCCCCAGCCCACTACTCTGCGACAATACTGACCACAGGGACCCTGAAGCGTTACAAAGTTTCTTTCATCGGCAATCGGGAGGCTTTTGCTCGCTCCCGCGCGATCATTTGGCCCACCGTCAGCAACTACCCGTATTAGCTTTTTGAACCTTTTTCGCTTTGCTTGCACAACAACAACACGTTCCCCCCTGAGACACATGTGAGTAGCGGAAGAAAATGTCAACACACACACCGTGCCGTCCGCTCGTCCGGCCACGACCATCCGTCCTCAATTCGTCGCTCAATACTGCATCTTCACCCAATCTGGGCGCGTCATATTCATCGCAACATCCTCCCTTGCCGAACCCGCAACTCGCCGGACTCAGCGCCAGCATTGCCCTTGCACGCAAAGCATCCCTGAATCAGCTTACTTCGGGTACTTTGGCAACGATACCAGACGGTAGTGTGGGTTACGGCCTGACGCCTGTGAGAGACGAAGCGTCGAATCCGGCCAAGATGGGACCGGTGACTCCGGCGATGAACAGGGTGCTGAAAGATGGTGCTGGAGATAGAGAGATTGACGTTGGGGATTTGGTGAATGTCCCTGGGGGTATGCATGGGACTGTCAAGTTTGTTGGGAGCGTGCGAGGCAAGAAGGGAGTATTTGCCGGCGTGGAATTGAGTAAGGAATGGGCAGCTCGAGGGAAGAATGATGGCGATGTTGACGGGTACGTCTGTTCCCTCTCCAACCGAAGTAGAGGGCATATAGTTGTCGATATAATTGCATACGATTCAAACCTCTCGTTCTAACAAACGTTTGTCTAGGGTACGATACTTCACGACCTCACTCCCTGGCTCAGGCATCTTTCTGCCTCTCAATCGCGCTTCTAAGCGTGCTTCACCGACGTTATCATCCGGGTCTTTTCCTCCTACACCTACCACACCTTCACTTGGTAGCTTCAATATCGGTGGCCGTGCAGACAACAACACCTACACACCGCCAACTTCGTCCGTGTCGAAGTTCAGCCAGTCGGTCGGGCCCGGTAGAGCACCGAGTCCGCAATTCAAGCCCAGGTCACGACCCTCTCTGCCGAGACCTGAGTCGCCTCTCCGCAGAGTGCCGAATCTTACATCCACCCCTGCTTCAAGGCCGTCAATAGCTGGGACACAATTTTCGAAAAGCACACTCGGAGGATCACGTTATGCACCTAGCCCAACGCCCGGTAAATTCACCGGGAGCGTCAGGGGGCGGAAAAATTCATTGTCTGGCGATCCGGGAAAGAAACTTGGATATACGCCAAAGCCCGGATTGAGAACACCGGGTGCTCTCCGGCCGGGCTCCCGTAGCCAATCGAGACTTGGTCCTGAAGCCTCTTTTGACGAAGACACAGAAACAACACCCATCGGTGTTGCAAGGACAAGTGACAGCAGCCATGGCATAAATGGCGGACCCCGAACTCGCCATGGGTCTGGGCAAGATGACGAGGTCCAGCACCTCAAGGCACAACTACAAGAGAGGGAGAAGCAACTGAAAGATCAGGCATCGAGTTTAGCGGAAATGGAAAGTAGCCTCACGGAATTGCAGTCCCTTCTTCCTTCGAAAAGTTCCCAGGATAGTGGGACCCGCGATCGAGGGAGTGGTTTGGAGAACGCCGATGCGGCAGAGCTGCGGGCGCTGGTTCGAGAGAAGAACGAGAAGATTGCGTCTTTGACTTCGGAATTCGACAATCATCGTGCAGACTTTCGAAGTACAATCGACACCCTCGAGCTCGCTAGCTCGGAAACCGAACGCGTGTACGAGAAGAAAGTAGAAGATCTCACCCAGGAGGTCAAGGAGTTACAGGATCGCGGTGAAGATGTTGAAAGCGTCGCTCAGCAGTTGAAACAACTCGAAGAACTTGTGCAGGAACTCGAGGAAGGCCTTGAAGACGCAAGACGTGGAGAAGCTGAGGCAAGGGGTGAAGTCGAGTTTCTACGAGGTGAGGTAGAAAGGGGAAGATCTGAGCTTAGACGGGAACGAGAGAAGGCTGCTGCGGCGTTAAAGGGAGCCGGGATGGCAGTTGATGGACGACTGAGTAACGGTGGTGGTAAGGAGGTGGAGCAGAGAGACGATGAGATCAGAGGGTTGAAGGCTATCATCCATTCGCTGAGTCGCGAGTCGGCACCAGATATGGGGAGTCCGAAAATGAGCAGTCGCAGAGGTTCGAAGCTGAGGAACGGACACTCTGGGCTGGGCGATAGCCGTGATGGTGACGAGCTAGGAGATGATCGAATTGCGAGGGAAAAGCTAGAGCGCGAAGCCAACGAGCTCGACGGCCTTGTGGAGAGGAAATCGTACCGGGAGGACGAACTGGAGCGGGAAGTGCAGCGCTTGCGGAACGCGGACAGGGAGGACAACAAGCACGCTAGTGGTGGGAGCAATGGATACTCGGAGCCCACCGTTATGCCCAGCAGGCGATCCTCAGGCCGGGATTCCCGAGGCACGGTCGCGAGCTGGCGAGATCAGCCGCTGCCAGAGCCACATCGGCAAGGCGGACCACTCGAGTCGATGCCGGAGGGCGATAATCACTCCTCCGAGACCGACGGCAGCGCCTTGTGGTGCGAAATTTGTGAGACGGGCGGACACGATATTCTCACCTGCGGCAACATGTACGGCAACCAGGGTGTAAAGGCCACCAACGGCAGCAGCGCAGAATCCCCGCGGGTGCAAAGAGACGCCGCAAGCAGGTTTCAGGGCCTGTCCGTTGCATCTCCTCATCATGACGAGGCTCGAGTGTTACCGCCGTCGCCGATGAAGAAGAGTCCAGCCACGACGCCGCACACGCAAACGCATCGAATGCATAATCTAGGCAATGAGAGCGTGGCAGCTGGGAAGGGTGGAACCGTTGACGCTGACAAGTGGTGCGCTATGTGTGAGAGAGATGGGCACGACAGCGTCGACTGTCCTGTCGAAGACCCCTTTTGAGTCTTTGAGTTCTTGAGTCCTCCTCTTGGAAGGGTTCGTCCTCGCTTCGTTGTTGGGATAAGGTGGCGGTTGGTGTCTGCTATAGTCTATTCGTTCTTTTTCGCGCAACGATATCCACATGCTTTTCTTCGGCTTTGGTTATGATTACATAGACTAATACAAGACTACAATCCGAAAGAGCATGTGTAAAATTTTCAGCTCTAGAACGAAGACCCTTTGGCTGACCCGACCAGGAAAGATTTCACCGTTTACCTGTGCCGCAAAAACACGCACATAACGAATAAGCATCCGAACCCAATCAGGAAGCAGCTTCGACAACACAACAGCAACAGACGCACACTTCGATATAACACGAAAGAAAGGCAAGGCAGAGACTCCAACCCCTCACCAAAACCGCCTCTCCCCAACCTTCGCCCTCCACTCCTCCTCCTCCCGTCCCCGCCTCACCGCCGACTGCCACTCCCTCTCCATCCTCTCTCTCACCTCCCTCTCCCGCTCCATATCCGCCGCATCCACCCCATCATCAACCTCCATCTCCACCTCCCACCCCTCCCCCTCCTCCATCCCCTTACCCGCCGACCCAGCCAACGCCGCACCCGCACCCCGGGCCGGCCCCACCAAACCCGGACTCTCACACCCCCTCAACCCACAAAACCGGCCAAACTTCCTCCTCTTCTCCTCCAGCCCCATCCCATACCGCCTCCACCCCAACGCCCTCCCTTCCCCCGTCCCCATCCCCTCTCCTGGGACCCCGTTCCCAACGCACAATTCGCGCCCCTCGGTATACGGATAAGCAAACATGCACGGGCCCGGCGTGCGCTGGTGGTAGTAGCTGGCGAGGTCGTCGAGCTGGGCGTGCGTGAGGAGGTGGTAGTGGAGCAGCGTGGGCGGGAAGGATGGGTGGGGGCGGCCGGTGCGCACGTTCAGGAGCGGGTGGAGGGGTGTGGTGAGGTGGGTTAGTTTTTGGGTGAGGGTTAGGGTTGGGGCGTTGGGATGGTTGGGGCGTTGGTTGGTGCGGCGGGTTGAGGTTGAGGGGGGAGGGGGGGTGGGTGGGGGGCGTTGCAGGCGGAATGGCATTTTGTGTGGCGGAGTGGTTGGTGTGGGTTGGGAGAGGTTTGTTGTGGGTGGGTTGGACGTGGACTTGGATTTTGAGATCGGAGGGTGTTGGGATGTGTGATTTCGTCTGTTGTTCGATGTTGTAGGGTTGGGTTGATGGGAGGTAGTAGTTCGTGAGGGTGTTGGTTGGAATGCCGTTAAAATATCGTGTCTGATGCTGGGCGTCGTCGAGTTTTGTATGAACGTACAGATAAGGCCATTGTGAGACCGGATGCCTTTGTGGTTTGGTTGCTGTCAATGCTTCGTGCTGAGTTCCTTTGTCTCTTCTATACACCGTGATGGCGAGAACATGGTAACTCCATCGAGACCTTTGTCTCAGACGCCCAAAACTCCCACCATTCCAAATAATCCTTTGTCTTCGCCAGTCACGGGCGATTTGCAAAGCAGAAACTGTGTTGCTACAAGTGATGAATGCCTGACTGTGGACGCCTGTCGCAGACACGCTATTGGGAATGCGTCCATACAACTGAACACCGAAACAATTAAACCACTGCATGAACGCCAAGGTGGAGCTCATCCGTCCGGTTCGTCTTCAGGCAGTTGGACTATAACATCCTCGATCACGGTAATCAACTCGTCAACATCAGGTCTTTCCGCTGGCTCCACCTTCAAGCATCGCCTCACCACATCCCTGACCGGTTCGCTGACGCCCTCTTCCGTACTCTGCACCTTGTTCTTGCCGTTCTTCTGCTGTGCTTCGTCCGGAAACCTCCAATCGCCGCTCAGCACACACATACTCAGACTTCCACCGGTCTCTTCGCTACGTGCTTCAAAAGGACTTTTGCCAACGAGACAGGCGTACAAGGTGCAGCCGAGGGACCATATGTCGACTTTGGTGTCGATGACCGAGCCCGTCTGGACGTCGAACAGTTCAGGCGCGCGATATGGCATTGTAGAGTGTTCGGCGGCGGTATCCTGTACCGCAAGGGCCAGAGAGCGAGATGATATGGGAGTTGGCGACGGAGCGAGTGAGCCAAGGTCCATCAAGACCGGAGTCTTGCCGTCATCCGCGATCATGATGTTGGCTACATCCGCACATTAGCCACATTCCATAGTTTCTTGCGCGAAAGAAACCTACCTGGTTTGACGTCCCGATGCGCGTAGGCCCTAATTTCTCCATCTGCCACTCCGTCCTGACTCATCGTCACCTCTCCCTCCATCAAAGGTTCTTGCTCAATATCCTCCTGATCTCGCTCCCGACTCTTATTCCTCCTTCCTTTCCTACCCTGAGCCTTGCGCGCGGCATCCTCGTCTGCTTCGGCCGCTTCCTGCCTCACTCCTTTAGCTTTCCGCTGCGCCTGGGGCCCACCGGGACCACCCTTCACTCTATATTGATGCATCGCCTTCAAGGCCCGCGCGACTCCCAGAAACAGCACCATCAACCGTCGCTCCGAGAAATTGGTGTGATTAACCAGATTCGCATTGATTGCATCTTGAATGTTGCCTCGACTGTAATACGGCAACAGTATATACACGGTCTTAGCCCCGGGATCTGACTTATCCTTGCTCGAGGAGATGCAATGATCGACACTATGGATGATGTTCGGATGGGGCGAGAATAGGGTGTAGGCTTCGACTTCTTTGAGAGCGAGGGAGACGGATTCTTGGCCGAACGGACAACGGATCTTCTTCAGGGCGTAGAGCTGGGAGGTGGACGTCTCTTGGGCGAGGTAGACGTACGAGAAGCCGCCCTAGACATGATCTGAGAATCTAGGTGTGACTACTAGGGTGTAGAAATGACCAACCTCACCCAGTAATCGCAGGATCTTGAAGCTGCGGTTGTTGATCTTTAGTTGTGGAGATCCTGGAAAGCAACACATGCAGTTCATAACAGAGTATACAATGTCCGAAATGATCTGCGCCATGGTCACTCGCGAGTTGTGTGAGGTTGAGACTGGGTTATGCTAAAGCTTTGATGATGGTAAAGCCCGCGGCGACAAGCTGCTTCGATGCCCGGCTTACGGTGTTGGCAAGCTTATGTTTCTGATGACGTATCGAGGACGTGAATGGCAGGGAGCTAACTCTGACTATCATGACAGTTCCGTGAATAGGGAAGGGAGTTCTAGCTCACGATCGCGCAGGGCTGTAAGGTGGGTCGCGATGTTCGTCTGGTAGCAAGGACGAAGTACGAGGTACGCGCAGCTTCAGCCTGCTGTGGCTGTGCACTTTCCCGGACCTACCTTAGGGCATCCCGTTCTACTCCCCTTACCTGATTGACCAACTTCAGTGAAGGATACCATAGCTACTTGGATTGTTTGTCCCCAGCTTTCTCTATATTCTCTATATTGAAGACTTCCAAAAATCATCTTAAAGGCTTGATCAGTGTTATAGGGCCCATAGATTGACTTGTACTAAATCTATTTAGCACTAATCGATTTGCACTTGAGGAGTGTTGTTGAGTCTGTGTACAGAGCAGGTCTTTTGTAACTTTGATCCTACCTTTCAGCTCTAGACTGTGGAAGACATTCCCACTCAAGCTCCAGGTGACAGGTGACGGCGCTTCTTTCTCATCCTTGAGCCCCAGTGATCGGTACGTGGTATGACAGCACGTTCTACCTAGACAAAGACAGCCAGACTCTGTCATTGGAAAACCTCTCCCGGCTAGCCAAACGTCTCAGAAAAAAGTGGACTCATCAGCACCTTAACCTGCCAGTGATGGGTTCGAACATTCTGACCAAATTGAGGGGGTTTCAGCGACTGTCGTCGAACGTCTTTAGGAAGGGAGTGCTCCCTGTCCTTCTTTCTCCCCTTCCAACCCCAGTCCAGAGAATTGTCCGTATCGTTGTTATTGTCTCGGGGAGTGGCCCACCCTCTGCTCCTTTGGTGCGAATAAACAACGAATCTCGGCTTCTCACTGGTTTGCAATGCTCGGATCAATCACCTATGCGTGGTATATTGACGGTGTGGTCTCGGAACACGTCGTTGTTGTTCTTGGTGTCAACATCCCGGCCTTCTCTGGTGCTTTCCGATCTTGATATGACTCCAACTGATCAACCCCCATTGATGCTGGGCAACACCAGCAAGTGTCTCCAATGTGCCAGCAGAACCCGGCCGTCGCTGGGTATATCTATCGGAGAACCTGGTATCTCGTACTATGCAATCTTCCTTCCGATATTGCCTATCCCTCGGCCAACAACGCTGACAACAACATCTCCACTCTCACTTCCATCGGTGTCTCTTGCACCCCAGCCATTGGCACCAAAGCTCCTCAAATCACGCCCTAGAGAAATGATTTTCTCTGTGCCCAAGATATCCCTTCCCAGCTGTAATCGTCCTACATCTTCCGAGCCCATGGCCATGAGAGTAAGCATAGTAGGCGCCGCACCCGAAGGTGCACACCCTCCGAGAGATATGCTCTCGAGGAGCTGAAAAGCACACTGCCGGCCGATATCTTCTGGCGGTTCACCTCCAGTAGGTGGCGAAGCCACGTCTGCTGAGTACAACAGTCCGGTCGAAGATTCCGCCACCAACGACAGACCAAAACCGATGCCTATTTTCTTCTTTGCAGTAGGCTTTGACTTGTCTGTTGATGGCAGAAACGGAGCAGACGAGACGTCCGAGAAGATATATGTATCACTGACTAGCGGATTAATCACCCCTCTTGCCGCCTCGATCATGCGAGCGTTGTTGGATGCTGAGACACCAGTGCAATATGCCACGCCCCTGACTTTCTTGATACGGCCAGGATTGAGTAGATGTATCGTCTTTGGTAATCGGACCTGATGCCCAAACACAAGCTGCACCTCCCCTGCTCCGCCCTTCCCGCCTGGTCCAGGGTTTGATCTTCTCAGGATCCGGAGCTCGATATTGTTGGAAATGCCAAACTGAGCGTACAATGGCAAGATGGCGGTCCGTACACTATCAACCGACATGTCTCCGGTTTGCGTCGCCGACGTGATGACCCCCGGTCCCGTGAAAAGCACATTCACCGGTGCTTTCGAGAACGGTGCCAGCAAGCAGAGGGGGATCAGGAAGTAGCTGAGCCCCCGCGTGCATCCCGATGACACTTCATGTCTTATTACTCCACCACTCGCCCCGGAGCCTGCCACACTGCCTGTGATCAGGCCGGGTCGATACAGCAGCGTTGTGCCAGTGTATGAGATCTCGATGTGCGAGCCATTGGTGACTGCTTCAAGGAGCCGCAGGAAAGAGATCTCATGCGCAGCGAGACCGGGATTTGTAGGCGATGACGGCCGGATCTGAGAGATGTGTACTGTACGGCCGGTGAGGGTTGAGAGTACGAGGCGATGAGCTAGGGCTTTCTGAGTAGTGAAGCGGATCGCTGGTTGTGGAGTAGCAGCCATTGTGTCCTCCGCCGTTCAATCCAAGCTTGACAGAGTCCCAGCTAGTAACGGTGCCTATTAATAACGTTGAAGAATGTTTCGAGCTCGGGAAGAGGAAAAGAATTGAACCTTGAGACAAAGCGTTTGCGCCGGAACTTGCCAGGAATCTACGCCCTAAGATTGATGTGAGCTCCGTCATCCTTGATGGTTATAAATCAGTCACCCTCAACGGTTTGTCTATGACTCCTCGAAGGCAACTGTCTTGCAATCTCCATACAACCGGTCTACAATGCTTTCAAGCCCACTGAATATCCCAAAATGGTCAATCCCCCCACCATACAACCTCCTCCAGACATGAAGCTAAAAACCCCGCAGGCTCGAGGAGAACTCCCACCTACTGAAGCCACCGATCAACAACTACTGCGTCTACAACAAAGACGTAACAGTGATGGTCCGCTATTCCGCTGCCCAAACCCTCCCCCATCACTCCTCCACCAATCCAGCTAACAACCCCACCCCCACCCCGAGCAGATCGTCGGCGGACCCAACGCGCGAACAGACTACCACATCAACGAAACGGCCGAATGGTTCTACCAATACAAAGGCACCATGCTGCTAAAAGTCGTCGACGACGATCAGTTCCGCGACATCCACATCCACGAAGGCGAGATGTTCCTCCTGCCCCCCAACACGCCACACAACCCCGTCCGGTTCGCGGACACCGTCGGGATAGTCCTCGAGCAGCCGCGGCCGGAGAACAGTCGAGACCGACTGAGATGGTACTGTCAGAGCTGTGGGAGTGTGGTGCATGAGGCGAGCTTCCATTGCACGGATTTGGGGACGCAGATCAAGGATGCTGTGTTGGAGTTTGGGGCGGATGAGGCGAGGAGGAAGTGTGGGCGGTGCGGGGAGTTGGCTGATGTGGTGCCGAGGGAAGGAGGAAAGTCGTGAGAGGTATGTTGGGTGTTGAGTGTATGTTGGACATTACCCGGCGTTGCAGGCATTGTGCATTACGCTTCACTCACAGTATATTGTTGTATGCAAGAATGGCCCATATGCACGTTGCAAATCGGACTTGGTTGTCAAGCGTTAGGATGCTCCGCGTCAAATTGAACCAGGGCGGCCAGCGGCATCAAAATTGCTCAATCGTTTGTGCTACTCGTAAATTAGCAGCTCGACTATTGTGTTCACAGGGACCCCAAGGGACATGTCCTTTGTATTCGGAAGAGCCCGGTGAGTTTTGACGTTCACCTATGGCGGCTTCTGGACCTGGCCTGTTGTGGGTGTGACGGTTGTCGTCACCAAAGGGGAGCCCCAGAAAGAAGCAGGCTCCTCTGAGGTATAGTGTTTTAAAGAGTCACAGATTCGAAGATCACGCTTCATGGTGAAAAAGACTTTTTATTTCCTACGTGTAACAAGACAAGAAGCCTCCTATACCACCAATCCTATGTACAGCCTCCATCCTCAGGCAATGCTCCCGTTCCCCTCACTGGGAGGCTCGAGTGCTACCATAAGGATCTGAACGTCATGCAACGATTGTACTAATAAGTCAAAAGCAGTCTGATAACGAGAAAAGCACTAGAGTCATCAAAAGACCCGACCCTCGTGGAAGGCTAGGCCTTGCAATGTCCGTGCCCTTGCTATGTGGAGCAGCGTGCCAGGGCAGAATGGAAAGATTCAAAAGCATTCGTGCACAAGTAAGCCACCGCAGTAGTAGCAACCACTAGAACTCTGTGACTCCTTAGGCCGTGGCCTCCAAAGTCTCACTCGGCGGCTCATACGCTTTCTCAGGTGCGTTTGTGATATCTGGCTCATCTGTTTGGACCTCTTCCGTGGTCACCTCTGGCGCAGCAGACGGCTCCGCCTCCTTCGCACCTTCAACAGCCGGTTCGATGCTGTCCCCCTCTGCCGGCTTCTCATCTTCATCAGTGGTCGCCCGTGGTTCGGACTTTTCCTTCTCCTCACCCTCGTTCTTCTCGCTCTTCTCGACACCGTTCGTGGTGCTAGGTTCGTCCTTATCTCCGGCTGGTCCTGCACTAGGCTCGTCGACCAATATCTTGTTCCACTTAGTCAGAAGCTCGTGTGACCGCTTCTTGAAATTGAATTCCTCGTCTTTAGGTATGGAGGCAAGTTTGATGATATTCTTGAGGACTTTGTTGATTTTAGTCGATCGTATGATGCTGACTTCAAGATCTGCATAAGTCTCGAGCTTGGAAATGTACTCGGACATAGACTGGAGATGGTAGATTAGCATCAAATGGTCTCTTGAACGGATACCTCGTCCATACCTTCATCTCCTCTTCCTTTGGGATCGTGTCTCTGGATAGGAAGCCTTTTTGTAGCTTGTGCCGTAGATAAAGAACTAGGATGTGGTCAGAACGATCTCGATATTTGATACCCTTGACTAACCCTGTTTCTCCTTATTCTGCTTGGCTTCTTGCGGTGTAAGAACCTTCTCCTGGACCTTCGGCGTATCGACCATGTCATCATCACTCCCGGTGGCCTTGGCATTAATCTTCTTAGTCGAGGAGCCTTTCGATTTACTAGCCTTGGTGCTAGAGCCAGTCTTCTTCTTGCAGGCAGAGTCGGTTGCCGGAGTCTTTGGCGTACTAAGCTTCAATTTTGTAGCCGTCTTTGGGGTCTTCGCAGGCTAAAAGATATTAGTACGCGGTCTACCTACGTCATAGAGACACGGGCATCAAATGGACTACAAACTTTTTCAGCTTCTCCGTCGCTGTCCAAGCTCTTCTTTCGCTTCTTCGATTTCGGCTTCGAGCCAGCCCCATCCTCTCCAGCCTCAGCCTCCCCAGCATCCTCCATGTCCACGTCATCCTCTTCTTCGGCAGCAGCGGTGCTCTTTCTCTTCCCTTTCTTCTGTTTCTTAGCATCTCGTTCAGCGCGGAGCTCTGCGTCCTCCTGCATGGCGCGTTGATGGTCGGCCAACATCTCCTTGAAGTAGTCAAGGTCATGCTGCTCCCCCGCTATTTCGTAAGCTCCGATGAGAGACTTGGTTTTCCCTTTCTCTGGAAAGTCTTTGCATGCTTGAGCATCGAGTGGCGTGAGGTCAGTATTAGGCATCCATTGACTGTTCGGGGGCCGCAGTTAGTACTGCTTTGGAATGATAATCATAGAGTAAAACATAATCTTCTCGCCAACAGCTCTGTAGGACCAACGCAGGAGGGAGGTGCAGATTGACTCACAACTCGTTAGTGTAGAGGAACATGATGGGAAAAGTTCGCTCGTAGGCACGTTTACCGCCATCAGCATACGCCTCTTTAAAGGTGCCGTCTGGTTGTCTAGTAGTTACCGGCCGAGTACTGAGCAGAATTTGCGGAAGCATCTCCTCATCGCAGATTATCGACGGCCAGGGAGGGTAACCTTTGAGGCGCGCGAAGTAGTACTCGCCGGGCTTGGCATCCAGATGCGTCAAGATCTTTGATTTCTTCTTGTTCAGCTTCTTCGTCTTGTGCTCCGGCACGCTGGTACTCTTCTTCTTCGCTGAGCCAGTTGACTTCCGCGACGATGCCGGTGTGCCGTTAGTGTCCGGAGCAGCAGGATCTGATCCGGCAGCCACATCATCGGCAGCTCCCTCGTCGTCCTTCATCTCTACGTCTTCATCGTCGGCAACGGTCTCGGCAGAAATGTCTTCGGCTTTTGCGGTAGCTGATTCCGCGTCGCCGTTTGCTTTCGCATCTACGAGTTAATAACTTGGTTAGCCCAAAATCACTTTCCTGCCCATGATTGAATGTTAGCGCTCACCAGAAGTACTCTCTCTAGGGGGCGCAACGTTATCAGGTTCAGGCTCCGCAGAGGCCTCCTCGATCGCGTCGGTAGGATTGCCGTCCTCACCAGTGTCAGGAGGCAACACTGACAGATGGTCAGGCGGCTGCGGGATCGGGGATGACCCAGTGCTCTTCGCGTCGGCCATTTCTTTGTGCGATTAAGAGGTCGTGGATCAGTGTGAACGCTCGCACTGTGGGTAGAACGGACGCGTGATGGAAGGGATGGAGCAAGTGACAATTCAATGAGATACAAGTGCTGCAGCGGCTTAGAAGTAGATGAGAAGTCGTGAAAAGTAGATGCTTTTCCTTTGCGGGGTGGCGATGACTGGCAGTAATTGGCGCAGCGAACGCAGTAGTGGTATGATGATCGCGGTTCGGAGCAGACACTCGAAATGTTACTACACTAGAGGAAGGTAAGGTAATGCAGTGCACGTGACGAGCGGAGTTGCAGATCGTGTTAGAAGAATACCTTAAGTACCTAGGATCACTGGGTTCCAACAATAGGTTCTGACAATAGGTTCCTTGGAATAATTGTATTCTATATTGACAAATGCCGATAGGAAGAGTGGCTGGCGCTGAATAAGTGAATGAATGAATGATAAATGGATGGATGGATGGATGATGAGTGTCAGAATGATCAGAGGGTGTAGCGGTTGGGTCCGTCTCCACTCTCTGATCCCATCCCGTCAAGTATCTCCTCCCATGGCTCCCACACCAAAACTCGGCGAATCCAAATCTCGCTAATAACTCTGGGCCGCAAGCCACCAACAACGGGGTTCCTTGATGTCCTCTGGGTACGAATTCAGCTCAGGTTGTCGCTTCTGGCATTCGCCCGGCCAATGTCCGCAGTACTGGACGATCCTCATCTGACCGCGAAACGGGATGCTTCAGCTCTGATGTGCAGTGTAACCTCTCCATGCCACAAGTAGCCGATACATTTCAAGTACTCCGTAGGAAGGGATTTGATGAATTAGGTGTTGCTAAGAAACGTATTAAGCTACACGATTTAGCTTAGTGTCAACGCAAAGCTGTCGCCTGCCAGTAATCATAAACCGATGCCAACGGTAAACCCAGCAGAACGATGGCTCTTTGCTTGCTTGTCCATCACCAGTGTCCGTTGAGCCTTGAAGTATGTGACATGTGTCTGGTTTTGGGCCACGGCATACCCATTGAAAGTCATGTCGGCGGCCCTCATGAACATGTAGCAAACCCACTTAGAAGAGCTTGAGCAGCCGCTGAATAAACAGTAGTGACGACGATAGGAATGCAAATCCTAGCAAGGGCAAATGAGGACCCTCGAAAACATACATTATCCCACTACTTAAGCACCCGGGAGAATAATAGGAACCAGACTAACGACAGTATTGAGCACTGGTATCCCGCTTGCCGTAATGAGTCTGGTCTGGAACGGCTTGAGAAACTCGAGTCCTGCGTCAGCAAAGGCTCCTTGTACGCCAATTGAACGTGGGATCTGATAGTGAGTAATAGAAAGCTTCTCGAAACCGATGAGACCTTGCATCGGATATATCAAAACCATATAGATCAAAGTCCAACCCACCGCGGGGCAACCTATTGCATGGAAAACAACAAGAGAAAATCAACATGGACTAGGCTCTTATGCCACATTCAGGACACAGGGAATGCACCAAGCGCCTCGGCACTAAGAAATGTAGAAACAAACGCTGTCTAGAAGCCATATTTTGAGAACCGAAGAAGTCCATCATTCTTGATAAAACGAAATGCTAGTTGGTAATAGACAACCGTCTGACATATGCAGAAAAGAGTTAAGGAGTTCCCTTCCATACAGCCTTTCAGTTATATGCCACATTGGCAGCGATATATGACCAAGGCATACTGTGATGCTCTAAGCACACCCACGAATCATCTGCTGTTAAGTGTGTAGTCGCTGAATATATCATCAATCTCCCCAGAATCGTACATATCGCCTTCGTCTCTAGTTCCGAAGGGTGTTCAAAGCCTGGAGCGAACAGATAGACCGGTCGACTCGTCGCTGTGGCGAGCAAGCGGCACGTTCGAGATCCTCTGTGTCGGACGACAAAGTAGGTCTGTAGATGTAAATATGCAACGCCGAGAGATCAAGAACTCTTGATATCAAAAATCATCGTTGACAATTTAGCATTCTCGCTTCGCGATGGCGCTACAGCGGATCCTACAAAGTTGGCTCCAGCACTCACGCAACTTTTTTTTTGAAACTTCTTCAAAATCAAGCTCAAACAACAGCATTTTGATGTTAAAATCACAACTAAACACTTATTTCTATAAA
>JAABUY010000126.1_pt1 | contig 162187 bp, 138 predicted proteins | sample 5560271 | NCBI WGS metagenome assembly JAABUY01 (sample SAMN10711886, study PRJNA513374) | rock metagenome | isolation source: Antarctica rocks | place: Antarctica: Victoria Land, University Valley
TGCGGTAGCTGTGTCGTCCCTTAGGACTGGTCTTCCAGTCTTGCTCCCACTCTTCCTGCCATCTGCGCGCGGACTGTGTCTTGATGGCCGCGATGAGGCTTTTGGGGGTGTATTTCAGGCTTTGACTCCGTCAGGGCCCTACACATAAGGTAGTAGAACTGCCTCGCGGTAAGCTTGAAACATTAGAGTCGATTAGTAAGCCATGGCCCAGGCCAGGAACCTCGAAATACATCGGGATCTGACGACGGAGTAGCTATACCTACCTTACTTAATAACCAGCGACCATGGCTCGTTGTTTGAGTGTAATATTATAGTGTGCCAATCTATTCAATTTGTATTCCACGCCGATTAGGTGGATGTGTATTCTGATAAAGTGGTCCTGGTTGTTGATTCATGTGGCAGACATGTCACATTTCTCTCCGTCTCTCACTATGTTCGCTTTTATAGCTCGCGCAACACCGTCCCCTGGGGTTTGTCTTGCTCCATCTTTTTCATCGCAAGAGACCTTCCAGTTTAACCTCAAGAAAGTTATCAAGATGGACCCACCAATATCCCGCGAGTTCTTAGTACCGCTAGTTCTGACATGAACAAAGGACGTCCATTATCTGCTTGCAGCACGATTACCTTAGGATGCTTTCCACTCATTGTAGCAGTTACCACTACGCTTGTCCATGGTCGTTTCCAAAGAATGGCTTGGCTGTGAGAGCAGCTTCCTTGTGTAGAGCTTTGCGCCTTCTTCACGTGCATCCTCCAAACCAGGGAATCAATGTACCATAGGTACGAATTCTTGTCTCACAAGGGGATTCTGGTTCCGAATTTTTATACTCATCAAAGATATTTGAGGCGAGCTATCAGATCATGCTCCGTCTTCCTCCCTCGCAAATTCGCTTGAGTCCACTTGATGTAAAGTGCCATGTAGAACGAATTCCGTTCCACCGATCAACGTGTACATTACCGCAATCCACAAGGGAATTGGTCGCCCGAGGGAAGGCTTACGTCGACAAGCAAATTCCAGGACGTGATCATTCAATGGCGCATCGTTACAGTTGTCCGTCTTCCAATCCTACCAATATCGCCACTGACAGCCTCCTAGACGACTCAATATTGGTGGAAGATGCGGTTCCCCAGCGCGACAGGATGTTTTGGAAACGAGTTGTTACACATGCAGGAAGCTCTTCAGACCATCATAACTCTTTAGATCCACAGCTTTCACAGTTTGAGGATAGCTCGTCTAATCCTCAGTACCCTGACGATTCCGAAGACGTCTCGAGGCCAGAGCCTTCAGCCTCAGATGAAGAGTCCAACGAGTATTCGACCGGAGATGAGGAACATCAATGTATCCAGGTTCAGCATTCGGAAGATTGGGTGCAGCACCATGTTTCTGAGCGTCAATCGTTTGTGGAGGGACAAGATCTATCCGAAGACAGGGAGAATCACCCTGGGGCAACTGTCTATAGAACGTTTCTTGAATCTGCCCAAGCCGACTTGACGTCCGTGGAGGAGGATGACAGCGATGCTGAGAGTAAGTCATCTAACCAAATAGACCTCGACGGCAGTGCCGAAGGACGAGTTTCCCATCGAAGTCACCAGGCGTCTTTGACATCCAACCTTTCTGCCTTACAAATCGGTGAGCATGTGCGCTCTTCGTATCTTCTAGGCGCCCGTGTCCTTTCGGAGACGGTTTATGGTTCGAGCGACGGTGATGAGACGCCATCGTCATCATCTTCAGAGAGGTCCTCGGAGGACAAACCCAGGGCTGCTGTTCCACAACTGGCCATGTTTTCGCGCCCTCCAGGGTGTAGAGATGGTCTTACTCTGGCGGCCATGGGGGGTTGTTTTACCACTCGTGGAGGCCGACTAAACACATCTTCCCCTTCGAGCCCTCTGGAATATGAACCCGGGCCCGGGACCACTGCTTCGAGTACGGAGGTTTACAGACGTAGGTCGTCGAATCTACCGCGCTCGCGCCTGCACCTCTCCCACGCGGCAGCTTCAAGCTCCCCAGATAAGCGTGGGGGCGCTGACTCCTCTTCTGATGTTGGTGTTGCTCAGGAGACCAGCTTGATGGGCAAAAGTTCAGGAGACTGCACGACTCACAACCAGAAAAGCGAGAGCAACTCTTATGTTGAAGCAGAGATCGGTGGAGCTGTTGCATATACCTGTTCTGAAGACGATGAAGTTTCAATGTCTGACGGCGAGCTCACGGAGCTGACTTCTTCACCTCCGGAGGCGGTGTACGATGGCAACGTCGACGCCCGTTACTTCTCAAGAGAGCAGCACAGTCTCTGGGCCCAGTCACCTCCTAGTCCTCATAGCGCTGCAAATAGGTCCCAAGATCCCCAAAGCCTTGGGGCATTTACTTCTTCAGGTCTCCCACCTGACGCGCTACCGCCGCCGTTCTCGGCATCAGCACGTACAGTCTCGTTTAACCTTTCCCTACCTTCCTCGTCACCAGCAAGTCAGTACTTCAGTTCATTGTCAACACCCCTCCGCTCGTCTCAAAACCTCTACGAAGAAGCCGTATCCGCCAGCTCGTTCAACATAATATCCAGACCCTCTCTTCCATCACTTCCATACAGCGGCTCCCGCACCGCCGCCTTCCACGCACGCCTTGCAGAACTCAACGACAGCTCGGAAGCGTCCCAGTCCTCAACTCCTGTCCACCAGACCCGACTTCCCACGCCCATCATGCCAGATCAACAAACACCACCGTCCAGTTCCGCCATCAGCCTATCGCCACCACCGCCCGGGACGCCGCGCAGCGCGATACGCGTCTACGACGATCGTCTTCCCGCTTACACGCAGCCGCAAACTCCCCGGTATTTCCGGCGTGACCGGCAATTCTCCCCCAACGCTGCCTTCACCGCGCCCGCGGCACACGGGCGGAACCGCTACGTCACGCCAACCAATCGCCTCCGCCGGGCCGGAATCCGGACACCCAGCGCGCGCATCGAGCGTAGGTTATTTGCGCCCAGCGATTCGCCGGTTATGGGATCCGACTATCTGAATGACGACGAGCAGGAGAATACGAGTGTCGAGGAGGAGGTAGCGAGAAGGTTGGAGACGTTGAGGATGTGGCGCCAAGTCGCGGAACAGGAGAGGGAAGCGATGCGGGAGGGGAGGTTGGAGAGTACGCCGCCTAGGGAGGAGAGGCTTGGGTGGGATTGAGGGTTGGCGGTATAGGTGGGCTTTTTACGGTATGGGTATTGGTCAATTGGTATTGTTATATCGCAAGCGTTGGTGGATTGAGGATTGAGGTCCTTACTCGTTGGAGGTTATCAGCGTCTGTTGGTTTCAACGACTATCGTTCGGGATGCCGCATTTCCCTATTCTTATTCTTCGTGTTATCAAAGTACTTGGTCCACCTTGGACTTCAGAATATATTATCTACATTCAAAGGCCTTTAGTACAGTAAGACAACGGGATGCCATGCAGCGCGGGTATATGGGCAGAAGAGAGCTGTGCATGGGTCCATAGCGCCTCCTTTAACTCCGCTAACCCCACCATCCACCCGAACCCAGCCCGCCTCCCACCACAACCTCCCCACGCACAAACCTCACCCGACCCAACCCCCAGAACCAACAATGCCCACCCACCCCGTCTTCCGCGCCGGCGCCACCGCCCTGATCACCGGCGGCGCCTCCGGCATCGGCCTCGCCGTCGCGCACCTCTGCAAGTCGCATGGTATGAATGTGGCCCTGGTCGACAACAACGCCGCGCTCCTCTCGGCCGCGAAAACGGCCCTCGCCGGCGACACGCAGACGTACACGGTCGACGTGAGCAAGCGGGACGAATGGCAAGCTCTGCGAGAGAAGGTCAGGGAGGTGGATTTCCTAATGCTCAATGCCGGCATCGGCCTCAACGGGGACTGGGAAGACGTCGACTATTTTCATAAGGTACGTCAAGAAACCCCACAACCCGTCCTGCGAGGGGTGGGGGGGCAGCAATTCGTTTCAATTACAGAGTCCATAAAACCTGCATCAGCACGCCCTCGCCGCTTGTTTGTTTGTTTTGTGTTTGCAACCCGCACCGCACCGCACCGACCTAAAAACAGCCCCGCTCACCGCGCCCCTCCCCCCTCCAGATCTTCGACACGAACCTCTTCGGCGCCATCAACGGCCTAGCCACCTACCTCCCCCACCTCCGCTCCTCTTCCTCCCCGCGCGCCATCGTCCTCACCGGCTCCAAACAAGGCATCACCAACCCGCCCGGCAACCCAGCCTACAACGCCAGCAAATCCGCCCTCAAGACCCTCGCCGAACACCTCGCGTACGACCTACGCGCCACGCCGGCCCTCTCCGTCCACCTGCTGGTGCCGGGGTGGACCTTCACGGGCCTGTCGGGCGGCGCGCCCGGGTCCGCGAAGCCGAAGCCGGACGGCGCGTGGAGCCCGGAGCAGGTGGCGGGGTTCTTGGAACGGAAGATGGGGGACGGGGCGTTTTATGTGCTTTGTCCGGATAATGATGTTGATGAGCGGACGGATCGGAGGAGGGTGTTGTGGGGGGTGGGCGATTTGGTGAGTGGGAGGCCGCCGTTGAGTCGGTGGCGGGAGGAGTGGAAGGGGAAGGCGGAGGAGTGGATGGGTGGGCACGAGGGTTGAGGCGGGTGGGGTGAGGGTTGATGGGGGAGGTGTAACCTGTGGCGGAGCTGCACTTTGTACGCTGCGGGCGGTTCCGTGAGTGCGAGGGGTTCGGACTTCAGGCACTGTTTGAGGGCCCTATCGTGGGGATACTCGAAGGTCCTTAGTCTTCGATGTAATATCCAGTATCCGATAATGAGAACGGCCCAGATGGAACAGCTCAATCAGATTCACGCGCTGATGCCCTTTCTAACTCTATTATTTCTATGAGAAATACACATTTCTTCTCAACTTCGCAGCCAGCGATGCTTCTGCGAGCAGAGAAGCTAACTCCAGACATCTAGTCTAACAATGCCATCGACCTGCCCCCTTATCCCCTAAAGTAATACGACAAACCAAAAAAGGAATTTTGAATACAGTATCATGGACGGAAGGGCTTATCATCGGATCGAATGCCCTTCTTGCCGATGAAATGCGCTCCTTCAACAAGTCTGCGTTCGCTGTTGACGCGCCCGTTGACGAAATCAGGATAGTTGAGAGTCAGCTCGGTAGCACCGTTGACAATGTTGTCCGCAGCTTCGACACCTAGCATGAACGAGTGGTCTTGGTTGCCGACTTCGTATCTCCAGCTGCCGAAACGGCCCCGCGAATAGATATCCTTCCCCTGGAGCTTAGGGAGAAGTTGTTTCAGGACCCCCTCGCGCTCCAAACTCGGAGTTGGGTAGCCGTAGTCGAAGCGTCGGTGGTAGGTCGAAACGATCTCTTCGTCCGGCTGGAGCATTTCCGTGTTGATAAGACCTTGAATACAGTCCCTGAGCATATTGGCCTGATCGACTGGCTTCATTGTCGATTCGGAGACTTCGAGCATGATTGACCAGTACGGGCCTTCTCTGGCCTCGGTCGACTTTGGTTTCGAGCCGTCGGCTAACTGCATGGTAGGTAACTTCTTGGAGTCCGCAGGCTGATTATTCGGTGAATAGTTGGAAAAGATGGTCGCTCGGTAGAAGGGACAGTCCAGATCGGGGAAGTAAAGCTAGAGCATAATAGTCAGTTCTGATCCAGACTTCAATCACTCGTTCGTGGAGTCGAAGATGATGCCTACCCAGCATTTATCGCCAATTCGTTCAGGTCGTGTTCCACGAACACCGACACCTATTACATGCGTACTCGAGTAGAACAGCCCCTTGCTAAGGTCTACTAGCTCCTTGTCACCCATCTTCTGGGCCAGAGAGTCTACGGCCATGGTCGAAACCAGTCGGTCGTAGGCAATCGTGGTCCCATCCTCCAACATCACTCTCTTGTTATCCGCATCAACTTTCTTCACCGTCCCGTGGTCGCCGAATCTAGTCTTCTCCTTCGGCAGCGTCTTCGCCACAGCAATCCAGATACCACCGGTGCCTCCGTGAGCGGGGAACCGGAAGGTAGCATTTGGTCCCCAATTTCCTGCTGTCTTCTGAAGTATAACGTTCTTCGTTACGGTCTTGAGGTCGGGTGCGGCTACACGCTCGCCAAGCCATTGACATTGCATCTAACCGATGTGCTCAGCAATGGCTTCACTTTCCGTGGCGTTACAGAGGCATGAAGCTTACTTTTGTAGTTGGCACCGCCCACACTTTGAAGTTGTAAGGCCTCATGAACAGATCCGCAATGCCAGTACCCATCATTCGCACAATCCATTCGTCAAAATCCTTGGGCTTGGTGTTTGCTACGCGAGCTTCCATTGCGGCATCAATCATGCCGTCTATGCATTTGACTTGTTCCTCCTTGGGTAACATCGAGATGTTGTTCTGGAACGGATATGGCACCCAACGACTCTTGCAGCGGACGTACGAGACTCGCTGATGGGTGTACCAGTCATCCTCATTCGGTAGAGCTTCGTTGATGCAATCGTCGAAGAAGCTATAGTGGGAGAAGATAACATGGCCGCCAACATCGTAGAGCTAGAGGCCCAATTAGAAGCTAGACCCAACCGTGGGTGTCTCGAGGGCTCCGATGAAGCATGAGTGGAGTTGCCGGAGACTTACGAAGCCTTCCGGGGTGACATCGGTCGACGCAAGACCACCAGGCGTCTCGTTCGAGTCAATGATGAGCCATGATGGGCCGTCCTACACGTTGTGTTAGCGACGCTAACCTTTTGACACTTGCATGCTACTCACGATCTGATGAAGACGCTTTGCCGCACCGAGACCAGTTGGTCCAGCACCAACGATAAGGACGTCGACGGAGCTGCAGTTGGTTCTTCAGCAAACCTCGCAATCACATACCTTGCCTAGGGCAGTATTGAGGCTCACATGTCTGGCTCGCTCATTTTGCCTTGCAACAGCTCTTGAAAGCTAGGGACTCTGTTCAAGGTTCTCCTCGCCAAGTTCAACGTCAATCGACCGAGTAATGCGGACACGCAAGCTTTTACACAATCAGATGTTAGTCTTACAGCATGGAAGGCAAGTTTGTCGTACTCGGTTTTCAAAAATGCGTGCAAGAGAAAAGGATACGCCCGTCTCGAAAAGAATACTGTATTGGTTAAATGCAAGGATCAGGAAAGGGGGGATCTTTCGAAAATCCGATCCAGTTACTAAGGTACCTAGGTCTCAACATCAACTGCACGGGTCCGGCGCTAGTGGCGCATCCTCGTTTTGACGGGTGTTAACTTACAGTACTGTACATCTATAAGTTATATAAGGTATACTGTACATGTATCCGTAGCTTCTTGAGGGAGGGTGTGAGGCTCAGGCTTGATCGATTCTGGGACATGGGAGGTGGTAGGACTTGATGCTTAAGACATGCAGATATCGCTATCGATATTCCCTGGATCGGTGAAGATGTGCCAATCAGTACGCATGTAAATGGATATGTACTGTAAAATGTAACATGTAACACTGAGTGTGCATTGAAACGAGAAACATATCTATCACCCTAGGTAAGACTCTTACTTGATCATTTGCGTGTTGGTGAGAGCTTCTCAGGTTTGCTATCATTACCTAACTTACCTAGGTACAAAGTACATTACGATTCGTACGGAGTACGGCTTCTACAGCAAAAGCTACGGGCATGACGGAAGCCACAAGCTAGCTATTTGTAGCCATCGCTTACGACTTTAGAGGACGCTAACAGAACGCCAGCAGTCTGGTTGTCAAAACTTCCGCCTCTGTCTCTACGGTACCTTAGGAACTTTGCTTACGAGGAGGCAATTCGGCAGAGGAACTCGTACTGTACCGGACTGTTCGATGACCGGGTGTTCGTTCTGAAACATTCGTCCCGGCTTCTCCTCGTCATCAACTTGACGACAACTCAGATTCATACAACTGGGATCTCTGCCATCCTTGCAGACCAACCTCTTGTCACTCGTTCACTCTGTTCTCTTTGGGCAGCCTTGAGCGGTCGCGACCGTTCAATCTTCAGACTTTCTTCACTTCACAACGTTCCCCTTTGACAATGGGTGCAGATGGAGAGAAAGTTCGGACGTCGGGGGAGATACCGCGCTCGGAGCCTTCCCCAGTTCTACCCACCGTGAATCCAGCCATCGAGAAGCCCGAGCCTCCAAGGAGTGGTCTTCCCTCATCCTTCTATGTGATGTGAGCCTGATCCTGTCAATTACCCTACGCTCCGCCTAGCTCAGACTGCCCATCTAGGATGGGTTTCGAAAGCTGACCTTCCATGCTTTAGTGCCTGGATCACACTCAGCTCGAGTGTCATTCTGTTCAACAAATGGATCCTTGATACTGCAAATTTCCGTGGGTACTCTTGCTCTTACAATGTTGATACAGAGACTGACAGTAATGCCTAGATTTCCGTACGCACCTCCTGAGAAACGCCGAAACGGGGATACGCCCTTCGCTGACATGAATTGCTACCATAGCTATCATCCTTACAACATGGCATCTTGCCTTCGCCACGCTCATGACCCAGATTCTTGCGCGGACCACCACACTTCTTGATGGCCGAAAGACCGTGAAAATGACTGGACGAGTCTTCCTGCGAGCCATTGTCCCAATTGGCCTGTTTTTCAGCTTGAGCCTGATCTGCGGCAATATGACCTATTTGTATTTGAGTGTGGCGTTCATTCAGATGCTGAAGGTATGTTTGAGCTAGCAATTCGCTGCAGAGAAACTGACAGAATCTATAGGCGACCATGCCTGTGGCTGTTCTCCTTGCTACCTGGGCTCTAGGCGCGGGGTCTCCCAATATGAAAGTCCTCTTCAACGTCTCATTCATCGTCATTGGAGTCGTGATCGCAACTTTCGGAGAGATCAAGTTCGTTCTCATCGGATTCCTCTTCCAGGCTGCTGGTATTCTGTTTGAGGCGGTCCGATTGGTCATGGTCCAGCGGCTTCTCAGCTCGGCTGAGTACAAGATGGATCCCCTTGTCTCGCTGTACTACTTCGCTCCAGTCTGTGCGATCATGAACGGCTGCGCTTCACTAGTGTTCGAAGTGCCCAAATTGCACATGCAAGACATCTACAACGTGGGCATTTGGACACTAGTAGCCAATGCAATGGTGGCATTCTTATTGAACGTCTCCGTGGTTTTCCTGGTACTTACAATCCTATCAAGTTTGCTCTTCGGAGGATCCAAGCTGACACCCGCTGTAGATTGGGAAAACGTCTTCCCTTGTCCTCACCCTTTGCGGCGTCTTGAAAGACATCCTTCTTGTTTGCGCATCAATGATGATTTGGGGAACCCAAGTTACGCCTCTTCAGATGTTCGGGTACAGCATCGCTCTTGGAGGCCTGGTGTATTACAAGCTGGGTGCCGACAAGCTCAAAGAGTACTTCAGAGAAGGTGGCCGTGTGTGGGCCGACTATGGAGTGCGCCATCCGCTCCTGCGCAAAGTGATTATCTTTACTGGCATCCTACTGTTCGTCTTCCTCCTTCTCGGAGGGCTGGCACCAACCCTCGCTCCCGACTATGATCCGAAGGCCTACCTGGCCAATTCGAGATATGTCAGCTCTTTGATCGGTGACAAAGCGGCCTAATAGTCTACCAAAGCTGTGCGGTGGATGATATGGGAGTGAAAATGGGGAGCGGTCGGCAAAATTAGAGAAAGCTCTCTGGCTTTGGTGGCTGTATCTCGCACTTTAATGAGTTTCCGTTTTACAGGCGCATGCATAGAAGTACGTCCTTGGGTTTGAACCCATTGTGCCTCTTCTCTAAACTTTTGTACGGCCAGCAATGTCATCGTTCAGCTTGGTCTTGCTACAAATCTGGTCTCTCCAGGGTTCACGCACTGACCATCCGTGCCCAAGCTTGTTGAAGTTGACTGTCCATGTTGCTTGCCCTGCATTTACTTCATCATCCTCGGATACTTCTACGTTACGCACCAACCCCAGCCCTAGGAGTACGTTCCTTTCAGTAATGATGGGAGACTTTCAACATACTAACAATGCTCGTAATCATCCGATGACTACCAACATCCATCCTACCTGCATTAATATCACGGGAAAGTCACAAGGATCAAGCCCCACAAAATGAACCGCAGTCTCCGACAGCGGCTCCTCGTCCGGCGTACACAGACCACTCACGACCAGGGAATTGGGCTCGGCAGGCCGAGTTGCGCGTACATGGCGTCAATATGTCTGCGCTGCTGTCCGTCCAATCCAGACTCTGAAATCCCGCGGCGGGTCTCATGATGCGGATCGAGTATGCTCTTCAGCTTCGGCTTGTGCAACGTATGATCGCTATATTGAGCCATGAAGTAGGAGAAAACGAGTCGTTCCTGTAGATTGTCATTTGTGACATATCCTCTTAAATTCAACAAGGTCGTCCAGCTTTCGGCCGCGAACAAGATCAAAATTCCAAGCCATCACTCTGCGAGATTGACGAGATTGAGCCAGGTTGATGCCCTCTCGGTCCGTTCCTGCATCCTACAGCGCTGCTGCTCTCCCTCAGTCAGCCATCAGCCATATCCAGAAGGGCCAGCCGTGCCAACATTCTCAAACTGAAAAAGGTTCCATTCTTCAGCGTGTCTCTGCAATCGTCAGTGGTGGTAGTCATCTTTCAGCCAGCTACCAGTCACCATGAACGGTCTAGCTACCATTCCCACCTCCCTAACAAGCAATGCTTCGCCCAGTCCAGCCAGTCACAGTCATTTCAAACATCGCTCGTCGCCGCGGTAGGCATCTTCGAGACCAGAAGTCCGTTGGCAAGGCTCCATAGCATGACTTCACTGCTAGACTCGTTGATAGGCGGTCTTTTTGACCATCCATCCTATGGGCTGAAGTGCAAAGATGAAGTGCATTCTGCTACTGACTTACCTATATGGATCTCATTTTACTGTGAGTAATAGACTCGGCTTGGATATGTCCTATAGTTTTAGATTATGTAAGCTTCTGCGGCTCTGTCTGCGGCTACTAAATTTATCGGCGACCCCCTAAGGTAAGGAAGCTCGCGCAGGCCGAAGGCAAGGCCTAAGGTATCCTTAGCGTGTATCCATGTCTTGCACGTAACCCGTACAGGATGAACCGAGCTCAGTAAGGTAAGTGATTGTTTTGTTTTACGACAGCATGTTGGCATAAATGGTACGCTGGAGCACCGCACCGCTCATGCATCCGCTCAGTGGGCCGATGGAGGAGTTACCGGTGCCTCCCCCACATCTTTTTGAGCGTTTGGCGCAGATACCTGGCTACACCTGGGATCACGACATTGATCCTTTCCACTCAGTAAGCCACTCTCACTTCACTCTAAGCTTGCATGTAAGGTTTCTCATTCCCGCTTTCCAAACAGAGTTACGACAACTGGCATGTCTTCGGCGTACGCCATCTTCCTAACGAGTCCCCACCGGTAACCTATGCCGCCTCCGACACCACAGACAACGCCAGATCCGGCTCTGCACGAAGCTCTCCGCGGCTGAGGGCCCGGCTGACCTTGAAAAATGATACTTCTGGCAGCGAGACGGGAAGTAATGTCTCGTCTATGCGGAGAGGATCAGGGAGGACTATTCCGGTCATAGCTCGCGTATCAACGCACTCCCTTCGGCTCGAGCGAGAATACCACGTTACCAAATCGCTGAAGCAGAGCTCGGACCCGAATTGCGTCCATACGGTGGTACAAATAGAGTTTGTTCGCCTCCCGACTCAACAAGGCGATCGCGAGCCCTTGGTGGTATCGATATTCGAGTCTCCAGGGCCGAATTACTTGAAAGAGCTTGTCAACTTTGGCCCCGCTTGGTATACTGGTTCTAATCAACCGAAATCGCTCCGGGATTCAATTTCGAGTAGTACCGATAGTCCTGGAGAGCATATACCTCTTCCGATATTTCTGGAATTCGCCATAGGCGCGAGCGAGTGTCTAGAGCTGTTACATCACGGACAGAATACTGTACATGGAGAAATACGAGCGGACGCCTTTCACTTCAACCAGAAGACTGGTACAGTCAAGCTGATCAACTTTGGCTCAGGGCGCCGATCGTTCGAGAATGGCTTGACAAGCGCAGGATGGTCGTCACTGTCGAAGGAGCTTGGCGTCAAGAACAAGCTTCAATTCATCGCTCCCGAGCAAACTGGGCGAATGCCCGCGGAACCAGACAGTCGGACAGATATTTACAGTCTCGGCGTGCTGTTCTGGTCCATGCTCACTCGTGAACCCGCCTTTGACGGTGATACGCCCATGGATATCGTCCAAAGCGCTCTCAGTCGACGACTCCCACCAGTATCCTCTATAAGAATGGATATACCAGACGTCCTATCAAGTGTTATCCAGAGGATGACTCAGAAGCAAATTGATGAGCGGTACCATTCAGTCAGTGGTCTAAAGCATGATCTCGTTGAGATACACAAGATGCTAGGGGACGGCGATGAGGAAGCGCTCAAGAATTTTGTCATCGGAAGCCGAGATGTCTCGTCATTTTTCGTCCTCCCAGCCTCGCTATTTGGACGGCAAGAACAGCACGAAAAGATCCTCAGGGTTGTCGAAAAAGTTTCCAAGCGTCAGCGATTCACACTCACAAAAGAGAATGGGTATCGGGTGGGCTCGAATACCTCGATATCGAACGAGACTCTCGAGCTTGCTGATGGATCTAGTGATGCGAGTTCACGAGGAGGAAGGGACTCAAGAACCAACTCTGCAGCAAATGCCGTGAACTATACGTGGAGTCCTAATCCTGACCAGGTTTCCAATCATCTCATGCAGCATTCCCCAGTAACCAGTAAAGTTGCTATGCATAAGGACGATAGTCGAGACTCGATTGCCACTAGAGCTTCCGTGAACACTCTTGATACAGCGACGACTTGGTCGAACGGCCTAGATGGGCAGCTGAACAATGGATTGGCGCATCTAACGACACGCCGAAACAGTCAGAAGTCTCGACGGAGAGAGCGCTGTGAGGTAATCACGATATCGGGCGGTGCTGGGCTTGGTAAAACAAGTCTCGTACAAAGCATACAGCCTTTTATACGAAAGCTAGGGTAAGTCGCACATTGTGTTACGTTGCCACGAGCTCGTTCATATATACCCAAGAAAATTTTCCGATCACTCAGATTAGCTTGGAGTCAGCACAGCGTGCGTCAACAAGGACTGATCATGCTGGTCTTCTCTTCGTCGCGCTCTAAGCACTTGTTGACTTTCTCGACTGTCGTGGTGTTTTCACTCCTAAGGCCAAGCTAAGCTGTGTCGGTAGATACTTCGCTTCAGCAAAATTCGATCAAGCCAGACAGGCGCCGTTTGAGCCTGTTCTACGTGTTATGAGCTCATTGTTCCGGCAGATATTCGCCGAGAGTGATGTGGCTACGGAGTATCATAACATTATACGCGCGAATGTGCGACCTATATGGGGTACTCTTCATGGTATGCTTGACCTCCCTGAACAATTGATCTCTATGGGAGACGTTCAGAATTCGTCAAAGCAGAGCTCCACGGCCATGTCACAACAAGGTTTGAACAAATCTCTAAAGGCAGAAATGCGAGACAGTGCAAGCACGCACAGCAGTATGTCCAGCAACAGTGCTGGGCAGAGTACGGCCGACTTCTTACGGGGTGGATCGTCGAGCAAGTCTCTGCGGTTTATGACCATATTCCTGGAAGTACTCCGCGTCCTAAGTCGTAACAAGCTACTCTGCTTATGTCTCGACGATTTGCAATTTGCGGATGAGGAGAGCCTCGAGTTGCTCTACAATGTTGTCAGCGGAAAGCTTGGGGTTGTTTTGATGGTACTGTGCGTCGAATGTATTAGGGTGCAATACTAACGATTGACTTAGGTTACCTACCGGCAAGAGGGACTGCTTCCTGCGAACGTCAAGGCCGTCCTGGAAACGAAGACTGCGAATATCACAAAAATCGAGCTACCACCCTTGAGCGAAGATGATGTTGTGGCCTTCGTCGCTACAACTTTGTACCGGCCGCGAGAGTACGTGTTTCCGCTTGCAGCTGTGTGCTTGGAGAGGTCTATGGGGAATCCGTTCTATCTTCGAGAAATGTTACAAACCTGTTATCGGAGCAACTGTCTTTGGTATTCCTGGAAATATTCGCAATGGGAATTCGACCTAGATCGAGTCTTCTCAGAATTCGAGACGGAGACCTATGGTCAAAGACTGGATAACGACTTTGTCACGAGAAGGTTGGACGGATTGCCGGCAAACACCAGATCAATATTGGCTTGGGCTTCATTGCTTGGCAACGAGTTCTCGTTCAGCCTCGTTGCTCGCCTAATTTCTGGAGAGTCCAACTTAGACGATCCGGACGGACGTGACCCAGATTGTTCCACGAATACTGATATCTTCTCTCAAGAAATAGATGCGGTAGCGGGCCTCCAAGCTGCGCTTCAAAGCTACATTTTGGTGCCGGGAGAGGAAGATGATGTTTTCCGGTAGGTCACTAAGCGGTGCCCTGGGAAAACCTACTTCTTGTTTCTAATAAGACGTGGACATGCTTTAGTTTCTCTCATGATCGCTATATCCAAGCAGCCGCCTCGCTCAGGGAGTGCCGTAATATTGAGGAAATGCACTTCATCATCGCTCAGACCATGATGAAATACTCAAGCCATGATGATCGGTCTTTGTACGCTCGAGCCAGTCATATGTGCCAGGCCATCGAAACCATCAAACAAAAGATCCCGCATCGGAGCCGGTTTAGAGAGCAGCTCCTTCAGGCTGCCCAAAAGGCTACCGAGGCTGGGGCGAGACCCACAGCTCTCGAGTATTTCACGAAGTGTCTTGCTCTACTACAGCCGAACCCTTGGGAAGAAGGAGCGCCGGATGTCTATTATGGAGAAACTCTGCTACTTTACACCAAAAGCGCAGAGATTCTCTGGTACCAGGGCAATTCGGATATGGCTATTGAACTCATTCAATCCGTTTTCGCAAACGCTCGAACCGCAGCCGATAGAGCTTCATCTTGGATTCTGCAATCTCAAATATTCGCGCAGAGAGGTGACTCGGAGGAAGCAATGGGAAGTCTCAAGTCGAGCTTAAGTGAGCTAGGTCTTGAGATTCGAGACTCGTCCTGGGAACAATGCGACAAGGAGTATAAGATGCTTCGACAACAGCTGCAGTCAATGGACCGGAACAAACTGCTTGGAAGGGCGGCAAGTGTTGATCAGAACATCATCGCCATGGGGTCTGTGCTCCTGGAAACGAAGAACGCTTCATTCTGGAGTGACGCTCTGCTGTTTTACCAGATGAGCCTCACTACGATTCAAATTTGTCTAAGCCAAGGGACCAACGTGCAAATGGGGTTGGAGTACATGCACCTTGCCATGATATCCATCGGTAGGTTCGGAGAAATCCCTTTTGGTCTTGAGATGTACTCGATCTCTCAAGCACTTCTTAAGCGGTATGGAGATATATCAAACATTGCACGCGGCTCAAGCATTGGCACTTTATTTGTAGCTCATCTACAGAGCCCAATCCGGGAACATATTCCTGTTCTTGATGAAGCCCTAGAATACAGCCTAAGATGTGGGGACCGGGTCCTTAGCCTTGTCTGCATCGGAGCAGTCGCTTTTATACGGTTAAGTACGGGAGAAAACATGGCAACCCTTGAGAATTACTGCGAGTATGCCCCTGAAGAGTTCCCTGGATGGGACGATGACCTCCGAGGGGGTAATCTCATTGTAGCTGTTAGGTATTAGATCCCTACAACTTCCTCATACATCTCCGCTAACATTACTCGCAGACAAGTTGCGCGGTCATTGGGAGGCAAGACGTCTTTTCGCTCCGCTGCTCATGTCATGGCGGATGAGAAGCACAGTTCACAGAATTACCTACGAGACATCCTGAAACGCTCCTCAAATGCAGAGCGGCCTTCAGATGTCTACAACAGCCTTCACATGATTCCACTGTATCTCTTTGGCCACTACAAAAATGCTATTGAGATCGGTACTACACTTCTCGGGAATACCCACGAGCTCTGGACGATGCGAAACGGTCGAATGACATTGTTCTACCTTTCTTTATCAATACTAGCTGAGCTGCGGGAGGGTGCCACCAGTGACGACAACGAAGCATTGCTGGACACGGTCAGAGGGTACACGAGGCAAATCGAAGAATGGCAAGCCGTTTGTGATGCAAACTACGCAATGTGGAGCCTGTTGTTGACCGCAGAGGTGACGGAGCTGGAAGGCAACTTGCATGGATCGAGACAGGCTTACGAAGCTGCAATCGATCACACACAGGTGCACGGCTTTACATTGGAAGAAGCTCTTGCGTTCGAACTACTCGGTGAGTTCCTCATCCGGAGAGGAGCCAGAAGGGCCGCGCGCAGTGTCATCCAGGATGCTATAGCAGCTTGGACACGGATCAGCGCTTTCGGCAAAGCAGAAGTGCTCGCAGAAAAGCACGACTGGCTCGTGAACACTTCTACAGACGTTAGGACGGCAGATGCTGGGTGTCAGACGATACCGAGCGACCTCAGAGATGCTGGAAACACACAGAAACGTGTGGAAGACAACGAGCGTGCGGAACACCTTAAGGAAGGCACTGAGACCAGACATGATCGTACGGAAGCTTGGATTTCTCCACATGGAGCGATTGGTGCTAGTGCGAAAGCCGAAGCTGGCTTGTCAAATTTGGGCCTAGGTAAGTATACGAACGCTATGGCGAGGATTAGCCAGATTTTGGAAGCTGATAGTGTGCACATGACCAGACGTCTTGGATCTTCAGTCCATCATCGAGTTCAGTCAGGTCATCTCCTCCGAACTTCAGATTGATCGTCTTTTGGTCAAGATGACTGAGATCATTCTAGAGTCCGCCGGGGTTGCTGATTTTGGAGCTGTCATCACCGAAGCGCCAGATGTTGGCTGGACAATAGCAGCGAGTGGATCAAAGGAAAATGTTAAGGCCTTCCCTGAAGGTTTACCGTTCGAGGACGCGCAAGACCAAGTCGCAAAGCATGTCATCTTCTACACCTTGAGGTTCAGGGAGACCGTTTTCATCGAGAATATCTTACGTGACGAGCGGTTCTCTAACGTCTCGGAACAGTACATGTTGAAAAACCCCCAAGGTAAAGCCGTTGTTGCTCTCCCAATCCTACAAAGTGATACCCTGTTGGGCGTGCTGTATTTGGAGGGGCCTGCTAAAGGCTTCACCCGGAAAACCCTGGTCGTTCTCCAGCTTCTATGCAATCAGCTCGGGATCTCAATTGCAAACGCCTTGCTGTTTAAGAAACTACGCAAAGTTTCGGCTTCGAACACCAGTATGATTGAAACGCAGAAACGCGCACTCGCTCAAGCCAGGGAGGCCGAGGCTAAAGCTAAGATCGCCGAGATAGAGGCCATGCGAAACGTTCGATTGAAGGAAGAGGCGGCCAAAGCAAAATCAATGTTTCTAGCCAACGTCTCGCACGAACTTAGAACGCCTCTGAATGGAGTCATTGGCATGTCGGAGCTACTGAAGGGCACTCCTTTAGATAAGGAACAGGAAGGCTATGCCGATTCCATTCGACTCTGTGCAGTAAGTGCAGCGCATCCGCCCGATAAACAAAAAAAAACCTTCGCTGATGTCATTCAGGACACACTTTTGACCGGTAAAACAACGCTTCCCGTTTATGTGGTCAGCGGATCCTGTTGGAGGACATATGCTGAGTCTTCGATAGTTATCAATGACATCCTCGACTTTTCAAAGCTGGAAGCAGGCAAAATGAAGATGTTCAGGGTTCCATTAAATCTCCACGAAACTATTGCCGAGGTCGTCAGGGCCTTGAAGTACTCCAACCGCGATCGCGGCCTCGATACGATCGAAGACTTACAACTGGACCGTAACCTGTTGGTGATGGGGGATCCGGTCCGCTTGCATCAAGTGTTTATGAACCTTCTCAGCAATAGCTACAAATTCACTGCGAAAGGCTCGGTGACCATACGAGCCACAACGGACTCTCAAACCAGAGATAGCATCAAGGTGACGTGCTCTGTTTCGGATACTGGTATTGGCATCTCGAAAGAACAGCTTTCCAAACTCTTCAAACCCTTCTCGCAAGCTGACAACTCGACTGCACGAAGTTATGGCGGTAGCGGGCTGGGCTTGGTAGGTCTCACCATCTGTCCTGCCAGCATTCTGAAACTTTGCTGACATTCGAGTAGAGTATCTGCAAGGCTATGATAGAGAACGTCATGTGTGGAAAGATTTGGCTCATATCTGAACCAGGTGTTGGCACCACTGTGTTCTTCGCGCTCACCTTTCCTAAAGCTCCGAAAGATGTCACGGTGGAAAGCATGCAGATTACGGCCAAGGATCCCGATCCTATGGCGATTTGGGAACCGAACGTAAACGCAAACGGTGCCCCAACAACACCTCTCTCCAACTTCAACGAGCTATCCCTAGTTCCCAGAAATGAGCTCCGCATCTGTATTGCAGAGGACAACCCCGTAAATCAGAAGATAGCTGTTTCGTTCGTAAAAAAGCTCGGGTTCAACTCGGAGGCTTACAGCGACGGTAAGCAAGCTGTCGATGCGTTGCGCCTTAGGTCCAAGGAGGGACGACATTTCCACCTTGTACTAATGGACGTTCAAATGCCCGTGCTTGATGGGTATGAGGCAACAAGAACGATCCGAAAAGATGAAGATCCTGCAGTGAAAGGTGTGCTCATAATAGCCATGACCGCGTCAGCAATCCGCGGCGACAGAGAAAAGTGCCTCGAAGCTGGCATGAACAATTACCTCGCGAAACCGGTCCGTGCGGCAGTCCTGAAAGCCATGCTCGAGGAATACCTCAGTCAACCGCCGAAGACGATACCGCGTCTCCAAGAGGCGGCCAATGACCTGGCGAAAAAGATCGTCGAAGAAGTACAGCAGAACATGAATAGTCAGGAGGTGGAGGTAAACCGCACGACTCCGTCACCGAGCAGAGACTCTGAAATAAGCGTTACGCCACGTAATGAGCACATCAGTCAAGATCATTTTGCGACCCTCAATGACCAACCGTCACAGCATGAACAGCCACCCGACAAGCAACGATGACAACCGCGAATCCAAACAACATGCCAGGAAACCGTCAACACACCTCGCTTTTCATCGATCACCCAGCCGTCAGCATGATTGGCCACCTCGACTTTCTCCTCCAAAATCCACCTCCCAACTTACGGTTGGACAAGTACATACCCGGCCAGTAATACCACACACCATCTAATTACATACCCCTTCTGCGTCACAGCCTAGTGTTATCTGTTTTCTTTCCCATTGTCGCCAAGGACGAACAGCGACTTGTCCTCATCCAGCATCGGCGTTATGCATAGGAAGTTAAGATGGTTCGAAGCATGCAGGCGGCGTTGACTTGGCCAGGGGCATCTGTGTCTCTTTCTTACATCTCGATTTTCAGGTCTCCGTGTCTGGTCTCCGTGGATGAGGGAATTCACTGTTGGGATACGGAGCTCTGTCTCTTGTCTTTAGAGATGGTCTACGATAGACTAGGGCAGTAGCACGGCGGGACAGAAGAGAATGTAGATAAGCCCTTCAGGCCTTTCGGGAAGATCAAGGAAACATATGTAAAACCTGACGGAACAGATTTGGGCCTTGACATCCTCATCGCATCTCCACTTTCTATCTCGTGTGTGTAGTCCCATTCAGTTTGGCCCACAGCTTGAAGGCCGTGCAATGACGTACACGATCGAGAGACCACTTCTCAGTTCAGATTCATTCCACTGCAGTCCCCTTCTTAGGAATGTCTACTCCTACTCTCCACTGCAGCCATGGTCACCAATACAGATGGCTGAATCCTTTATGGACGTTACACTCCCCTACTGCCCAGCCCAACAATTTAACATTCTAGTTCCTACCGTGGGCACACCAAACTCCCAGCTCTAAAGACACGGCCTACAGTACTCATATCCGACGCCATATCTAACGTTCACTATGCTCTTCTCTTCAAACTTTGGATGTCGGTCCTACCGAGGACTCATCCACAGGGGATGAATACCTTGCCTGTCTATGGAGTTCCCCTCTGGCTCACTGGACCCTGCTCACATTCTCATTTAGGTACCTGGCAACCGACTCTCTAAAGTCGGCCCTTACCTTTGCTGGAAAGGCCATCCCACATACAATACGTCACCAGCCTCTCAAAGCATCCGCAAGCGAGCGCCATGGCCGCGTATGGCGTCCGTGGCGTCTGTAGCGTCCGAGACAGACCCACGTGGCGTTCGAGGCTAACAGCTCGTGGGTTGGCTTGCTTCCTCGATTTTTGTTTCAGCTAGCTGGGCCGCGGCGCTATAATCGATGATCGAAGTTGCACCCCCATCTGGATTTGGGAAAGCGCCACCGCGATGGCTGTACCTTAGCTCCAACACTAACTACCGGGCCACATAAGGTAACACAAGTCAATTCGAACCGAGCAAAGTAACGTTAACGTTACCCTCTTTCGGATCGATCGCGCCCTTCTCGTGCGAGTGCGAGACACTTAGTCGTTGACAAGCGCCACGCTGCATGCACACGGGAGATGCCGCTCTAGCGCCCAGCAGCGCGACGTGAGCGCTTGGCGGGGCAAATCGAGGCGCGCGACCCCTGGCTTTCAGTCAAGGGTCTGTGTGATTCGTTACGGCAACGGCGACGGCGAAGCGACGGCATACACTATGGTATAGGGCAATCTGAATGCGTTGCGTCGCTGTTGCGTTACGGATTGAGCCCGGCTTGAAGTGCTGGAATGGTGCCCCTTGAGTCCTGCCAGCGGTAAGTGCGCACTCAAGGTGGGAATATGCGGGCTTCACTTCGAGAATCGTGTACGTTTCCAGTATCAATTCTGGTGATATTGTTGAACGAGTGATGTGGGTTGATTGTCAGTGACTAATACTCCGTACAGGGCAAGGTTGCGCTGCCGTTAATGGTGCACATATCCTTTAAGGTAAGTTCTGAAGAGTGTCTTACAAACTACCTACGTCACCGTCGATGTCTTTGAGAGTCATCTCTGGCTCCAACAGACCCAGGGGAATCGGAACGTGTCTCTCTCTCATGTGTGCTTTGAGTTTATATTATATTACTCCTCAACAACCGTTTCGATACCTTACATCATATACACAGCCGTCAACCCGGCCGCGGCGACAGCTCCACCCATTCCCTTCCACATATTGCCCGCTCCGCCAGTGAAAGCCACTGGACTTGTTGTAGGCGACATCGTCCCACCTGTCCCCGTGGCAGCCCCACCTCCAGCCCCACTTCCAGTCCCACTCCCGTTCATGACATTCATGCTCCCCTGCCCTGTCAACGTCACCCCCAACGGCCCAATATTAGCCTTCCCGCCACAAGGTGCCGCCGGCGGCATGACGCAGTTGTTCAGATAGGCACCCAAATAGCCCACGCCCATACCCGTCATGCTAACCATCTCAGGCGTGAAAGCGGGGGTGAGCATGGTGCTGTTGGTGGGAAAAACCACTGACTGCATGTAGCTGCCGATGTAGGAGGCGTGAATGCCGTGTTCCGCCGCCAGACGGGCCATCAAGAAAGCCGCCTGGGGCGATTGGACATAGTCGGCCAGGCCGATGAAGGTGCCGCACATGGTCGCTTCCAAGACATAGGCGTTCATCAGATGCGACTGCGCGTCGGTGACGGGCGGGAAACTGTAGCTGCACATCGGCGGCTGGACAGAGGCGGACGTGGCCAGCTGCTGCAGCGCGTCGACGCCGAGCTTGGCTTGGACGGCGAGGCCCATGGTGTTGGCGAGGAAGTCGGTCGTCGGCTGGGCGGGAAGGGTGGAGAAGAAGGTGGCGTTGATCGGGATGGCGGCGTAATATGTTGAGAGGAGGTTTTGCACGGACATGGCGAAGGAGATGGTGGCTGCATCGGCGGAGGAGGGCGAGACGGGACACATGTAGGTCGCCGTGGCGGTAGCTGCGAAGAGCGCGGGGAGGGTGGAGTGGAACTTCATGGTTTCTGTGGTTGCAATGTACGAAGTAAGGAACCAACAAGCTATGCGGTGCGGAGGATTGGTATTTATATGGCGATCAGAAAATTGGTCCCTCCATTTTATATATAAGGCACAATAGCTTTGCGACGTTGCCTAGTTTAGCCATTAATTTCTCCTCTTTGGTCGCGCCAAGGCTGATCCGGTCGTTCTGGAACTCTACTTCGTACACTCGTCTCTTTTGAGGTTGATGAGGAATCATTGCGCGGGCCGAATGCCGGTTTCCGGTATGACGTGCCAGATGAGGGTTAGTGCGTACTCCGCCTTTCCCTTTCGCCTCCCCACCTCTGCCGCCCGTCACGCCACTAAGACGCCGTTGCGTCCTGCTCCATTTCGATGACATCTTTCGTTCAACCCAATATCAATCTATTTTTGTTATTCCCAATGCCCGTACATGACCGCGGAGCGGCTCCCCAATAACCCATTACCATGCCTGCCAAGACTTTGCCCTGGCTCAGCCCAGCCCACGACGGCATTCCCTTTCGAATCGCTGCGCTCAGTAGTCCACCTGCTCTTATTTCGACTCTTGTCCACAACCTCCTGTTCTCCATTTTGATCCCTCCATTTATAAATTCTAACCCCTCTCTCAGCCTCATCATCCTTCCTTCTGCGCTCCATCTTCCTCTCTCACCCTTTCTCTCTAACCACTCGGTGCTCCTTGATCGCTCATCCACCGCCCGTTGGAACCAACCCCATCTACTTGATACACTTCGACAGTGTTATCACTCATGGGCTAACTTAAGAGCCTCCTGTGCAGAAAAAGTGGTAGGAACATCTAAATATGGCCAATATGGGTTGTACAACCGAGCCGCTAATTCGTAGTCTCAGCCGTATTGTGTTGCCGAGAAGCAAGTACGACGCTCTCATTGGAATAGCTGTTTTCCTTCATCATCTGTACTTATCATTGCAGAAGCTCCTGCTGGGACTTGGGCCTGAATTGAGATCTGATGTTAACTGATCGGAATGAGAGAACGATTCTCGTTTCTTGCGTCATCGGTGGAATAGATTGTTGCCAACCAGTAGAAGGGCCACGGTAACTTCCGACATCAGCCATAGCGCTACCTAGAGCGCGCGACGCTTCCATTTGCGAAATGAAGCTCGTGGAGATGCTGAGGAAGGGCGACATCGAGAGGAATTTATCCCATGTTGAGACTGCTTGCCATGCAGAATCATGGCATCTCCTTCCAGACGTTGTATGTACATACATTACTGAAACCGAGAGGGAATTGTGAGTTGAGCGTGTCCTGCACACTACTGTGGCTCCATGAGATATTTCGTGAACAGCGTTAGTGACCAGTTGGCTCAGAAAAAGACTAGACTTGCGTGAGTTCTTGCTTGGCTGGACTCCGAGAGCGTACTGTAGTTGGCTTCCATGTAGATCCTACCTAGGTTACTGTACAGGTTTCCATCGCTCCAAAGTGTGTGCTTATCGATCATCAGCTCAGCATACTTGTACCTCAAAGGGACTGACCGAGATGATCTGCAACGATGAGGTGAAATCGCAGCCGAAGGTGGGGCCTCGGTGGGGCTTGGTGAGGCTTGGTCGGGCTTCGTCGCCAGGAGCCAGCCACACCGAATGGGGAAGTGGCATCCACAAAATGAGATGACCTTGCTTGTAACTTGACCTACGAGTATCGCAGTCGAGACGAAACGGCTGTAAGTGAACGCCTTTTCTGCCTCTGGGCTTTTGACTTTGGAACGATGCGTTTCATTGATCTTTGTAACTAACTAAAGTTACCTAACTTAAGTTATCTCAAGCATTATTCCACCCAGAACGGAAATTCGCCACCGATGTGCTTTCGTTAACGTACAGTAAAGATAAGGTACGATAAACTACCTGGTACTACGGAGTACCCCGTATCGAAGTAAAGTTACTTTATCAAATTCCCGGCTCCAGCCACGCTCGCTGCGCTTAGATCCCTTATCCTAAATCGGTTTGAAAGTTGTCAACAAGTCCGGACACTTAATTTAGGACAAAGTACCTACGGTATCCGATTATCAAGGCAGTCCGCGAAACTGGATGTTATCATCCTGCGATGTGTTCTCTTACCTTGGCTACCTCCGCGATGACCTTATGAAGTAGGAATTGAAATTTCAGTGTTTCTGGACATGGGCGATCTTTGTCTGAGCACTTTGGCGATCATGTAACCTCTCCACAAACTCCGGGAATCAGAAAGGATTTAGCCGCGATGAGCGACATTGACGGATACCCTATCCCAAATGGTCTTACACGTACATCAAGGTTGCACCTTGCAACCAGTTGGGTGGAGGGCTTTTGTCTGAGACGCCTGATCCTAGCCTATTCCTTCCACTATCTCAGCTCCCTTTGCGTCGGAGCTTTGCATCCGTCGTCGGACAGGCGAACCCAACACGACAGCTTTCAGCTCGATCCCTTGAACATACCAAGAGCTCAATCCCAGCAGAGCCGACTTCACTTTCGAGAGAGTCGCTCTCATCGCTCTCCGTTCTGTGACATTCCGTCTTGTTCGGAAACGCCGAGATCTTCGAGTCTTTTGATTCCACATTATTGCAAGGTTGACCAAAACGTTATAACTATACGAACCATCTTTCCCTGGCTCGTTTCTGCCAACATCCAAAGAGGGACATGATCATCGACGTCTGCCCAATCCAGTTTCAAGAAACGTTCAGGGAGACCTGAAACTTCCAGTTGACGGCAGTCCCACCTCCATGAGGCGGGCCGTTTGGGTCTGCGCTTGAGAGCCACACAAACAATCTGCCGTGCCACAGCAATCATATCAATCGTGTGGAACAGAATACCTTTGGTGTCATGGTGATGGGGGCCACGACCTCGGTGAAGCATCTGCAGAAGAGTGCCATGGCGATCTGCTTCAGGTTACAATCAACTTAATATTACCTTCCTCCTGGTGTGCTGTCTTCGGCCGGGTTTTTCTTTGCGAAACAGTTAGTCGATCGGTTTTGAATTGCGAATTTGGTCTGTTGAGTTTCGCGTCGGCGCTGAGCCTTGCATTATCATTGACGACTACTCAGGTACAAATTACCTGATGCTACGAATGTACTTTGGACCTGACGGTACGGTACCAGAATGTCATCCGTACTCGAGCAGAGGTACATTTAGGGCGAGGTAGGTGTACACGGCTTGGGATATCTGTACCTTCAACGCACGGTAAGGTGTGTCGTACGCGGTAATGGGTGCGAATCGGGCAACGAGACTCGAAAGTACCAAGTAGGTAACCCCTTCCCCGGGTTGCTGCATGAGTTACTGATCGTTGCCGGTATCAGAACCGCTGTGTCTACCCTTCACTCCTCGATCCTGTAAGGTAGTACTCCAATACGCAATCGGTATCTCTAGGTACGCGTACTCATGTAGTGCTTTGTAGGGTTGAGTACTAACGAGGACGAGCATGAGTACGACCATGAGCAGAGTTGACATACCATTCCTAGTTGTACTGTGGGCTATCATTCCCTACGCTTATGCGTAGTTTACGGTGGTTACTGCCCCGGCCGGATTACGGAAGAAGCTCCATTTGGGATGCATTTGCAAAGGGAACAATCTCATGGAGGGAACTGGATGCGACCGACTCCATTCCGGTCCTTGTTCTGGCTCTGGCGCTGGCTCTGGCGCTGGCTCTGGCTGTGATTGACTTTGTGGCAGGTAGAAAGACCGGAGTCTTGTATGCAACGGCGACTTACACTCGAGTAAAGATACCACATAAGGTATGATCTACATTATCTTCACGTTCCTTGCGCCCTGTTCTCACGCGGCCGACACGCCTCGATCAGACCCTTCAGCCGACCCATGTGGGCTGTCAACCTTCTTTTTCTTTTCTCTCTCTTTGGTTTACAAGTCATAGTTACTTCAGTCCTGTAGATCCTTCAATCCTTCAAACGGACAGGCCGACTTCACTTGACTTTTGGCGACATGCACGGAATAATCTCTAACTCGTTCCTGGTCCGCTTCTGTTCCGCATCTCATCATTTCACCTTACTATTTACCCTCAAGGTCCGTGCGGTCACTGATGAATGTGATAAAAGCGCTGGCATCGATATCAGCATCATCACCATCCGCCATGGCATTTCTACACGATAGTCCGCAATCATCAATGATTCTCGACACGTGTGGAACACTTCCCGCCACACCTTTCAAAAGACCTCGAACCGGACATGTAGCAATTAGATAACATGTTCGTCAAATCCGTGTTGCAAAGCTGGCTCTCATCCCACGAGTAGTTGGACTTTGCCTTCTCGCTGATGACCTAGTCTGGAGGCGCGGTAGTTGGTTGTGTCCTTCATTCTTCGAAAGTTGAGAGAGTCTCTGGCAATGATCGAAACAGACATACTGGTACTTACCTGGTACGAAGTACTTTGCACATCAAACACTTTTCGTCCACAGCACCCGTATGTAATTTATCCAAGGTTAAAGGTTTACAGATAATGTCAAACATAGGAGGAGTGGCTAGTGGAATGAACGTGTAATCATAAGTGTCTAGCTACTCTATGAAAATGTGACCCTATAAGAAGGCCTCCTATCAGCAAAAGGAAAAACTTTTATTCATAGCAAACTGTTTATTCTAGCAAACTCCACATGTTCTTGAAACCTCTGTAGAGCTTCAAAATCACTAAGATAACAAAATAAGACTGAAAGTTTAATACATTTTCTCAGCTCATTTCAGCAACAGTGAAATAAAAAATGAAGATACACTTTCTTTATTCATAAAGTGAAGAAAGATATGTTATTTCTCTGATCTGATTCAAACAGATGTCTCTTAAGTTTTGAATTTAAGTGTTATATCATTAAATCATAAGGTCTTTCACTGACTGATAAGATTCATAAGATTCATAAAATGAATAAATTTCAGTATTAAAAGTAGCTTTGTAAGTCTGTTGACAGTCATGTCATTTGTTGAGATGTAATTAAAATGAATAAATCTGTAGAATTTGATTTCTTTTATAAAATGATGATGTATATTAATGTACTTTATATAAATATGAAATTTAAAATTCTTAATTAAAACTATAGCTTTCTGATTATTCATTTAAATTATAACTGTTCTAAATCTCTTTAACTTTAACTCTTTAAGTAATCTCTGCATTCACATTACTTTCTTTATAGTCTTCATTAAGACTATATATTCTGCTTTATAAAAGAATAAGATAACTGTTCTTTATTTTTTTAAACTTTAGAATACTGATTTATTAATCATTTTGAATATATATTCTGACATAAATCTTCTTAATTTAAGATCTTTTTCTCAATCTAAATTCAAATACTTTAGCAATTTAAGTTAATCACTTAATTTATATTTAAAAACAATATCTAAAGTTCTTTACACATATTAAAATATCTGCTTTAGAGTCTTTCAATATGTGTTGTTAAGATTATGTGCAAACTGACTAAGAATTAACATTATATATGTGATGTTAAATTGAATTTATGTCATAATATACATAAAAAATTCTATAATCTTTTAATATTAAGTTATTAGCTCTAATTTAACTGTTCTGATAATCTTTATAAGATAGACTTTAAGTTTCATTGAAGTTGTAACTATCTTAATATTCTGTAGACTAAAGTCTTTAAATATTCTTATAAAATAGATTTTCTAAGATAGAATAAGTATTTATAAAGTTCTGTTTTGTGTAATTAACATTTTTAAGTAATGCTTACATGCTCTGCAGTTAGTCATTTTAAAATGATTATTTAATTTAATTTTAAAATCTAGAATTTTGTTCTTATCTGATCTACATATAAGAATATTGTTGACATATATAATAATAAATAAAGTATCATTTCTAAATACATTATTGTCTATGTGAATTCATGTGTATTCAAGACTGTCAAGAAATTAATGTATTATTTTATATTAAAGACAAGAAGACTATTTTAAGTCATATAAAGCTTTCTTTAATTTATACATTTTTTCTTTTTTCTTCTCATATTCATTAAGTTAAATCACATAGACTTCTTCTTTCAAATCATTATGTAAGAAAGTCATTTTAATGTTTATTTATTTCAATTTATAGTTGTAAAATGCAGCTATGATGAAGATAACTTTATAAGTTATAAATTTAATAACTATTGCAAAGATCTCTTTATAATTAATTTCAAATTGTTGTTTAAATTCTTTGACTACTCATCAAGTCTTATGTCATAGAATTGAGCTGTCAGATTTTCTTTTATAATAATAGATTTATTTATTTCTTAAAGCTCATCAATTAAATAACAACATCTTTAAAGTTTATGTAAAGTTAATCATTAATGAATTATACTCACTATTCATTGCTTTCTTTCAGTCTTTTAACTTGTAGCTTTTAATTATCTGTTTAAATATCTAAGATTTATTCTTAAAGTTTTCTTTCTTTTTTAAGACATTAATAATCACATTAAATACAGTCAAGTAAATCATAATTGCTTTAAGTTTTAGCTTTATAAAGAGTTGTCTTTCTCTTTCAGAGCATCAAGACTCAGCTAATACTGATCTGTTAATTGTAAAAGAAATATTTATAATATTTTTTTTTTCTTTTTTCATTTCTTTTAACTGATTTGACAATATCAGTATGAAAGAATATGATGATACATACTTCAGAGACAATGATAATGATGAAAGTTAAAAAAAAAATAAAAAAAATAACTACATACTTTCTTGTTCTGCATTAACAGTATGAAGTTAAATAACTTTAGAAATTGAAACTGCAACTTCAACATTATAAATTAATGAATCTTCATTAAACTGCACATTTCTTGCTTTAATTACTTAATCTATCTTTCTCTTTTCAGAAAGCTATACTCTATATTGATTTCTTTCTTTATATTTAATAAAAATCTTCTTATTGCTTTAAGATTCAAATTTAATTCTTATTATTTGAATCTTCTTTGAAATATACATATATGTTGTGCATTCAAAACATTAAAGATATTTAAAATTGATGAGATTCACTAATTTATTCTTATTAAAAGATTTAAACAGTAGCTAAATCAGAATCTTGTTGTTCTTAAGAGCTGATATTGAAAGTTAATTAAGAAGATAGCATACTGTTTTGACAGTTTCTGATCATAAAGTTTTAAAGACTTCATTATTCAGAATTATAACTTTAACTTTTGCTATTAAAAGTTTATTACTTCTTTCTGTCACTTCATTCTGCTTCAATTCATAAGAAACTGTTGTTTCATAGATAATTTCTAGACTTCATAATCATTTAATGATGAGCTTATTCTTAAATTTCTTTTCATTGTCAAGTTATACTTATATAATTCATAAATTTATCTGAATAAAAAGCATATTAAGAAATCATTTAATTTTATCTTTTGCCTGATCTTTCATTTTTATATTATAAATGTATTGTCAGCAAGTAAGATTATTCATGAAGACTATATATTACAAGAACTTGTCATATACTTTTAATGTAATAAAGCTGACAACATCAATGTAAATTAATTTAATTATCTTTATGACTCAGTTTTATAATTTTCTTAAGATCTTCTTCTTTTAATTTGTTCTCATATAGACATCATACAAATATAACAGTGTTTTTATAAGTTCTTGTAAGTTAAGTCTCACTATTTTAAGATTTTTTAACATATTGTTAAGACTTAAATTCTCTATATAATTAAAATATTAATATTAAGTAACTCTTAAGATCTTGTTATCTTTAATAACTGATATGATCTTATTCTTGTTCACAGAATTTCTTGTTGTTAAAGTTTAAAGATAATATAGCTTATCTTTATGTATTGTGTAATTAAGTATATTTTTTACTTTATTCTTTAAACATAATAATTCATTCTTAATTTTAATCAATATCTCTTTCTTTTTAACTGTTTCAATTGAGAAGAAATTGAGCTCTATATTAAATATAAAATAAACATTCATTAAAATAATATTTTAAGTCTTTTCATTGCTGTTCTTTAGCTATAAGTTAATTATTTCTATCTTTTAAGTATGTATCACTTCAGACACTCTCTTTATAGAAGATTCATTGTTAAATGTTTTAATTGAGTTAAATGCAAAGAGATTACAACATATATATTGTGTTGTGTTAAAGTCAGCTATTCATAACATCTTATTAATTATAAGACTATAGTTCTTTACTGCAGTCAAGATCACTGAGTTCTTATTATATTGTTTATCTTCAGAACTTAAGAATTTCTTTTTTTTTTCTTTTTTTTCTTTTTAGTTTCTTATTTCTTCTTTATCTCTTCAGACATCTTTTCTGAGTATAACTTTCAATAATTGTTCTTAAAGTGAACTGCTTTTTTACAATAAATGTACATTTCATTTTTATTTTTATTCTTATCAACATTTCTTTTCTTATTCTTTTTCTTCTTGTCTTTATAATTTTTCTTTTTACTCATTAAAATAAGCTTCTCATTTCTCTCTTTAAGACACTCTTCATCAATTAGTTTAACAATCAAGTCATTAAGAAATAAGATTACATTATAAGTTCTGAAGTGTTTTGCTGTTACTCATTGAGAATAGAAGAATTTTAGATTTAATAAAAAAGTAATGATTTTTAGAATTTTATTAATAATGAAATTGAAGGCTGCAATTTCTCTTAAGAGTGTCTTATACTTTAAAGCATAAGCATTGACAGAGAAGTATTGATTGAGTTGATAGATGTATAAATTATTGAATAGAATGTATTTAAGATTAAATTTATAAAATTAATAAAGATATACAAAATAATCTTATATCTTTTTTGCTGTTTTTATGTTGTCTATAATGACAGTAATCTTTAAGCTAATAATAAAAATAATAATAACTGTAATCTTGTTGTTCTATATAATTTAGTCAGCTTAAGTGACATTGATTAAGACTATTAATGTAGTTATCATTGTTTTAGATATAAATTCTTCAGTCATTATTAATTAACTTAAAACATCTAACTTTAATAAGAATTCAACATCACTCTTTACTATTAAATCTTATAATTCAGCACTTATCAAACTGTATTTAATCAACATTCTTCATAATAAGTAGTCTGTCAATCTCTTAAGTTTCATAACTTTTAAAAATGTAAGATCATATAACATTATGATTATTTTGTATAATGAAAACATCTAAATTAATGATGAAGTTGTTTTTAACATAAAGATTTAACTTTAAAATAATTATAAAGATTATTTTTGACTGTTTTATCTGTAAATTTATAACAATTTAATGTGAATAACTTCTCATTATATATTAAACTTACTTTATTTCTTAAAGCTCTTTTTAACATTTATAAAATAATAATAACAATGAAATGTTTTTTCTTTCATCATTTTAAATAGAAGTAAATGATTTAATGAATGAATTTTAAAGAATATTAATACATATCTGAGCTCATAATCTGTTAAATATAAAAGAAGTAATTAATGAAATGAATGTATAATCATAAGTGTTTAGCTACTTTATGAAAATGTAACTCTATAAGAAGATCTTTTATTGATGAAAGAAAAAACTTTTATTTATAGTAAACTGTTTATTCTAGCAAACTTTACATGTTTCTAAAATCTCTGTAGAGCTCTGAAATCACTAAGGTAATGAAATGAGACTGAAAGTTTAACAGATAAGACAAGCTGAGCTGAAAAGCTAACCATATCAGGTAAGATTGATTCACTTTGACTAATGTTAGCTTCTTCAGTAGTTGATGCACATGTCACTCGTCACTGGTACCTACAGTACCTTAGTACAGTAGGTACCTACCCTTGATATTCAATCAGTCACGGCTCTTCCTTCTGAAGTATATTCCCCCCCACCCAACCTTTTCTCGAACACCTTCCTATTAAGGGCCGACGCGACTCTAGGAAAGCTGAATCCAGTCCGAAAGCATCAAAAGAAAAGGACAAAGGATAAAATAACTTATCGGCCATGCAGGCGTAGCCTTCGCCTTCCGATTGATCGATTATCTCTCGCAGCCTCGCAGCCCTACGCCTCACTCGGCGAATCAATGGCGGACAGGTAGCGGATTCCTGGTAAAGGGCAGGAACATACGGTTTAGCTCTTGATCTAAACGGCGGTGCTTCCTGCATTTGCATCTGCATCTGCCGGACCCTTGATCGAAAGTGGCTCAGTACCTGAGGGTAGGTAGGGTAGGTAGGTATCTATTACTTGTAAGGGCTTCGCCGACTCCTCGATCTGGTCCTCGATCCGGTCCTTGCTCTCAGATCCTCTTCACTACCTTACGGTACTTAACCTTGTACCTCCTTCATTCTACCTTGACCATACCTTACCTTACCTTACCTTACCTACCTATCCTTATTGATTTTCCCAAAATGTTAAACCCACTCCCTAATTTCCCTTCATAATTATCCGCTCCCATGTTGCTCACACTCAAGCCACCACTACAGAACGGGTTCGCCGGTACTCATGCAGCGTACTCGACACCACCACCACCACTACCACCACCTCTTTTACCACCACCTCTTTTACCACCACCATCCTCTTCATCATCACAGTCCATCTCTACCTTTCAGTCTTCGCCCACGACGAACGGCGCTGGCTCGCTCCCTTCACTGCCGGCCAGTACGACGTCGAGGATGAACACATCGCTACGCGGTCTGCCGCCGCCGGCGGCCATGGCGATGCAGAATACAGATCGTGGTCCTCCGCCGGTCGGACAACCTCTTGGGCAGCTACCAGCTCCACCCACTCAATGGCAAGGTGCCGATGAGTCAATGCGGAATTGGCTGCAAGCGAAGGCGGAAGAAGACAGGAGGAAGCAGGAGGAAGAGAGGACGCGGCAGGAGACTCTGAGGTTGGAACAGTTCAAGATCGGGCAAACGATGCTTCGGGAGTCACTGCAAGGCGGAGTGCCGCCCTATATGGTGCCGATGGTCTTCGCGGGGATGGGAGGGGGAAACATGCCGAACGCGAGCTTGGAATGGGCCCAGCATTACATGGCTCAGATCAGCTTTCAGCAGCAGCAGCAGCAGCAGCAGCAACAACCGGCGCTCCCACCGCAGGCGACTCTGGAGCCGCGACAGGACAGTCGCACGATCACAGGACCCCAGCCGAACCCGTACGCCACACAGCAACCCATCTCACAAGCCATCGCGGCCCCGCCGTTTCAATCAGGACAGCAATTGCCCTCGCAAGCACAACAATCGTCCGCAATGGTCCCTACGTATCAACTCCCGAACACGTCATCCGCCGCAAGAATTCAAGCACAGCAAGCGCTGCCTCAGATGTCGCTCCCCATCTCTGCTCCGAGGCCACCACCACAGTCGCAGTTGCCCCGACTCAACACGAACGAACTCCGGGTCGCACAGCCACCATCAGGGACGCAAGTCGGCGTCCACAGCCTGCACCCGCTGCAGCAATCGCAGTCCGCCCAACCGCAAGAACAGCATCAATCGTCGTCGCCGAACATCTTCATTCCATGGAACCCACCTGCATCGCAACCAGGCTCCAACGCACCCATCACGCCATCAGGTAGAAGTCAACAAGAATCACCATTTTCACAAAGCGCGAACTCTCACCTTCGATCCGACCATGTCCCATCACCCAAGAAGCGAAAGACGACAACGAACCAGGGCGGCTCGGGCCAAACGTCGCAGGCCGCGCACGAGACATCGCCGCCATTCTCACAGACGTCGTCGTCATCGACGCCATCGGGGCGGCGTGGAGGGCATTCGCGGCAGCGAAGTGACGCCTCCAGCCGGGGATACGACACGTTGGGCAGGCCCACGAGCCGTCAGCGGCAGCCGGAGAGCGCCCACACGAGCGCACCCGGCAGCGGCCAGATCGGATCGACGGCGCATCAGACGCCAGCCACGAGTGTTTCGAACGAACCAACCCGGCAGGCGTCCGCATCATCTGAAACTCGTCAATCTCGTCTCTCGGCAGGACCGGGAGATGAGACGAGGTCGTGAGCCTTCTTGAGGTGTCACCATCGGCAAAGGAGGATGACTCTCGATCATAGGACGACGATAATCTTTCTACACCATGTACGATTAGGCTCTGATTTGAGATTCGATGTCAGTTGTTTCGGCGTGCACTTTTGAGATCAGCAAATACCCCGCCATGTTCCGTCGTCTTTGCTGCTTGCGCTTCTAACATACCCTAGTCCCGGTTTTCCACAAGACGGATGGACCGACTTAAACTCTTCACCGGCAGAATCGCCACATCTTTGCTTGATCTAATGGGACTGGAGTGTAGATATCTCTTATCATCGCGCACTTTTCTCGTTGCTACTACTACTTGTATCAAGGATCATCTGTTATGGGAAGGGAAAGGGTCTGGAACCCTTGGGGAATTTAGCATGGCGTTTTTTGCACCCCATCATCTCAGCATCACACCGTGTTCGATCTTCATCCTCATTTATATACCTCACTATCTCTGACGCTTCCCCCCAACGGCCTCTTTCAAACACTCTTTCCTTTTTAGCTCCTAATGGGCCCCCAGTCCCTGAATGTTGAATAATGGAGGGACGAAATGAGACGGCCAACCCCCCTTGTATCAAAAAGAAGCTTCAATTCTCTCAAGCTCTCTCCTCTTTACACGCGACAGGGTGAACAACCACCCGATTTTTTGGTAATTACAAGACCTCAACTCATGATAGGCGGCACACGACGCAAAATGCGATAAATGAGATTGAGATGAGATGAGATGGAAAAGCCGGAAAGGAGATCCGGGGTTGTGTATTTGTACAATTTGTATCATGCTTGTTGATGCTTTGGGTCTGATGGTCAAGTTACGAGCCGGAGTGGGAAATTGCATGCCGTTTCATCTTTTGGATGTGTGTACGGGAGCTCGTGCATGACGGGATGGCGCATGTACGTACCGTAGCAGGTGGGAAGCACGATTCCGATTAGTCAGCAACGTGATGCCACGATCACACCAAGACAGGCAGGCCAGATACGAGCTTTTGGCCCGTGATTCTTGAGAGGTTGAGGGCTAAGGTACCTTATGATTGAGGTGAGGCGAGACGCGGTGAGCGTTGCCCGATTAAGCAAACCACGTGTGGAGGCGCTACCCTTACCTAAGGTATCCCTTGGATCCTCAAGCCATGATGGATACCGTTCATTACAGAGTGCCAGATCGTTTCCTATTTGGTATGCCCGCCCTGGCCAGAACAAGTCGCGGGGAAGGAGTAAGGCAGGGGTAGCAGTAGATGCTGAGTTCGCAAGGCAGATGCAGTGCCGAATGACGCCTATCGAAACACTGGACTTCGAACTGGCGAGTTTGTATGTCTCGTTTCGGGCCGAGAAGGCATTCGTACCTAGTCTGGCAAAAAACGGGCTCGGGGCTCAGAAGCGAGTGGGGTGATTCCGACGTGGGGCGTGCTATATGGATCTGAGATGGAAGATTTACTCCCTATTTCATCAACCAAGGGGGCGAGTCTCGGACACGTATTGCGGTTCTCGTGGAGTTCTAATTCCATACAACCACGCCCGTCAACACGCCACGCGGGCAGCACTCCTCTCCCGCCCCGCCCCGCAGGTAACCCCCCCGGCCCGGCCGCAGTCGCCACTAGCCAGAAATGCCGTCCCGTTCCCCAAGCCCGGGTTCGTCCCTCGGCTCCACTCATCTAAACGCCTCGAAAATCCCACAAATCCGCCCCGCGGTCATCTATACCATCGTCATCTCTGATTGTAAGCTCAATCTTCCCGCCCTCCCTTCGTCCGAGCATCGACATCCAGCTTCGCGAGGAACTCCGGCGGCACGGTCGGTATGTACTTCCGCTCGCGCTCGCGGTTCAGGCCGCCGAAGCCGGCGCCGTAACTGACCAGCATGTCGGTCGAGGTGGGCAGAGAGAAGGGGAGCATGAGTGCGGGGTCGAGGAGGAGGTGTTCGGGCCCGTCTTCGTCTTCGGAGATGGAGTCGAGGTGCGCATGCCCCGCCGTTGGCGTCTTGGGTGTCGGTGAAGGCGACGACGACGTCGTCGGCGGCGCGTCGCCTCCTCCCTTTTCGGGGGTGTGGGGCGCCGACGAGGCGGTGGGCGGGGGTAGCCGTGGCGACGACAGGGCGGCTTTCCGCTGCTTGTCCTTGCGCTCCGAGACGTCGCGTTGGAGTTGGAGGAGGTATTTCATGGCGCTCTTGGGGAGGCCCTTTTCGCCGACTTCGGGCCGGTAGTGCTTGACGGCGTGGATGAGCTGGCTGGCAGACAAGCGGGGGAGCTGGTGGACGGTGCCGACTAGGGCGTCGACGTCTTCGCCAAAGGAGGAGAAGCACTGCAGCCACTGGAGGAGTTGGATGAGCGGGGCAAGGTGGCGTCGGGCTGCGTCGATGGTGTTGTCGCCGGTGGAGGTCAAGGAGCCGTTCTCGTAGTGTTCGGGCTGGCGGTTGTTCAGGCGGGCCCAGTCCTCGAGCGTCGAGATGTTCATGCGGATCTGCATCGCCTTGGTCCGGGCCAGGTAGCGCCGGTTGGACATGATCCGGTTGAACAGCTCCACGCCTAGCCAGTACAGCAGCTGGGCGAGGATCTGGGAGATGATGACGGAGTGGATGTCGTATAGGTCAAGAACGAAGAGGGTCGAAGATAGTAAGGATGTGATGTTCCGGGGTGATGTCTGTGCTCTGCGTTTTGGCGATGGTGGGCGAAATCGTTTCTCGATGGGTTCAGGGGTCTTGGGTTTGGCTTTCTGCCGGAAGATCCTCCATTCGCTCTGGAAATGTACATCCTCGAAGCCAGGGATGGTTTCGTGATCGAGCATAGCAGCATCCAGCACCTTATCCATCCTTCGTTCCGCATCACGGATTATCAGGATGAATATCTCGTTGATGAGTTCGGCGAGGTGGAGTTGAAACTCCGTCGTAGCTTCCAAGAGTCCGGGGTCTTTTTTGAGATAATGCAACAATAACGTAGCATTCGAGATCCAGAATGCCAGAATCGTCATATCCCATTGATGCAGCTCCACCACGTCGTTGATCTTGTCCATCGCCGTGAGCAGCAGTGTTGCCAGCAGCTCAGGACTTGCATGGTAGTGGGCGTATCGCGCGCTGAGGAACAGTATGTTTGCGGGTACAGGCTTTTGCGACGGTGAACGCTGCGGTGTCATGGTAGTGATGATGATGCGTAGCATTCGATCTAGCTCGCTCTCCTGAAATACAAACATTTGGTCGTGCAGGCATCTATCCCATAAGAATTCCTGCTGCTCGTCCTCAAGCTCATCTGGAGACTGCGGGTAAGTTAGTATGCAGTGTACGCCTCTGTCCGCTCAGGGCCATACCTCTGGCTGTTCATCAAGACCCAAGCTAGACAGGTCAACCTCTAAATTTATGGCGCTCTCCATCATCATCCGCCTCTTCATCTCATTCTCAGCCATCTCCTCTTCGAACCTGTCTTGAGAGAAACCGGTTTCATAGAAGTCATCGCCGACACCAACATTGCCAATATGGTAGCCGCTCTCATGCAAGTAGTCTGATATTTCGCTATTCGGAGCGACGAAGTCAAATGCAGTCCTTCCAGAAGACGATCTTACTTCTGGAGACGCCCCATTGTCCAGTAGCATCTTCGCAATATTCTTATGCCGGTTCGTCATAGCCCACATCAAGGAGCTCCACTGGTTTCGATCCTGCTTGTCCACATTGGCGCCGGCGTCGATCAGAGTGGACACAACGTCTTGATGACCCTACCTAATTCATTAAAGCCAATTCATGTTGCGACGGTGTGCCAGGCAAGCTCACAAAACAGCTCGCATAGATCAAGGGCGCGGTACCCTCTTCATCTGGCGCATTGACATCAACATAATCTTTTGCTTTCCCATTGACCAGCCGCCGTATCCGCTCAACGTCGCCGTTGCTTGCAGCCATGTTTAGAGATTTTTGCAGAATCTCCTTCTTCTCTATATCCGCCATGGTTCGGTTTTCAATAATTGCTTCTTCATCCCCACCTCCGAAGCCATCTTCACGGTGTGCGGCTTGTGCTGCCAGCATTTCCATCAATCGGCTATCGCTATCCTCTAACTTGTGTGTCGTTGGGTCGTCATTGTAGGTAGGATCATCGAGAGCAAGGTTGAACGACAAGGGACGGGCTGGTATAGGGTTGGTCAAGAACTGTGATTGTCCTGCCCGACCCGCGAGTCAGCTGGCTGTATACAGATGTAGACTCACGGAGACTCTCATCAGACATAACGGCTTACCTTGCCATGCATCATACATCTCTGTCTCTCCACCATAAGTTGGGACTCTCCTGCGGTCATCCAAAGATGTTGGTAGATCATCTGGGAGCGGTCGTGTTCTGTCAGGCTGTGCTTCTCCAAATCCATTCTCCTCCACACCTGCAGGATCTCCATGGTCCATGATGCGAGCTGCGAAAGAACATCAATGAAGAGGCCGTTGTAAGTCAATACACCTTCAATATTGACAGCCCTATGACATGCGTTGTTTACGCATCAATGTATATCCGACAGGAGCAGTTGCGGAAAAGATTGTTCTGAGAGTTGCTAGAAGAATTTGTCTCAATCACAAGACAAGACAGCATCATGGAAGATTCTTTCATCCACAATGACAGCAGCCTGAGACTGCATCAGCCCTTCATCACAGAACCCGGGGTAGTTACGCGATCTACATGTATCCTTCGCGCCGGTTGATGCCGTCTCGCCGTAACTTACAGACTGACGCTAAATTCCGCAGATACCTTACAGTCTATGACCTCTATCAAGTTACGACATAGACCTTCCCCACCTTGGCCAATAACTTGATGCTTTGCGATCTCACGGTTCCTTTCTAACTTCTTTTCTCAGTTCTAATGTCCTAATTCTGTGTTGGTTTTACTCTTGGGGTTACCTGTGTCCTGTCTCGTTGCCTTGCCTATGTACTTAGGCACTCAGTGTGGACGCAATGTCCCATTCTAAGTCTGTTCTTAATTTATCAGATTCTCAGGACGACCGCCTGGAAACAACAATGACTCCTTCGGAGAATCCTGATCATATCAAGTCTTCGGCGCCAGCCAGCGACACCGAAGACTCTCCGTTACTGGTCGACGATGGCTCCAACGAGCCCAGCCTCGAAGCTCAAAGTGATGGCGGTATGGTTTCAGAAGGAGCCCAAAAAGGCAGAAGAACACCTCCGTGGCGTCGTTGCTTTAGATGGGCACTGGACAATATCATGTTAGTAATAGTGGCTTGCCTTTTGGCTGCTGGGACGGTTACCCTTTGTGTATACTTTGGAGGTAATTAAAGTCACCCAGTGAATATATTAGATGATTGAGAGTCGATAGTGATCTATAAACGGAAACCAAGTTCGAAGTCAGCTTCAGTCTGCTTAACACCAACTTGCGTACACGCCGCTTCCGAGATCCTGTACAATTTGTCTCCGGCATATTTAGATATTGACCCTTGCACGAACTTTGACGATTATGTATGTGGAGGCTGGCAGGATAGGCACGAACTACGGGAAGACCAGGGAGATGTATTTACTGGCACACTTATGGCGGAGCACTCCGAGTTATTACTCCGGCATGTTCTCGAAGGTTCATACTCGGGCGAAGAGATGCAATCGACTTCAAAATCCACCGTTGATAAGGCCAATTTCATAAAAATGCAGACCGCTTACAGAGCCTGCATGAACGAGGACGTTATCAAGAGTGCTGGTGTGCGTCCACTTCTGGCTGTTCTTCGCAGGGTTGAAGAGCTGTTCCATGCCGGAGGGCTTGATGCGGAACGGCAGGATGACCAGAGGAAGTCGGATCAACCGATTCCAGATTCGGTGCTCCAGGCAGACGATCAGCTTTCGGCTGTCGTCCTCTATCTGACGAAGATTGGTCTTGGGGCGCTGGTTGATATCTACACTGGGGTAAGCTCCCCATGCTCCGACCCTCACTTCAGATTGAGGGACTGCAGTGAACCGGAAGCGTCACTGATAGTATCATCCAGGCGGACGACATGGATCCAGACACTGTGGTAACAACTGTGTCTGCTCCGCAACAACTAGGATTGCCGTCCAAGGAGTACTATAAAAATAAGGATACAGTCGCCAGCTACTCAAAGACTATCGGTGAAGTTCTCGAGGCTTTACTACATGAAGCGGAACCCAATTCCACGACTTCAATTCAGTTAGGACTTCTGGGACATACTCCATACGGAAGTAATAGCGAAGAACTTGTGCGTGCTCTCGTGGCTCTCGAAAGCAAACTCGCAGAGGCATCCCCGGATCTGGAGGATGCTCAGGACGTGACGAAATACTATAACCCGCGAACTCTTGCGGAAACGGAGAGCCTGCTGCCCCAGCTGTCTTTCTCGTACTTATTTGACAGCATGGCTCCTAAACACTATCGACCTGATCGCTTGATCATAAACACTCCGGCGTATCTGAAAAGCCTTTCCAAAACCTTGCAGGAGACCTCCAGAAAGACTCTGAAGGCTTACTTCGTTTGGAAAGTTGTCCAGGCTTATGCGGACAAGGTTGAGCATAGCGCCTTAAAACCTTTAACACGATTCAACAATGAATTAAAAGGCAAAGATCCCGATGCTTCGGAAGAAAGGTGGAGAAAGTGTGTTAGGGAGGTAGATGATGACTTGGGTTGGATCTTGAGCAAATTCTTCGTCGGAAAGGCTTTCTCAAAAGAAGCAAAAGATTTTGGTGATAGAGTCGTAAACGACATCAAACATCAATTCGCCCAGAATTTAGATACCACCGAATGGATGACGAAGGATGTTCGAAAGCTCGGGATGGAGAAGGTCAAGAACATTGTTCAAAAAATTGGGTATCCGACGAAGAGCCCGGATATCCTTGATCCGGCAGCACTCCACCAATATTATGAGACTCTCCAGATTTCGAAAACGGAGTACTTTGAGAATGCACTTGAAGCTAATATGTTCAACACGAAGCACCGGTTTAGGGCTTTGGGAAAACCCACCGACCGTGACGAATGGGGAATGACAGTCCCCACGGTAAATGCCTATTGTATGTTAATCAAAAATGTCCAACGACTGGGACGGTGAGTACTGCTAACAATAACCCTTTCAGACAACCCGGCCGGAAATGAAATCGTATTCCCTGCGGGCATCATGCAATCGCCTGTTTTCTACGACCCTTTAGTCCCACAGTATCTCAGCTACGGTGCCTTCGGCGCCGTCAGCGGGCACGAGCTATCTCACGGTAAGACTCCTACCCCATCCGCGAATCACTCCACCAAACCACTGACATAACCCCCCAAGCCTTCGACTCAAGCGGCAGACACTACGATCAAGACGGCAACTACACCGACTGGTGGGACGACGAGACCGTCCGCGCCTTCGAGCAGAAAGCAGACTGTTTCGTCAAGCAATACTCCAACTTCACCATCGCCGGCCCGGACAACAAACCCCTCCACGTCAACGGCCGTCTCACGCTCGGCGAGAACATCGCCGACGCCGGCGGCATTGCCGCCTCCTTCGGCGCGTGGAAACGGCGCGAGAAAGCACACCCCGCAGAACTCTTGCCGGGCCTCCAGAACTTCACCAAGGAGCAGCTGTTCTTCATCTCCTATTCGAACTGGTGGTGTGGCAAGTCGCGCAAGGAGATTGCCGTGCGGCGTATCTATCAGGATCCGCATGCGCCGAAATGGGCGCGCATTTTGGTGAGTTGCTGGTGTGATTGATTTCGTTTGTAAGTAGAGTTCGGGGTTGCTGACGGTTGAGTGTTCAGGGGACGATGTCGAATTCCAGGGACTTTTTGGAGAGTTTTGATTGTCCAAAGAAGGAGCCGACTTGTGAGCTTTGGTAGTAGATACATCGACAGTAGCGTTTGCTCGTTGGGACTGGCGTTGGGCTACCGGGTCCTTCTTGCGTGTCCCTTCCGCTTTGACCACGACCTCGGATCAATACCTTTCTCGCAGTGTCTGTTAAATAGGGCGACAAGATCGATATATACGTTCGTAAAAGAGACCTAAACTTTCAGGGTGGCTATGTCGGTTACGGTGTCTGGGTATGGTTCCTGTTAGGATGAAGTTTGAGCGGAGGAGTAAGGGACGCAGGGACCTTTGTGTGTAGACACAAAATCCTTCCAATCCTGAGACGTTCTGATCATCTAAACCGCCGTATTTGTCGATATCTATTTCCTTGCAAATATAGCTATTACATGCGACCACAGACTAAGGAGAACTGGGCATCCCGTCCGCTCTGCCATACATAAGCCTTAGATCGGCGGATTAGTAGTTGGGTCGGTGACGACCAGCGAATACCTGCTGTTGTATGTTTTGCCATTTGTGAGCCTTTTTAGCTCTAAGGTCCATAACATGTGAAGGTGCTCTCTATATTAGTGAAGCCGACTCATTATCGACCCTCAAGCCTTAGCTATAGAAAGAAGCTGAGTACACAACACAGCTGCCCTTGGCCCACGCCCAAGCCCAAGCCCAAGCTCGGAACACTGGCAAACAAAAAGAAAAAACTACACAGCGCAGCGCAGCGCAGCGCAGCTTTTTTCGTGCTCCTAAAACAAGCTAAAGAGAACATTAGGTTTAAAAGTTATAGTGGATATAAAACTGATAGGTATCATCGTGCGTGCTAATGACTCAAGAGCCCAGAAGCGTATAGAAAGCCAAGAAGCGCCGTGGAGTTGGAAGGAGGAGCCAAGGTATGATAAAGTGCCAAACGTGAAGATTCGGGGGAACGGCGAGAAGAGAGACGGAGAGAAAAGAGCTTCAGCTCGCGCTAGTAGATCGAAGCTGTAGGGTATAGGGTAGTGCAAGGGCGCTCTGATCTGTGTGCGCTATAGGAAAGCTGCAGCCAGCCAACCAGGCAGGCAACGAAGCTGGCACGATGTAGAGAGATGAGTAGAGTAAAAATGACAGTGAAGGTGTGACCAAGCGGACAAGCAAGCCAACCCAACTCCTCTCTACCGCCTCCTCCGTCTCCCCCTCCACTCCGCCCTCGCGACCCGCATCAATAGCTCCTCGTCCTTGATGGGTATCCAAGACGTCAGCACCTTCATCGCGTTCTCGAAATCCGAGTCCAGTAAGATCTCGCGCGTGCCGTCAATCAGGGCGGCGGATGTGGCGTGTAGAACGTCGAGGGTGCCGGCGAAGGTGTTGATGTTGTTCATTTGTGAAGAAGGAGAAGAAGACATGGAAGGATCGGCGTCGCCGAGGAGCATGAAGACGTCCCAGACGCGGAGCTGCGCGGGGAAGGGGATCGAGTAGTTGAAAAGGGTCAGGTACCAGCGGGTGCCGTAGGCCGTGGGAGAGATACCGAGGTCTGTCTGTTTGTGGTTTTAGTTTAGTTTGATAGGCGCTATAGGGGAGTGAGGTGTGGCTGGCAAAGTACGGATATGCGGTGGAGAGCATGTGCCGTAAGTGTGACCGCACGGGGATGGAGCCACTACATCATCAGGGTGGTTTCATTAAGAGTTCAACATACCAATCTCGTTGCGACCTCGCCACCAGCCAGCCACTTCTTCTCAAACTCGTCCAAGGCGTCCATCAGGCCTTCGAATCCGGATTGGTATAGACGGTCCAATCCCCGTAGTTGCCACAGCCTCACCAACATAACGAAAGCCGTCTCTTCTTCGTAGTAGCAAAGCAGCGTCGCTACCAGCGAGGCCATCCCTTGCACGTAGCCTGTGTCAGGGAAGTACAGCGACAGAGCGTGCAGGACTCGGAACAGGAGCCGTTGGCCCCCGCGATACCGCCGTCTGAACATGATATGGCTGTTGATGGTCCTAGGCACGTCAATGTCGATTTGGACGTCGTCTGGTGAGCTCTGGTCTAGTAGTTCGTGGAACGCAGTCACGAGTTCGTCGTCACTCGGTAGCCCTCCTCGTCTTCTTGCGCTTGAAGTGAGGAAAGCATGCCATGCGGTCGCTCGCCATCGATCTGGAATGCCTTTCCATGTCCGCTCGATCAGTTTGGGACTTTTGGTGTCGAACTCGAAAACCATTCCGCCGCCGTTGTTGCTCTTTTTCACTACCTTTGCCATCTTCCTCCATTTCTCCTCTCTTCCCCATTCCTTGCTCTTCAGGTCCAATGCGGCTTTGCTCCCCTCATCATTCTCCGCTATGTTGGCTAATCCCGGTGGAAGTGTAAGCATATCGCCGGCCTCGTCCTTCCACCGTCTGTCCTTGTTGTATGGTAAGCGATTCGTTGCTTGCCGGAACCTTGAACTTGTTCCTCCTAGACTTCCTTGATAGGAACCTGACGATCGTGGTCGCAGAGAGCGCCCAGATAGCTTCCGAGTCGGTCCCGACGCTGTTACCGAGCGCGCAGTTCCGCTGTTTGAGGGGGTCCGGTGCAGAGTGCTTCGCTTCCGCCTCGGCGCTTCCGAGGCTAATAGAAGGAGCGTTGAAACACGCTGTATACGCGGTGGTTCTGGCGAAGTTGCATGGCCTGACACCATGGACGATCCTTGAGAAGGCAGCCTCCTTGGCACGATAAACCCGTACCTATCGACGTCACCGCCTCGAATATCTTCCCAATCTTCAATGCCACCCGCAAGCTCGGTCTCTTCCCGTCCAGACGCGCTGTCTACTCCATTATTTAGAGTTAAAGGTGCTGGTGTTGCGCGATCGTTCGAGGAACTGCTCATGCTGTATGGACTATCTTGTGCTTGGGGATGGGCAGAGCCTTTCGGGTTGCCCATCACTGCCTCCCGTGCAACTCCTGTATGTGGCTCACCAACAAGCCTCTCGGCGATAAGCCTTTGTTCCATAGCATTGCCAGACTCATACATCGATCGGACCTTTTGCGATAACATCACATCATCGGCTGACAACACCCGCGCACCACTGTCCGGTAACGCCGCCAGCATCGACATGCTTGGCTGCCGCCGTCCGCTCTTGAGTCTCGCATGATCATTGGCGGTTCCATTGGCTGCATTGGCCTTTTTGCCACCAATCAACATGCTTCCTCTATGTGAAAAGTCAACGCGTCCCGGTAGTGTCAGGTCCTCAAAGCTCCCGGTCGGTATATCTGTAGTGATGCCCAGAAAAGGTGGGTCGACCAACGACACCTGCTCAACCTGCCGATCCGCCTTCTTCGCCCGATATCCACTCCATTTTCTTTGTTTGGTCGAAGATGCTTTCGAAGCTTCGTCCTGTATTGTGATCCTCGGCAGGCTTGGGGAGTTTCTCAGGCTTTCAGCATCGGTCGCCAGTGTAGTTCGGCTATCTCTGGCCGTGGAGCTCGATGGCGCCATTCCCGAGTCTCTTCTCAAGTCATAATTCCAACCTGACCGAGCTTTGCCGGATGAGGCATAGAACTCTGGCGAGGTTTTGGGACGGTTGCTCGTACTTACGCCATCGCGTGACGGCGGAGGTGGTATGACGGTGATGGGAATGGGAGGTTTGGCGGCCTTGGTGTCTTCATAGGATATGGCTTTGAGATCGTCCGAGGATTCCTGTACAGCCATTGGTAGATGTAGCATACCAGCGCTCATCGCGGCCTCTCAGACTGAGCAAAGAGGCCGGAATCTGCAGTAACGTTAGGCTGCCGTTGCGGGAAGAAGCGATAGGGTGTGCCGCGCTGGTTTCAGTGCCGAGTTCAATCCCCGTGGAGCTTCAAATTTCCCAACTACCACGCATCAGTATCCTCGCACAAGCGGACGTGTTGTGGAAATACAGTAGCATCGCAGCACACCTCAAACCAGGGGAAAGAGAGCCGGACAGATAGGGGCCTGTCTATTGCCATCCAAATTACGAATCTACTGTACCTCTTCAATTTACGGGGGGAAAGTAAGGTTCCTGTAGGTACTCATCTGCTCGCTCGATTTTGACTTGCAAGGGTCTCCCTTGGTAACTTAAGGTAAGCTCGTAAGCTTCATCGACGCTAGGCAATCTTCACGAAGATCGGGGCCCTCATACAAAGCTCTACCCAAGTTATGAGGCGCAGGGCGTTGTCCCATCACCATCATGGTTGAGCGTTCTCAGCATCGATTCCTCCCTGGATACATGTTTAAAGGCCGCTTGATGGACTTTCATTGTCTGTCCTAATGGAACTCATGGCTGAACTTCAACATAGTAGAAGCAGAGATGACTGATACTCCCGCAATTGAACGACCCTTGACTCCTTCCCACGCAGAATTTCAATTTGACCTTTCCAAACCACGCAACCTCAAGTGGACCAGCACATTGCCCGCCCTGTGTCGGGCTGCACTTTAGTGGAACCCAAGCTTCTGCTTCTTGATCCTTGCCAATACCCCCGCGAGGGTCAACAAGGCTGCCACGATCACCGCCCAGAGCCGGATGTGCAATACATCCTTGTTGAAGTCTGTCTGCGTGGCAGCTGCCACTGTGGCGAATGCTAGTATCAAAAGCGCATATCCGCTCATGCGGTGGTATTTGTACATAGCCTTGGCATTGGCCACGCTACCGAAGATTCCTGGCGTGTAGAACTGCGCGATACCGATCAACGCTTGAACAATAAAGCATATATAAGTTATCAGGCCGAGGATAGCATGCGGAGACTCAAAATGCGTTCCGCCGTGCGAGATCTTATTGTATTCGATGACCACCAGGCCGGCGATCAAGCTGAGAACGCTGGCTGAGTTGAGGGCACCGTGGACGTGGGCGCCTTGGTTTTTCTGCTTCGCCGTATGTGTTGGCTGAAGAAGCAGAATTGCTTCGGTAGTTAGGAGTAATCCGGCTGAGTTGAGGAGCTGGATTGGAATCAGTGAACGACCTGCAACTGGATAAAGATGCGACGCACCGGATGTGCTGAGAAGAGGATTAGGTCGTTCATGAATACACTCGCCCACACTATGGCAGCAAGCTTCTCAAGTCAGCGACGGGCTCTGGAGGAGTCTTGAGGTTGACTTGCAATCCATATGCCGGCTTGAGCGATAATGGCAGTGCCTACAGATGATGTTAGCTGCTGTTGCAGATAGATGGCCCTTGCTGGATACGTGAGTCCGCAGCATCAACAACAACACTCACCAATGAACAAATTGAACTGGATGCCCCTACCATCCTGCTGTGAGGCGTCGCCAACTCTGCCAAGCAACGGCTCGTCCTCCCCGCGGCCGGATGTAGCAGGATTTTGAGCCGGAATGCCTGTTGCTGAGGACATTCTGTGTATAAATGAGATTCGAGAGACAAGTTTCCACTGAACAGCGAGGTAGAAGAATGAAGAGACACGTCGAAGGAGTGGTCAGATGAGGTATGCGGGGTTCCTCTCCGTAGATTATGTTAGCAGAGTCATACTTGGTATCAACGGATCACGATACAAGCAAGCTTCACCTAATGGATAAGCTCAGCGATAACGTACCTATGTACAAAGTACCTTCGTACGGTTGTTGATTATTAAAGAGCCCATCATGAAGCCTCTGAGTATCATTGTTACTTTCTACCCATATGTGCTGTGCTGTTCAAGACAGGGCGGGCAATTGAGACGACCTCGCTGCCTTTGGCCAGTCCGCGAGCCATCTTTTCATCCCTGAAACATGTCTATCTAGTGAAGTTAACGGGTGTTTTCATTCGAGACCACACACATTGGATTTCGATGTTATCATTGGGCTTCTGTATATTGAGCAACTTCTTGGCTCTCGGAACTCTACGCTGATGATAATGAAGCGCTGATATGCCTGACTACATTGGTTTCTTACTATGTCGAGGCTATAGAGTAATTAGTCAATATGCTATTCAAAGCTTCGAATCTCCTTCCGTCCAAAAACCCTGAACCTCTTGACTCCGCCGTCGGGGATAATGACAAGCTTCACATGCGTGTAATACCTTGCCGCCACGTTCCGTAACTCCTTTGCGAACTCGTGCTCCTTGTCAGGTCCACACTTTTGGGGCTCAATCAGCTCAACCCAGCCACGATCATTGACATCGGGTGTAGCTCCGGGACACAGGATGGCCTCCACTCTCACGCTCTGCGGAAAATTGCCCCGAAAGTGCGCTGTGTCAACGACAATCCTCTCAATCTCTCCCGCAGCACCCAGCCTGACGATCACCCAGTCCGTATGACCAGGCTCTCTACTCCTTTTCGTTTCCCACCCATCTCCCATGTCCACGCCCCGTCCGGGCAGCAGCAAGTTCTGTCTGCTTCCGAAGTGTTGGTCTGAGCAGCTGGTTGCAACACCGCCATTGACTGCCGCTGCGAGGTCAAACACCTCATGCACATCAGCCGGGAACACCGGTACGGCCGCTCCAAATAACCTGAATCTTGCGATGCCTCCGTCCGGGTACATCAACAGCCTAACGTGGGTGACCGTTTTTGCAGTCTCTTTGGCCAAGGCCCACGCGTGTCGCCTGCTTGGGCCACACGCTTGCTTGCCCAGGATCGTCTCCCACCCCTGGAATGTCTCATTTAAGACCTCTTCATCGCTACCAGCAGAGCACCCTTCTACAGCAATCTCAGGCGCGTGATTCCCATCGAAAAATGCAGTGTCTATCTCCACCCCTCTGACCTCCCCCTGGGCTACACCAAGTCGGATAATCACGCAATCGAATGGAGCAGGATTGTGTCGCCGGGTTTCCCAGCCATCGTACCATGCGCCGGCATGTATATATACGCCTGGTCGACGGACCGGTGAAGTGGGCGTTGTGAGGTTGGACGCTTCCGCAAACCATTCGTCGGAACACGCAAGGACTCGGGAACCCAGCGGTTTCGAAATGAGATCTATAAAGGGTACAGTTTCGTTAGTTATGGGCTCTGCCTGTACTCGTACAAGACCCGAATCCCACTGCCGAATGAGCAGGCCTGAGTGTTCAGCATTCTGTAGCATGACACCATAGTATATCTCAATCAGATAGGTTCTGCTACGCTGAGAAAGAGTATTCGTGCCAATAGGGAGTCAATGTATTTGGCAATACCTATATTCGAACCAAATGCGTCCTGTATATCACTTGACGCAATCGCCCTTACTTCCGTGCTGGAGGTGTCCTCGATCACTTCTGGTGAGAGCGCTTGAACCTCCATTTGAGCCTCGCGAGAATGTGACCAAGGTTGAATATTTTGCGGAAAGTTGAGCGAAGCCGATGCTGCTTTGGGTCGTTATCAGCCGATCAGCTGCACCTCCAGGAGCATAAATCATAAGTGCATGCTGTGATTCATGCCGGGACTGGACTGTTTGGCAAATCTATCAGCTCTGGCTTCATTCGCATTCTAGTATCATAACTTTTGAGATTGGACCGCTGAGATTAAGTGCTATCCAACGTATGACGTCACCTCCGAGCTCCGTTCTCATAATCTATGTGGATTTTATGTCGCTATTCCACCGTCTGTATTGATTAGTCCCTCTCTCTCTCTGTAGATGTGCGCTCGTAGCATTTCTGTCTCGCTCCAGGTGGACAACGAGAACGAAATCGCTGCTTCCGGATGGTTAGGGTTGCGCCCCCAACGACCTCATGCCGACCATACAATGTGCGCGACAATCTCTTTCAGTCCATATCAAACTTGCTCGCAATTCTGGCGAAATACAATGACGCACAACCCCAGTATATCGGTGCCCTCTCGGAAGATTAGAATGCCGTCAAACACTTTCGGCTTCATGGCGTCTGGCGGCAGCGGTATCAACCTCTCTACGCCTCTTGCTGAACTGATTCGTAAAAACTTCGATGTATGTTTGCAGATGGGCGAGCGTATGGAGCGGAACGTTACTGTTTCGAACCAGCTTTACAACAACTGCACCTGGGACCTGACGTTTCCGACTTTTACGAGTCTGGCGTACGTCCGCTTCACTACAAACCATGGTACGGTATGCGGCTAGAGAAGATGCACATGATTGCCAAAATCCGTGGGGAGTGCTTCTACAGCCATGTCAGTGTATAGATAGTATAATACTGTCGAATGCGTCCTCGGTCGTCCAGCTCCCGGGTGGAGTTGACTTTGATCCCGATATTCATGGAAGGCACCGGGAATCATCCGGACCACGAAATGAACTTCAGCATTGAGCCACTCAGACCTGCCATAACGCCTGAACACTAGCTCGCTGACCTGGCATGGTGCTCACCTTGATCTTTGCAATTGCCCCATTCGAGTAGACACTGCGTTGGATAACCCCTGGAGTTCAACCCCAAGCAGTATCGCAAAGATTCCGCGGGCGTCAGGAGAATTCCTATTGAATTTGCTTGTAGAAACCTGCAATTGCATCTGTGACCTTTTCCGGGCGCTCAATGCAGATCCAATGCCCCACCCCCTTCAACACATCGATCCTCTTCTCCTCGGCGCCAATCCGCCTCAGGATCTCCTCGCACCCCTGCAACGGCGCGCTCTTATCTTCGTCTCCGGCAATAACCAACACCGGCACCTGTATCTTGGCGTAGTCCGGCGGCGTAGCGGAGCCGATGACCCGGCACATGGAGATATACCCCGCCGGCCGCTGCGACAGGAGCAAGGCGCGGATGAAGGCGTGCTGAAGGGGCGTAGACAAACTGCCCGTGGCGGCGATTGGAATCGTCGAGGCCATGGCCTCCATGCCATCTACGTAACCCAGCAGCATCAGCGTCGCCACCGTCGACGCAGACCGGCCGAACCGGCAGGAAGGCGCGAACCTTTCTCAACGGCCGCGATGCGCTTCTCGAACGTCTCGCACGCCGCCGGCGACGGCAGCACCGGCCCGATTAGCACGGCGGCGACGATGCGTTCGCGATATCGTCCCGCCACGTACGGCGCCACGACGGCGCCCATGCTGTGTCCCACCACCACCGCTTTCTCCACCTTCAGCGCGTCCAGCACCCCGATGACGTCCTCGGCTAGCGTCGCGATCGACTGCTCGACCTGCGTGTAGGGCGATTGGCCCTGGCCCGTGGTGTCATACGCGATGCAGCGGAAGTGGTTCGGGGCCGAGGTCAGGGCGGGGATAAGCGGGAAGTAGTAGGACGAGGTGCTGCCGAGGCCGTGCGTGAGGACGAGGGTCGAGCGGGGAGAGGCGCCGTCGGCGGGCGGGGTGTCGGTGTAGAAGAGGCGTTTGTAGCCGGTTTGGAGGAAGGGCATGGTGAGTTGAGGGGTGTAAGGGGTGTGAGGGGTGTGAGGGGTGTGAGGGGTGTGAGGGGTGTCTGTTTACAATTGTCGTTGATACGGTTTGCAACGCCGGTAAGTTTGGCATATTGCTGTGTTTGTGCGGTAGGCTGTTCAAGCTCTGTACGCATTAATAATAGAGTTGCGGCTTCGGACGGAGACAAGCCACGTGTGTAAGTTTGACGCCGGCTAAGCTATATTTGGAAGTGTAGTCCCCACCGTAATTCAAGGTAAGTTATCTGTAGATTCCTCAGAAGGGTCCAGAGAAAGTTTCCATGCCAGGAAGTAGGAATGTCAGCTCTGCAGTCCTAGAATGAGAAGAAGTTCGGTTTGTACCTCCGTAGTACGGAGTACGAATCGTACTCTTACTGCAGATCATTGCAGATTACTGAAAGGGCCTGAAAGGATCTTGGGTCACATGTCGGTCACACGGGATAATAATGCAGGCGCATTCCAGACTTAGTGTGGCAGTAATTTATGTACCAGGTAATGTGATGGATTTTGGTAGATATAAGTTACCGTAAAATTTACAAGTGCGTTAATAAATTACTTACAGAGTAAGGTAATATATGTACCATTGTAGTTACCAGCCATGTGCAACACCGTCCAGGTAAGGACTCTGGCATGGACAAACGAGACCAGAATCACAACCAACCTACTCTCCGACCTACGAAGCTAACTCCACCCAGCATCGCGGTGACTCCAGTAAACACAATAACCCCACCGTAACCACTGCCGTAACCTAGCGCTGCTTGCCCTAGCCAGGGCTTGCCCTTCAGGAGCGTCTCGCTCAACGGTCCGGACATTACATTGCCGATCCCCCTTCCAGCTGCAAGCCATGCGAATACCATCCCTGGCTCCGCACGGCTCCTCTTCTTCTGTACTTCTTTCATAATACCCGGCCAGGTGCTGCTGAAGCTTCCTGCGAAGAGACCGTAGGCCACACAGAACAAGTACAGTAACGGCAAGGAGGCTGATAGGCCCCAGAAAAGGAAAACTCCCGCGGTCGAACCGATGGAGGAGAGGAGGATGCAAGTGGTCACATGGTATTTGTCCACAATGGATCCCATGATTAGACATCCAACCACCGATGCGATATTGAACAAGATTACAGTCAACGTGCTAGCCAAGCTGCCAGCACCTAGAGATCGAGCGTAGGTGGGCAAGTAGATAGTTGGGAGGAAGTAACCGAAGCTCTCAATGATATTCCCAGTTTGCAGTATTCCAAAGGTGGACGACTTCAAGAAGCTAAAGTCGAACGGCCTGGAACGTGTCGTTTGAGCGACCGGCAGGCGAGGCTTCACAAAATAGAGAAGAGGCGCGGTCAACGCGAATAAGGTGAATGACCAGACACGAAGCACAGTACGAAAGCCATACTTATCAAGGGCCCACTCCATCATGAGTGGCAAGACGACACCAGCCAGGCCTGTGCCGGCCTAAGAGTACCGAGTCAGTGGACAAGCTCTATGTTTACGAAATAAGGGAAGCTTTCTCAACATACCCACATCACCCCGAAAGCAAAGCCCTTCTTCCTAACAAACCACTCATCAAGGAATAATATGATCGGGGCGTATGCCATGCCACCGCCGATAGCATAAAGAACGCCTTGAGTGAGGATAAGATGCGTAGTGTTCGTTGAGAAAGAGCTTGCAGCTAGAGCAATACACATGATGCCTAAACCGGATACCGTGGAGAGGCGTCGAAAGTTGGGCCATCTATATAGCACAGCGAATATGAATGGTTGACCGAGGTACATGATGCCCTAGAAGAATGCATCAAATGAGCTCGTCGCTTGATCGTACCAGGTAGAGGAACTGACCATGGCGCATGTGCCGATAACGGCAATATTGGAGGAACCAGCAAAAGGTTTATGGGTGCTGTAGTAATATTGAAAGACACCATATGCAAAGGGAAATCCTGACAGAAACCAGAAGTCAGCTTATACAGGGACCGAGAGCATGTACTTGAAGACCTTACCCCATATTAGAGCTTCCAGGGTAAAGCAGCCAGCCAGAAATAGCCATGCGTCTTTACCACCATCTGCACGAGGCAGTGAGAATTCGTGCAGCTCCCCATTTTCAGATTGGGTATGCTCATCAGGATGATTGGATGGTACTGTTGCGCCTATAATCGCAAGCGCAATGTTTTCGTGGTCCATGTTGTTCTCCGAAGGCAGTAATAATTGGAACATCGAAGAGATGGGTTGTTTGGTCATTCGTTCTACGCTGACTCATGAACTCATTATAGAGACTTACCTTATCATCTCTAAGGTAAGTATACTGTATTTGCTGTCACAATATTTAAGTTACAGAAGAGCTTTCACTTCTAGAGTACAAAAAGTTCTGTATCTTACTGTCATCTCGGTCTTTATGACATGACAGCAATTCTATCACTCACATAAGGTGAAAAGTTGAGCAGCATCTTATTAAACTACAAGTTGCTCGCTCGATTGGACGTGGAAACGAGATCTGAATTTTGAAATCTTTCGGCTTTCTCTCTCTCTCTCTCTCTCTGTGTGTGTGTGTTTCTCGTACCAGACTTTGGTTTCGTTCCAGATAAAGGACGAAAGAGGGCTAATTTTTGTTATTATTCTTATCGCCGTCGGCGTCATCAGAATGAAAGCCAGTTTCTCTGCCGAAGTCTCCGGAGTGACCTGCTACTCTGGTCGTCGTGCTGCTGCTGCTACTGCTCGATCTTACCACTGTTCCTCCTCGTCCTCGTCCTAAGTCCGAAAGTCCGTCCACTAACTCCAGGGATATGCATCGTTGCCCTGTGTAACCGAACCAGATTACCGATCCACGCAGGTTGGTAAGCATAGACTGGTCACGTGCAAGCATGTAACCCTAAGGTATAAGCTAGAAGATCTACTCCACATCCAAGTTCTCAAGGAGACCACCACAATTCGTTCACCATGCCCACATACGTTGTTACTGGAGTTTCGAAGGGACTGGGTGTAAGTTCGGTCAAGTGTTGCATTCTGTCCTGGCCTAACTAATTCCCATCACTAGTTCGAGATACTTCGCCAGGTATCCAGTGATCCCAACAACACCGTCGTCGGCCTCGTTCGAGACAAGCCTGCCACTGAAAAGAAGGTATCGGAAGAACTGGGTAAACGTCCCAACATCCACATCCTAAGCGCCGACATAACCAATTATAACGATCTGAAGGTAGGAAAGGCCGACCCTGCCTGAAGCTGGTCCAATACATTTACTTACCCATGTTTCCAGAAAGCCGCTGCTGATACTGCCGCTATCACCGGCGGGAGTGTCGACTACCTGATTGCCAACGCGGGTTACGTACCGACCTTCGATGCCTTCGACCCTATTGGAGTCTTGTAGGTCTGCCCTGTCCGTTGAACTCGGAGCATGAGGATTAATATGTCAAACAGAGGCGAAAATCCCAAAGGGCTGGAGGAGCACTTGCACAAGCTGATCGACACCAACGTCACTGGCAACATTCACTTCTACAATCTGTTCATGCCACTTGTCCTTAAGGGTAAAGTCAAGAAGGTCATATGTATAAGCAGCGGGATGGCGGACCTCGAGATATGCAACAGCCTCGAACTAGAGACAGGATCTCTTTACTCTCTCTCCAAGGGGGCCATGAACGTTGTGACGGCCAAGTTCAACGCTCAGTACAAGAAAGACGGTGTGCTCTTCCTTAGCATCTGTCCAGGCATGGTAGATGTGGGCAACATCAACCCTGCAGAGCGTACGAACAATCCTCCCTTACCTCCTCCTTTTCCCCGTTCTCTTGTCTCCTTCATTAAAATACAGTCCGATCAATCTGACGAATTCTCTTGTACAGTGACCCCACACCAGCTTGCGGGATTGCAGAGCATGCTTGGAAAGTTTATGCAGTATGCACCGCATTTCAAGGGCCCAGCCACCCCAGAGGTCTCTATCCGAGCTGTGATCAATGTTTGGGAGAACGCCAGCATTGAGAAAGGAGATGGAGGTGCGTATCTGTCTCATCTGGGAAACAAACAATGGCTTTGATCCGCAGACAAGGAGCCAGGTCAGAAGCCGCCTTCAGGCTTGACAGAGTAGGACTAGCACTGGCCATGCGTACCTCCGGTTATTTAGGGAATTAGTTGGTTGAGTGCACATCACACTGGTCTATAGCTTTCACTCATTACAGAATATGATCACTGGTCAATAAAGGTTGTCGCACCCTAAGTGCGAAGTTAAGCCGAGATGAATCACGTGAGGTGCTTTGAGAATTGAAGCAGCTATTGAATACTGACGATGGTTGAAATGGATGAACTTCAGGCTTTGCCAATTAAGAGTTCGCCTCCAACATTAACTTCTCCTGCAATGTGTAAACAAACAGCCTTCAATATTGGTACCTCAATCAGCGTCCTCTCATCTCGCTCAAGGCATGATTGTAGTAATAACTCTTCAGCGTTCTAGTGACCATACCTCGGGGTTCGAAAAAGAAAATAAAAAGGAACCGTTTTGTGGAAGAAAAGTATAATGACACGGTGAGATTAGTACCAGTAGGGCTAAGGTATGGGTCGGTATACTTTACGTTTTGTAAGTTTCAAACCCCCTGAAATTACTGCAATGAACAGGAAGAATTCAATCAAAGTGCAAGGTGTCATGAAACAACAAGCATTGCTTGTTCCATGACACAAGGCAACAACCTCAGAGAAGTTGAGTTGATCACAAACACCACATCTTTCTTCTTCTGCGCTATTGAGGCCCACCACAATGCCATTTGCTTCAGAATTGAAGGCACTTAAACTTTGGGAGACCTTACGTAACCCCCTCAGTGTAATAAATCAGCGTTAATCGCTGTGAAACTGTCAGAATAAACAAATTGACATCCTTGAACTTAGTCTCGAGAGATCTCCGCGACAACAGTGTGAAGAAAGGTTTACTCCCCTTGAGGTGTGAAGGAGGGAAAGCTAGGAGGTTGCAAGAACGATACGGTAAGGTATCAATGCAGATCTTACTGAGTTTACTGAGATACAGGATTAGGGTAACCGTGTCTTATTTCAGGTAGGTACTGTAACTAACAAGGTAAAGTACCTTCTGTATAATAAAATACTCCTCCCCCAGTTACGAAGTACGGTAATACAGTAAGGTAAGGTAAGGAACTCATACTCCGCCCTGCCTTGCTTGCCAGGCTGCCACAAATACCTCATAGTGCATGTCCCTTTCCCTTTCACCCCGCCACAGCGATGGAACATTAACTCTCCATCATCCGGTATAGGATTCGAGCATCTACGGTACTCTAAAGTCGTCGTTCATCATAAACATCAGGTAACCATTCTTGGACACCAACTGGGGGATTTTCGTGCTACATATGAGCCACGGCCATCACTTGTGTCCGGTATTGGTCGTAATCATCCCTTCCGAGTTACTGGCTACAGGCTACAGGTACTAAGCTACCGAGGGTTACCTGGTCTTGGTAGCCTTGCGAGTTGCGACTATCACTGTGCCATCACTGTCGTGCCATCAGTGTCATACTATACTGCAAGAATCCGTCCTACCGTTACATCTACGGAGCACTCAACTCGAAGGCTCGTCTTACGGTATCGTGGCTATTGACGTGGTGTGCAGCCTCCGTGACGCGTAGGCACAGCCTCCGGGACTTGCTGAGCGTCTCGGACTCGCTTACACAATCGGAGACTCAGTGCGACCTGATGCAAATTGCCTGCGTTCACACCTGGCTCACATCGTCCTGTCGCCATCTAAATGTCGATATTCTCTGAAGCGTGACGGAGACTTACTGGGAAGATCGACCGGTATCTCCCGGATCTGGCTGTGTTTTATCCGCAAGTTCTGGACGATGGCGCAGCCCTTGGCTTCCACGAGCAGTTTTCTCGTCAAATCCAGCTCTTATCAGGATCGAACACAAGACGAGACTTGCCCTCTGTGGCGGAACAAAGTAGCTGGTTTGGCGGGAGTAACAGTTATGGAGGCCTCCCAGGCCCATGTAAAGCAGAAGTCAGGCTTTGCTTCTGTCCCTCAACACAGCGCAAGCCTGAAGAGGAAATTATCGGATAGGACGGGGAAAAAAGAACGGCAGAACTCATTAAGGCATGTCAAGAACAGCACCGAAGTGCTACGGCAGCGTTCCGCGCAAACCGGCGGTGGAACTATAACACCAGATGGAAGTTCAGGGGGACGGGAAGGGCGAAAGTTCACTGTGGGAAATGTTGGTAATAATGGCATTATATATCTCAGGTACGTGATATGTCGTTTGCAAACGATTCTCCCTGTGACGCGTGGGAGGTCTTCAAATGGGTGAGGAAAAAAATATTGGGAGAGAGTTACGCTGACCGGGTTGGAAACCCAGACCAGTACTTCGACCGCCGCATCAGCGATCCCAACAACCTCCTTTCGTCTTTCCGGGTACATCATCTGGTGGGGTTTATTCTGACGTGAAGACCAGGCACTCGTGGACAGAAACAGAGCGCGATAGCATTTGGTACGGTTCCCAGAAATCGCGTGCGCGAACTCGTCGCTCAAGCTCACATGGTATGCGATGGACGGATTCGACGCCGAGACGACCTGCCAGTCCTCATCGAGCGAGATCCTTTTCTACCGTTGATGATCGCCGCAAGTCGCAGAAGCCAGCGCCCGGAGCATTCAAAGTAGTGATCGATCGTTCCGAAACGACAAGACCAAGAACCGCGGGCCAGCACTCGTCCTCTTTACCGACCCTAGAGGTATCGATACCCCATTACCGATTGGGTACCCCGCGCTTCAGCACCAGGGGTACAGCATTCCTACGCAGCTCAGTCTATACAAGAACGTCGACAAGCGAGGACCTCAGGTCATCGGTGTTTTCAAAAGAGGAGTATGATAAACTCTTTCCATCGCCGCCAGGTATGGGATCACGATCATTGCTTTCAAGGAGCCACTCTCATACATCCGAACAACCGCAATATATTCGTATCACGCCGCCAATTGCAGTCACAAATAGTTCTGGTGTCTTGCCATCCTCTCGTCTTCACCAGCTCAAGGAACCGATTACTCCATCGATTTTTGACGCTTTGGCTTCAAATCTCGATGATGCGGCCATTGTACGCTATTCGAGTGCTGGCGATATCACTGCAGCAACTCCAGCTCGGATCATTGCCCAGATAACGTCCAAGACAACTGTCGATTATGAATTGGTCTCCGACTTCTTCCTGACGTATCGCTCCTACCTATCAAGTGACGATCTCCTGGCTTATCTCCTTGCGCGCTTTCATTGGGCTATCAATGGCTTCGACGACGATCGGCGTGTCATCCGGGTTCGAGTCTTTGCTGCCATTCGACATTGGATCTTGAACTACTTTGTGTACGATTTCGTTGTCGATCGCGAACTAAGGGTTCGATTTTGCGATAAGGTCAATGGCATCGGCCGTGAGGTGTGTTCGCGGTCTGCCAAGGTCGCGAGTGATATCAAGCTCGTCGCGGACCTGAAGAAGTGTTGGAACGGGAGGTGTGTGCTGTACTGGGACTCAAAGGAATTTGAGGGAGATGGAGATGCAGATATTGACATCATACCTGGGGGAATGGCAGGCAGCCGGGACAGCCAACCGAGTGACCCGAGCCGATTGATACCTGGGGCCAATGATGCAACTGCACCTCAAATTGGACCTGTCGCAGTCGATGGAACCCGTGATGCGAGCTTGCACAACTGGTTTGAGGATGTAGATCAGCGAGGTTGGGGTGAATACCCTGACCACCGGCAACAGATTCCCATGCCCTCAGCACACAATTCGCCAGCTTCAACAATTAGTGAGCATAGTGTCCATGTTACCTTGTGTTCCGTTCCATCACGAGGTTGCAAACGGCCAATGCCGGTCTCCAATCGTGCAGCTGGTGTGCACCCAGTGCCTTTTGATTCTGGTACAACAGAGAATCTTAAATTCTCTCATCCAGGCAATGGTCACAAGCGAAGTGGCAGTTTTTCTGATGCATTTAGGGATCATCGTGCGCCGTTGCCTGCCGCGAAAGCCGATTTCCGCGACTATCAGCCAAAGATAGCTTACTTTTACACTGGGAGTCTTATCCGGGGCAGTCTATTCCTGCCTGTTCAACCTTATGTCGACACGCTTGCTCCCACCACTCCGATCAACGAGCTACCTAGCACTCATCCGTTCAGATCAGGTATTGACAAAATACTTGCAGAGAGCACGAAGCCCAACGCAATGGCGAATCCCGGTATGAAAACACTTCTCGGTAGTATTCGACGAGCATTGAGCACCAAGCAAAGCTCTACCAATTCTTTGTCGACAAGAGGTCGAAGCGTTGGCCCGACTTCATCATTTGCAGGAAAAAGTTCCACGATATCGCCAAACGTTCCTCATAAGGCCGAGGAGAAAAGAAAGACCAAAGATGCCGACTGGCACGGTCATTCACGGGTTGACCTTTTGGCCCGTGCGATTACTGAGTCCTTCAGGAGAGCGACGGAGGAAACTCCCTACACGCTTCCGATGCATCAAAGCAGCATAGGGGTTGCACTCGGCAATGAGCGTCTGCAACCGTCACCTGAAGTTGTACTCCCTGCGCACAATGATACACTCCTGGTCAACAGTAGACGACGAAGTGAAGTCACACTGGGTAGTCGATCTATCACCATGTTGGACGGTACCGCCCATGATCGCCCTTTAATGTCGGGTGCTCTTCCTGGCCATATTGGTATTACTACTAGGAACGAGACTCCGAAGGCTGGTCTTCTAACGGATTTGACCACGTCATCCCATGAGACAAGCTTGGTGGTAAAGCATTCATCCGATGAGGACAGGGAGATCCACTCAACCGATCCGGCTTTAGGTTGGCTTTCAAAGTCTGATGAGGTAGTACCACTGGGTTCTGGGCTAGCACAAGCTGTGGACTCAGCAAGGTCCCTAGAATCATCGTTCAAAGACGGTACTGATCCTTCATTACCCGCTCGTGGACATTCTTCGCGGTCCGCTCGCTCCGGGAAAGTCTCGATTCGTAGATACCAATCTTTCCAAAGTGGTATCAAGCGACATCTCAGGAAACCTAGCTCTCACAGTGGCGCTGCATCTGATATGGGCGATGATCGCACGGGTGAAGCGATGGATGCGACCCCCGCTCGTATACTCCGGAGAAGACCGGGAGGCGACCTTCGAGCAGTACAGAATGTACATACCTTAGAGCAGCTTCCCAGGCCTCGTTCTACAGGTTCCATCACGACCTATTCCGACTCATACACTGGGTCAGCGCTCTACATGACCACGAACCGAAAAACACCGGGTGAAGTAGCAGGCATTGTGGCAACAGCCAGCGTTAGACACCCTGTTTCTATGATGGAATCTCGTTCATCGCAGGCACCTTTGAGGCCCTCGTTTGAAGCAGCCATCATAGAGTTCTCGAATATTCCGGACGATGTGGACGGTGGAATTGAGTCTGCATTGCTCAAGCTGGAAGGTAGATATGGCTCAAGCAGCCCGCATGATTCCCTTCAGTCGATTGTGGATGGACCCACTAAACCTGGAAGCGAACATCCCCCTACACTCGCAGTAGAGAGTGGAAAGCTTTCTTATGCCCTTAAGGCATCCAGCGAAGACGGCTCTTCTCACACGTACCAAAGCGAACATCACGAGGCTCCAGATGAGTCGGATGTCATGGCTCCGAGAAGTTCCGGAAAGTCGACGCTGCGAGGTCAATCAGCTACCTTTGGGCTCTCTACCAGCCCGATAGCGAGATCCGAGGATTCCTACAATTCCACCCCGCTACTGGAAAGAGGGCTAAGTAGTAAGTCGATGAAACGACGAAAGCCAAACGCCGACTGGTCAGAGATATCTATGCCTCGACCTCTTTTTAGCAGAAATCAAAGTACTCTCGATACCAGCGCAGTCTCGCCAGATCGATCTTTTGAATTTGTGGAAGACACTGACAGTATACGGCGAATGGGTCAACGATCTACGTACTCCCAGAGGACGCCGACAACAGACTCGTTTTTGCTTGACGAGGATGAGGATCTCAGCGACCTCTCCTCAGAGATCTCAATGGAGGGTATTGATCAAAACGAGACTGCGGACCGCTACTTTAAGCCTGTTCTCCAATTCACACCTGGCTTTTCAGTCTCGGAAACTGGCATGTTCTCACATCCACTAAGACATCCGCCCTCACCACCAATGACAATGGAAAACGCATCTTCTGCTAAATCGCAACAAAACCACTTGCCGTTCCAAAATCGGCTCCCTACCCCGGACCCTTCACCGACGAGCAGGTATTGTCAGCATAACTTAGACATCCCGCACACTGGATCCAAAGGCTCAGCGACTGGCCTTGGAAACGTCAGCGGAAGTACCTTCAACGATTCTCAGAGCTCTGAACACTTACCATTCATCCTCGCCTATGACTCAGAGGCTCTAGCCCAGCAATTCACCCTCATCGAGGAGGATGCCTTAAGTGAGATTGATTGGAAAGATCTGGTCGATATGAGCTGGCAACATACCCCAACATCGTGCCAGAATTGGGTCGATTATCTTCGAACCGTCGATCCGAAAGGTATTGATATCGTTACTGCCCGCTTCAATGTCATGGTGAAATGGGCTTTGTCCGAGATTGTGCTTACCCAGAACCTGAAAGAACGTGTGCAAACAATCATGAAATATATACATGTGGCCCAGCATGCCAGGAAGTGTCACAACTACGCTACAATGCTGCAGTTGACAATAGCACTCACCTCCATCGATTGTACGCGGTTGACAAAGACATGGGAGCTTGTGCCTACGACGGAAAAGCAAGTTCTGAAGGAGTTGGAAACCCTGGTACAACCTATGCGAAATTTCCATAACCTAAGGATGGAGATGGAGACGGTGAATGGCGAAGAGGGTTGCATACCAGTACTCGCCCTTTACATTCACGATCTTACCTACAACGCTCAGAAACAGGGACGTATCACTGTGACTCCGGAGGCCGAACCCCTCGTTAACTTCGAGCGTTACCGCACATCTGCTTCGATCGTGAAGAGCCTTCTCCGACTTATTGATGCGAGCACAAAATATACTTTTCAGCCCGTGGAAGGCCTCATCGAGAGATGCCTCTGGATGGCTGCGCTTTCAGACGAGCAGATTAGGGCTTTCAGTAAAGGACTTGAATAGAAGCTGCTGTCCGTCTAGAATGCAAGCGTGGGCAATGTTTTCTACCGGTTTCGTATCGCCAGAACTGTACTTTTGCCTCGGGCAATCCCGAGAACGTCTTGTCATTCCAACTACGCTGCTAGGATCTGGCTCAATGGGTAAGCTCTACGGCCTCATTTCGAATTATCTGCTTCGCATTGATAAGCTTCTTCGCGTTTATACTCTTGTATCAATGGCTCATGATTTCATGTTTTTCTGGAAGATAATTGGGTATCTTTAAGCCGGAACAGTCCAAGACATCGGCGTTCTATCATCCCCCTATGACTTAGAAAAAGAGTCATACAGTATGACTGATGATACCCCGTTGCACTCGACTCCCTCTGCGTGACATTTCTTCAAGCTCTCGTTAAAAATTATACGGTTGCAAATTGACTACTGTAACGCCCACCAGAGCCTGGTTCCCAGCCCGGCCGAATATCTGTAGTGACCTTGCCCAGCATAGAGTACGGCTCCTCGTGTACATGGCCTCTACGCTTCTCAGACTCTCGACGAGCATGACGCTTTGACTCGTTTGGTGAGCGGGAGGTCTCATCCCTGGAAGTATGAGAAACATGCTTCCTCAATCTGTGCTTCACATCATCCCGGCCTTCGGATGTCTTGCTTGAAAGATCCTCCCTCGAATAAGCATGGAAGCCCTCAGGGCTTCCACTTCCATCCCTATGCCGATGATTGCGACGCTTGTGTCTCTTCAAAGTATCGCCCCTCATCCTGGCGTCTGGCGCGGGCGCGTCTAAGCTAAACCCCTCCAGCTCCTCAGAGTCGGAATGCTTCTTCCTCCTCCTCTTCCTTTCTCGCCGCTCCAGCTCAGCCAAAGCCTTCAGCTCCCTCGCTTCCCTTTCCCTCTCTTCCATCCACACCTTCCTCTCTCGCCCCACCGTACGGAGAGTCCGCACGCCTTGCCGAATGGCCGTCAGCGGGTCGCTAGCATCCATCCTCATTTTCTCCCGCTCTTTCCTTCTCGGATCCTCATTGCCCCAAACATTTTTACCGACCACGCCTTCGCTCGCATCTCCCTTTCCAGGCTCGGTACTCGGTCCTTTCAGCGACGAATACCAAGGGTTTGCCCCAATATCCTGCTTGAACCCCGCAGCATTCGAGAAGCGCATTGTGTACTGGTCCTCGAACTCTCGCTTCTTCTTCGCAGCCTCCGCTTCAGCTTCCTGGTTCTTCTGCACGTGGTGGCGGGACGAAGGAGCGGGGAAGAGGTTGATGTGGCCCGCATGGTCTGTGATCGGCGCGTTGTTGCCGGCAGTCGACCTAGCGACCCGCTTCTCCGTACCTGAGACATGCCGAGAGGTCGACTGCTGTTCTTCCCTTGCGAGGCGGATGGCGTAGTCGGTGTCGTCTTCTCCGACTAATTTCCTCCTCTTCGTACTGCGGCCTTGTCCCGAGCTGTGCCTGTCCCTTTTTCTGCCTTCGTCATGATCCTCAGCTGTACTTGGTGGTGGCGGCGGTTCTAGTCCTCGAAGTATCTGAATTCGTCGCTCGGAATCAACCTCTTGCATGCGCTGCTCTTCGGCCTCCTCGCGCGCTTTGGCAGCCGCTTCATCTTGGCGGACTTTGGCGATGTTGTCCGCATTGTAGACATTCCAAGATTTCTTGCCGAGGAGGTGTCTGCGTTACAGTCAGTTTCAGGTCCGGCAACAACATAGATGCATGGGTGATTGCGCTTACAGAGGCATATTGTCCCTCGAGTGACCGGTGCTGTTGAAAAGTGCTGTAGGGTGCGGAGGGTGCCTTCGCCTTGTAAGGCTGAAGACTGCGGGAAGTGCCGGCGATAGTGCTGTCAGCCTGTTCAACAAAGAGCGCTAACACCTGCATGTATGCAAGCAATTTCGAGTTCAGCGCTGAACCCGAAATTGGTAAATTACTTTCCTCATTCACAGGACTTATATTTCGAGGTTAGGAGAGACCTAACTATAGAAGCGTGAGCTTATCAACCGGGATTGACCTGCGATCATGTTCAACCGGAACAATCTTCCCTCAGTGCCAAACCCATTTGGTGCACGACCAGACCCTGGCGCCAGACCTTCACCCAGAGACGGGTACGGAACCCCAAATCAAGCTGCTCAACCCCCACGGCAAGCGCCCTATGATACTAGGATGGGTGGTGGCTACGAAGAGCGAAGGGGCTATGGTGGGCCAAAGGACTATGAAGCGTCGCAAAGGCCACCCGTCGGCAGACAAGCCCCTGGAAGCAGGATGAGTAGCGGTGGTACTGCTGGTCGAAGCTGGCAGCTAAGGCCAGCAAAAAGCCCGGATAACACTTACACCTTCGGTAACCTGTAAGCTTTTGCGGTGACAGCGCCTAAGGCTCTAAAATGACCGTGCATAGTGTCGCTGTTTCGCCCTTAGATATTCCTTCATCACGAGATGGCTCGGATCTCTACCTGCTTATCAACGATACATTTGTTTTCACTGCAAGGCCCTACGACGGGTTTCCGCAAGGCCAGATAAGTCTGTCGGATCCTCAGCGATCATGGGCACAAGTCGCCTTGACAGATGTAGTCAAGGTTCAGATTTACGAGCCGTTTAATCAAGGTGGGCAAAGCTACCTGGGCTCTATGGATGTTGAAGTTGGTTTTGCGGGGAGGAAGACCACTGAGACCCCTTACGACCAGGATGAGCTGGCACAACACTTTATCAGGGTACGTCGGCTGTTCTGTGGTGGAGTGTTGACTTGTTAGGTTAACACATCCCAGAACTACGAGAACCAGATCTTCTCTCCTGGTCAGCGTATACTCATGGATCATAAGAGCATCCCCCTCCTGCTCACAATCCGCACTGTCCAGCTAGTTGATCTGTCCATGGAGAAACCCGGCTCTTCGTCGGCGCCCACACTCTCTGATCCGCGATCTCGTGGTATTCTCACTCGTCACACCCCAATGAATTTCTTCAAAGACGCCCGAACAGGCATAAACCTTAAACCCTCTAATCGCAGACCCGCAGCCAACTCAATCATCCAGCCCGACTTCAAATTCGAGGATATGGGTATTGGTGGGCTTGATACCGAATTTAGCGCCATCTTCCGACGAGCATTCGCTTCCCGCATCTTCCCACCGGGCCTTGTTGAGAAGTTAGGTATACAGCATGTCAAGGGTATACTTCTGTTCGGCCCGCCGGGGACAGGGAAGACCTTAATAGCTCGGCAAATTGGTAAGATGCTGAACGCAAGAGAGCCAAAGATCATCAATGGACCCGAAGTCCTGAACAAATACGTTGGTCAGTCGGAGGAAAATATCAGGAAGCTTTTTGCAGATGCAGAGAAAGAGTACAAGGAGAAGGGTGATGAAAGTGGGCTACATATCATCATCTTTGATGAGTTGGATGCTGTTTGTAAGCAGAGAGGAAGTGGATCAGCCGGAGGTACTGGAGTTGGAGACAGCGTGGTCAATCAGCTACTGTCAAAGCTGGACGGTGTTGATCAGCTCAATAACGTCCTACTGATCGGGATGACGAACCGGAAGGATATGATAGATGATGCTCTCCTTCGCCCTGGTCGTCTAGAGGTCCATATGGAGATCTCTCTACCTGACGAACACGGCCGTGCGCAGATCCTCAAGATCCACACTCAGAAGATGCGAAACAATAATGTCATGGACTCGGATGTTGACCTCGACGAATTGGCCCACCTGACAAAGAACTTTTCGGGAGCGGAGATAGGTGGCCTAGTGAAGTCGGCTTCGTCGTTCGCATTCAATCGGCATGTCAAGGTGGGAACCGTGGCAGGAATAAGTGATGACATTGTCAACATGAAGGTCAACCGTCACGACTTCCAGAATGCGCTGGAAGAAGTGAAGCCCGCATTTGGCGTCTCGGAGGAGGAACTCGAGCGCTGCATCCGTGGCGGTATCATCCACTACTCATCGTTCATCGGCAACATTCTCGACGAAGGCCGCCTCATCATCCAGCAAGTCCAGGACGCTGGATCCACGCCTTTGTTCTCCGTCATACTACACGGACCACCTGGGAGCGGTAAAACCGCTCTCGCCGCCAAGATGGCCGCCGACTCGGGATTCCCCTTTATCAAACTGCTGAGCCCGGAGAACATGATCGGATTCAACGAAGGCGCCAAGATCGAATACATGCGCAAGATCTTCGACGACGCATACAAGAGCCCGCTCAGCGTCGTGGTCATGGACAACATCGAGCGCATCATTGAATGGGTACCGGTTGGCCCCCGCTTCAGCAACGCCGTCCTCCAAGCCCTGATGGTGTTGTTGGGCAAAACCCCACCCAAAGGCCGCCGTCTCCTCATCCTCGCCACCACCACGCAACGTTCCGTGCTCCAACATCTCGACCTCTTCGACTCCTTCAACTCCGAAATCGCCGTGCCCAATGTCAACACATATCCGGAATTGGGGCACATCCTGGGGCAGTCTGGCGTGCTGGCGGACCAGGACGTGGAACGTGCGCTCCGCGAGATTCAAGAGACGACGGGAAACGGGGAGAAAGTGGGTGTGGGGATCAAGAAGGTTTTGCTTGGGATAGAGACTGCGAAGCAGGATCAGGATATGGCAGGGAGGTTTGCGGGCGTGATTTCCAAGGCGATTGCGTCGAGGGATTATACTTGATCTTAAGCCTTGGTGGTTGTAAGATGTAGACTCTTGGGCATTGTGATCGGTGTCAGTAAGGGCGTCAGGGTTTGTCGGCATATGACTTAGACAGCGGGAAGAGAAGACTCGAAAATTCTAAACTGTCAGTACTCTCCTAGATTGCAGGAATGAGTCATCTTCTTGAAATTTGATGTTGTGTAAACGAGTAAAGCTTTACAGTATGCAGGCCGCTATTCTCCGTAATAGTACAGGTCTGCCACCCCGGCGCCGTCACAGAGTACCACGGCCTATGAAGCCTGCCGAAACCCAACATCCCACACCCCTTCGCCCTACATCTACACTGCTTAGAAACGCATATCAGCATAAGTTAGCCCAAAAATTCGGCCAAAAATGTCGAGCAACACGGGACTTGAACCCGCAACCTTGGCTTTAGGAGAGCCACGCGCTACCATTGCGCCAATCGCCCCTCATCGGAGAAAAGCTTTTCCTTATTTATATTAATATCCACATTCATGTTTTCCCGGCTGCGACCCTCTCGATAAACAAGTCTTTATCAGCAACCTGAAACAACTCGGACCTCTACCGATCACACCACACGATCCTGAACAGCACAGCAAGTACTGCACGCTCTGCAAGCAACCGACCCAATGGACGACCTCGAAACCGACGAAACCAGCGAGTCCATCGACGTCGCCGCGCTCATGGGCTTCAACTCATTCGGCGACCAGCACAGGGGCAAGCGGAGGCGATATGACGGGAGGACGGAGGAGGCTGTTATCGACGGAGGCCCGTCTACCTCGAGCGACGGGAAGGGCAAGGGGAAGTGGAACAAAAGTGTCGGGAGCGGAAGCAACAACCTCCCACTCGGCCACCCCAAATCCAGACCGCGACCGAAGAGCAGCGCCGCCGGCGCGGATGGACCCGACGGAAGCGGCGACGCCACCACCGCACGGCCGAGACCCGACCCCGGGAGCGGCGGGGCGGCCGACGAGGCTGCAGCAGAAAGGGAAGGTGAAGGTGCGGGCAAGATAGCGGCGCCAGAGCGTCTCTCGCACGTCGCCTCGCGGCCTGACGCATCCGCACGCCCGCCCGCACCGACGAGTCCATCCGGTCCGCCCTTGCCGCCTAAACCCCTCACGCGCACCCCAGGCGCAGATTCTCAGGCCTGGGAGCTGCGTCGAGGCGTCCGGCTCGCCGGCGGCGACGTGGCGTACTACGATGTCAGCTTCGTCGAGGATCCGTGGCGAGCGTGGCGGTGAAAGGGCTGAAGAGACTCGCTGCCTTCAGTGTGTGGAGGTCCCAGTGCCGCGGAGGTGTGGAGTTAAGCGACGTGTCGGCACAGGTAGAAGAATCTCGGGGCGTGCCTTCGTGTCGCTGAGGGACGTCGCCTTCGCCAAACAGGACAACGCCTACCCTCACTTGCCTCTGCGGCTGCGTCTGCATCTGTCTCGAGACAAGGGCTGAGGGCGGAGATGCAGAGTGTGCCCTGACGGGAAGCGCAGCAGATGCCGCTACGCTGTCCGTCGACGCGACGTATAGACTCCCTCCGTCATCTTGAGCCTTCTCCCACGCCTGCAGCTTGCGTGAATCTGAGATGCATGTTCTGCCGGGACTGGTCATGAGGGAAGAGCGAGGCGGGGAGAATAGGACCTGCCGGTATGGAAACCCCAGTTAAGCGCAGCGAAAAATGTACTGTACGTGGCAGGGTAAGGCGGGGCGGGGGCGGGCGGGGCGGGGCATGGAGTGTGGCTAGCTAGCTACTCGAATGGCGGCAATGATCGACGATGCAGTGGAAGAGGGGAAGGGCGAAGGCTTCGGAGGTGGGGCGGGACGCTGGGCTGTGGGTGAATGTGCGTGCATGCAGGGGGTGGTTTGGTCGTGGAGTAGATGCTGCACGATACGGGTGTGAGGTCGTCCTACCCCGTTCTTAGGACACCGAGTGTGAGCGTGATGGGTTCAGTAATGGATCGCCTTACTGGATACTAAAGTGGTGCGTAGCGGGTTCAGGACTGTGGTGGTGCTTTTAATGCTATCCATGGGAAGGGCTGCTGCGTGGGTACTGGGAATTGTTGGTTGGTGGTTATGGAGGTGTGCTTGTGTGTTTGCAACACGCACTGCACAGACAGAGACACAAACGAATATTAGTAGACACTTGCGATTCATATGCCCTTCCACTACAGTGCGGACCATGTCAAGCCACAGCTATACACCTGTACTTCGTTCGAGGACGTGTTTGATGTTATACCCTCAGCCCCAAAAACCTTCCTTCGTCATCCCAGAGCGCAATTCATACAGGCGTAGTATTCTAGAACTCAAGTATAGGCATGAATGTTCGTCCAATCAACATAACGCCTAACGTACGAACTACACACAGACCGCTCAGTAACGAAAGTAACCTCCCGTATATTTTTGGGATCAATGGACGCATGCCCAATCTGCGAAGCCACACGCGTACCAAAGCCCGTAGTCCGTCCCTCTCGAGCCTATAGATAGGATAATACGATATACATGGTAAGAGACACAACAAACGTAAGCGCGAGCGCGAGAACGTCACAGAAGGCAGCTAAAAGAGTCGAGACAAGCGAAAAACCGGGAGTGGGGTGGAGCGGGGTGCGATTACGTGGGCGTTCGCGGAAGCGAGTGGCGGAACCAGAGAAAGTGGCTGATCGGCGGGAGGTGGGGTGGAGTGGGGTAAAGGTCCGTGGCGGAACGGTAGATTTCGTGTCGCGCTCCGCTCGCGTTATCGGCTGATTGACGACGGGCGGCGAGGACCTTTTTTTCTACTGACGATGAGAGCAGGCAATGACGCAAACCGTGAGAGGAGGGTTGGTTTCAGTAGTCGACGGGCGCTGGATACCGTCCACTGGCAGCTTTGTACTGCGACGGATATTTGCGCTCGGTTTTCGATTTGAGGGTGCTAGGGGCGAAAAGAGTTAGCGGCGTGATGCAGTCGATTTCCATGAAGGTCGGTGGGGACACAATGCCGACTGTGGAAGGACGAGGTTCAGGGACATACTTGACACGCTTCTGCGTCCAGTCCAGATCGCGCTTGACCTCCTTGGCGGCCTTCATGCCGTCGGCGAAGTTGGCGCGTGTGCCTTTCAGACGCCGCTGCGCAAGCGCTTGCAACTCGAGCAACTCGCGGTGTTTGGCATTGAGTGCCCCGGAGCTATATGCGTCGAGTCAGTCCCCATGTCATCTTCATCTCGCATCACAGCGGAGACGAGGGAGGGAAATTTACGTCTGCGCCTGCGTGGCCAAACCCCGGTCTAGCGGGAGAGGATTGAAAGCGCCGTTCAAGCGGTCGCTGAGCATCTCGACGAGATCGACGCCGTTGCCGTGGCCGGCGGCCGAGGAGGACTCGTACTCGCCGCTCGCGCTGCCGCTGTAGCTGCTTGAGGTGGCGGAGTTGCTGTAGGAGGGCGCCACGGAGGGTTGGGTGCTGGAGCCGGCGACGGAGGGCGGGGACATGGAGATGCGGCTGCTGTACGGTTGCGGAGGGGCGTTGTAGGGCGATTTGCCCGGCATGCCGAGGGGGAGGGTGGGGTGGCGGTAGGATGTTTGTGCGGACATGATGGACGATGAAGATGATGGAGATGTAAATAAAGGGGGATAGACAACAGTGATAGAGAGAGGAAGAAGGTTGTGTCAGCTAGCACTTGACACTGAGGTGAGACGTGTTGGTAGTCAACGGGAAGACGGAAGGGTAGTAGCACGTCAGCGAGCAAGCAAGGTAAGGTAGAAGTGAGATTTGAGAGAACCGATTGGATGTTTGCTTCAAGCAGACGATTGTATGAGAGCAGTCCTCAACGCAGCTGGATATAGAAAGGAAGAAGGAGAAGCTCCTTCGAAGACGACCGACGAGCCCCCTTTTATACCTGCCCTCGACGGCCATCTGACCATCGGGGAAAGGGGGGGTAGCCCTGACTCCAATCCCTCAACAGATTTGCCCCATCGACCCCGCTCTGAGCCGGAAGCAAGCTGCATTATCACCCTCCAGTCACCCCTCGTTCCGCTTTCCTCGGCCCCTACTCGGATCTGTGGGAGGGCGGTGATCGGGGGGGGTCCCATGGCCGCTAGACCTTCCATGGAGAGTTTGGCCTCTTAGTGGAGTCTGGCTGAAGGGAAGATGGGCTAATTGGTGCGATTGGGAGCTGTCAGCACGGAGAAAAGCCGTCATAGAAGCCGTTGAGACCGAGGAAGGTATTGGCTTGGCGCGTTGGGGGGTTCAGCAGTTAATATCAGGCAGGCATTCCCCTTTCATGACAATCTGGGACAGGGCAAGACATCTCGCTCAGAGGCGCCTAGCCTAGTTGTTTTTGCGGATTAGGTACAAATACCTTGGAGCAACAAGCGCACGTCAGAAAAATAAAAATATTATTCATAGGTAGAGCAAGCGTTGTGCGGGCTGTTTGCCAAATCATGATGCGTTGTTCACCGCTTCTGCTTCGGCTGTCAACTTGGACTGCTGTCATAATAGTAGTGGTAGTAAGGTAGTAGTGCGCTCCACCCGACTGCATCTCCTGCCACATCGTATAAGAGTTTAGGTAAGGTATATCGAGTACATGCCAAAGGTATCTGTATCTGTATCTGTATCTGTATCTGTATCTGTATTCTGTCCTGATGCTCTCATGATGGCGTGAGCTAACATCTGTCAGTCCGATTGCAGGGCAACATGGCCATGCATCGTCATGTACGAAGTATGATCGGAGCCAATTGCAAGAGATCTACGACGTGGTCATGCAGGTGGGTGCTTGGTTAACGTGCTTTGTGGCCCTACCCTACCACTGACTGGAAAGCGAGGCGAGGCGAGGCGAGACCTCACGAAGGCGCGCATGGAATCGCTTAACAGACTTGTGCTACCACCTACGAAGGTACTCCGTAGAAGAACTGTCGAGTTCGTGAGGATGATTGTTCTGCAACCCTAGAAAGAAGGGCTATGAAGCCGCCATGCAAAGGGAACTCATCGCCGAGTGGCATCGAATGCTCCCAACAGACACTGTTTGTTGTTCACCACATAGCAGAGCAGATATTATCACCAACATGAGCCTTATCAGATACCATGACAGTAATCGAAACCTCACTTCCTTGACCGGGTACACTAGGTTCGACTACCTTCCGACGTGGGGCGCCTTCCCGCTGAAAATACACAGTAAAAGTACAAGAGCTCTACGTAAAACACCCGCCGTGAATTCGAAAAAGCCAGCCATACCCCGCCATCGCCGTCGCTGATGCAGCAGGAGAGAGATTGTTTCTCATGAGCCGTCGAATTGCGCCATAGGTTCGGAAAAGCGATAATCAGTGCGCGCTGTCGTTTCTTGTTGCGGATATTCAGGATCGTTTATTTCCCCGGGACTGCTTCCTCTTGCTCGGGTTCGGATCCACCAGGTCGATGAGCATCCGGCCTAGCGTCTTCCAGCTGACCGGCTTCGTCACGTATTCGTCGAAGCCGGCTTCCATTGATTTTTCGAGGCCCTCGGACATGACATTCGCCGATAGTGCGATGATCGGGATCCGCTGGTGTTTGTTGGCTTGTTCCCACTCACGGATCTCCCGAACGGTCTGGTAACCGTCCTTATTCGGCATCTGGATGTCGCACTGCATGACTTTAGTATCCGCACTACCTAAGGGAGTATGGGCTAAGCCGAAACTCACCACTATAACCGAGTAATATCCTGGATCATGCGAGTATACCATGTTCGTGCACTGCACGCCGTCACCCGCAGTCTCCACGTCGATGGAAGCCTTTTTGAAAAAGTGGATGAGCATCTGAAACACCAGGTTAGTGAGGAGTTTATTCGATCGTGGCGGGTTTCACCTACCCGCAGATTTATAGTGTTATCTTCGACAGCGAGCACTTTCAGGCCTCTGTTGCCGAGCGCTTCCTTGACTTGGTCAAAGATCTGCTGTTCACTGACCGCAGCCAATAAAGCAGTCTCTTTGTTTCGATCGGTACTGAGGTCTCTTTCCTTGGCGGGATCGAAGACAACAGCGAATTTGGCGGGCTTTACAGGCTTGAAGATGAAACGTATCCGATGATCCTTCCCGAGCTGCACATAATCATAGCCTGAAGCTAGCTCCATGATCTCGCTCTTCTGACCATGGTCAGTGACGACGAGGAGACAGGTGCGCTTATGCAGAGGCGATATGAAGATCTGATCCATGAACTCGATAATCTCTCGAGGTTCGCGAAGATTTAGAATCACATGCGTGAAGGTGAAAGCCTCATCCCCAGCGATTAAAGTTCGGCACTCCGCTACGTCGCCGACGGCAGTAATCTGATGGGGAATCGACTGTGGAATGACCTGCTCGATATGCTGTACGGTGGCAAAACGGCTATGCTCCTGGCGACAGACGACGAGGATCGAGTACATAGGCGGGTGGAAGGACTCTGGATGAGTCGAAGATAGGCCTTCCACCTTCGGCTGGCTCGCACTGGATCGGACTGTATCGGCGGGGAGACTTGACGGTAGAGCAAGTGCCATTGGGGGAACGTCCTCTTTTCTTGCAGCAGAAAGAGCTGACACAATAGATGACGCCGATGACCTGTCTGAACGGTAAGTGCGGATTGATCGTATGGAAGGATTAGAGCTTCCAGATGACAGCATGGCGGGTGACTCGACCGCGAGATCCGGGCTTGTTATAGCAGGACTGGGAGACTGAGTCCAACCTTTGTCCAGTATTAGAGTCTTGTAATCGCTCTCGATGTCCTTTGCAGTGCCTTTCCCAGAATCTCGTACTAATGGAATTGTACTCGAAGCTCTCGAGGGTTTGGAGTTAGGTGGGTGGTCCTCTGCAGAAGGAACTTGGAACTTTGCGAAGAATGAAAAGGTCGAGCCTTTTCCTGGCACGCTTGACGCCGATATTTTGCCACCATGGAGTTCCACTAATTGCTTCGATATAGCGAGTCCCAAACCAGTACCACCATGCTGCCGCGTATTGCTTCCGTCAATCTGGCTGAATGGTTTGAAGAGAAGTGTGGCTTCCTGTTCGTTGAACCCACTCCCAGTATCCATAACATCGAAACAGAGCAGCGCCTCATTTTTGCGCAAAGCAATCTGCTCGTCATTGATGAGTCTGCAATGAACGTGAACTTCTCCGTGAGCGGTGAACTTGATGGCGTTGCCCACTATGTTAATTAGTACTTGTCGTATTCGATTCATGTCGCCTTTCACCATCGAAGGAACGTTCTCGTCTGCCATGTAACTGAGTTCCAGACACTGTTCATTCGCCTTCAGCGATGTGACGTCGTTCACATCCTCAACCATTGAGCGAACGTGGAACCAATCGTACTTTAGTTCCACCATGCCGGCTTCCACCTTGGAGAGATCTAGTATATGATTGATGAGACTTGTGAGGCCTTCAGCACTATTCCGAATAGCGTCTACCATATCCTGTTGGTCTTCGTTGAGATTATTGCCAATCAGGAAAGGAATGGCTGCGTAGATGCCATTTAGAGGCGTCCGAATTTCATGAGACATGTTGCTTAGAAACCTTGTCTTGGCCTCCATGGTTTCTTTGAGCATCTGCTCAACCTGCTTCTGGTCGTTGATATCGGTGCAAGTTCCGTACCATTCGGCTTCATCACGGTCGTTGACAAAGTCGGTCAGAGTGATACGGACAAGATGCCATCGATATTCATTCTCCTTGGATCTGAGTCGTACCTCTGTCGACAGAGCGAGATGACCATCTGCATCCCTCGTTGTTTTGATGATCCCTTCTCTCGCTAGCCGAGCCAACTTACGTTCTATATTATTAGGATCCAAGAGGTCCCCCGAATTCCGCCGTTGCCGAGCTTTCTCTTCTTTCAGTGTTTGATCTGATCTAGCTGTCGTAGTGCTTGCTCCGGACGAATCCGTCGCGGTCGAGGATGACTTCCTCGAAAGTGGGTGGTGCCTATTGGACATAGTCCCATCAAGATTTGGCAACGGCGAGTCTTTCGAAATAGGTAATCTACAGTTGAGTACATCGGCCGGGTGAACGCAGTCGAGAAACCCAAGCCGTTGTGCTTGTTCCAGTCGCTGTCCTGAATACGAGAGCCACTGGGAGTTTGCAAAGGTAATACCATCGGACACAGTAGCCGCAAAGATTATCTGAGGGCTGGAGTTGGCTAACGAGCGATACTTCGCTTCCGAGGCTGCTTTCTCTTTCTCCCGTGCAGCATCGACCTCGGCAACATGCTGGTCATGTATATCCATGGCGGTCCCAAGCCAATGACGAACAATCGCCTGGGAATCTCTGATGGGTACAACCGCGATGTGAAACCATCGATATTGGTGATCAAACCTTCGGAGTCGAACCTGTTGAGACAGCTGCTCGCCAGTGCGCAATGCTTGATTCCACAGACCAAGGAACTCGCCCCGATCGTCCCAATGGATGATGTGCCATGGGCGCTTTAAACTCGCCTCTTCCGGCTCATTGCGATAAGTAAGAAATCTGGAATTGACCCATGCAATGGCGCCTGAGTACGGCTCTGCAATGAACATCTGAGCTGGTAGCATATCAACAATCGCCCGAAGGAGGTTTGTCGACGGCAACCGAATAGCTAATTCTTCTGCTCTAGAACTATCTGAAGAGTTGCGAGAATGTTTGGATGCGTGCCAAAAAGCACGAGTCTTTGGTGCGCTGGGTGCCGGTAACGATTGGAAAGTTGAACTAAAATCAGCACCGTGAGAATGAATCTGGGTGTGAATTCTATCGGGACGATGTTGACTTCTACTCAAAGCCTGCACACTGGGCTGCTGTTCTAGCATCGCTTCTTGCTCTTTTGAAGGTCGTAGTGGACTATGCGGACCATGTTCCCGCTGCAAAGTAGCGGTCGAGACTGTCACACCACGTTTCAGCTGGGAGTGAATGCTTTGCTTTTTCGAGGAGGTACTTCCACCACGACTCTTGACTATCTGGTCTATGGCTGGGTGGAGAGTATCGCTCGGTCCCTCCCCAGGAGTATTCGGCTCTGTGTTGGATGTGCTGCCCTGTTTCTGTCTCCTATCATAAGTCACGTTGTAGGAGGAGTAAATCGGCACCAAGCCCGTAGGGCTGTTGCTTCGTTTGGCGCTCAGACTGGCTACAGTTGGAATCGGACCGCTCTCCGACCGGCCTATGAGCGGAGTCTTCCTTGTGTCAAAATACCCGTCGTCTGTAGCCGTTGTTGCGTGATGACTAAGTGTACCTGGTGTCCATAGCCTCTCGCTAGGCGTCTCTATAGCTGGGAAATCGCCCATTGTGATCCCGGCAATCGAGTCCCGTGGACTGTGTACGGACATGCCCGAATAATCACTGGGGCTGGTGAGGCTGGTGAGGCTGGCGTTGATTGAAATTGTAGAGACACTGCCTGCTTCAGATAGGGAAGCCAGGCCGGCTAGCCCTGTGCCATCTTTGAGATGCTGTGCTCTACTCAACGTCCCTTCGAGGCCAAAGCTATTAGTCTGTCCATAACGGTGGCCAGAGAAGGCCATGACCTCCTTCAGAACGGTAGTGTACTGTCGAGATTGGTGGAATGATGTTGCCAGATGAGGCGCAAGGAGCTTAAGAGAAGACACAAGATTCGCAGGGTAAGGTAGAGTTGGTGAAAGAATTGAAAGAATGGCGATCGGTGTTTTGGGATCATGATCCGTGCTGGCGACCGAACCGCCCAAGGCTCTTCCAGCACCGAATGATGGCAACTGATCACCGGTTGGTTGAGATTTTCCCGTCTGCGATTCCCCGTGGTTCAGACGGGCTGGTCGTATTGACTTGGACAGCAAAGGATGAATTAGTGGGATATGCACAATTGTACTGCCGTCTTCAACACCTATAGCCTCAATCTGTTGTTGGGCCGAATAGTCGTGGGACGGGGGATTGTCGGCAAAAGCGTCCTCGTCTACCCCAGCATTCTTGAAGAAAGGATTGTCTTCCTCGTCACTCCGGATTGCCGGCGACGGCGCTGGTGACTGCGACCAGGGTGAAGCCGGAATTTGCTCATAATCCTCGTACGCTAGGGATTCCGAAGCTGTTATGTAGGTGTCATCTTTAGCTTTCCAAGTGACTAGGGGTTTAGAGCTTTCGTTCGTGTGGCTTCTTGATCTGCTCGATTCCGCTGAGGCCTTACTGGTCAGTAGAGAAGACGGCCTGAGCGGTCGCTCGGAGGCATGCGCCTTAGAATTGCCTGTATGCAAGTCTTCCCTGCTGCCCGCTGAGGCCACCCCACGGCTGCTCTTGTCGCTAGGGCTCCTCCTTTCCACCTTTGTTGATCTCGACTGAGTCGGTCGAGACTGGTTGAAATAGTCCCTCGTCAGGACGATAACTTTGGCTCGATCGAGAACTCTAATTGCGCCAGCACTACTAAGTAGCGGATCTGATTCGTATTCAAGAGGCTGCAGGACTTGAAATATTCTTCCCCAAGAAGCAGCGTCTGGTGGACTTGAGAAATTAAGATTGGAAGAACTTTGAGAGTCTTCGTGAACTCCAGGTTCTCCCGACACGTCAAGACTTAGCTTGAGAGGTTCAGACGGCGCAGATGTTAGATTCCGGGCGGGGTGTACAGAGATATAACTACCCATCCGTAAAGGTCCTCCAGGTCTCCCCACACCTGGCCCAGGAGTCTGATTTAACTCGCTAACGTCATCTCCGGGCCTACGGCCAAAACCAGCAAAGGAGTGTCGAGACTCTAACTTAGGTCGCGCTCCCACATTCTGCGAACTTGGCAGATTGCTGTTCTCCCTAACTTCCACGTCTTGAGCAGCACTCACCGGTCCAATACTAGGATCTCCTTGATTGCTCGAATCATTAAGGCTGCTTCTAGTGCTCTGCGGGTCGTTGTTCGTCACGCTAAAATCGTCTTCCTCGCCGGCATTATACGTGGCAATTTGGGCCCAGGGGATATTCTCGACATCAGTGCTGTCTGAAGGCACCGCAAGCGTCGCTCTGATTGCGTTGAAGTCCTGTTTCATTGACTGCACGACATTGGACCACCACGGCTCCAAGCCGGGATCGGACCCTAAGCGCAGTGCCAACTCGTACAAGTTTGGGCTAGGATATTGAAGATCATCTTTGGAGACTGAAGCAGTCTGTGGAAGAAACGTCGCCACTGATAATGGTGTAGCAAGTTCGGATGCCTCCCAATCTCTGAAACCTTCGGTGTGTCCAAGCTTCACCTGGGGTGGGACTGTGGTGGGCGACAGAGCAGTAAAGGGCTTGTGCAAAGCTGGTGTACCGGGTATGGTCGGTGTTCCCATGGACATCGAGGGGAAGGGGTATGAAGGTGTCCTTGCAGGATATCGCGTCGCAGGGGTGGGCAGAGCACTCCCTCTGACGGTCTTGTTGGATTCAGTGGACGTGGTTTGTGATCCGGTCGGCATGGCACTCGTGAACGACAACCCGCGAGCTGGAGAGAGACTTGTGGTGGCTTCTTCGACGATCGTAGAGAATCTATCCTTGCCAGACTTGGCGGGACGTTCTGGAAGTTTGAGGTCTAGCTGTCGGGCAGATTTGGTGCGTTCATCCTGCATCAGCACCTGCGCGCTGAATGCGGTTCGCAACCTTTCTGCCTCTCCTGCTTCATGTGGTCCCTCTTTTGAACCGGCTCCTTTGTTGTGCTCCATGTCCATGTCATCTCCCGTGTCAACCTCATCGCTTTCAGACGCACTGCTTTGAGCAGTCTTTAACGGAACGGAACCCGCCGTACGAGGAAGACTGGGTGATGGAGCTGGCGATGACCGAGAAGGCCGTTTTTGATTTTCCGAGGACTGCGACTGGCTCGGTTTGGGCCTTGATGCTGTTGTGGCTGACGGAATCATGGTGGCAGACTTTCGTGGCAGAGATTGCATATCGTCCCCTTCTCCCCTCCACCAGCTGCTCCTGGAAAGAAGCCAACCCTGCTGCTCCTGCTGCTCCTACTCGAGCGTCTCGTCTTCTGTGTGCAGGCTGCACATCTGAGCGATCGTCAGTGTTGTTGGGTGTTTTGTCAGTGGTGCAGTGTTGGAGGTTGCTGGGTTGTGGGTTGTTTCTGCATTCATGGTCCGCAGCAACGAACGCTGACTTCGCCAAAGCCAGTGAGAGCCTTGAGATCAGACCGAACAAATGACGTCACGCCTCAGTGGTCTGCTGAACTCGAACAGTCCCTCTACGGATTTAACACTGTCGCAATTGGGGAGTAACTAACAAAGAGGACATCGAATTCAGGGGAGTTTAGAGTGTCTTTACTTGCTAGGGACTACTACAGTTGGGTTGGTATGTTGAGACTGCCTTTGCTGATGGCCAAGAATTCTGGCAGGCTCTCGCGCTGGCGTCAAAGGTCAGGTGCTCGATGAGCGGCCTGGCCTGTAAAGATGGCTACTTACATTGGTACCTAAGTATTGCCTACCTCGGACTTCAGCGTAAGGTGCAAGTGGCTTCGTCGACTCCGTCTGCTGGCCTATGTATGGTACCTTGGGAACACTAGAACACTACGGGTGCGAATCTCACTTTTCTTCGCAGTAGTAAGTTCACCAAGTCTCGGTTTGCATCAGGGTCTTCGCTAGCCGGGATACGAACAGAATATTACGGAAGGGCTTCAAGGGGGATGATTGAGTACCATATAACTCAGCCATCCTCTACCAAAAGTCATCTCAGCTGGAAGAAAGGACGGTACGGTAACTACTGGCTAAGGTAGGCTGCCAGCTGTGATATCATTGTTGTTAATTCCGTACAGAAGCTGACTGTACCTACAGTACGAAATAAGGTGCTGTCAATCCTGCAATTGGATACGGTACCGGCACTGCACACCGTCGCTTTAGGCGGACCCGTCATTTGTTATTTCATTCCGTCGATCTACCTTTGTGATTTGGCATCAATCGTTACCCCTGAGCACTGCGACTCCAACATGCTGTACAGCATGTACTTTGTACTCAAGACCAGCGAGAGCACAAAATGGCTTCTCACATCTCATACTTCAGATACTGTAAGGAATAGGAGGGATTGACAGCGTCATCGTTTATACATGCCGAGAATAGATCCCGGGCCTCCTGGCTACTCCGCGCTGCGACTTCAACGCCGCCGCCACCTAAAGTGCTGTAATCTTGCCCGCCGATGGTGGACCCTTGGACCCTTGGACCCGTTAAGCCATCGGATCCTTGGACCCTTGGTACCGCTGCTCAGGGGCCTCACAACAAGGACTCCATGCATCGTCCCTTAACCTTAATCGAGCCACCACGATAAGGTACTTCAACGCCCGAGTCTCCGAAAACGAAAACGGCGTCGAACTTTTTTGACAACAATAATCTACGGTGAGTTATAAACAGGTTAATATCCTTGGTGAATAGTTTCGGTCGTTATTTCTTGACACCAAGCGGTGGCAGCTCCGACACGGATATACTTCGGCGCGAGAAGACATTAGGTCGATGATTCATCAATGTGACAGGGAGAGTTGAGTTGATCAGGCTTATTCAATTCCTTGGGCGAACAGATCTGGAGTTAGATTTGGTACCCACGTCTAGTCAATGCTTGCAGGTTTGCAGTCAAGGTAGTTAATGTCATAAGTAGACTCTGGATTGTACGAACGGGAAATCTTTTCAATCCAGATTGCGTTCTTCTATCAGTGATGTAAAGCTGCATCTTGAAGCCGACAAGAATCTGCATAGACTCGATAGCAGAACCCAAGCCATAGTCGCACTGACAGGACGCCTATAACGCATCTGGCCCAACACCGAGGAAAGTCTGAAATAAGAGACCTTAACATGCCACGCGCCTCTTGATACCACAATACCCAGAAATGACCCGCTGTACCATCGACGATATGCCCTAATTCCACGTTGCAGCGACGGCACCGTTCGCGCTGCCATTGACCATGGTCTGGCCCTTTGCCGGTTCTACGGGCACGGCCGGCATCGTCTCGATTTGCCGCACCAGGAAGCTCTTCTCGTCTGTGAACTGATCATCTTCCGTCCTGTCTTCTAAGAACCTCGGTAGGAATTTGAGAAGTCGATCGCGGTTATTGAGGAGGATACGCTGTACTGCCACTGATTTATGAGGATTGGCTACGAACACCTTTGTACGTGGTCGTAGTCAGTAGGAGGTCAAAGTCTCGCGGTCATCAAACAAGGCGGCCATACCTTGAAGACGTGGAAGCCCTCATATTGAACCATTTTCCGATCATCCTTAAGGAGGTTCATGCATAGTTTGAGATGCTCCCCTCGATCCACGTACGCCGTCATGACATTGTAGTTTGCTCTGTCTAGTAATATCTCGCCTAGCAATTTGATCGACTGCCGTTTCGTGACATATGAGGGTGACTGTACGAGGGTACTGTTGTATCTGGAGAAGAAGAGGTCGAAATTTGTGGCGAGGTACTGCGGCACGACGTGCTTATGCTTCGTAAGGATTTCCTAGGCCCGCTGTCAGCCCCTGCGCGTTCCGAAACAAGCCGAACCTCCTAACCCTAAACGTGGTGAAGGCGTCGGTGCTGACTTCGAAAGCTCCACGATCGATCCAGGCGAAGAACTTCCAGAAAACCCCGCTCCCTGCCTGTTTGGTTTCGGGCCTGATCTGGTCCAGTCTTATAGCCCTCTCTCCCTCCTTCGACTGATCATACAGAATAATTTCCACAACTTCATCATGTTTCATGATCTCTCGAAGCACCGTGCCGCAGGGCATGGCACTTTCCTTGTGTTCATATCCCCGACACAGCTCGATGATGACCTCTGGGCGGTGGTTGATAACGTAGAGTAAGGCCGGCGCATCCTGCTCGGTGTTGTTTGGAGACTTGAAGCGCAGAACGTAAGAGAAGATTGACTGGGTATCTTTGCGAGACTCGAAGGGGAGGAGATGGACGCTACGGGCGAGAGACAATAGTAAGTCGTCTTGAATGACCGAAGTGACGAGCTGCTGGGCTTGTTCGGGGCTGCTGTCGGTTTCTGCATTCGAGATGTCAGATTTATAACACAGAAGCAGGAAAATACTCGATTTGAGGATCGTACGCAGACTTACCCTGTGTTCCCTGTAGCACCAATTTCATCTGTGACAGCAACCTTGCCAGCTCCTCCGCCGTCTACGTAAGCAGTATCAGTACCGTCTGGCTCCAAAAATATCAAGAAACGCAATTGTACCTTCTGTGAGCTTGATGGTTCCCATAACTTAGGTAGGAGATCTCGAGTATGCTTGACCAAGTCTGTCGGAGTCTTGGTTTTATTTCGACTGAAGAAGAATGACGCCATTGGTCAGCGTCGCACGATGTTGTGAGCTGTCCTGGGCCGTGAGGGTTGTTGTTTACACCAGCTCGAGCGGACAATAACACACCGGCGGCAGTCCCAACGGCTTACTATTGATACTAGCAATGCCGATTCACTACTCTTCTAACGATAGTCAGTAACTTCTCTGGCTCTGAAAGAATAGGATGCCTCGGTCGGCATAGCAGAAGACTGCTTGCTTCGTTGGCAGCAGAACGTGGGGCATCGGCCCATATTCAGAAGAAACCCTGACAAGCGAACACCAATTCGGCGCTAAGATAGTCAGGCTAGTGGGGCAGCCAACGAAGGCATAATTGTATGCAAAGGAAGGGTAGGAATTCTCCGCAGATAGCCAGGCCGTTACAGCCTCTATTACGGTGCCAACATGGCAACAAGTTCCGATCGCGTTGCCAATGGTCCGCGACCATCATCCCCCTCATCTAGCGATTCTAGAGCGTCCGACTTCATGAACATCTCCGAGGACGATGGGTGGGAGGATGCGGAGGCAGAAGAGGAGGACCAAGAAGTCAGAGGCCTGTTCACCAACGAGATCTTTCCGAACACCCTGGCAATGCTCGAAGATTGCAAGGCCAAGCACGGATTTGACCTTGTGAAGACCACCAAAGAGCTTGGTGTGTATGTCTACCGCCATTCCAATTGGTGAGGGCGAATGACAAGAATGGGATCGTCGTGCTGAGATCAAAAATAGGCCTTGATTTCTACGGCGCCGTCAAGATGGTCAACTATATACGATCGGAGGTCAAGGAGGGCAACTTGAAGCCCCAAGTTTCTTCTAGGGCCGTCTTCGAGGACGACAGATATTTGAAGCCGGTTCTGGAGGGCGATGCGCTATTGATAGGGCTAGATGATGTGCTTGGTGAGACTGAGGATGAAAACGCTAGCACAAACGGTCCTGGAGACGGCGCTGTGACGGATGGCATAGTCGACGGCACACTATCGAGAATTTCTGAGCTGGAGGGAGAGCTGCAGAAGCTACAGTCGCAATTTCTCGAATATAGGGAGACTGTGAAGAAGACGTTGGACGATAGATGGAATGACAAAGAGGATACGCTACAAACTACCGCCAATGGTGTAGTCTTGTCCGCAGCAGCAGACGGAGCACCAGGACCATCCGCCAAAAGAGATGACGACTCCCACTATTTCACTTCATACTCTTATAACGGTACAAATACCTCTCTCATGAGCCAACTCTCTTCCTGTTCAAGGATGCTAACGGCATACGATTCACAGACATCCATGAGACGATGCTGAAAGACACAGTCCGCACGGATGCCTATCGAGATTTCATCTACGAGAACAAGCAAGTCTTCAAGGATAAGATCGTTCTAGACGTTGGCTGCGGGACCGGCATTCTTTCCATGTTCTGCGCCAAAGCCGGTGCCAAGATGGTCATTGCTGTTGATAACTCGGACATTATCGACAAAGCTCGGGAAAACGTCTTTGAGAACGGGCTCGCAGATACAGTCAAGTATATCTACATCATCCAGACTCGGCTCGTGGCCGCTGCTGATAGTCTCCAGATGCCTGCGCGGCAAGATCGAAGACGTCACTCTCCCCGTCCCCAAAGTAGACATCATCGTATCTGAATGGATGGGGTACTGTCTTCTCTACGAAGCGATGCTCGACTCCGTCCTCTGGGCACGCGACCGCTACCTCGTCGCCGACGGGCTCATGGTACCTTCCCACACGACCCTCCACATTGCCCCCTTGACCGACCCGGACTACATCGCCGACCACGTCTCCTTCTGGCAGTCCGTCTACGGCTTCAGCATGAGCAGCATGCTCGCCAACATCTACGATGAGGTCCTCATTCAGGACCTCAAGTCTTCCATCCTCGCCGCGGACTCGACGCCCTTCCTGCAACTGCCCCTTCACACCATCACGACTGCCGATCTGACATTCCCCCAAAGACACTTCTCGATGCAGCTCGAGGAGGATATCGATACGCTTGATGGCTGGGTCATCTGGTTCGACACCTTCTTCTTGCCTTCCCGAGACGATACTGTGTCTTCCAACGCGCATGCGGAAGATTGGGCGAAGAAGGGAGGCAAGGGCGTGGCGTTTACGACGGGACCGGGTGGCCCGGAAACGCATTGGCGGCAGGGCGTCTTGCTGATTGACCACGGCAAGCGGGAAGCGAAGGCGCTGAAGAAGGGACAGGTCATCAGAGGGCACATAGGGTACAAGAAGCGGGAAGAGAACTCGCGGGAGTTGGATATCGAGATACGGTGGAATGTTGACGGTTCGGAAGAGAAGGGAAACCAGGTCTGGTTCATGCGGTAGTAGTGCCGTCAATGTGGCGACGTCTAACCGTTTCGGTTGCTGCAGAGACATAGCTTCTTCGACAGATCCAACTCTTCATAGATGCCGGACATGTAGACTAGCCAAAAGCAAATTCACAATGCTCATGACGCCTTCTCCGAGGATCAAACCACTCGCAAGAACGACGATAGGCGTCTCCTCTCGCCGTCGGTAGGAGCGCCAGTACCAATTTATCAGCCCACCCACCGTCCTGGCAAGCGTGAAAGACGGGACGTTGTACATGCCTGCATCAACAATGTTTCATTAGCTCCCTCCTTTCGACTCTCAAAACCACTGGAACGATCAACAAGTGCATAAACTCGACAACACAAACTCACCAACGGCAACAGCAATCCCGCCCGGAATCCAAGCATGCCACCATCTGCCCAACGCCCAAATCCTCAATCCCGTGCCAAACGCAAAAATCACACCCGCACCCAACGCCCACTGCCACGCCATATGCGGCAGCCCCTGCCCCGTGACCAAGCGCGCCGTGAAAATCCACACATACCCCGTCGGCACCTGAAACAGATCGCCCGGCACCTCATACACGTTCGTGTACAACTTGTACACCGCCGCGCTAACGACGGCGCCCACGACGCTGCCGATCAGCTGACCGTAGAACTGCGCGTTAGGGGCGGCGCCGAGAAGGTGGCCGGTCTTGAGGTCCTGCATCAGGTCGCCGGCCTGCAGGGCGCCGGACTCGGAGACGGCGCCGGCGAGGAGGTTGATGATGACGGCGTTGGGGTTGGAGGGCGAGATGATGAGGGCGAAGAAGAGCTGGGTCAGCTTGGAGATGCCTGAGACGGGGTTGAGGTCCGTTTCGCCGAGGGCGCGCACGCCCATGACGGAGAGGAGGAGCGCGAGGAGGATGGAGGTGAGGGTCGCGTAGAGGGGGATGAGGGAGCCGAAGGTTAGGTGGATGGCCAGGATGCAGATTAGGATGGAGATTAGGAGGCCGAAGGCGACGGTGGAGTTGCTGATGAGTTGAGAAGGGGGTGCGTCTTCGTCGGCGGAGTCGTTGGCTTTGGGTGGTGCCTGGGTTTGCTTGGGAGTGCTAGTGTCGGGTGAGTTTCCGGAGTTGTGACTGCTGGAGGTGGTGCGTGTCAGGCTTAAGGAATCTGGCGGCTCAGCGCCGTGCAAGACCGTATAGCCTTCGGCTTGGCGAGAGTGGAACATCCCCTTCCAGTCACCTCGTCTTGCCCTATCTCGCAGTTCGGCAAAAAATTGAGGTCCATGAGCTATGGTGGGTCGGAGAACAAGCCAACCAAGGCTGATGATTGCGTCCGCCAACATGATTGCCAGACTGACCCAGACAATCCAACCTTTCGATCCGCTCGTCCAGTCACCGACAGGGCCAGGAGCCCATCCCTTACTCTTGGCAAGCGGGGAGAGAATGGCCCATCCAACGATAGCACCGAGGAGCATATGTAGGGTGGTGGCAGGCCCCATGATAATCCCTTGCCCGATGTATGCTGGTGATGGGTTGAGACTCCAAAGCCAATTGGTAGCGAGATGTAATCCAAAGATCGGGAGCTTACGAAGATGCGGAATGAAAAAGGACAGAAGAGTCTTGAAACATCAGCAGAGGAATAAACCTACTTTGAAAAGCAGCTTGACAAACTTACGTAGATGGCCGAAATGGTAAATGCTATGATCATCAATCTGATCTTGGCCTTCCAATCGCTCCTATGATCCAGACCTAGCCCTTGCTCATTTGCCTCATCGCTCTCAGGGTCCGTCAATGGAGCAGCTTCATCGTGCGCCACCCCTTCCGCACCACCCACGATTCCAGCCATGCTTGAACAGCGCACAAGATCCTGACTCCGTCTTCTGAACGTCTCCAAACCACTGTGATCCGCCCCTACCCCAACCTCGCCCTTATCACCATGTAGCACCCCAATCATCAACGCCGTAGCAGTCCCACTCGGGAACTTCAACTTCTCTCTAATGATGACCTGCTTCCGCAACGGCACGGCAAACACAACCCCAAAAAGGCAAATGCCCAAACTCCAAACAACGAGTCTCCCAAACCCCAACACCAACGGCCCGTTCTCTTCCGGTTTCAACAAATACTCCAGCGCTGGTATGACGCCCACAAACCCGCACCCCAGCGGCATCGTCCCCAGCGACCCTGCGACGGTCTGGACCAGGACGTTCTCAACCGGCGTGAAGGGGAAATCGAGATGCTTCGCGACGCCCTTGAAATAAGCGAAGCCGATCAGCGCCGAGGGCATGGACATGCTGCTGACCCAGCCCGTTTGAAGACCGAAGTACATGTTGGAAAAGCAGATGATCACGCCGATGACGAGACCGACGAGAACGCCGCGCACGGTGAAATTTTGCCCTTCTTCGGCGCGCTCGGCCAAGAGCTTACGCGCATCGCTCCGGCGCCGAGGACTTTGTCCGATGAGTTGGTTCTTCGCATTCTTCGCATCTTGGCTGGCGTCCTCGTTGTCGTCGAGGGCTTCCGGAATGCCCATGCCGCGGTAAGGGGATCCATCCGGATTTGTAGTTGCGGTGGTCGGAGAGCTCGATCCTGCTCGTTCAACCGAGGACGATGGGCCTCTATCTGGAGCCATTGATCTGTTGATCGTCGACAGAAGAAACGTAGTTGCTGAGCTATGTTCGGCTATCCTGGACTGAAGCCCTCAAACTCACAGCATTAGTCATCGTGGCCCCGCTGAGGCTCAAGCTACGGAGTTACAAATATGTCAAACTTTCAGCCTCGTTTCGTTACCTTAGTGGTTTCGGAGCCCTACGGAGGTTTCGGGAACATGCGGAGTTTGCTACGGATAAAAGTTTTTCCTTTCGCCGATAGGAGGCCTTCTTATAGGGCCACATTTCCATAGAGTAGCTAGACACTTATGATTACACGTTCATTCCACTAGCCACTCCTCCTATGTTTGACAAAATACATTTGCTAATCGCCGGGTTACGGAGGTATTCGCCGTCACATTGTGCCCTCCGCTCAGTAGTGGCAGAGGGTTTGACTATGTCAAATGATGATGATCATAATCCCATATAGTATTTGTACCTTAGAAGGGTATTACACTTGAAGCTGGTAACAGCCGGGCAACTCATGATAATTTCGAGGAATCTCAGAGCACTCATTAATGATATTATTATCCGACAGAATACTAAGCCAAACGCCTCGCAATGCACGCTAAATGTCAGAGTATGCCTCGAGCTGTCGTCTAGAAACTAGAAACCGAAACTGTCCAATAAGGAGTTCGAGTCCGGTTCCTCGAATACTTTGGGTGGTTGCTGTCCCACATGGCCAGACCTCATCTCAGTCGGGAGCTTTGGGCTCGGCAGATCAGCGACCACTAAGCTACTCCGTCTGCGTAGCATCTTCCGAGGGTCGGGCGGACTCATGTCGAGTTGTTTCTTTTTACGTGGTTGTTGTAAGAATTCCCAATTACGCACTGACCCAACGTCAGCCCTACATTTATCAGGCGTCAATGTGCACAGCTCACCTAGGTCCAATGCTAGCAAATCACAGCCCATCCTATCGTACAACCTAGCATTTTGCATAATGAAATCCCATTCTGCTTGCGGCGATATCATAGTGGCCCCTTTGAGCGTTTGCAGAGTCTTTTCTCGAAGCTGCTTGTAGAGTACAATCAAAGCTGGGTCGTTTGCGAGGTAAGATTTGGCATGTAACCCCGGCGACTCTGGAGACTCAAGCAGAGTGAAGATGGGTGACTGCGACCATGATGAGTAGGGGACATTGCTAGCGCTAACAGGTTAGAGCAATGACGTACGATTAATGCCCGGACAGCTTTGTCCCGACGTTTGAGCATCCAAAAAGCCCAGGTAGCTAACCACCGGTTCCCATCAATGGCAGCTTGAGGAAGCACCTTTTCTTGCAGCAGCTCTTGTAGTACTGCGCCATCATCACCTTCGTATACGCGAGCAATGGCAACGGCAAGTTGGATGTCTTTCATTTGGTGACAGCAGACGTTGACAGCATCCTTCAGGTTCCTGGCCAGCAGGAAGAAAGCTGCAGCGTACTCTGGAACAAGTTAGCAACCCTACCCGGCCAGACTGACCCAAATGGATATCATACCAAACCGCCGTTTACCGAGTAGAGCATACGCGTTCTTCAACGCTGCAGTCTTCCATCTGATTTCCTGAAAATTGTTCGCCAGCAAGCGTTGCGTCATGGCTTGCTCCCGGTTCCAACCCGCCATCCTCCAAAGACCCACCAGCACATTCTTCTTCCGCAGTGCGATGTAGTACAGACTGCAGTCGATAGGATTCTTCTCGTCAGTCTTTGTGTACTCGTTGCGCGCAATCACCTCGAATTGTGCTCTCTGCATGTCAATCAGCTTGCCTGTCATCGATTCTTACCTTTTTCACTTCGGACCTACCAATGCAGCTAGGTCAGTCATCCACATGAATACTCCACTCTCCCTGGCATGCTCCCAGAGCATCTTCCCGTGAAATTGGCGAGATACGAGGTCGACAAGTATGTCTTGACTAACACTGTGAAATGCCCACACAATCTCCCGCCAGGTAATACTGACTTGCTCAGAAGGCGCTTGACTTTTCCTGAGCATGTGCTGGCGGAAGAAGAGCAGATACCGAGCCGCATTATCATCCATTGAACGCCGATGTCTCTCAACAGTGGCAACACATTCGACGATGTCTGCCAAACGTATTTGCTCCAAACTTGACAGCTGTGGTATGCTAATCTTGGCTAAAATATCGTTCAGTTGCGCTGCTAGGTCTTCGGTAACAGAACCGGATTCGCCATCGTCTGAGAAGTCGGCATAAGAGGACCGCATCTCTTTGTTAGTACTACTAGATATGATCTGTGGGTTCAGCCGTGGTCACTCTGCTTTGGGCTCATTAACTTACCTCTTGTTCATGTACGAACTCATGGACTGGAATATCCAGGAAGCTATGTAGACTGTCTCCATCCGTGAAGAACTTGAGGGCCTGATGAAGACTGATAATGATCTTTTGGACTAATATAGTCTTCCCAGACAATATGCATTGAGCAAGGAATTGTGGATGAAATACAGGGAGCGGACCGTTTAAGCGACTAACGATATTGAAAAGATCGTTGGAGAATTCTTGGCGGGAGGGCAATCGTAGCTTGTAGACGACACTATCTGTGACCTCAACCCCTTTATCGTACACGAAAAGTTGGTTGCCAGCTCCTACCACCAGATTACCGCCGCCAAGCCAAGTGGAATCTCCAATAGGGTGAGGTGTCATATTTCTGATTCGAATATCCCTTATCGTTGCCCAGGCGGGGCCTGCACCGAGATAGTCATACCGCAGCTGAGAAAGCAGAAGTACTCGATGCGGAAACCCTACGGCCAAAATCGACTGATTATCAGGCGTCGATGTCCAATCTAAATCTTGTATCACATCGTAGGTCGCAAACTCCTCTTCGTACTCCAGCTGCGCGTTTCGAGTGTCCCAGATCGTGAGTGCAGTCTTTGAAGCGTCGACTAGTGCAGCCTTCCGTATAGAGCTCCCACTTGCTAGGGACGGTCTCTCTATGCCTGTTTCGACTTTTGAAGTCCGCAGCCACTGTATATTATTCTTCTCCGCAAGGATCTTCGCCGTCCAAGTATGGAGAACACCGTCTTTTGTATAGGACAATGCTACGTCTCTGGCGAAGACGTCAATGAATCCGGAGATGGTTGTCAAAGAACCCGCAGGGTCGACCGGAAGAACGAAGGCAACGTCGTCCTTCAAGCCGAGGTCAAAGGTGCAATAGTGCTTCAGCCGCTTCAGAATGTTCTTTTCGCCCCTATTAGTGATGGGCTTTCCAAGCTTTGGCACCTCCCAGACAATGCCCTTCATTTTCGAACTGATTGTTGCTATATGGGCGACGTCTCGACCATCGTCATCCTCAGGCAGAAGTATCAAACACAAGGGCTTGCCCTCTACTTTGTATTGAGAAGATGCCAACTGCACGGCAGCAGCTCCTCGAGTGTCCCAGAGGGAGATCTGTTCATGATGCAGCGTAACTACAGCCTCGCCTTCCCACAACACACATGTTCGATGAATGTGTGTCGGACTACTGATAGCACTCTGCCTTATTAGCCTTGTTCCTGCGGCATCCTGGGACTGCTTCCAAAGAAGCCCTTCGTTATCGTTGGTTCGGGACAAGACCGCCTGGCCACTAGCGTTCCGGACAATCTTCTTAATGGCTCTATCATGACCTGACCAGAGGGCCTTAAACGTTAGTCGCCTCGAACGTGGCGATGGATCAAAGAGCTCATCCAATCTGCCCTCCATCCACTCCACCCTCCCGTCGAAGTAGTGGGCCAAGAGGGCGAAAGGTGATGCTGAACGATCGTTACAAAAATTGTAGAATTGTACATGATCTTCGCCTGGTACTTTATCTTGCGAGAAGTGAAAGTGAAAGCCTTCGATATGCGCCACGTTGAAGATGCTCGTAGTTTTCCGGGCTTTACATCCAACATTCTCTAACCCCCACGCGGACATATGTCCACTGTCATCCAGAACCACGCATACTTCCGGGTTCCGGTTAGCTACTTCAATCAGATGCTGGAGGGCATGATCTTCCATGTTTCTTGTTGCCGAGCTCTGCACAGCTCTTTCTGTGGCGATCGTAAAGTCCCGACTGTCGATGATGAAGGCGTAGCGTCGGTTCGACTGCTTGGCAGGTTCGAATCGCCGTGGCTTTATAGACTCAAGCATATCGATCTCAGCCCAGAGCTGCAGGATCTGTAAACCATGGGGGTCCGTTGCGGCCCAGATTCTGATTTTCTTCTCTGCGGAGAACGTGTACAGTACATTATCAATGATATGTTCACGATCATATGCTCGACGCCAATGCAAGCCAGTTACGGCTGCGGAGTGCGGCAGGTAGGTGTAATCAAAACGGACATCGTCTGAGCCGAATGATAGCCTCCTCCAGACCTTCAACAATCGATCATAACGTCCAGTCGAGGCTATAAGGCTAGCATCGTAGGAGAAGTGGGCGAACTTTGCAGGGTTTGCGAGCTTTCTCTTCCATATTGCAGCTCCAGTGTCGGCAGTCGCGAACAACGTCAGGCTTGTGTTTCCCACCAGTAGTTCTTCGGACGAGCCCCAAGAGAGTGTGCTTGTGACGCCATCTTCAAACTCGGACTCGAATGAACATTGAAGTGACCACTGCGATAATCTGTTAACGTTTTTCGCCAGCATAACAACCGGTTTCCGAGAGCCTCACCTGCAACGCTCCTTCATCTTTGCCGTAGGGTCGATATATGTAAACAGTTGCCCCTGAACACGTGGCTATCTTCCCAGATGTCTCGTCCAACGCGACCGCATCGAGATCTACCACTTCGTCCTCATAGATGGTCTGTAGGAGCTTGTTCGCTCCTTCGAGAATGACTAGGCCATTGCCACTTATATACGCCTATGAGAAACCATGGGAAGTCAGCGACACATTTCCGCTTTATGTAATGCTGAGTTAGGGCTTACAATGAGCTGCTGTCCTGCCCAACGCCCTGTACAGATAGCTTGAAGCTTCGCCTGCGGCTTACCTGGCAGCACAGCTCGCATGAGAAAGGCTGGTAAGAAGTGCCCTGCTGTTTATGAAAGCATAGCTTGCAAATGCTTCCCCTTTACGCTCTCATTCTCAACGGCCAACCCTAAAGTAATATTGACATTTGGTGGGCGTAGCACTGTTGCGCATATATGAGATGGTGCACTTGACCCTGCCAATGATGACGCGAGATTGCATGATATACTCAGACATTCTTGCTAAAGTGATAAGAACATCAAAACTTCACAATATCTCAAAGCTGTGCATTGAGACCACAAATGACTAGAAATACAGAGTAAAACTACTAGTTTTATAATAACTCTTAACTATATATAAATTACAAAAAATAAAATCTGAATCTCAATTGCAAAGATAAATTACTGCTGACTCTGTATACGATTTCAATGTTCCCATCTCTGCATATATGCTGTGTACGCAGCTCACTGTAGCTAGCGCACTCCCATTACTATTGGTGTGTACCTTCGTACTTACTAACTGTCTCTCACTTCACTGCGACAGACATCACCTTAGTTATTGGGCTTGCTGCAAGTTATTTCAGGCACAACACCTTAAGTAGGTAAAGATGTATCTCTCAGCCATCTGTTGATATATTATCGCCAATATTAATGAATGTTTGACGTGACTTATCTTCGTTTCAGACTGTGTCATCTATTTGAGCCCAGTGGGCATCTAAGAAGTGTACAAGTCTTTGAACATTGCCTGGCCCGGGTAATCCTTCTTGTTGATTCACTGAATGACTTGCAGAATGAATGATGCGGACAGTCATGTTACACGTTCAAACGTCACTTTATCCACAACAATCTCCTTGTTGCTCACTGTACCACAACCATCATCATGTCAAAGCCCCGCATCCTGATCAGCGGTGCCTCCGTGGCCGGACCGGCGCTTGCCTACTGGCTCGTTCGCGCAGGATGCAGAGTGACAGTCGTCGAGCGTGCACCGAGTCTTCGAAGTGCCGGTCAAGGGCTCGACGTCCGCGATGCCGCTCGAGACGTGGTCAAGCGCATGGGTATCTTCGACCGCCTGCGGGACAAAAGCTCACACGAGGAAGGCCTCGAGTTCGTTGACGGCAACAACCATTGCTTTACCCGCTTTGGTGTCGACGAATCCGGCAAGGGCGAAAGCTTTACCTGCGACATTGAGATCCTCAGAGGAGAGCTGGCGGGGATTCTCTTCGATGTCACAAAGGACGACGTCTCCTACATCTTCGGCGACATGGTCGAGAGCTTGGAAGAATCAGGCAAGGACGTTCGCGTGAATTTTGCCAACGGCACACCGAGCGCGGCTTTTGACTTGGTAGTTGCTGCAGATGGTATTGGCTCGAAGATCCGTGGGTTAGCTTTCGGGAATGGCTACTCCCATGTCAAATCACTGAACTCTTACGTGACGTATTTCTCCATCCCACGCAGTGATACAGACACGATGTGGTCGAGAGCTCACTGGGTCAAGGGGGGTCGGGTGATGGTGCTGCGACCAGACAACGTAGGCCTGACCAGGGCTTTCCTTATCCTTACAGCCTACGAGAAGTCAGACGAAAGACTCGCTCGATTTGAAAAGGCTTCGAGAGAGGGCATCCCAGCGCAGAAGGCTCTCGTCCAAGACCTTTTCCAAGACGCCGACTGGGAAACTTCTCGAATACTGAAGGGTATGCACGAGTCCGAGGACTTTTACATGCAACACGTCGCACAAGTCCGACTGAATCGCTGGTCGAGCGGTCGCGTGACTGTGGTCGGTGACGCGGGTTATGCTCCTTCACCTTTTGCGGGCATGGGCACATCGCTTGCTTTCATTGGCGCATACGTTCTCGCAGGCGAGATATCTCGACAGCCCCACAACATCCCTGCCGCGCTGGAGTCCTACGAGCGTGTCCTGCGCCCGTACATTGAGGGTGTGCAGAACCTACCTCCTGGCATACCATGGCTCGTCAACCCTCAATCGACGCTGGGCATCAGAGTGTTTGAAACCTTCATTCGGGCTGCAGGGGTGCTGTCGTCGACGGGGCTAGTCACCTTGTTCGCGAAACTCGCAGCGTATCTTCCAATTGGTGGGGATTCGTTCAAGTTGCCAGACTATGAGGCGTTCAGGCAGTAGGGTTTAGACCAGTGCCTTGCTTTCATGGCATATTCCAGATACACCCCTCTCAAACTTATGTATACTCGTATCGTGCATGGCTTGAGGGAGGAGCACGGGAGCTACTCAAGAATTATGTCATTAGCTCCCTCAACATGATTCTTCATAGCTGGGGTCGCGACGTCCGTTCAAGACCTTTCAAGGAATGCGTAGGGTTCTGTTCGGCATCGCGGATGAGACGATGGACCTATATGTGCATCATGAAAGCACTAATGCCGCAAGATGACGGGGCCGAAATGAGGCTTCGTGGCTTGGGCTGTGGAGCCCTCGCTTCACCCTCTGGAACGGGAGCGGCGTTTAGTGGGGTAGTAATTCAGGTCAAATATTAGGCTATTTCATAAACTTGCTCACTTTAAAATTCTACGTTGAGTACAGCTTGCAGAGAGCATCAAGAATATATCAATAGACAACGATACTACTGATGCTAACTAATGTAGTTAGAGTTCGAATCAACCATCCCAAGCCGTGTCAAGTTGATAAACCAAACTCAGACAAGTTTTATACCCACCAAACTCCCATGTTCATAAAAGGGTATATCCAAGAATCCAACCATTCCCAGCGCCCTTATTAAAGTCCAAGAACACCTCCTCCTTCGGCAGCCTCAGCCGTTCCCATTACCCCCAAAGGGACTCGCTGACGCCTCTCGAATATCTTCGAAGTGACCAGGTCGTAAAGCGCCCGACCTGCCTGGCTGGTTCCGCCGCACCAAGGGGTGAGGATCTGTGCCGGCCTGAGACCTCAGTCTCCGCTCAAAGGACATGCCTCTCGGTGTCGCCGGCGTCTTAGGCGTCATGGACATCCTCACTTTGTCTTTGGCGCGCGCGGCCCTTTTCGAAGGCGTACTCAAATATCCAGGCAACGGAGTTGTGTTCTGACGGCTCTCTGCCGGAGGGTCCCAATCATCGGGGTCAAAGCCCGGACGAGAAACACTTCCGTATTCCTGGACCTCACCATCAGTAGGACCAGAATTACTATCTTCGACTCTGAAAGTACGCCGAGCCCTAGCACTCTGCCACGGCTCTTGCGGCCGTGGAAACCTGCGCCGTGACACGGTATCCTGCCAATGGCGGAAGATGTTGCGAAAATGCCTTTTGTCGTTTCGCTCCTGCAGCAACCTTGCTGTTTCTTGTTGCCTCCGTACCTGCAACATGCGCAGAGTAAGCTTCCGAAGCATAGTAACAGCGACGGTCGAGGCGTGCATTTGGATATAATACGTTTGTGCTTGTTCCTGCTGGACAATCTGCTGTTGAGACAGGCCTCTCCACAACCGTAGGGCTTTGCGAAGCGAGGTATCCCTGTAGTGCAAGTCGGCGTGATCCTTCAGGTCGGAGATGCTGTCGAGTCGAGTCCGCCAGTGATCAAAGATGCCTGTACCAACGACAGACGAGCGATCTTGCTGGATAGCATGAGCCTGTCTTTGCATATCTGTGAGGACGTTTGCGCGCTCTCGCCATGGCAAGATTATCCGCCTGGCCAGGTTCATCTTGATGCGCCGCCTAACCTGTGCGTAGGCATCCCGCCGCTTTCGCCGCTTGGTCTCGGTCGTTGCTTTCTGCCAACGCTTGATTGACTCCTTGGCGAGAAGGTAAAAGTCCGCATCTTTGGCCCAGCGTTGCAGTTGTTGGACGTGTTCAGTCCGAGCGCTCCAAACCCTGAGAACGTCTTGTGCAACCTTTGGCGCATGAAACTCGAACGCAAGTTGTTCCTTTTCCCGGAGCACCGCCAGCCGTTGTCGCCAATGGCCACAAACTAACCGAAGAAGCCGTCTGTTTCGTGACTCTCGAACGATGCCCTCTAGATCGTCCAGTTTCGGTTTGAGAGTCGTCCAACAGCGCACAAATTTGGAGAGCACTCTAGCCTGTGATTTCTGTGTGAGTAGTCTGCTGAATAGGATTGCCCTCTCAGCAAGGACCCATTTGTATAGTGCCTGAAGAACGACTCGATCATCGATCCTGTGAGCAAGAGTTTGCCAGCGTAAGTGGTCATTCCAATCAGTCCAGGCATTCCTTAATACTCTGGATCGGTCGACCTGAGCCGCTTGGCCCTCAGCATTGTGGCGAACAAGGCATGCCGAGAAAGCTGAACGCGCAATCCTCCAGTCAACCATGATAGAGACGCGACGTGCCACCGGCGCAAGTCTGAGCCGCTGCTGCCACTCTGGAAGTAATCTCCCAACGAGTCGCCTTTGCCGAAGTATACCAGCCTCTCGGTCACAAGAGAGGATGATCCGGGTCCTTTCGAGCCATCTCTGTAAGGTCGTCCTCTGCACACCCTCCCTGCGATGATCCTCAACCCAGCCTTCTCGTTCCCTGCATTTTCTGACGGCCGCCATCCAGTCCGCAAGATACTTCCTCTTCATCCTTCCCGCCCTCCATTGCGGAGCTCGACGTTCGCAAAATCTCCAGAACCAACGCCAATACAACGACTCGACCAGATTCTCTTGGTACACTGTAATCGCTTTGGTACTGTCCCCAACGGAGGTCCCATAACGTCTTCTCCAGACAACGAAGAACTTCTTCAACCCCTGCCGACGGACCTTGAGCTCATTTACCGCAGTAATCTCACGCCAAGCGTTGAAGTACTTCGTTCTTAGTATATGCCGGCGGGCAACAGATGTCCGTAGAACCTCCTCGGAGGCGCACTGGGCATAGTGCGTAAAGGCTTTTGTCAGTAGATACAGATCTCGAGCCTTGGTAGCTCTTTTTTCAAGGTGAGCATAGAATCGATTTGTTTCAGCAATTCTCTTCCTCTCCTGGATTTTGACGCGCCAATGGTCGAACGCCTGGCGCAGTAGTGCTTCGACGTCGATCCTCACTGCGATCGCTTCCATCCGTTGATGGTTAGCATGTGCGGCCCGAGCCACAGTGGACCACCGACGCAATGTCTTGCGAAAAATGTTTTGGATTCGACAGTGCTCGAAAGTGTCTGCAGTCTCTAGCATTTGACTCTCGGAAGGGCGATAAAAGACCGCCTGAGGGGCGGCGTCATCAGCGTGCGTGTCCGTCTGTGGAATTGATGAGATTGTCTCCTCCAAGGAGTCCAAGGAGTCCTCCGCCGGCCGAGAGACATTGTTGACAGGTTCGAGCGCACGGGGACGTCTGTGGTTCCCGTGATTGTCCCCGGACGCCGCCCTACGCCAGATCTGGACGCTGCTTTGTGTCGATGTAGATCTGCGCCTTCGCTGGTAATGCTTCAGATTATCCGCAAATTCTTGTGTTGTCAACCTGCCGCGCCGCAGTTGAGGAGCTGCTGAACCTGCCTGTTGACCTTGCGGCTGTGTTCTCTCCGGCGCCCTTGTGGCCGCCCACGTCGTAGGCCGTGCCTCAGGGGTGGAAGCGCCGCGGCTATCGAGTCGCGACAGAGATGATCTGGATGTGTCGCGCCGCTTGCTTCGGTGCGTAGTCTCGTCACCCGCGTCAAACGTGGAGTTGAAGGAAGCGCGTCTCTGTCTTCGGCGCGGGCTTTTCTCCTGCACTGGCAACACTTCGCTCGTGCGCTCTCCCTCGTGTTCTCCACGGTGCGTATCTGTCGGGACATCCTGCTGCGCTTCCTCATCCGTATCGAATTCGAGCCGGATGCCCAACTCCTCGAGCAGCGTCTCAAAGCGCTGGTAGAGAGTTTCGCCTGCCAGCCCTTTGTCTCCCAATCGGAAAAGGAACCGTAGATAGATTTGATCATGGTCTGGGTCGAGTTCATGCTGAGCAAGAACCCTGTCATAAGCTTCGAAGATGGCGCGGAATGGCAAGCGCTCAGCATCTGGGAGCCGCTGTGCTGAGGTAATGATTTGGTGGAGAATCGCAACGTCTATTTACGCTGCGTATCAGTAGACGGAACATGCTGCGTAGAGTAACGCGCTGACCTTGGTTGCTGAGGTATGGCTGCTCATCTGTGTTAAGATGTACAGATGGCGACGATGGAGGCATCGACAGTTTCCCCGCCTACCGCGCGTCTTCCGATGCATAAAGACGGTGTGCCGAGTCGATTGCTATACCGGACAAAATTCTCGAAGCAATGGCAAATACATTGGCAAATAATACAATTGCAGGACAATTGCGACAATGCAATGTTTTGATATCGAGAGAGCGCGTGTGTAAGTTAAGGTATGCGCAACATTGGGAGCTATGGCTAACTTAGGGTGATTGCCTAGTCTGGCAGGTCCAAGAGTTGGATCGCGACGCCCGTTATCGGTTCGGGACACAGGTCGGATGGTCTCACTAAAACCTCGGATGGTCCTACACTAATTCTGAACTTTAAGGTTTTTTGTGGAGCTAACAAGCGAGAAATTGAAATTGTGACTGTGTAATTCATTAATAATTCATTACAAATTCATGAAGAATCTATTCATAACTAATTAGTGATTAGAGGTTAGTGTTAGGGGGTTAGGTGATTAGGATTAGGGGGTTTAGGGTTAGCAATATGAAATATATTATGCATGCATTTCAGATACATTAGGATTAGAGTTAATTAATTCAGGATAGATTAATAATATATTTGAAGAATTTGGACCTCGATTGATCTTGAGGTGTTTTGGAAGGTCGGATGGTCTTCTGATAATCCCTGTCAAGACCATCCGAGGTTTTAGTGAGACCATCCGACATGTGTGGTCTTATCGGTTATACCAGAGAGCTTCGTAAGGTACTCAATGGGATTTAGCTGGCACCCAATAATAAGCCTGGAAATATACGAGTATACTACCTTATGTTTAAGTTAATAAATGGAAGAACAAAGGCATGAAGGCTGAATCATATAGGTACCAGTTCCAGGTCGTAAATGAATGCGGCACCCTAAGAAATTAGCCAAAACCCTTACAAGTCGATGCCGAGGCGTGTACGAAGTATGCACAGTTATAGATGCTGAGGGTGGCTACACTTGTTACTAATCATTCTAATACATATAATCTAATATTAATTCAATTTGTAAGACTCAATGACAGGCGTTGTTAAGATATATATAAGTTAATAGGGGGTGCGCATTCATTTACGACCTAGAACTACCTCATACCTGTTGTTGTGGCTCCAATCGACGAGGTCTCCAAAATGTCGGATCTGATTGACCCAAGTACCTAGAGAGCTGTACTACCTAGATCCACTTCCACCAATCCCTTCCTTTTCTCTCCACAATCCCCAAGCCCAAAGCTCCCACAAATGCCAACGCGAACACGCCCAATCGAGAAGTTCGCCCAAGCAGCGGCGAAATGCTCCACAGAGGTAAGCTAGCCTTGCTTTATCCGTTGACAACAACCACTCCTCTTACCCTTGGATTACCAAAGAAGGGCAATCTATTGACGGACGGTGCTGACTGGCCGGGCCTCAGGCCTCGGTGTACGGGAAATGCATCGTGGCAGATTACAATGCTGTTCACAAGGATAAATGCCTAACGGAGTTTATGAGATTGAAGGATTGTTATTTGGTGAGTGCCATGCCGTATCCTCTTTTTTCCAGCCATGGAGGTGTGCTGGTCTCGGATTCTCATTCAAGGGCAGGCTGCGGCGAAGAAGCGGTAGTGATTTCCGAGGGTGTAATTCTTGAGGGGAACGGGTGGGACTGGTCAAAGGTTTGCGGCGTTAGAATTTTCTTGTCTGCTGTGGATTTGAGAGTCAAGGTGAAAGAAATCTTTGGTGTCATCATTCCTACGCTACATATCTGAAAACACATTCAATGCCATATGCGTCATATACGTCGCCGAGGAGAAAGAAAGCTACTGGCTCTAGAGTCTGTCATGATAGCAAAAGAGACGGATGAAAGTCTATAACTTTACCAATCGAAGCAAGAAAGCAGCTTTCTGCACCTCCTGCTCTTCCTCCATGATGATGGCGTCGACATCACCGTTGGGAATCTTGCCCACGAACTCCGTCACAACATGCTTGTCAACAGGTCGCCGCAACACTTTCTCAATAGCCTTGCCCTGACTCGTGAATACTTCTTCGATACCTATCTTGTCGGGATCGCTCAAGACCTTGTACTCCATCTTCACATCGTCTGTAGGCACCAGCCCGGCTTTCTTGCGCAATCGTTGTACCCGGTTGATAACCTCTCGCGCCAGCCCTTCTTGAGCCAATTCTGGATAGATTGTAGCGTCCAGGATGATGAGGACATCGTCGTCCGTATTGGTCTCCAAGTCCTTGGAAGATTCGTCGTCCTTCAAGCCACGCTTGACCAGCAGGTCCTCTTCGTGGAGCTCAATGCCGTCCACGGTTATGCTCTTCTTAGTAAGAAAATCTCGCACGTCGTCGCTCGTAAGGGTAGGGAGTGCTTTCCTGACTCTTTGTGCATCCTTCTTGAGCTTCTTGCCTAGAGTAGGCCAGTCTGCTTCTACACTGTACTGCACGTTGTACTTGGCCTCGTCGGATGATAGAACAAGCTCATGCACATTGAGTTCCTCGCAGATGTAAGATTCTAATGAACGTACATCCTCCAGATATACCGAGTTGGGATGAATGACGACCAATGTCTTCAGCGGCTGTTTGAGCCCAATTGCCCTCCGTTCCCGAGACACACGGGCAAGCTCGATGACACTTTGCATTCTTCCAACTCGTCTCTCAACTTCTTCGTCGAAAAGCTCTTCTCTAACCTCGGGAAACGCAAGAAAATGGACGCTCCGTGGGTCTTCTCCCTGAAGATCTTTGGGTATATGACGTACTAAACGCAGGTAGATGTTATCCGTGAGAAAAGGAGTAAATGGTGCTAACCCGCGCGTAAGGGTGTAAAGGACTTCGAAAAGAGTATTCAGTGCGTGTTTTGTGTCGTCAATTCCAAGTTCTCCTTTCAAGCGTTTCCGGTTGAATCGGATGTACCAGTTTGTTGTGTTGTCAATGAGACCCAGTAATCTTGGGACGACAGTGTATAATCGATATGCCGCCATCTCTTGGTTAACGAACTTCAAAAGGCTCTGACAACTTGCTAGAATCCATCTGTCCATGACATTCTCGTTACTCGCCTCTGCATCCGGGTCGAATACATAGTCGATGTCCTCTACCTTCTTGAGCAAAGCGACTTGGCCTTCGAAGAATTTGTAGCTGTTCCATAGTGGCAGAAGCACCTTGGCCACAATCTCCTTCACACCGGACTCTTTGAAACGTAGGGGTTCTGCTCGCACGACTGGCGAGTTTATCAGATATAGTCGTAGCGCGTCGGACCCGTATTGGTCCATGATCTTTACCGGATCGGGGTAGTTTTTGAGGCGTTTGGACATCTTCTTTCCGTCTTCTGCGAGGACTATTCCATTGACAACACAATTCTTGAACGGCAAACAACCGAAAAGATGTGTTCCTAGAACAACCAAGGTATAAAACCATCCTCGAGTCTGGTCAAGTCCTTCAGCGATGAAGTCCCCCGGGAAAGACTCGTGGAATCGATCTTTATTTTCAAATGGATAGTGTGCAGCAGCATAGGGCATGCCTCCAGATTCAAACCAACAATCGAACACTTCCTCGATGCGGCGGAGTTCACCTTTGCCTTGCTTGCTTGAAATGGTGATGTGGTCTACCTTGTCCCGGTGAATGTCTGATAGGTCACCCTCATAACCGCTAAGCGCCTTCAGCTCCTCCACACTTCCAACGCATACAATCTCCTTCATATCCTCACTCGCCCACAAAGGAATGGGCGTCCCCCAAAATCGGTTTCGTGACACGTTCCAATCTCTTGCGCTTGTGATCCAACTTGCAAACCGCTTTTCCTTGACGAAGGAAGGTACCCAGTGAGATCTTTCGATTCCTTGAAGCATTTGGGGAATAATGTCGGGGATCTTCACAAACCATGAAGGCACGGCTCGGTAAATCAATGGTGTATCTGATCGCCAACAAAAGGGATAGCTATGGGTAATTTGACTATCGACAACGAGGCGGCCGGTGCCCTTCAGGTATTTGATGATGGCTTTCTCTGCAGCCTTGACATGTTGGCCTGCAAAGTCCATCACCTCGGATGTAAAACAACCCTGCTCATCAACCGGATTGGGAGGGAGGCGTTCGTCGCTGATGATGCCGGCCTGCATCGCCACATTGTAGTCATCGGCTCCAAATGCTGGAGCTTGATGTACCACACCAACACCGCTCTCTGAAGTGACATAGGTTGCATTAACGACACGAAAGCCGTGATCCTTGAATTCTTCATAGAAGTAGTCAAACAATGGCTCGTATTTCCAGCCCAGCATATCCTTGCCTTTGATACGTCCAACTATCTTGTATTTGGCCTTTTTGGGATCTTTGTATAAGGTCTTCATAAGAGACTCTAACAAGATATAGTTCTTGCCGGACGCTTCGTCTAGAATCTTAACGTACTCGAAGTCAGGGTGCGTCGCAAGAGCAGTATTGGATGGGAGAGTCCATGGCATCGTTGTCCACGCCAACAGGTTGGTTTGAGGGTCATCAAGGAGAGGAAATGAGACTACCACAGCCGGGTCTTGAGTATCCTTGTAATTTTGCTGCGATTCGAAATGGCTGAGCGGAGTATGCAGTGCGGTAGAATATGGCATGACCTTGAACCCACGATATACTGCTCCCTTCTCGAACAATTGCTGGAATACCCACCACAATGATTCCATAAAGGTAGGATCCATAGTCTGTGACACACGGTATCAGCTCCTGATGATACCACTTCGCGAGACCCCGAGGCGCCCACCTTATAATCATTCTCGAAATCCACCCACCGACCAAGACGATCAATGGTCTCCCTCCACTCCGCTGCGAATCTCATGACAATAGCTCGACACTCCTCGTTGTATTTGTCTATCCCCATTTTCATAACAGCGTCCCTACCAGAGATACCCAGCTTTTTGTCGATCTCGTACTCAATAGGAAGACCGTGTGTGTCCCACCCGAACCGTCGCTCGACATAATGGCCCTTCATTGACCAATACCGGGGAATAATGTCCTTGATCGTGGAGGCCAGAAGATGACCGTAATGGGGGAGGCCAGTCGCGAAAGGCGGCCCATCGTAGAAGGTGTATGGCTTTCGACCTCTGGACAACTCGACTTGCCTCTGGAAGGCTTTGATTTCTCTCCATCTCTTGAGCACAGCCTCCTCTTCTTTTGGAAAATCGATAGACATATTTGCGGTGTGTATTGTTGCAGGTAAGAAAACTACCTTAGGCACCGCCAGTGTTGGTGGGGGATATGGTTACAGTTTTAGCGTGAGTCACCGCAAAGTCTGTTACAAGGGAAAACTTCTATACCTCCCCCAAGCTAAATTAAATGACAATATCCTACTTAATAAGCAGTCCTATGCATTCAATGCATAATAACTATTATTAAAATCAAAACAAAATTAACACATTCATTCTGCATTTTATTCTTCTACATCTCACTGTCATTCTCACATCAATCTTTTATCTTCTTTCTCAGTTATGTTGTGTTACGGCCATAACCTGTAGGCAACAGTTCATGTAGTAACTAGAGGTACGCGGGCATAGCGTACACGCAGGTATAAGGTCGCCCAGGTCTATAAGGACGCTGGCGACCACAGCGACCCCATAGACCACGGATAGGTCTACCCGGGCACCATGGTCGCCGAAGACCATGGCGACCACGGCGACCAGCTAGTATATAGACAGGCCATCTCCCCTAAGGAGATGGGCGTGTTCAATGACAAACATTACCTAGCATACCGCTATCTACCGGTTTAACCCCAATCGTGCCTGGATCCCCTCTTATATCACAAGCTCTAAACCCCTAGACCCTATACCAGAGGAATCTCCGGTCGGGACGTAACATGTTGAATGTGTTAGATATAGTGTCTAGACTTAAGTACTCAGAGCATAGAAAAGTAACTTAGTAAGATTACTTAAATAAGATACACTAATTTACTTTCACATAATTTAGTGTATTCTCTATAGCTTGCAGAGTTTGCATTATTATCATTATACATATTTATGTTGTGTTATCTACCTTACTGTCGAACATAAGAGGAACGAACAATGTGAAGTGACTTGTCTTTTTGACTATGTGGGAAGCTGACTATATAAGTGTGGCTAAGATCTATGTCACATGACAGGTATGCAAAGTGCCATATGACAAACAGAGTGCCAAGTAACTAACAAGGTGCCTATGTTTGATACATCCCCTCACTGAGGATACTCTGTGACTGCATATCCTGTAGCCTAGCCCCTGCCCCAAAACCCAGTCAGGCCTATAGCCTCGTCAAAACCGCAAAACCTCTCAACTGTGGGTGAAAGCGGAAAGAGTGCTTTGGCCAAAGTGAATGTGCCTGCCGTGCAGGGCTTCCGTGCCTGAGTAGGCCTTAAGTGTGTGCCTGCTGTGCAGGGCTTCCGTGCCTGAATAGGCCTTGAGGTGTGCCTGCCATGCAGAGCTTCCGTGCCTGAGTAGGCCTTGAGGTGTGCCTAAATAGGCCTTGAGTGCCTGTCATGCAGGGCTTGAGACAGTCCTCCTCCTTCTCCATATAGGTCTCCGGTAAGTAGGATCCGCCAAAAAGGGCTGTCGTGTCGTATGACTTTGGTGACAGCGAGGTATAGAGCTTTTCGTACCCTGGAAACAGAAGCACTCCTATGACATTGTGACAGCAGACAATGGCTGACCCGGGCTCATAACCTGTCAAACATAGGAGATGTAGCTAGCGGAATGAACATGTAATCATAAGTGTCTAGCTACTCTATGGAAATGTGGCCCTATAAGAAGGCCTTCAATCGGCGAAAGGAAATTCTTTTATCCGTAGCAAACTGTTTGCCCTAGCAAACTCCGCATGTTCCCGAAACCTCCGTAAGGCTCCGAAACCACTAAGGTAACGGAACGAGGCATGAACTTTTGACATCTACTAAGGAAACTAGCGTCTTGACTTTGTAGGTAATAATATCTCCGCTTCAAAGGCTTTCGTCTTGTGATCCTATTCTCCGTGCAATACTGTGGAGCTCAGCTTCCCAGCTTTGGGACGAGATACCTGGAGTTCAACTGTATCTCAGGGAGATTTCCGTACTACATGTGTGATAGAACTGGTCTACCCTGTGTGATTCTACGCCGCAGCCTATAGCTCTGTTGATGCCCATTGGGAAGCGGGATGACTTCAGACAGTCAAGTCGGGGCAGTCAATTCTAACCTTTTTGGGTAGATCTTATGAGCTGCATTATTAGGGGCTTCAACTACCTACCGTAGAGTCAGACGGACATGACTGCTAGTAGGCGGCAGCAGTAGTAAGGGACCCCTACTAGCAGTCAGGTCCGTCTGACTCTAGTCGACGCCCTCAATGCAGCTAATAAAATCTAACCAAAACAGATTAGAATTGACTGCCCTGACTTTGACTGCCCGGGGTCATTCCGGTTGGGAAGCGCTGCTGTGTCACTTTTTCTATTCTGGTTGCTCATCCCCGATTTTGACTTCAATGGTGAAACATCCAAAAACAAGGATCTCCATGAAAGCAGCACTGACATCTCCTACTTACCAGAATCTTAGGTCTACTGGTTGACATCGACAGGTTGAGAGCCGCCATTATCACGGCTAGCTGCGTGCTCTTTCAACCAGACATTTACCGCTTAATGTTGAAACTGCCGCTCTATAACAAGAAGTATGTTTCAATGAAGCGCTGCAATTTTCTATGTACCATTCTTAGAGAATTCTTCCTACCTCTGTTCGATGGTCCCAGAGACTTTCCCACCTCCATCAGCGCTTCGAACACCACAGGGACGAGATACGGATCCATTTGGAGACGGCGGTAATTCAATTGCCCCTCGACGGCGCGTACTAGGGAAGCTCTAGAGACATGTCGGCGTTGAGGCAGGAGAAGCAAGATGTATAAGAGAGCTCTTCTTTCCCCATCTTCAGCTTTCAATCCAACAGTCCAGAGCCACTTCCAATACCATCTCAAGTACCCAAGCCCTACTCGATCAGACGTCAACTTCAAAGTTTCAGCCCGTACGCCTTCACATTCCATCCACACAGGTCACCTGTCCGCTTCACCACCACACCCTTAGCCAGCTATAATCAATCCAAACTCCAAGATGTGCAAAGGAACCAGATTCTTCGCTTGTGATGGATCCGTCGACCAACGTCTCACATATCGCTGCAGCTCAATGCGGTCCAAGTACGCATTGCCAACTAGGGCTAACCTCTACTACCATCCAACAAAACTAATTCATCTGAACGTGTAGTGCCATGGCTTGCTCCGGTATCAAGTGGACCGATTCAAGAGGCTGTATCACCCGGTCTCGGCCGTGCCCCAACATTGCGGACAGCTCGAAATACCTGATCGGTTCTGGCCGGGGCGAGGCGAGCATCTTTTACAAGCGGTGCGACGGAGAATATCGAAACGTATATGGCGACAAGTTGCGCTGAGGAACGGGGCTTGCGAAAAGAGTCTCCTACTAGTCAACTCTACTGTGGAAGTTGCTGTTACCTCTAGGGGAAGGGCGCGCTGCGCGTGCGTGAACTCTGTTGGCGGCGGTGTTGATATTATACTGTCCTCTCATTATTGTTGTTCCTGCTTTACCACCTTGCGTTTGCTTTTTGAAGTCGCCAATTGTAACTTCTCTTTTGAATAGATTAGGTGTACAATATTACACACTCATTTAGCGCAGATATTATATGTTCCCATTACAGAGCAGAGTCAGGCGTGTTAGGGAGGGCTAAGCACAATGATTCAATGATGTCAAATAGTACTTTAAGTACCTAAGGTACCTAAGGTAGGTAGGTGTCGGGTCGGGTCGGGGGTCCTTTTTTCCAGCCGGGTCACGGGGTTTTCGCGGGTTATTACTAGCTTAGTAAGCATATGTGGGGGCTGAGTAAGCACATACACATGCTTACTAACGTGTGTTTCTAACGCGCGTCTTCGCGAAAAGTCGTGATTTTCATTTAACTCTGTATATTGTCAGCATATTGAACCTCTTAATTCAGCATGGTGACGCAAGTGGAAATTCTTGACTTAAGACGGTATACAAGGAGTATGTGTTGCTAATCAACATACAGACACAACTCTAACAAATGAAACGTGGGAAACCCTCTTGGTTCGACGCTGTCCTATGGCTATTCACCCTTCTCCTCTTCATCACTCTCTGCATCCTCTTCGTCTTCTACGTCGGATGTTGGTTCGTTTAATGCTTTCAGGCGTTTCTGACTTCTTGTCAGAATTATTGCAAACGCAGATTTGAATGTACAATGCCCTACCTTGTCTTTCGCCCTCTTCTCCTCGAGATCTGCAAGTAGCATGAGTAGGTCGTCGAGCTCAGTCTGTACTGCCTTCCTAGCCCGTTCGCTTTCCATACGATTCTCTTCTGCCTTAATTGTCTTGCTATTCGCATCTTCCAAATCTGCAGCAGCTCGCTTCGCCCTAGCTTCCGCTTCTGCTGCCTTTTCCTCAGCCCGGTCCAGGCGAGACTGCAAAGTTCCAAGTTCTGCCGAATACTCTTCATGAGCGGTTTGAAGGTCCTGCATATGGTCTCTATTGGCCTTGTCTAGATCGATTTCGGACTTCCGGAGCGTTTCCTTCAAATCCTTGACCTCTGCTTCATGCCTGTTACGAACCTGCGCGGCAGACTCATCTGCGGCACGTTTGATGGCTTCAAGCTCAATTTGCATCTTGCCCATATCGCTTTCATTCTGTCTCTGCATATTATCCATTGAGACTCGGTTCTGTTGCCGAAGTCGTTGCAAGTCATCTTCGTGGTGTCTTTGAAGTCCATCATTAATGCTCTTGATTCTGCCAAGCTCAACCAACCCTGACTCTTTGGTCTTCTTATGCTCAGCTTGCTCCTGACCATATTTGCCTTCAAGCGTCAGAATATCCATTTCCGCCCTTTGAAGCGCTTGGCCTTTGTCATCAAGCTGAGCCCTGAGCGAATCCACAAGTTCCCGCGAGATACCTTTCTGGATCCCGTTAGCAATGACAGGGACTTCCATACCAGGATCTCGATCAATGGCTCGAAGTAGGCGGCTGAAATTATCTTTAAGGAAATCTATGAATGCTCTATCAAAATAAACATCGGGTAACGCGCCTCCCTGTTCGGATACAGAGTTTTGCGGCAAAACCTCGAAATCGCGCACGAGATGATGTTCTCGAAGTCTTGTTAGTTTGTCCACGTATCTATCTCGACCCAGTCGTGACACTAGGATAGGCTGCAGAGTAGCTCGTGATATTGTGGAGTCCTTTGTCGAGAACTCATAGATGATTCCTAAAAGCATCGCACAAAGTCCAGGCACAAGTATCTTGTCCATACTGCTTTGGGCGACGATTTGAGCCAAGCTCTGAACACTGCTTCCTTCTCCTAGAAAGTCATTGACAGCGTCCGGATCCTCGAAGAGCCATCCGCACAGTAGCATTAAGTACCCAGCCGAAATCCTCTCATCACTATCTTTTAGCAAACCGTCGATCAGATTGCCCACTATTGCTTGTATGCACGTTATGACTTCCTCTCCATTTCCCGCGTCTCCTTCACTGATGCTCATGGTTAGACTCTTGGCCTCGGGGTCCTCGTAGAGGAGATGGAACAACAGGACAGCAGCCATCCATGGCCGATAGGGATCTGCAGATTGCCTTGGGTCGGAGCTGTCGATAAGTGCTGTCAAGATATTCACAACCTCTTTCTCATCGGACACATGTCCCTCAATGGCTCTTCGAAGGAAGTGCATTCGTATGGGGGTATGTTTATAGAAATAAGCCTTCATACACTCACATGCTGCAAGCCGAGCATTGAAGTCATGGCTCGATGTCGCCACAAGTATGAGGTCAAGGAGACCATGTATAACATTAACCTTGTGAACTCCCTTTGGTTCGCTGGTGCCATTGGGCTGCTTTGCTGTGGGATCGGACCATGAGGATCGGACCTCCAGCTGTGCGAACCCTTCTTGGATAATTGAATTGCCTCGTATTATATCAGCACAGGTAGTGAGAGCCTAGCAAAATCAACATTTGTATGACTCGAACAAAACTCATGCTAGATAGAAGCCACATACCTCTGACCTGATAGTGACGTCGAGAGCTCGACTGAATGCAAGCTGCAGAACTTGCACTAGCACTCCGCTTCGCCAGAACGCTAGCTGATTAGCTTGCGTACCCAGTCCCCCTCTAACCAAGAATAAGCGCAAAACAGCTATGAATCCCCACAGATTCTTGTCATGTTGCGGTTTTGCCCATTCAACCAGCCCGTCGGCGGACTCTTGCCCCTTGACAACTTCAGCGAGGAGCTTCGCTAGCTTCGTGACGCAGCCTGTTTCCCGAAAGAACGACTGATTTGAGGCATTCAGGCGGAGCAAATTGGCAAGGAGAGAGAGACAGTCCTGTACAACAATGCCGCCATGTGTCAAAGATCCCTCAGCATCGATCAGAGCAAATACACGATCAAAGCCATTTTCAAAAGCCACTAACTTCTGCAGCTCAGTTGACGAGGGGGTCAGTGAAGTGAGGAGAAGTAGACCTTCTGGAAATGATAGTTCCATCTGTCAGCCTAAGTAGCATGCTAGTGCTCCTGCTCATATGTATGAGGGCATACCGTTTCGCACAGCCTCTCTCCTATCGTCGAGTACCGCTACCAATCTAGATATTCCTAACGGGGCGGCAGAGACACACTCTTGTGTTCGCTCTGGTCTGGCGGACGATATTGCAGATATCAGTTGCAGCGAGTAGAGGCGGGAGTAGAATTCGGGTGTCTCTAAAAGGTCCAACAGAACCGTGATGTTATCTTGCCGCTATCTTCTGAATCAGTAGGTTACATGAAGAAACAACAGTCATTAAGAGAAGATTACCTGTGTGAACTCATCCGCCAGCCACAGTGCTATATCATCCGAGGCTTCAGGCTACTGTCCGGTCAATAAATTCCGCATATCTGAACCCTGACGGTCCTGGCCCGCCTTCCAATTCATACACCTACACTTGCTTCGTTGGGGTTGAATAACATCAACAACGTCTCCAGCACCAGCTTAACCGTATCTACATCGTCTGCATCATGGCTCAAGCTGCTGATGAGGCCACGTAGGGCTCCCGAAGCCACAGACGCAGGGTAGAGCTTCGCAAAGCTTCTCAGCCCAAGGATAGACGCCCTTCGGTCTTCCAGTAGAGTTGCGCTCTGTAATCGGCTACTTAGAGTGCTTATTGTCTCCGTCGCAGTCTGTTTTGCCGGAGCTTGCGATTCGAGGATGCGGAACATCGTTGCGCGATAATCATAACCTTAACATGTACACAGAATATTCTTCATCATCATCATCATCATCATAGTCAATGCAACAATAGGCTCGAACATTGATTGAAAGATGGAAGTTGAGTATAGACAGTTTTCCTTAAGCCATTATTGAAGTGAGAAAATCCCATGTTGACGACTACCGTATCTTTACATGTGAAGAGAACGCGTTTATAGATTTAGCGCACGGACCTCGTCCAGCTCGGGCTTACCTTAGGTTCAAGGCAGCAACCTTCGCCCTGCGCAAATCCATTGAAACATTAACAGAACCTACCCTACGACTCCCCCCGGATTCGAGTCTGCATCGACGGCTCGGGACACTCTTCCAAGTCAAAACCTGGACCTTTATCACATATTATGGTTTGATTGCGCAAACACAAGTCACTACCTTTCGAGTCGACGCCTCTTTGTCAACAACGTGCAATAACCTCACTCCTTTCAGCATCCTCATAAGGATTACATCGCTAGAATGGGGATCCCCCAAGGGTTCCGGTGGCTTGCACAAAAGTATCCGAAGATAATATCACCGGTCATCGAGTCGCAGCCTTCCGAGGTTGATGGCCAAGAGGTCCCGGTGGACACAACTGCTCCGAATCCTAATGGCGAAGAGATGGATAACCTCTACCTGGACATGAATGGCATCGTACACCCCTGCTCGCATCCAGAAGATAGGCCTCCGCCAGCAACGGAAGAAGAGATGATGTTGGAAGTTTTTAAGTATACGGATAGGGTGGTAAATATGGTCCGGCCGCGGAAATTGTTGATGATCGCTGTTGGTATGTCTTGCAACTGGATGCGTGCCTTCCTCTGGAAGGCTAGCTATTCCATAGATCTAAGGGTCGCAGAAAGGGGGGGCCGTTTCTTCTCATACCAGTCGTGGAGGGTCCGCAATCTGCTGACCCCAGGCATTTTAGATGGCGTCGCACCAAGAGCGAAGATGAACCAACAGCGCTCTCGGCGCTTTCGATCCGCTCAAGAGGCCAAAGAGAAAGACGAAGACAATCAGGAGTTCCTCAAAATGCTCAAGTCTAAGAACAACGGTGTACTCAGCGAGAGCGCGACCTCGGTTATGGGCAAGAAAACTTGGGATAGTAACGCCATCACGCCAGGTACGCCCTTCATGGACATTCTCGCTGCATGTCTCCGATATTGGACAGCGTACAAACTCAACACTGATCCGGGTTGGGAGAAGGTAGGCGTGATTGGGACTTTGATTGTTGATAACCACTAATTATCAAGCAGATCAAGGTGATCATTTCTGATGCCACAGTGCCTGGCGAAGGCGAGCATAAGGTCATGGAGTTCATAAGATCCCAGAGATCGTCTCCAGAGCATGATCCTAATACTAGACATGTAGTCTATGGCCTGGTATATATTGACCGGTCCGCATGAGGATCTGAACGCTGACAGGTTATTACAGGATGCTGATCTCATCATGCTTGGTCTTGCTACACACGAACCACACTTTCGCGTGCTACGGGAGGATGTCTTCGCGCAAGATTCAAGGCCGCGTACGTGTCGTATATGTGGCCAAAAGGGCCATAAGGCGGAGGAGTGTAAGGGAGAAGCGAAACAAAAGAATGGCCAATTTGACGAGAAGGACAACGCTGCCCCTTTGAAGCCCTTTATTTGGCTACATGTGTCCGTCCTACGGGAATATCTCGAAGCGGAGTTATATGTGCCACAGCAACCGTTTCGATTCGACCTTGAGAGGGCCATTGACGACTGGGTGTTCATGTGGTTCTTTGTCGGAAACGACTTTCTCCCTCATTTGCCAAGTCTGGATATCAGAGATAACGGAGTTGACACTTTGATTGCGATCTGGCGCGATAACATTCCATCAATGGGTGGCTATCTCACTAAGGATGGGCACGTAGACCTGGAAAGAGCTCAATTTATTCTCGACGGTCTGGCTAAGCAAGAAGATGCCATCTTTCGCCGCCGCCGACAGGCAGAGGAACGGAGGGACGCTAACGCTAAACGCCGGAAACTTGGGGAGCAGAACCGCAACAACAGCCAGTCTTATGTCGGTGCAAACAATGGTGGAAGTGGAGGACGTCGCAGATCGCCTGATTATTCTACACCAACTAATAACAGTACAAGCGGGAACCCAGTTTCTAATTCGAACAACCCACCGCCTGATCTTCCTCTTTTCGCACCCGGGAAGGGCCAAATCTCTAAAGAAGTGCGGACCATGACTCACGACATGGCTGTGAACCGAGGGGCAATCTACAAAGCTAATCTTGCCAATAAGAGTGCTGCAGCAGCGTTAAAAAGTCGTCTTCTCGGTGGCAACACCAACGGACCGGATACGAGTCAAGATTCTACTCAATCAGCAGATGCAGAAACCCAGGTCGACATAGATGCAAAGCCATTGTCGAATCCCGATGATCCCCAGGCTCCTGCTTCAGCATTGGGCAAGCGTAAGGCTGAGCTGATAGAGGAGGATGACAGTGGTACGCCTGGCCGCAACAGTCCGGACACTCCAAGCACGCCGCAAATCGACACCGATGAGCCACCTCCAGATAATGTTCGCCTGTGGGAAGAGGGATACGCTGATAGGTATTACGAGCACAAATTTCATGTTGATCCGAAAGACATTGCTTTCCGTAACAAGGTTGCAAAAGCGTATGTTGAAGGCCTCGCGTGGGTTTTGCTGTACTACTTTCAAGGATGCCCATCCTGGACTTGGTACTATCCCTATCACTACGCACCATTCGCAGCCGATTTCGTGGATTTGGCCAAGATGACTCTCACATTTGATAAAGGCATCCCGTTCAAGCCCTTTGAACAACTAATGGGTGTTCTTCCTGCTGCTTCGAATCATGCCATACCCGAAGCTTTCCGAACCTTGATGACTGACGAAGAAAGTGATATTCACGACTTTTATCCGGAGGACTTCCCAATCGACCTGAACGGAAAGAAATTCGCTTGGCAGGGCGTTGCACTTCTTCCATTCATAGATGAGAAACGTCTACTGAAAGCTATGGCTGAGAAATATCCTCTCCTATCATCAGAGGATGCGGCCAGGAATGAGACGGGCCGCGACGTTTTGATTCTGTCGGACCGACATCCGCTATATGATGACATAGCGACGAAATTCTATTCCAAGAAACAGGGTTCGCCACATCTTAAGCTGAATCCCAGGGTCAGTGAAGGACTCGCTGGAAAGGTGGAAAAGAACGAAGATTATTTACCACAGAGTTCTTTAACATTTCCTATAGATACTGGTGGGATGCCGGATCTAGAGAACGATCACTCAATAAGGTATGCGGATATTCTTTGTCTATGTCCGATCTTTATTGACGAGCGTCGCCCAGTGTACATTATGAGATGCCACGGTCGAGTCACATACACAAGTCTATGCTACTGAAGGGGGTGAGGTTCCCGTCCTCCGCACTAGACCGATCGGACATCGAAGCCATCAAAGGTAAAGCTAGCCGATCCGGACGGTCTTATGGAGGAGCCCCGCTACGAAGTGATCATGGGAATGGACGTGGCCGTGGGCAGTTCAACTACGCTGATCCCCGTCCGAATCCATTCGCTGCGCATTTGCCGCCTGGCTTTAACCCTGTAAACGCTCCAGGAAGTTATGGAGGACCACCACCCGCTGGATCTGGCTGGATACCGCCTCCGCCTGGCTTGGACCCCTATTTGAGAGGGCCGCCCCCGCCACCCACAGCAGGGAATCCGTATGGGTACCCACGCCAACCACAGGGTTACCAACATACCCCGCCGTCACAGTCGCACAACGCATATCAGAACGGGGGCCAGTATAACGGAGGTTACGTGGACAACGGCCGGAGAACCGACGCCTACAGAGGACCACCTCATCCGGCAGATTATGGACACAACGGTGGCGGTGCTCAATATCGAAGGTACTGACGTGCGATCGATCTCGAAACCTTACTGTATTTCGTACCCATAGGATATGAGTTGTTGTCTCGCCCAGGCTTAGGCATAGGGGAGTTGTAGGGTTTTCAATCTCAAATGTAGCAAGACAATTAATAGCCTACGAACAAACGGACCATCGGAGATATCGATAATAGTAGTCGTTGTAGTCGTCCATGAGTCTCCTATCTTACATACCTTCAGGTTCGTGTCGTAGATGCTGAGTCACTCTAACCCGGATTCCGTATAAATATTTACCCGGGGCGCAAGTACGAAGTACCCAAAGTTCCGAATAACATATTACTTTTTTCGATCCAAGTAAGATCTTCTAAAGTTCCAAAAGATTCGTTCCACATGAGCTCGATAACAGAGACGTGCACACTGAATTCAAGACATGGGAAGTGCTGAAAAGGAAGGCCCAACTAGGGTGCAGATCCTCGGAGAAGAGACTATTGTGGTGGACCATAACCTCTGGTTGAATTTTGTTGCCAAAGACCTTTTGTCGAGTTTCCAATCTTCCATATATGTACTTTTTACGGATACCAATCTTGGGCCATTGTACGTTCCGGGTTTCAGAAAAAGCTTCGAATATGAAGCATCACGACTGTCTTCGGATGCTCGCCTCCTTGTTCACGAAATCCCCCCCGGTGAGACCTCGAAATCTGTAGACACCTGGGAAGAGGTGAGCAGATGGATGGTCAGGCAAGGATGCACAAGAGACACTATCATCATTGCACTTGGTGGAGGAGTTATTGGCGATATGATTGGTTTTGTTGCGGCGACGTTTATGCGGAGATTGAGATTCGTGCAAGTACCAACGACTTTGCTTGCTATGGTGGACTCTTCAATAGGAGGCAAGACAGCAATTGATGTGCCAGAGGGAAAGAATCTTATAGGCGCCTTTCACCAGCCGGAACGGGTTTACATTGACCTTGAGTTTCTGAACAGTTTGCCGGAAAGGGAATGCATCAATGGCATGGCGGAAGTGATCAAGGTAAGTTGTGCTTCGTTTGGTGGCTTGTCTAAGCTCATGGATATAATAGACCGCTGCCATCTGGAGCGAGGAAGACTTCGTAACGCTCGAGGACAATGCGGGCTTAATAATGCAAGCAATTCGAATTAAGCCAAGTAAGAACCGCAGCAGATTCCAAAGCGTTATGGAGATGCTCAAGCAAATCGTCCTCGCGTCGGTCAGGGTTAAGGCCGAAGTAGTCTCCGCCGATGCCCATGAGGGAGGATTGCGGAATCTTTTGAACTTTGGGCACTCGATAGGGCATGCATACGAGGCTATTCTTACACCTCAAATCCTCCATGGTGAATGTGTCGCCGTCGGTATGGTCAAAGAAGCGGAACTGGCGCGTTATCTGGGTGTCTTAAGAAGTGGAGCAGTAGCAAGGTTGATCAAATGTTTATCCAGCTACGGTTTGCCCACTTCGCTGGAAGATCGTCGAATCCGGAGGCTTTGCGCCGGAAAACACTGTCCAGTCGACAGGGTACTTTCCATCATGGGCGTTGACAAAAAGAACGATGGCCAGAAGAAGAAGATTGTTTTGCTATCCGCAATCGGCCGAACTCACGAACCAAAGGCCAGCGTTGTAGCGGACCGCGCTATAAAGGTCGTCCTTTCACCAAGCATTCTCGTCTCCCCAGGCGTTCCTGAATCTTCAAAATTATCCTGTACGCCGCCAGGGTCAAAAAGCATCTCCAACAGGGCTTTAGTGCTTGCCGCGCTCGGCTCCGGCACTTGTCGCATCAAGAACCTACTACACTCTGATGATACAGAGGTCATGCTTACAGCACTGGCAAAGCTAGATGGGGCTACGTATGCGTGGGAGGATGAGGGTGAGATACTGGTCGTAAATGGGAAAGGGGGCAACCTGAACGCATGCGAGGCTGGAGTGTATCTTGGTAATGCAGGCACTGCTTCTAGATTTCTGACGACCGTTGCTACACTTGCGAAGCCCTCATCCACAGACTTCACAGTGCTGACAGGAAACGCACGGATGAAACAACGGCCCATTGGACCTCTTGTGGACTCGCTAAGGAGGAATGGCGCGGATATCGAGTACGTGGAAGCCCAAGGCAGCCTGCCCTTGAAAGTAGCAGCATCTGGCGGTTTCTCTGGTGGTGAGATACAACTCGCAGCGACGGTGTCATCTCAGTACGTCTCATCGCTGCTGATGTGTGCCCCTTACGCGAAAAAGCCAGTAACACTCCGATTGGTCGGAGGGAAGCCGATCTCGCAACCATACATCGACATGACGACGGCGATGATGCGAAGTTTTGGAGTGGATGTCCAGAGGTCTGAAACGGAAGAACACACTTATCATATCCCTCAAGGCGTCTACGTAAACCCGGCCGAGTACTTGGTAGAGAGCGATGCAAGCTCAGCAACTTATCCTCTTGCGGCGGCCGCAATCACCGGTACTACGTGTACGGTTCCCAATATTGGATCCAAATCCCTTCAAGGAGATGCAAGATTCGCCATCGACGTCCTGAGACCAATGGGCTGCGTGGTCGAGCAGACATCAGACGCTACTACGGTCACAGGGCCACCATGTGGAGAATTGAAGCCGCTCTCCAGAATAGATATGGAGCCAATGACTGATGCTTTCCTTACTGCATCTGTTTTGGCTGCAGTCGCACAAGGTGGTGATACAAATTGTACCACTCGAATTGTTGGCATTGCCAACCAGCGAGTCAAAGAGTGCGATAGGATAGCGGCCATGAAAGATCAGTTGGCCAAGTTCGGAGTCGTCTGCCAGGAACATTCAGACGGTATTGAGATTCGAGGGCAATCCTACACAGACCTCCAACAGCCAAAAGACGGCGTTTTCTGCTATGACGATCATCGTGTTGCAATGTCCTTCAGTATTCTCACATTAGTGGCACCGGAACCAACACTGATCTTGGAGAGAGAGTGCGTGGGAAAAACGTGGCCCGGATGGTGGGACACCCTCAACCGAGTATTCCACGTACAACTCGACGGCAAGGAATTGGAAAGGGCAGAGGTGAACCATGTCAATGCCTCGGCGCACACGCAAAGTTCAATCTTCATTATCGGCATGAGAGGAGCGGGAAAAACTACAACCGGAGGTCACATCGCTCGGATTATGAATCGTCCATTTATTGACCTGGATTCAGAGCTCGAATCCACCCTCGGGACGACGATACCTGAGCTTATCAAGCTAAGAGGATGGGAAGGCTTCAGAGCTGAAGAACTCTCTCTGATGAAAAAGATGATGGCCGAGCGGCCGAGAGATCACGTTTTCGCATGTGGAGGGGGCATTGTTGAGATACCCGAAGCTCGTCAACTGCTGATCAAGTACCACAAGTCTGGAGGACCAGTCCTGTTTGTTCAGCGAGACATAGAAAAGGTTCTGGCATTCTTGGATGTTGACAAGACCAGACCTGCCTATTCGGATGAGATCGAGGGCGTGTGGCTCAGGCGAAAACCTTGGTATCGAGAATGTAGTAATTACCAGTATTACGCTCAACATGCGGAGACGGAGACTCGCGCCTTGATCGTGGACGATCTTTCTCGTTTCTTAAAACAGATATCGGGGTCAGGTAGAGCGTTTGACTTGATTCGACAAAAACGACATTCGTTCTTTGTGTCATTAACCATCCCTGAAATTGCCCCAGCGGTCGGTCTGATGAAGGAGATCAGTGTGGGCTCTGACGCGATCGAGCTACGAGTAGACCTCCTGGAGGACCCTCAGAACCGCGGTGGCATACCCTCACTGGATTACGTGGCAAAACAAGTCGCACTTCTCCGAAGTGTGATATCCATTCCGTTAATCTTCACGGTGAGGACAAGGTCCCAAGGAGGCAGATTCCCGGATGATGCAAATGCGGAAGCTCTAGATCTGTATAGGCAGGCGATAAGCATGGGCATCGACTTTATCGATTTGGAACTTCAATTCCCCGTCGAGCTACTCCAGGCTGTCACGGAAGACAAAGGCTTCTCAAAAATCATTGCCTCCCACCATGACCCGCACGGCCGTCTATCCTGGAGCAACGGGTCCTGGATCCCTTACTACAACAAAGGTCTACAGTACGGAGACGTCGTCAAATTAGTCGGAGTGGCATCCTGCCTCGAGGACAATTTCGCGCTGATGAAGTTCAAAGCCTGGACAGAAGAAGCACACGCGGTCAGGGTCATCGCTATCAACATGGGTCGTCAAGGGCAGCTGAGCAGGATCCTCAATTCCTTCATGACCCCCGTCTCTCACCCCGCCCTACCGTTCAAAGCCGCCCCAGGCCAGCTGTCTGCAGCTGAGATCCGGAAAGGTTTGGCGCTCGTTGGCGAGATCGAGCCTAAGCGATTCTACCTCTTCGGCAAGCCCATCTCGGCCTCCCGCTCCCCGGCCCTGCACAATGCCCTCTTCCACCAAACCGGCCTACCCCACGGATACGGACTCTTCGAAACCGACCAAGCCAACGACGTCCTCGACCTCATCCGTCGCGCCGACTTCGGCGGCGCCTCCGTCACCATCCCGCTCAAGCTCGACATCATGCCGCACCTCGACTCCATCGCCGAAGAAGCCCAGATCATCGGCGCCGTCAACACCATCGTCCCCGTCGATGCCCCCGCCGCCGCCGCCCCGGATTCTTCTTCTTCCGGCACAGACACCAACAAGCGCAAGCACCTCGTCGGCCGCAACACCGACTGGCAAGGCATCACGCTCGCCCTCCTCAACGCCGGCGCCCACCCGCCCACGCACCACGCCGTCACCGCCACCGCCTCCGCCCTCGTCGTCGGCGCCGGCGGCACCGCCCGCGCCGCCATCTACGCCCTGCACGCCATGGGCTACGCCCCCATCTACCTCGTCGCCCGCTCCCCCGCCAAACTCGCCGCCCTCGTCGATTCCTTCCCCGCGAACTACGGCCTGCGCGTCCTCGCGTCGCTCGCTGACGTCAACGCCCTGGACGCTAGCTCCGTCCCGGACGTCGCTGTCGGCACTATTCCGGCGGATCGGCCGATCGATGGGAATGTGCGCGAGGTTGTTTGTAGGGTCTTTTGTGGGGATGGTGATGGGAGGGGCTGGGAGATGGGGAAGGGTAAGGAAGGTGAAGGAGTGGCGACGGCGAACAAGGGGAAGGGGCAGAGGACGTTGTTGGAGCTGGCGTATAAGCCGAGCGTCACGGCGCTCATGCAGCTTGCGCTGGATGCGGGCTGGGTTGCGGTGCCGGGGCTGGAGGTTTTGGCGGGGCAGGGGGTTTGGCAGGTATGTTTTTTCTGGTTTGCTCTACGATGCTACGTTGCTGGGACGGGTGGCGAGGTGGTGCTGGGTGGTGGGATGGTGGCGGGGAGAGGAGAGGGAAGGAAAGGGAAGGAAAGTAGTGGAAGAGGGGCTGACGTGTTTGGCGTGGCTGGTAGTTCGAGTATTGGACGGGCATCAAGCCGCTGTTTGAGAAGGCTCGGGTACGTTTTTTCACCCCTTTTGTGCCCCGTCCCTATGTTTGTATGGGTGGGTTTCAATGGATGGGACTGATGCTTGGCGTCGATGGTGCAGGATGTTGTTATGGGGGTTTGAAGGGGAGGGTGGTTTCGAGCTCGTGTTTGATGTCGACTTTCAACTTCGACTCCGGGTGCCGGGTAGGAGCAGAGCTGTTTGTCTTGTGGACTGACCCATGAATAGCCGGATTCGTAAATGCTATGTTTTCTGTCCTTGAGACCGTTGGTTTCGGCTCATGCTGGTCAGAGGTGAGATCGTACAGCATCTGTTCTTTCTAATTTACTTTTACGACTAGAAACATCGACGTATCATTCCAAACGTGATATTACATTAAGATACATACAAGTACAAAATCCCAAGGACTTTTCAGTGCGTACTCTAGGATAACCAAAACACTTGTTTCTTTTGTTGTTGCTTGCTTGTAAACAAGGGCATCGCCACCCATGAACGCAAGATTGTGCATTATATGTGTATTAAAAAACCAGCCACCATGTCTTTTCCGGCCGTATCGCACAGATGACGCATTGATCCGTCAACTGTTTCCCACCCCAATCCGAAAAAGAAGCAAATCAAAAACGTTCGTTGTGTCTAATGTGTGCGCTGGCTGACAGACAGAAAGGAAAGAACCACAGGGTGGGTGGTGTGTACAAAGCAAAGCAACGCAAAAATGCCCGTCTTCCGTGATGTCATGATCTCGTAATCCCCCTCACTGGAAGATTGTCCCGAAACTCCCGGGGTAATGATGATGATCGTTTATTGCGCTGTGTGCTGAATATTATAACAGAGAACAGAGAAATCTCCTCGCTAATGGTTCGACCCCGATTACTCCGTAAGCCGTGTGATAATCGTATGACATTTCTCCCAAGAAGTGACGTGGTATATTATATTTCTTTTTTCAATCGTGAATCCTCCTCGGCCTCGTCTTCCCAGGGAAATCAATCTCCGGGTGCACAACACGCATATGCCTCGTCAGCGCGTCGTTCCTCGAAAAGGTCTTCTCCTCGGTGCAGAGGTGACAGCGGACCTTCTGCTTGCGTGCGTTGTGGATGGTATCCTCGTGGCGGGTGAGGTCGTAGGGGCGCGAGAAGATGGTGTTGCACGCCTTGCCGGTGGAGGGGTTGATGCGCTCGCATTTGTGTGGTCCGGCCTGGCTGTTTCGCATGAGCGCCGCTGACGTCATCCCGCTGCTCCCACCACCGCCGAGAATCCCGGTTGTGCCCACATGTGAAGCCGAGACGGCGATTTGAGGGGTCGATTGCCGGTGGCCTTCGCGTTTGTGCTTTTGCAGCTTGGCGGGCGTCTCGAAGCGGAGGGTGCAGCCGTGGTAGGTGCAAGTGTATGTGCCGCCGTCGGCCATGGTGTTTGTCGGCCGCTTGATCTCATTTGAGATATCCACGACATCGGCATCGCTCGCGCTGGACTCCATCGAGGTCAGATGTGCCGGGAACTCTGGGATCGAATCCGATGCTCTCCGTAGACTCTGTTGTCGCCGCTGTTGCTGGGCGATGAAGGGATATTGCTGAGGCATGTGAATGCCACCCGGAACGGACGGTGGCACGAAGTTGAACGACGGAGCGCTTTGCAAAACACCTGAAGCCGTCGAGAAGTCCGACGAGCTTTGCCTTCTCGTAGTCGTCATGCTGTTGTAACTCTGTTCGGTCATGTCATCGTCCATGTCACTCACGGTGTTCTCCACCGAACTCGTGCCACCAGTGAACTGGGCAGATCCGTATTGCATTGCTGGGTGGTTTTGGGGAAATAGAGGGGTGTTTGACTCTTCTTCGGACTCGTGGTATTCAAGAAGAGCGTCCTTTGGCGAAATCGTGTTCGGAGTAGACACGTCCTCCATCGCTGCATGGTGCTGAGCAAGCGCCAACGCAGCAGCCTCTGTCTTCTGCTGTTCTCTCAGCTGAGCGGCAGAGCCGAGCCTTGCTGGTACCGCATGCTGGCCACTGTAGCTGTCGATAGAAGCTGCGTATGGTGAGCCCTCCCGGAAGGGTGAACGTTGACGTGATATGGTGCTGGCCGGTGACTGTGAGCGTGCAGATAAATGATTGTTGTTCGCCGCTTGAAGCCGCTCCGAAAATACTGTTCGGTATGGTGAGAGGAGCGCCTTGTTGTTGGTGGGTGTACGCTGAGATGGCTGTACGGGCGCCGATGTGGTTGAGTCGGAAGCTGGGTTGAAAGGCTCGTCTTGATAGATTGCGGGCATTGTTCGGTCGAAGTTCGGGACTTGACTTTGAAAGCCTGGATATGAGCCCAATAAGTATTCATCCATCAAGTGGCTGACCATAAAAGGTTCGTTCTTACCGGTTGGCTGTCCATTTAAACCATCGTCGAGGTCCTCTGTGTATGCCGTCCGAGGAGTCGTTGGGTCGTTGTGACCAATGCTGGACACCGATTGACGTTCAGAATATGAGAATGCTGGTGTCTCCTCCTCTGCCGAGCTGTGTTGTTCCATCAAAACTTGTTGCTTGGCCATGTGAGCGGCCAACTGCGACGCAGCATCGTGATGCATTGCAGGGTTGTAGTTGTGGTAAACGGGCGCGAGTAAAGACTTCTGCGACGGGCTGTGCGAGGGTGTGGGTGGTGATTTCGTGTAGCTCAGCGTGGCCGCTTGGTCAGCTTCGTATGTGTCGAAGCCGGGTGGCGAAAGAGACGGCGTCCCCGACTGTGCTATCCTCGGATAGGATATCGTCTGGCTGTAGGGAGAAGCCGGCCCGACCGAGCCAGCCGATGAGCTGGAAGATGCTCGTCTGTGTCCTAAGTGCTGACGCGGCCCGACGGGAAAGTTCAAGTTGTTCTGCGAACCATCATACTGCTCCCAGACGTCCAAAGGTACTGCGGCCTGTGAGAGCACTGACATCTGCGCCGGTACTGAGTCCTGAAAGCCTCCTGGGCTTGGGGTTGCTTGTTGAAGTCGGATAGGTGGGTGGTTTAGATGTTGAGTTGCCGAGCTATCCCAATGACTGTCTGGGAAGTTGTATGCTTCGGACGTGTTGATCGGAGCCGTCTGGTCGAAGTAATGATTTCGTAGGGGTCTCTGCTTGAACTCGGATGGCGAGGGCGTCGAGGTCGAGTATGCAGCAGTGTAGAAGGAAGGGATGAAGGAGGCAGAGGGTGAAGGTAGGCCGGAGTACGGGAAGTGCTCAGACCACTGTTGCGGTTGTGGATAATGAGCTAACATCATAGACGTAGACTCCGGAGATAGTGGAATAAAGACTTCGGAATTCGACGGGTGGCAAAATAGAATGTCGAATTTGATATTGAGCAATCGACTCTATGCCGAACGAAGAAGGTGTGTGTGCGCAGGAGATAGTGACAGATGACAATGGAAAGTCTTGGAAGAGAGTAGAGGATATCGACGAGGGCGAGGAGACAATCGATTGATGGACGGATGAGGAATAATGTATTCGTAGACAAGGAGGCTATGGGGGAGTGAGTCTTTCAAATAACAATGGATATTAAGTCTTGAGATGGTGTGGGTGAGGCCTCTCAGTTATTGATTGATAAAAATACTAATAATATCACTGAGGTATACACGCCTGGATGCTTGAACGGTCTTTCTCCGTCCCTCTCAACTATTTGTCGTGCAGATGTCCCCCTCCATTCCATCACCTGCAAACACATCATCAGAGTGCTCGACGTCATCGGTGTAAATCTTCTGCAGGGCATGACCGAGACTAACCCGAAGGAGATTAGTCGTCGCTTGCAGCAAAAGAATCAAGCTACCAATCGGCATGAAGGATTGCCGAAAAACTTTTCTTTCTGGAAGACGCGCGGGTTCTTCCATGAGGTACCTTACCCTACAGTAAGGTACTTGATGTAACGTCACCCTCATTAATATTCGGCAGCTCTCTCCCGAGGTTCGCAATGATACGGTACCGGTACTCTCACCCTACCTTAGGTACAGTAGCGAACAATAATAATGTGCTCCTTTGGCAATGATCGACTGCACCATATTTAGCAATCTACATGAACTCAGTTGCATGGATTATTTGGTGTGTCGAGATCCACTATCAACGGGAACTGCGCCTCATCTATTTGCTTTGCTAACCTTGACCCACTCCACACGTAGAAAGGGTTAGGGCTAAAAAAGATGGGAGTAGAGTGCGTCTTTCGCACCGCAGGCGGAGATATCAGGTGCCGGTCTGCTGCAGACAAGGACGGTAAGGTGGTCGAGCACGTGGATGCGTCGGGCTCGGGTTCAATCTGTCTCCTTGTGTCCCCGGACACAGCATTGCGGACGTTACGGTACGGTAGACTTCATCTATCAAGTATTCCAACCGTTCCATTACATTGCAGTCCTCGGCCCGTCATCTCGGACACTTACAGTCACAGATCATGTTGAGAGCGCTGTCAGCAGCCTACAGTGTTCTACCATACAGTAACTTACATACTGTACGACTGCTGCAGCTGTTTTAGTTGAGCAAAACCCCAGACAGGAGACATAAAGCACGTAATCACTTAAATGTGAGAGGGGAAAGTGCTTGATTGACCAGCTCCAATCGGCATACCCGAGGAGAATTCGGAAGACACGAGTACCGTGAGGAAGGGGATAGAAGAGAAGGGAAGCCACACGGAACAATAATAATATGGTGTTGAGTTGTTCAAGTTCGAGACAAACAAGCCACAACCAGCACCGACCGGCTTGCGCCACACGCCCAGACTTTGGAATCTTTCCTTAGCCCCGTCAATAATGCTTCTGGGGTCGAGTTCCAGTACATGTAAGGTAACCTTAGCGCAGCTAGCGTATCACTCCTCCTTTGGGCGATACATTAAACCCATTGCGGCTTAGTATTGCCGATCTTTGGGGCTGAGCAGCGGGTAGGAACCCTGAAAAAAGAGAATTTTTCAACTGGGTAAGGTACCCGGCAGGCCTAGATCCCCCACCACCCGACGCCTTGGGCTGCCCTACCCTACCAGCATGGCATTGTTGGCCTTTCCCATTGCAGCGTTACCTTACAGTGCATAACTCCTACACATCTTTGGGTGGCTCAAGACACGGCAGCCCTACATGCACACACTTTATCCTTTCCATGTGGAGCCCTCCCCACACGCCGGTGTTCCCATTCAGATAAGATCGCTGTGGATCGACAAATTCTATCCCAGCCACAATCAATTCATCAATTCCAAAGGCCTTACCTACGAACTACAATGGACGAATCAATAATAGTTCTATTTGTAGAACCCTTGCTTACCTAGGTGTACAAAGATCAGTCAGTCCCGTCGCTCGCTGATCTACAATGATCAACATCCTCATGAGGTGTCAGCACTTTATGCTTATATCTATTCATGTCTCTTTCGCCCTTGCCATTCGAGATGTCAACTTTCTTTTGCACTTGTCGATCGCTCTAGGAGAACAGATCCCATCTCTATTTTCAGGTACAAGAGCCAGCGACCAGCACCGAACTACACAAGGTGAGGGAAACTCACATTGAAGGTGGCAAAGGGAGATGAATTTAGGTCTATACCTCAGTGATCATTGGTTTTCAATACATTCCATTACACAGCCATCCCGTACCCCGGATCACATCTCCATACGTTTCAAGCTACCATCTTCCGTCTGTGCGCCTTTGAAAAACCCCTTCGCTCAACATTGAAGATCCTCAATGGTTTCTATTTCCGTCGCAGTGACATGTTCTACTGTACTTACTCTCCACCAAGCGAAAGCATCGTGCTGCCTGTAGCCATACCGTCATGATCACTTCATGCCGCCAGACCGCCACCGTCACGTTCGAAAGGCACTTACCTCACGCTTACCATGCTCGGGAGAGGGACCTCTCTTGATGCCAAACTTAGAGCAGCTACTCCTGCCCTGCAGGAGGAGAACATGAGACCCTCTCCAATCTCTAGAGGTAGAAGAGTGTCATCCATCTCTGGCCATGAATCGAAGAAGACGAGCTGTTACATCATCAGATGTCCGGAAGTCTTGTGTGGCGATTTTCCTACAAATAGAACACTCAACACCCATCACTGGCGACAAGTCAACGGATGACGTGGCTCGGCGATCACTTCTGGCTTTCGGTAGAAGGCTCTCAACAGCAAGCAACAGTCGGCTGACGGGAACGAGGGAGGCTAGTCTAACTACCTTGCTATTCAAGGCGAATCGGTCTCGCCCGGCAGACTCCAATCGAGACGGTCGCTACTGGCGGAGGGCAACTCTTGAGATCCTCGCAATATCAAGTCTGGGTTAGAATGTACGCTCCTCACCAGGCTCGCCACGACGTTGTTCTTCTGCCCCAGCGCACTTGAAACGAGGAATCCGACCTCTCAGCTCTAATGTTTCGTGCTTTTGTCGAAGGTTTCTTGCCACGGGCGAAGTGGGCCCTGTCCCACCGCTCGATCCTGATACCGGAGTATCGTCTTGATCAGGCCCACAAATCCTGGCCCCAGCTGAGAGATATACCGAGAACTTGTACAGTACACAACTAGAGAAATCGTATATGGTAGTGGAAGAGAAGATCTATTGTCAAGCATGGCTCTCAAATGCAGGTCTGGGCGGAACGTGCGAGGCTACAATTTGCCCATCCCACGCAGCACCGACGCGAACACATCGACAGTCCAACACACTCTACCACTATCGACCGAAGAGTTTCGACCGTCCAGCGATGGAGGACAGGAGCAGCGACTGCACTATCAGAAATACAGTACTTCGTTCAACAGTTGGGTCTACTTTGTGTACTTAGATCATGGCGTTCTAACCACTCCTTCAAATCGAACAGTCCAACTCGAAAGGTCCGAGGGATCACAGCCCGCAGAAAGCAATTCGGACTTCTGCTCAAAGCTGGTCTTGAGAAGGCAATCAGTCTCAAAGTCAACCTTCCCCTCTACGTCGCCCTACCCACCGCACGCGAACAATTGACCCTATATCCTCATACGGTACATCGTCCCCCACCTCCCCAAACACCGCCCCTCAATGGACAAATCTCCCCAGATTCGAGATGGGGGAAATATTACACAATCGATATTCCACTACAATTACCTCTTACCTTTTCCACCCACGCTACCTTACCTGACCCCCATCCCCATACCTACTGACCTTCACAGACACAACGCATCCTCCCCCAACCATCCCGTCCATCCCGTCCACCCCTCCATCCATTCTCCGAACCCTTTCGCTTCGGTGTGCTTCGTCTCGCACTTTGTCGACTCCTGCACCGCACCGCTAGCCCATGCATAGAGAGTAAGAAGGCCAGGTAGAGAACACGACCACGGGAACCTCGGCTCCGTATCCCGTCCATCCCCCTGAGCCCCGCGCCCTCGACCGACCTTTTCACCTCCGCTTCCTCCGTTTACAGCGCAGCCAACGATCTCGGACTCCCTGCTGGGAGACGGCCGACCCGCGCCGGACGAGGAACATGGTCGTGGAAAGCTCCGCTCGGCTCCTGCTGAGACGAGGGAGGGAGAGGGGAAGGGGTGCATGGAAACAATAACAGAACGTGCTTTGATTATGAGTCATATGTTAAGTCACAAGACACTTCAAACTCGGCTTCGCCCAATGGACTGCAGAGAGTATTGAGTTATGTGGCAATTCATTTCCCGCTGCTCTGCGGCACAGCCTATGACTCCCCCAAGAACCTATGATACAAAATAAAAAGCCCCATGATGTGCCTGTGATAAAAGCAAAAACCCGTTTGAGTCATGCCCCACTCCCGATGTGCCAAAGCCCCAGAGAGAGAACCATTCGTGAAGAGCTAAAAGAGACCGGACGCGTTTTTGTTTAACCACCGAAACCGTAGAGGGTACCTATGAGTCATTGTCAGACGCGGGACAGAGAGAAGCTTGAAAGGTAACAGGTGACTCACGGCCCTGTCTCTTCAGCGCGTAGACGACATCGAGCGAAGTGACGGTCTTGCGCTTGGCGTGCTCGGTGTAGGTGACGGCGTCGCGGATGACGCCTTCGAGGAAGGTCTTGAGGACTCCGCGCGTCTCTTCGTAGATCACTGTAAGACGCGTTAGTAGATGTAGACCGGTTTGAGGTTGATTGATGGATGGAGAGGAGGCAAGACGTACTGGCCGAGATACGCTTGACACCACCACGACGCGCCAGTCGGCGGATGGCGGGCTTGGTTATTCCCTGGATGTTGTCGCGGAGAATCTTTCGGTGACGCTTGGCGCCGCCTTTGCCGAGACCTTTGCCACCTTTGCCGCCTGTGGTCGAGAGGAGAGCGTGTTAGCTGGGTGTGAGGTCAGGTAGGAGGGGTACTGTCGCGTCCTTGGAGGAGGAGGTGGGGTTCGACTTACGTCCAGTCATGTTGATTGATGGGGGTTAGATGAGGTGAGCTTTAGAAGCTGGATGGGTGTTTGATGGTGATGGTGGTCGTTGGTCGTTGAAGGCGGGATTGCTGATGGATGGGTTTCGTTGGTTGGTGGGGATGCGGGATAGATATATTCGATTGTGGTAGAGGTTTTGGGCACTTAAACCATGGGCCGTTCTTGCCCGTGGCACTTGCCGAATCACGCACCTAACCCGTAGCACCGAAAGGGGAAGGAACCAGTCACTCTGTGGTGAAGGAGCGATGCTCGATGACTGATCCGAAGAGATGTTGTGTTTCTACGATTTTTCTGATGGCACAGAAAGTAATATTGGATATTCTCTACACGATGCTCTCAATTTTGACTCATGTAATTCGTATTTGTTTGTTGTTTATTTCTATAGTAATGCTTTCTACATGGGGAAGTTGTCATCAAATGTTTTGGAAGGGTCGACTCGGCTAAGGATTAAGGTTATGGCGCTAAATTTGGAAAGACACAGCAAAAAGGCCAAGAGCTCTGCCGCGAAAAATAACTGCCTGGAAAGAGAGACAGAAGTTTGACAACAAAAGTCATGTTCTTTCCAACTTCACTAGCGTGCTATGCTTTCCTTTTGACTGCGCGTCCAAGATCAACTCTGCCCCACTAGCGCCCTTTCCTGTCACAAAAGGACCTCTTCCCCCACTCATCCACTTTCCTTCTTTCTTACATCCATCCACTACATCACAACATCACAACACACCATCGTCGACCAACATCATCGACCTCAACACCAACTCATCGAATTTCATCAAAAGACATCGCCAAATACATCGATAAACCTCATTTACGATGGCTCGTACCAAGCAGACAGCTCGTAAGTTATCCCTCATCACTACTTCGCTGCCTCGTCGCGTTACCGGTCGCGATCTCGCTGTCGCTTCCTCACCAACAACTTCAACATCAATCATCAACCATAACCTCAACCTCTGACAACAACAACAATATCACTAACATCTCACCTTTACAGGTAAATCCACCGGTGGCAAAGCCCCGCGTAAGCAACTCGCGTCCAAGGCCGCCCGTAAATCCGCCCCCTCTACCGGTGGTGTCAAGAAGCCTCACCGATACAAGCCTGGTACAGCTCACTCCAACTCCTCGCCACGACTTGCATCATACTAACAACCGCGTTCTCAGGTACCGTAGCTCTCCGTGAAATCCGTCGCTACCAGAAGTCGACGGAGCTCCTGATCCGCAAGCTGCCCTTCCAGCGCTTGGTCCGTGAAATCGCTCAGGACTTCAAGTCGGACCTTCGCTTCCAGTCGTCGGCCATCGGTGCTCTTCAGGAGTCCGTCGAGGCTTACCTCGTCTCGCTCTTTGAGGACACCAACTTGTGCGCCATCCACGCCAAGCGTGTTACTATCCGTGAGTTGTTCCGTCGATTATCTGTTGTGAGCTCTGCTGAAATACTGTTGCAGAGTCCAAGGACATCCAGCTTGCTCGTCGTCTCCGTGGCGAGCGCTCTTAGATACCTTCACCATAGCCACTATCCCACCACTCGCTTGATAACTTTGACTCTCGCCGATCAGCAATCGTTCTTCGAGATGGCAACCGTCTGTTGAGTGGTGGGGTGGTGGCTGCTTCGGGGCGTTCTCTTTATCTTCTCTACAACTAGGGGCCAGGGCACGGTGAAGGATGCTTTTCACTCAAGGGTCTGCTATGGGAAGGTCATGGTGTTATCTTGTACATTAATCAGTATCGGGTGTTACTGAATGAAGCGGACGTAGAATCACGATTCTTCTCGTCTTTACCTCCAACCTTCGTGTCTCAAATACCTTAACCATGGGATTGAACCCGGGTGGAGTAGTAAAAGCAATAACTCGGGTGACGATTCGCAGACGCGTTCTTCAATAGTAGTCTTCTCTGAACAATCTGCCGTTTATATGCATACTTCGAAGCTGCGAGTCTTTCTGTTTCAAGGCCTCCATTCCATGACAGTGCTGCCGCTTACGGTAATGTAATCCTCCGTAGGAATCGGAGCACTTGCTGGTACGATTTGGTATTTGGACTGGCTATCTGCTACGGGCTTACCGTCATCTCACTGAGCATTTAGATATACTCGTCTTTTCATCTACAATTCCCAATATATGTAGTCACTCTACTCAGTCCTCTGCAACTATATCTACCGACTTGCTGATTTGCTTCACCGCGATACCCGGTACCTACCTTAGGCTCCGGCACCCCGGTCGCATGGTTCCTGCATCAGACTAGCGGGCGCCCTACCCGGAGCGAGCCCTCCACCACAACGGCCTGCGCTCCCAAGCACACGACAACCCAACAATGATACCTCGAGCCAGTCGCCCCCTATGGCGGCGCCCAACCCCACACCAGCAGCACTCCGTCCCCCCCATCCGTAAACGGTCCAACTCAACAACCAACAGCCCCGAACCCCCCCCACAACCACCTCCCACTCCAGCCCACGCACCCACCCCAACCCCAAACCCTTCCAGCCAGCCAACGCCTCCACCCACCACAGTCACCCCCCACCTCCCGCTCTGGCAGCGCCTCGGCCCGCTCTCCAAAGCCCTCAACGCCTTCAACCGCGCCCAGCGCAAAAGACCCTACGTCGTGCAATTCACCGGCTCGCTGGTCGTCTACGCGACCGGCGACTTGTCGGCGCAGTATATTGGCGGCGACGCCTACGACCCCGTGCGTACACTCCGCAATGTCGCTATTGGCGGGGGCAGCTCCATCCCGAATTACCACTGGTGAGTTGCCGCGTGCGCCCTGGGGCCTCGAAGCCCCATCCCCTCCCCTCCCCTCCCGTAACCGCATCGCCGTGCGGCCAAGCAAGGCAGCCAGCAAGCAAGCAAGCCAGACGGCTGACCGACCATTCGTCAAACAGGTTCCTCTTCCTCGGCCGGCGCTTCAACCACCCCTCCCTCCCAGCGGCGCTCTCACTCGCCGCCAAAGTCACCCTCAACCAGCTCGTCTTCGCGCCGCTGTTCAACTGCTATTTCTTCGGCATGCAGGCCCTACTGTCCGGCGACCACTCGCTGCGCCAGGCCGCCGACCATGTCCGCCGCACCGTGCCCGTCTCCTGGGTTAATTCGTGCAAGGTCTGGCCGGCTGTTACCGCGTTTAGCTTTACGTTTGTGGGGGAGCGGAATAGGGCGCTTTTTGCGGGTAGGTGGGGTTTTTTGTTTTTTGCGGGGGTGGTTGGGATGTGGTGAAGGTGAAAGTGCTGACGGTGGGGGTGTGTGTAGGTGTTGTGGCGATCGGGTGGCAGTCGTATCTGTCGTATTTGAACCAGCGGACTGTTGAGGAGGAAGGGGCCGAAGCCGAAGCTGAAGGCAAGGCCAGACTGGTGCCGGAGACGGATGGCGTGGGCGTGGGCGTGGGCGTGGGCGTGGGCGTGGGCGTGCCGGTGGCCGTTCGGTCTTCGTCCGGTCATATACAGGCTTGAGGGAACTCACCTGGCCTGGCCTACCCCGTGTACGATACGATTCGCGACGGTTGGCGCGGAGTTTCGGGGCCTGTTTAGATGGATGCGATGGAGAGGTACTTCGATGTCGATAGACGAGATACCAGCAATGATAGAACGAACCCTCCCAGGACAGCCGTATATATATGCGCCCTTCGCACCTCACATCTCGCCGCCATAATTTCCCTCACCGAGACGGGAACCCACGCCCGCCAGCGCCGCATCACTATCTCGCTCGCCGCCCTTCCCTTACAAAGAACCCTCCTCCCCCGCAAAATTCCCGCCAACCGAAAATACCATCGCTCTCCCCACCGCAACAACCGACCAGCCCCCACTAACCACCCGGCCATCCTCACCACCTCCGCTCATCCCAACCCCACCCTCGACATCCGACACCCGACACCCGTACACCACCCGTCCCCCAGCCCGGCCCAGCACGGCACAGACACCCTCCCCAAGGCGCCCGTCAAGCTCGACCGCCAGGTCAGTGACGCCTGTGCCTCTGCACGCCCCACCGAGCATGGGGGCATCGAGTGATAGAGTGGACGTGGTGCTGGGTTTGACGGTCGGGCGAGAGTGGACTAAGACCCTTTCGTCCGAGATAGTCGACTCTACTCGTCGCGTCTCGTGTTCTGTCCTGTCTGGTTGCGGTAGGGTTAGGTTGGGTTGGGTGGGGAGATGGGGATGCGTGGTGAAGGTGAGGGGGTGGAGTTTTCTTGCTTGGGGTAAGGAAGAGGGTGCGAGGATGGGTTTGATACTTGGCACGGGATCGAGACATCTATTTGTTTTCAGGTTCCGGTGCGGGCGTGGACACTGACGCGGCGCTCTTCGTAGAGTACGGGAGAGTGCACAATAGCAGTAATTCGATCGACGTGCCGCATCCGGGGTGGAAGTGACTGCCTCGTTTGCCATGACTTGCTGTGCGAGCCTGACTAACTAATGAACTGACCTACTTTACACCGCTCTCACCGGAGCGTCTCGGCACGGCAGAAGTACAAAAGATTTTTCACCCCACACCACCCCTCCTCCCCCGAGAACAACCGTCCCTCTCCCGAACCGTCAGCCATGCACACACACCCTCCCTCCCTCCCTCCTCCCACACACTACACCCACTACCCACCACCCACCGCCACCGCCACCCCCCTCCCCATCCTCATCTCCCCCCAAACCTACCACCACCCCCACCTCCGTCCCCGCCGCCGCCGCCCAGCCCCCTCAAAATATCCAGCTTCTCCTGCGCAGCCCGAAACGCCGCTTCCTGTCCCTGTCCCTGTCCCTGTCCCTGTCCCTGCATCTGTCCCTGACCCACTGCGAATGACTCCGGCCCTTGCCCATGCCCTGGCCCTGGCCCATACCCAGACCCGGACTCGTAAGCCGTCTGCGCGGGCCATTGATTTGGCGCCGGGTACTGCTGCTGCAGAGGTTGTGATGGCGACCAGGACGTTGGAGCTGGGTATCGGTTAGGTGCCGATGGGTGTTGTTGCGGTGGTAGTTGCGGTTGCGGTTGTGCTTGTTGGGCTTGGGATTGGTTGCGGAAGAAGGCAGGGTTGAGGAAGGCGCCGGGAGGGAGGGAGGGGTTTGGAGTGGGTTGATGATGTGGGAGGTCTTGAGTGAAGTGGCGTGGGTGTTGTTGTCGTTGTAGGGTTGGTTGGTAGGGAGGGTATTGGTAAGGTTGTGAGTATTGGTGTTGGTGTTGGTGTTGTTGGTGTTGGACTTGTGGGGACGAGGGATATGGCTGGGGTGGTTGGCATGGTTGCCGTGGGGAATAGTGTTGTTGCTGCTGGGCGTAGTAGTTCGTCGTTGGCATGGAGAATGTTGGTTGGGGGGATTGGTGAGGTGGTGGGAAGGCTTGGTGAGGTGGTGGGAAGGCTTGGTGCGGTGGTGGAAAGGCTGGGTGCGGTGGTGGATACGCTTGTTGAGGGTATGTCTGCTGAAAGGACGGTTGAGGAGAATACGTGTCTGTCTGTGGTGACTGATCGGTCTGCTGCGTGGAGAAGGGTGGTGGAGCTGCGGGTGACATTGGAGGTGCGCCGTAGCTGTATTGCTGTTGCTGATCCTGGTATGTTGCTCGTCCGGCCCCGTTCTGTTTCTGAAAACCACTTCCTCGTCCAGAGCGTTCCCTACCTCTATCTCCACGTCCAGATCGACCTCCTCTTCCGCGATCCCCTCTCGCTCGACCGCGATCGTTTCCGGCTCTGTTGCCGTGCAAACCTCGATTTGCCCCCGCCTGGGCGGTACGACCTTCTATCGGAATCCCTCCCCGACCCATCATTTCATGCAGATTTGGCGGTCTAGCCAACGGGGTATAGAGCTCGTCTCCATCATTATCTTCATACTTAAGCTCTCTGTTAGCCTCATAACTCATTGGTACATCTTGTCTTGGGCCATTGAATCTTGGGGCAACATTGCGCTCTCCCGCTATCGAGCCGCCGTGTGTTCCAAATCTTGCATCCTTCCGTGTGCGTCGATCCTGCTTGGCCCGTCTCTTATACTCAGCTTCCGCTTCGTCATCCGAGAATTCCATCTCGTCCTCTCCGACTTCTTCGTCATGGAGATTGGAAGCATCAGAACCCTTGAGCGCCTTCAACGACTGTGTAAAGACATAAGTCGAGTGTTGTTCCACATAGAAGATCTTGGTATCTTTGGCTATACCAGCTTCTGTTATACCAGCGGCATTGGTGAAGCGGACCGAGTAGTATGGTTGCTGTACTCTGCCTAAAGTCTCCGCGACCACTCCTATGACCGCTCTATCCTCGAGACAAAGAACCGATCCGGTCTCGAGGACTCGATACTCGCCGGATGTTTTTGCCTTGATTAGAATTAGGTCCTCAACCGTATTCTCTACAATGCCCAATTCTTCAATCACCATGTCCGGCATCACTTTGATATCAGGCTTCTCCACAACCTCGTACGGCTTCTCGTTCTTGGTTCTTAGTTGACCTCCTCCCGTGCCTTTGTCTCCTTTCTTCCCGCCTTCGTCATCGGAGCCACCGTCTCCTTCCATGAGCATTCGCGCCTGTTCGGCGGGATCAAGCAGGGTGTAGTCGTCATCGCCGCTATCATCACTGTCCTCAGAGGAGCTGGAGGAATCTGAGGAAGTATCGGACGAAGATGACTGTATGGGGGAGGAGTCGATTTGCCATTCCGCTCCTTCTCCCCCTTCTGGCTTCGGCGCAGGAGCCACAGCGTCCTCTGATTCTTCAAGCTTGACCTTTGCGTTGTCGAGGGCAGTTGGAGAGGTTTCAATGTTGGCGCTTCCCACCGAAGTTGGATTTGGTAACTCTGTATGACCGTTTACAAACGCCAGCGGTTGTGAGAGGTTCTGATTGTCGGCAGCAGTTGTAACGCCCTCCGAGCTTCCATTTTTCGCAACTGTATCATCGACTTCAGCAACACCAACTCCATCATGTCCGGCTTCGACCGACACCGAAATTGGTGCCTCTGTGTGTCCATTGACCAGGATGGGTTGTTCGGAGGAGCTGTCCATATCAACTGCAGTTGTAGCGCCCGTGGAATTGGAACTGCCCGAAATTGCATCGGTAGAGCTAGTAGAAGCAATCATATTCCGCCCTTCCGCCACCAAAACCCCCTTGGGTGTCTCTGTCACAGCAGTCGCCTCGGCCGACTGCTGTGTAAAGTTGTCAGTTTCAGTAGCAGTTGTAGCAACAATATTCTCTGCCCCAGAGTTCTGGGTACCCATTTCCAGGTTCATTGGATCAATCTGAGACATATTGGGCGCTCATATGTACAGTATGTCAGGATATTTATAGCTTCAGAAGTTGTTAAACTCCAGTAAGCTGGAGTAGTGCCATTGGACAAATAAAAAAGTTAGCCCGGAAATTTATGGTAGCGGCACTAACCCGCTACTCCGGCTAACGTAGGACAGGGATCTGGAGCTATGACCCGCACAATTCCCACGAGGCTGAGGATACTACTATATCTGACCGACGTCGAAGCTTTGGTTGGGCATGGCGAAACCGTAAGATTCGAGCCCACATAGGCATGAGTTAGGATTTTGCTAAAGACTGCAATAGTCCCCAACGGCAGACGCCAAGCCCATTCCTCCTTACTCCAATCGCTGCCTTCTACGTTTTCCTCCTTGCCAACTGTCTCGCCGCACTCTATGCGCCAATACAAGATTGCGACGAGGTGTTCAACTACTGGGAACCTACACATTACCTAAACCATGGCTATGGTTTGCAGACTTGGGAATACTCCCCTGAGTACTCGATCCGAAGCTGGTTTTACATTGTTATACACGCAGCCATTGGCAAGCTTGGTTCACTTCTATCCCGGACGAAGACATTTGAGTTTTACTTCACCCGGATCATACTTGCTCTGACATGTGCTATTTGCGAGCGTCGCCTCTACTCCGTCATCTCCAGGACCTTGAACCCTAGGATCGCAGTATTGTTCATGATCATAATGGTGTCCAGCCCTGGCATGGTCCACGCTTCGGCCGCCTATCTTCCCTCCAGCTTTGCCATGTATACCACAATGCTGGGTATGTCTGCCTTTATGGACTGGCGAGGTGGGTCAAGGACCGCTCAGGGCATAATGTGGTTTGGCATCGGGGGAATTGTGGGATGGCCTTTTGCAGTGGCTCTGGTTGCACCGTTTCTGCTTGAGGAACTTGTTCTCGCTACTCTGACAAGAGATGGAATAGAGGTTCCGCTACGCTTCCTTGATGGAATTGTCAGGTCTTTACTAGTTTTGGTACCACTCCTCTCTGTTGACCCAGGCTGCTTCCATGTGCTGAATGATTTAGGCGTTTCAAGTAGCCATGGATACCTTCTTCTACCACAAAGTAGTAGTCGTTCCTTGGCGTATCGTTTGGTACAATGTGTTCAGCGGCTCTGGCAGGGGACCAGACATCTTCGGCACTGAGCCCTGGGATTTCTATGTTCGAAATCTTCTGCTCAATTTCAATGTCTGGTTCATCCTCGCGATGGGTGTTGGGCCGCTCCTTTGCTTGCAGTACATGCTTACCAAGCAGCCCTTTCTGCGAAGCCTGGTATTTGTGACTCCTTTCTATATGTGGCTTGCAATCTTCACCGCGCAGCCCCACAAAGAGGAGAGGTTCATGTATCCGGCATACCCTTTCCTCGGACTTAATGCTTCCCTTGCCATGCATATCATTCTTACCTTCCTCGGCTCCTTGGATTTCAAGGCGCTGTTCGGCAGAGCCGCAGGGAAAGTTAAACTTGTCCTGGCCACTGGATTTGTCATCTTGGCTATTGATGCTGGACTTTTGAGGACTGTTGGTATGATCACCGCATACCGTGCTCCACTCACCATCTACGGAGCGCTGCAAGAACGGGGTATGGCCGAACCCGGTGAAACTGTATGCTACGGAAAAGAGTGGTACCGGTTTCCTTCCTCGTACTTCCTACCAAATGGAATGCGTGCAAAGTTCGTCAGAAGCGCGTTCGACGGCCTGTTGCCTGGCGAGTTCAATGAGGCGCAGGTTGGATTCGGGTTCTTCGCCGGGACGTGGCTAATACCACCTGGGATGAATGATCAAAATATTGCAGATCCTGGCAAATATGTGAGCAGTGCTACCCTCTCTTATGCTCGAAGCGGCTAACGTCAAGCAGGTCGAAATAGAGCACTGCTCTTATCTCGTTGACTCTCACTTCCCCGGATCGGAACCGTCCAAACTGGAACCCAACTACACACTCGACACCGAACACTGGGAAGAAATGCAATGTACTGAATTTCTAGATGCATCAAGAACCAGTCTGATTGGGCGGACGTTGTGGCTTCCAGACAGCAATATCGTGCCAAATCGATTCCGCCGGAGATGGGGCCGTTACTGTCTTCTTCGGCGCAAAATAGCCAAGCAATGAATGAGCTATGAAATTCTAGCGTGCAAGGTAAAAGCTAGGGATAATCATAGCCGTCTTGGGCCTGGGTGCTTGAACGGTCTCAATAAGCGTTGATCTGTATATGGCGTTGCGTGGTCGGTCGGTCGGCAGGGGACCGCTTAACCTGAAACGGGCAACAAATCCACCACATCACGATAAGCAAGATGACATGATCGTGGAACCTCGAATCATGGTCGCTTTACCCCACAATTCAGATACCCTGCTGTCATGTTGTGTCGGTAATACATTGATAAGTGATGATTTATCCAGCCATTTTCATCTTCGCTGTGAAGATCAATTGTGGGCTTGATGTTATCTGAGCACGCAGAGCCCTTTACATTCTCATAGCGCAGCTCCAATGATGGACAAGTATCAGGTCTGGGCGCACAACTTCTTCGAATATGACAGAATATCCGAAACTGCGCAAGAGATCGCACTACATCCAAAGCCGATCCTCTACGGAGTCTTGATCGTAATATTGGCGGGATGGCTCGCCATTTCCGCTGTCCAGAAGCTCAAGAAGCCGACGATACAACGAGCAAGCACGCCAGATCTTGAGAAGCCCGCTCCGAGGACACCAAGCAAATTTAAGACTCCAGAGAGACAGCCTGGAGGTAGGATACTTACTCGAACAGTGACACTGATACTAGCTGATTTGTACCATCAGTGTGGACTCCGGTAGACTTCAAGAGACCACCCGCGCCGCCCTACCCGAACTGGGATGTACACACCACGAAGCCTTTACCATATCGACCTTTTAGATATGGACCGTAAGTCCCATATACAGGAAAGGTCTTTGATGCTTTCCTAATGTGTGTGGTCCAGGTACTACATCACAATGGGACTTCGTTCGATGCATTGGGATGAGTGGATAGGTAACTAGATTTGAACCTCTTGAAAGGTACTCGCTGAATCAAACACCAGAGCTGGACAACCACTACCCTCGATTCCACGCCGACAAAGCTAGGCGAATCAAAGAGCGTGGCCATAAGTGCTGTAGGACGGCTCCGGAAGCCTTCGATGGAGCGGTGGAGTTGCTCGAAGAATTGTCCGCCTTCCCAGGATACCTTGACTGAAACAGAATTGACTCTTCTCAATAGCTGCGACTACCTCCCACAGCGATACCCCTCTCTATACCGCAAAACCGCGGTCGGCATGGACAACCTCCTCACCGGCGAGACCTTCAACACCATCGAGCGCCCCCTGGCCGAAGACCCCATGCAAATGGCCGCCCGCATGGTGCAAGACGACCTCGCCATTATGTTCGAGCGGCCCGACGGGCAATACTACCTCCTCGCCGGCGCCATCCTGCTCGCCGGCTTCTGGCGCCTCGAAGACAAATTCGGCATGCCCCTCTCCGAGATCCACACCTCGGGCGACGTCCCCGGCTTCCGCGAGAAGCTGGAGAAAGGCATGCTGAACTTCTTCCGCCGCGTCCAGCCCTCCGGTCCCGTCCTCCGCAATAACTACTTCGTCCAGGTCGACGACGAGCTGGCTTGGAGCCATAGCATCGGTGACGAGGACAGTGAGGGTATCGGCTGGTTTACCGCGGAGAAGAATAAGGCTATCCGGCACCACTACTTCCGCTCCGAACGGCAGAGTTTGAGGCGGTTGCCGCGGTCTGGGGGTGTTGTGTTTACTATTCGGACGTATTTTCACCCCGTCACGGAGATTGCGGAACAGCCGTATGTGCCGGGGAGGTTGGCGGCTGCGGTCAGGAGTTGGGGGGACGATGTGGGGAAGTATAAGGGGCGGGAGCGGTATCAGGATGTGCTGTTGGAGTACCTGGATAAGAAGCATGAGGAGCAGGTCGCGAATGGGTTGGAGGTGGTGAAGGAGGAGGAAGTGCGTCAGTATCCGTATTAGAGTTTATAGCCTTGCACTTCTGTTGTTGTTTGATGTTGATGTCGTGCTCCGATTGTATATATGCCCTTCATCTCTACGAGTCCTAGCTTGCAATTCTAGTAGCTGCAAAGTCTACATCGGTGACTTGAGATAAACACCAAGATCCCCCAAAGATATATGTATAGACTCCGCACCCAACGAGTAAGCCCCATACCCATTTGTATGCTTCAGTACATTACGCCACGAATGCCGTCGCCCTCCCGAGTTGGTACACCAACCCCATCAAACCACACTCCTACCCTTCGACCGATGCGCTTGCGTCGCCTCCTCGATCTTCGTCTTCCGCCAGGTACAGCCGTCCGCAAACTCGCAGATCCTACACTTATACGCCTCCTCGACCGCCACGCCCAGCGCCTCCCTCTGGCCCGTCCACCAGCGCATCTCATCCGCGACATAATCCCGCAGCACAGCATCATCGTACACGAACGTCTTGATCCCGAGAATAGAGCCATCGATCTGATCTCGATACTCGGCCTTCAACACCTCGCCCACGCTCGCGGCCCCCTGCGGCACCGTGCGCTGAAACTCCTGCATCATCAGCGCCCACAGCCGGGCGAGCGAGTTGTGGTCGAGGAGGAGTTGCATCGAGTCCTGGCTGGAGTCGGGGACGGTGTCCTGGCTGTCGCCGGAGGGTTGTTCGGCGGGCGCGTCGTAGAAGACTTCGTTCAGGCTGCCGACTTGGGCGATGAAGGCGTCGGTGAAGGGCGCGGAGGGGTCGAGGCCGTAGCGGCTGAATAAGACGTTCGAGTCGACTTTGTTGGTGGCGAGGTTGGAGAGGAGGTGGCGGTAGAGCATCAGTTGCATGAGGGTTGGGCGGAAGGAGGCGCCTTTGGGGATGGAGTTCGTGCCGCGCGTCTTGACGTCTGTCAGGTATATCTTTGACGATGGCTTGGTGATGCTGCGGATGTCCCGGATGACGCTGTTCTTAACGCTCGCGCCACCAGACGGCTTTATAAAGTCCGTAATCGTCGTCTGATCTGCGGCGATGGCGTTCTTGCCTCCCTTTCCGTGTGCGGTTCGTGCTGTGATCTCCTCTTCGAGCTCCCGATCTGGACATATGTACGACAGCTCGTCGATGACCCCGTTGACGACTTGCCCGTCAATCACACCCCAGATCTCGAGTTCTCGAGTCAAGCCCGTATCTCTCAGCGTCCGCAGACCTTGGATGATGTTCCATATCCGCAAGCCCCACGCATCTTCCTTCGTCTCTATACTGACCGCTACGGACTTGTGGACCTGATCCTCCAGCGTTTTGTGCACAGCAGAGCCCTGCCTCATTGCCGGTGTGCGCTTCTTGCGCCCGTGCTTCGTAAGCGTATACCAGTATTGCAATTCGCACCATGACGGCGAAACGAGGTCTGTGACCGACAGCGCTTTCCTCGGCGCAGTGCGAAAGCGCTCCAGTGGCGATCTCGTATCTGGAGCATCGGGTTTTGTGGTAGGTTCCGTGGACACTGATCGCTGCCGTTCGGCGCGACTCTCATCGCTTTCAACTAAGCGCTTTAGAGTCAGTCAGCCTTATCTCCGGCAGGTGGTTGCTGTCCTCACCGTGCGCGGTGCCGCCGTTGCCATCGATCTTGATCGAGGCGCCAGCTTTTTTGGCAGTAGAAAGCGGTGTGCCGCTCCGGCTCCATCGTTCCCGGCCAAGTATGCGAGGCACTTTCGCGGTGCCTGGCTCTTCATTATCGTCGATGTCGGTGACGGCAAGGTTACTGGAGCTATCCTGCTGCGAGGGCAGTTTGGCCAATAGCTCGTTCACGAGATCCTCCTCTTCGGCTGTGAAGTCTGAGCCATAGTCACTCCCCGGGTCTAGCCCAGTGTCGTGCCGATAATTGACTGGAGAATGGTCCATCCCAGAAAGTAAAGCTTGTAATCATTCCGAACTGGCGTATTAGTTGGCGGCAGTGATAGCGTCATCGATCTACATGGCAAACGACCAAAATTGGACGCCAGCGCGTGAAGTATATATTTACTGCCAGTGGCGATTGAAACCACAGATTTTGATTCATATATGGATCTAGAACAACGTCTAAGCATGAAGTGCTTGGTATATTAGTAGCTGTGAAGCAGATGGGGTATATTACTACATAGGTATACTTGAACAGGCAGCCTTCCGTAGAGACTCGCTCCACTCCTCGTGAGTAATGAGCTCAAGTTTCGATGCTAGATGACGGTGGAACTGCGCCCTTGCAGAAGAAAGGCACACAGCGCCGTTGATTGACTATCTACACACTACCACCCTACCCTACAGTCCTCCTTCCGTAAAATTAAGAAAGCAGAGAGAAGAAATCCAACTGTGAAGATGGAAAGCGTTCAGAAAGGGCAAGCGTTCAGAATCGAAGTGTAACTGCAGAGGTCGCCCAGGCCCCTGGATGAAAGAAGTAAAAGGAATTACGCCTCAAAGCATGAAGCTAAAGAACTATTACAGAAATACAAACGCTACATCCCTGTGTCGTAGACCAAATCCAGTGTGCGTCAAAAAATGCCTGAGAAAGCAATTCATCAAACACCAATAGCCTGGCCTCGCTATCGTCAGCCTCGTCCGCCAGGGGTACACATCTCTGACTTCCGCACTAAATTGCCTGCCCTGGGACGGGCTTCCTCGGCATGGTCACCTGCGAATGTGGGCTCCCCGGTGTCAGCTGCATAGGTAAATTCTGCGGGGCTCTAGCGTTTGGATTCATCGGACTTGGTCCCGGTGGACTGTTTCTCCTCTCACGGACCTGGCTTGCCGAGTTGCTTCTGTTGCGCCCTCCAGGCGATGTGGGGGGTCTGTGTAGCCCACCGCCGTACGGTCCAGGACTCATTGAGCGAGATTGCTGGGCAAAGGAACCTGGAGACCTTGGACGTGGTGACTGGTCATAAAAAGCTGGACCTGGAGAGTTACGACCACTGGCGGGCGACATCGAACGAGGCGCACTGGCACCCGTGGCGGACAGGATAGGGGGTTTACGCAGGTTTGGCGATGGTGCACCACGAGGTGACCCGGACCCGGTTGGACGGGGCTTGACAGGACGAGTAGATAGACATGTACGAGGCGCCACGCCTTGCTGAGATCGATCGAGACGAATACAAAGAGCCTGAGACACAATCAGTAAGAAGATACCTAGGGAAGAGAAGAGCGACTTACCCAGCCATCGTCATACTCATGTAACAACCTAACGAGTTGGCCAGCACGTAGCTCAAGTTCATCATCCATTGATGGTCTGAAGTCAAGCTGAACACGGTGTACATTGCTTGACTGTGGGGAAGAAGCTGTGGCAGCATCTGGGGTTATTGAATTGACGCTGAATTCTGTCCCTGCGGGACTTGGTACTGGGGCTGTTCGGGTCGCAAGGTTGGAATTGATGTATAGAGGCTTGGATGCATGCTGGTGAGATGCCAAGACCCCAGCAGCAACAGCACCACCTGCGACAGCAATATCCTTTGAAGGAAGGTTCTTGACTATGCCAGGCCCAGCAGCTTGAATATCTGGGTGTCGCGATGCAGCTTGAGAGGATTCCACAGCCTGAGGAGCAGGCGCAGGGTTTTCGGCGTGATCACCAAATGGGTCAGATGAACCGCTGGGTGAACCCGGAGAGTGACGTCCCTGGTTTTCGCTAGAACTCGGTAATTCTGCTGCAGCAGGATCGAGACTTGAATCTGGTGCCCCTTCGACAGCAGGTGTGAAAGCCAAGAGATTGCCGCTCTTTCTCCTCCCACCGAGATTCGGGTAAAACTGTGTGACAGGTCGCAGGCTGAGCCTCGGAGCAGTAGCAGAAGTCCTTGTCGTCCCTATGCTAGAGGGTCTACCAGCTCCGAAGGTTATCAAGTCACGGTCGAAGGCACCTTTCTCGTCATCTGTTTTCTCGTATGATGTGTTTTGTTTCTTCTTGCGCCCGTAGCAAAGAAGGACAAGTGCAAGTACAGCGCCGAGACCGAGAAGCAATCCAAGCGCCAAGCCTACTTTGGCACCTCCAGACATGCTACCACCCGTGGTATCTGAGTTCTTAGTAGGCGAGGCACTGGGTGATGCTGTTGCAGATGCCGCAGCGAAAGGAGATGAAACATTAATATCGGATGATGTTGCTAGCAGCGAGGACGAGGATAATTGAACTGGTGTAGTCAATGGAGATGTCGATGAGGCGGCTGACGAGAGCACAGATGAATCTATAGCAATGCTAGAGGATGGAACCATAGATAAATCTACCGCAACGCTAGATGAGGGAGCGCTGGCAAAACTAACACTCGATGGATCAGTCGAGGCCAGAATGTTGGACTGCGCCATTGTCGGTTGACTGCTCGGTGGAGCGATTACTGCAGAGGGGGTTTCTGCCGCTGATGATGACGGTGCCGGTTTGAATGGTGGAGAGTCTGCAGATGACGCTTGAACCGGAGCACCCACGGGTGCCAGTGTAGTATACCCTCCAATCGGTCCATTGAAAGTCGGAGCTGCCGTAACATAAACAACAGATACGACGGTCGCAACTTTGGGTGATCCCTGCTCTGGCTTCATATCCTTGCTGTCGCGATTCGATATTGGAGGCGAACTGTGATCTCCTCCATGTTGTCGCCGATGGAGATGCTGGTGGTGACCCATCCTCGGAAGATACGCGGCCAAGATCAAGCCCAAATAATCCTGATATATCGCTAACTGCCCAAACTTAGATGGATGCACAGCAACCTGGTATGAAGAGACTGTCCGAGAGTAGTTGATCGATGTTGACGATGTTTTGTGGTCGCAAGCTGTCCAGTGAAGGTATGTTATGGGCAACAAATCTCCTCGTTTGTATGAATGTAAACAGTGATGGATCTTGCAACAAATGAGTGAATGCGATCATTGAACGTCGATAAAAGAGGGACGACGTTCAACGTTTCGCGATAAAGCGCAATGAGGAATGTAGCTCTTGGAGAGTCTTGGAGAGAAGGAAGGAGACTCGGCTGTTGTCGCGCGAGGAGGGAGGGAGGGAGGGAGGGAGGGAATTGTGGGCGGCGCCGAGAGAGACGAGATGAAATTAGGGGTTGCCGCCGTAAACATTGCTAAGGTACCAAGGTACCCCATCTAGACTGTTTAGAGACTAGCCGGGATGGTACTGTAAGATGATCTTTTGCTTACATAAGGTACTTGACTTTCTGCTCGGAGATTGGGTTGCTTCATGCTATCACCCTATCAAAGTCAGCCTCACTGACATTCCTCATACATGACTTTCTATGGAATATGAGCTGTTCTATGTATTATTAAATATAAAATCCTAAATCCTCAGGTGGATTGAAATCTGAGGTCTGAGATCTGAGATATGGTCTGCCGTAAATCGCCCAGTCACCTCACCCCAGGCCCACCCCCAGGGCCACTCCATTAGAAGCTCAACCGACACCATTAATCCTTTGACCATATCAAATTGACAGCTTCTTACAAGCGATTTCATACAAACATACAAACTATGAACGCTTGCCACTGCTTTTCCGGAGCTCAACAAATCTCCATCAATCTCCATCAATCTCCATCAATCTCCATATCTATCAAGATCCAAGCTTGAAAGATGAAGGACTTATTATTTGCAGTTGAATGTCCACCTTTCAATCTCCAGCTTTCCCGTTGGGACAAACGTATGACACCCTTGTACTCAAAGAGAATCTTGTGTTTCCACTTGCCGAACAACTGCGATGAGCACAACGAGCGTATCGCTCACTTGCTTCTTGCGGCCTTACGATCTACGGTGGAAGAGCTTCCCTTTCTGGCGGGTTCAGTTGTGCCTTTCTCCAAAGACCAACCATGGCTGCACGATCTCCGTCCACAAGGTGCGGCATATCTTGAGGTCAAAGATCTTTCTCAGAAGATTAGTTTCCAGAATCTACGCCAAGCTCATTTCTCCTCGTTACTGCTGGACACCGAACAGCTCTGCCCTTTTCCCCAACCTGTCTACGTCCGAGATGGCCCGATCGATGTATGCCGCTTGCGGGCCAATTTCGTTGACGGTGGCCTTCTCCTGGTCATCTCCATCATCCACACAGTCTGTGATGGGCGCGCTATATCAGATGTCATAAGGATTTTCGCCGAAAAGCTCCGCAAAGAGCAAAGAGGTGAGCTCCCGACCCGCTTTGTTGGTCACGAAGAAACACCAAAGCAAATCTATTCATTCGACCGCGCCTCCATACTTTCGGGTAACGGCCTTCTCGGTGCTATTGAGAATCATCCAGGCTGGACTGCATCGCCGCTCGCCTTCCATCGTGGTTCGGCTACTGCGGAAACACTCTGCACAACCTTTCACATCAATAGCAACTCGCTTCGTGCTTTGAAACAGGTCGCATCCTTATCGTCCCCATCGTCGTCCACCTCCGCCGCCCTCAACCTTTCACATCTACCAGATGCGCAACAAACCCAATCCCTCGAACAAGCTATCAGCATATCGACGCATGACGCCATTGCTGCCCTGATATGGCGCAGCACAATGCTTGCCCGCCACTGTGCGGGCATCCTCTCCGGCCGTACAACGACCCATGTCAGCCAGGCCGTCGACTGCCGCAGCCGTCTCCATCTCCCCGAACCATATTTCGGCAACGCCATCTACGGGATCAAGGCTTCCCTCGATATTGCTCACCTCGCTACCGTCATCGACAGCTTTGACGCTTCGCGGATTCCGGGGCTTCATGCCGCAGCGTGCGCAATCCGTGCGGAGATAAGCGGCGTCACTGCCGAAAAATTTCAAGATCTACTAGGCTTCGTGGAGAGAACGGACATGGAGGTACTTACGCGACCTTCGGTGCTAGAGGATTTGTCGATTGGAAGTATACTCCTGGTCAGCTACTTTGGGTTCGAGATGCATGAGATTGACTTTGGGGAGGCGTTAGGAGGGAAGATGGAGGCATTTCGGCTCCCTTCTCGAGGGATTATTCCGGGCATGCCAGTGGTGCTGCCGCGGCTGCCCGACGGAAGCTGCGAATTTGTGATCACAGAGCCGAAGGAAGTCATGCATTTTCTCGCTCAGGATGATGTCTTTCAGAGATTTGCGAGCACACAGTGTTAAGACCACACGAGATCCAAATCATATGGACTCTTACGCTGTTTCTGAAAGTAATTTCAAACCACAAAGCGGCAGTAGCGCCAGATCGACGTGTTCTAAATCGATACACAAAAGAGTTCTCTCACTGCACATGCGGAAATCTTCGATCTTATAAGAATAAGAAACGAACACATAGTAGTTGTACCCCAATCCTCGTGCACATTTTTGGCCAACCCAAATACTGATGTCTCCTACGGGTTGTAGTTGAGAGTAACAGCATCATCGGGTTGATACCATTTGAAGCCCTCAGGTACCTCCACCGCTCTATTCCCTAGCCAGGTTTGCAGCGCATCCCAGTCCACACACTTGTGATGCGTGTTTGCATTCGGCGTCGGATTCTGGTGATCCAAAACCCAGTTATACGGGATGATTCCTGTATCGAATTGGCACATGAGGCTCTGCCGGATATAATCCACGCAGTGCTCGTAGTGTCTTTCATAAAGCTCCGGCACGCGCTGCTGTTTCTCCTGCGTGTTAGGGAAGTATTCGATATAATGGTCTTGCCAGATGTAGTGTAAGCAGTGCAGCTGGTGAGAGCCAATCGTAGCGGCGATGTAGCCGCCGCCGGCCTCGGGTGGGAACTGCGCTGACCAGTCGGGGTGTTTCACCCTCTCTATGTCCTCCTTGGCTACGCTGATGAGGCCATCTGTAGGTAAGGTATCATCGTCATGAAGCTTAGCGAAGACCTATCTTTGCAGCGAAATTCAAAGGCTTCTCTTGGACTTGGAGCGAAGATCCATTTACATACATTTCATAATGTCATACCAGGCTTTTTCCACCTCTGGGGTTGGAGGCCCCTTGAAGGGGCTTTGATACCATAGCGAGCCGTTGAAATGTCGATGGACATAGGGGTAAGGAGCAACTGCATCGTTGACAGGCGCTGTGGAGACGCGCTCATGGCGCGCAGATATCAGCCTTCTCAGCTCCTTTAAATATTAATGTGTAGGACTAATCTAACGCCACGCTTACAATAGAAATTGAACATGTCCCAGCATTGGCGTCGATTGTACTGAAGGCTCCGCTGGGTTCCAGCAAAGAGCCCCAACATAGCTGTCACAGTCCCAAAGTACAGAATCCAGTACCAATATCGGCTCACATTCTCGCGCTTCTTGCCGAAGGCCAGGCCAGCTTCGTCGAATGCTGGAGTCTCCGAGCTGTGGTCTGCGGTGTGCTCTTGCTCAGGACCCTCCTTTTGTGACAGCCGCGCATAGAAAGCTGCGCTAGACATTATAGCACTTCGAAGTTGCCCTTGCAGAGAGGTATGGGGACAGTCAACAGCCAAGGAATTCGGAAGAAAGATGGGGAGTAGCCAGAGGGTATTTGACAGACTCGAGGAACGAAAGTTTTTCAAAGGCGTTTTTGAACAGAAAACAGAGAAAGCGAAGTGCGATCAAAGTAGGGGAAAGAAGGAAGATCAAGGTATGTTTCCCCCTCACTTTCCGCCTAGGACTGTGAGATAGACCACAAACCGGTACTCGCTGATCAAGACAGCAGTCCGAGGACCAACGAGAGAAAGGACTCACCCCGATGCAGACTCACGGGGCGGATTGCTTGTATCGGGGTGCCGCTCGCAACCACCCTGGTTTACGTTACTTCTCTTTACTTATGTCGGACAGACCACTCGCAACACAGCGTGTCTATACCGATGATGTGGACTCCAAGATGACAACAGGGGGAGGGGAAGACAGCCTTTGCCTCGAGGAAGGAACTTGATTGGCAGGGAAGGACTTTTCTGTCTAGTAAACGGTCTCTTGGACTCGAACAGCGAATCGAAGCATTACGCAAACCGGAAGGGGTCCAACGGATCGGCGCTGTGTGGCAGAGTCCTGGATACTAATAGGCCGGACGTATGCACTCCCCGCTCTACGAACAGAAAAACCGACGCATGACAGATTACTTGCGTACACGAGACAAGACAGCCTTTCCTTTGCATTCCGGCTTCTGATGTAACCGTCCCACTACGTTGAGGCTCCTTGGCCCCAGACGAAAGATGTTAAAGAAGAAACAGAATCACACCCTTTCTCCCCGAGCCCTACTGCAAGAGGCAAGACAACACAAACGTGCAGTTAGAGGAAAAAAGAAGAGAGAACAAGGATCAGAATATCTAAACCATTCATTCTACTCCATAAGCTTCTTTACATCATCCACCTAGCCCAGAATGCTCAAAGCCACGCTTTTCGTCATCATCCTCCTCACCGCCTTCGCCGGCGCGGCCCCCACTGCTCACCCTGCCTGTACGAGACAATCTCTAATGCCCCCATCTTCAGCAGTCCAAGCTGATCCCACGGCTTACCAGATTTCGAAACCGACCCGATGTTGCAAGTCGGGCGGAAGGAAGCTTCGTCATATGCCATGGCCGGCAGCAAGAGAGCCCATTTCGAGACCGATCCGATGCTACAAGTTGGCCGGAAAGAGGCCAGCTCGTATGCCGAGGTTTAGATCGGTTTCCCACAAAAGGGAACACACGCTTCAAGTTATTTCGGGTGAGCACGAAGGGGCCCGCGTGAAGGGGCTTCTGTTTTTTGCTTCTTCAAGGCGATGACTGATACCTAACGACAGTGAAGCTGATGGTGGTGGAGTTTGGCCCGTTCCCCTTCATTCACAAAAACAGCGGTATTCTGGGGTTTGGTACCCAGGAAAGACCGAGGGATTGACGGCCATAGCGTAATGAAAATGGGTTCGAAGCCAGGCTGTTCTCTCACTGACGATCAAAGCGAGTCGCTTTCTGTGTTTCCACCAAGTTTCGTAATTGCAATGGAGGAATAACTAGACAATCGGACTCTCCTTTGACATAAAACATGCTTTGATCCCAATCCATATCGTTTCTAATTCTTTGGAAAAGCTATAGACAGGGTAGAAGCCGTTTCTCATGTCTTAGCCCGTAAAACGAACCCGGTTCGCCCGAGCCGTGCAACGGTCAAAGCCGCCGCACCGAGAAGCATGCTTGTTCCCGCCCAGATTTGCGCCCCGAGATAAGTCCCCCCATCCGCTTGGATCAGTGCTCCAGCAATGGGGCTTCCCGTCAGGCTCGCAAAAGCCACCACGCTGAAGACCATTCCCATCCTGGTGCCGACCTTGCTGAGGTCGTCCGTGAGCGCGGCGAGCGAGACTGCAAAGAGAGACTGGATGGCCGAGGCGAAGAAACCGTAAATGGCGGCAAAGACGTAGAGTCCGCTGCGTGAATCGCCAACACCGATCCAGCAGTATAGGATGATGGCGACCAAGGTCGCGGTTGGGATCGCCGTGTTGAGTGGGCCGCACCATCGCGATGCAACGAATCCGGGCAGGATTCTCCCCACTATCCCGAGACCGTTGGAGGTGAGCAATACGCTGATTGAATCGGTCGAAGTGAAACCGGTGAAAGTATGACCGTACTTGTCAATCTTTGCACCTGTGTCAGTGGCTCGATCTGCTCTAAGATCGAGTCTGGAAATGTACTGACATAGTAGAATGCAAAGTACACGGCCCAGTAGATAAGAAAGAAACCGACGACAAAGAATACATATGGCATCTCAGTGAATGCTCTCCAGTCGGCAAGAGGCCCTGACCTCCGCGGAGGTACACGGATTCGAAGTAGCAGATTGATCGCGATAGCAACAACCAGGGTGACGAAGCCCATACAGCGAAGAGTCCACCCAAACCCTGCCTTCCATTCAGTAGCATTTCTTTCCCTCAGACGCACGCATGGGGGTTAGCTGGAGGCCCTTACCGACACGCGGAAGCAACTGCTGCACCATAGCAGGATAGACCAGGCCACCGGACCCGGCTCCCGAAGCAATGATGCCCACCGCCAGCGACTTCTTCTCCTTGAAATAGGACGCGGGTACCGAGAGGCCGGGCATATAGAGGATGCCCATGCCCAACCCCACACATATCCCTTGGGACAGAAAAAGCTGGTAGTATTGCGTCGACAAGCTCGTCATGAAGACGCCGAAGATGATCAGAACGGTGCCGGCGAAAACGACCTCATGCACCAGTCCGGCGTCACTGGCCCTGCCGGAGAAAGTGCCGACGGCGAGGAGGGTGAAGATTTGCATTGTGCCGATCCACGAGACGGCGGATGGCTCGACGCCGAGCGAGTCTTCGTAGTACGATTGGAAGACACCGAAGCTCGTGATGAGGCCCCAGGTGATGAAACACATCAGATGGCCGGCCAGGACTTGCAGCCAAGCCGAGGCTCCACCGTCTGGCGGAGGGCCGGGGTCATCGGAAGGCAGAGCTGGGAAGACGAGGTATCTTCTCGGCGGCTTTTCTTCCTTACGCTGCTCGTCTTGTTGCTCAAGACCCATGGTTGTCCTTGGGAACGAGGCAGCCTTGTGGGATCCCGAGGGGAATCTCGCGGTGACCTGCTCCTCAGTTGCGTTTTCGTCGAACCTTCTGGCACACTCGAGTCTCCGTACGGCTTTCGATAGTAGGTTGGAAAATTATCGATCAAGTCTTTTTTTGATCTGCGAAAAGAGTCGCGGTAGTGGGAAGATGAAAGGAGTTAAAGACGAAGGAAGCTGTTCCGTGCTACGTAAGGTCTTCGATCTTCGCCGGTAGGAACTGAATTCAGGGTTGCGCTGCGTGGGTCAACATCATCACGGCCGAGCGGGAGCGGTGGAACGCTGTGGAGCGAGATCTGATGTGTTTTATTGTTGTAATTGTAATAATCATTCTTAAGGTACAAATACCTTAAGGTACCTTATGGGCGGGATGACTTGCATGGACCCCACCTTAGCGGCGGTAGGAACCTTAATGTAGGTAACAACTAAGGTATGTAGTATGTACCTTATGCTCGGCTTCAAAGCCGTTCTGAGTACTTATCTCCGTCTTACTGCATATACAACATAATTGCCTCGCTGTGCTTTGTCAAGGTGCAGCTTGTGTAACCCTGATAGATGCTTTCGACCAGCATTCGATCAAAGCGGCGAGCGGCGCTGCAACATAAGTTAAGGTATACGTTGTTCGTGCCACAAGTTGGCCACCAGTATAGAAGAGAGCTTGCTTTTGGCTTTTGGCTTTTGGCTTCCTGCTTTTTGCTTTTCGCTATACTCCGTATCTCATCTCGAAAAGTCGTGGATATCACTAAAATGGGCATAGCAACACGTGGTAGTGCGATTGCCATCGGATTCAGCTTTCCAATCATCGGCGGAGTTCTTGTGGCGCTTCGCTTCTTCGTTCGCTGGCAGCAAAAGAGCTCGAGGCGGATTGACGATTGGCTTGCCCTGCCTGCATGGGTTCGTTGTCGAAATACAGCAATGGGCAAAAGTGAGACTGATTCCTTCACCAGCTGTGCCTGACTGGTTGTTGTGCCTCGCTCTTGACGGGTAGGTGACGGTTCAGAGAAGACCTGGTTTTCGAGAGTAACGCGCCGCTCAGGAGTCTTCAAGGATGCATTCGCCGAGCAGCAGCCCGTGGCCGATCCCAATGTTGTCACGGAGCAGCAACGTGTTCTTGCGCAAGTATGTACCACTCGCTTTCTTGTAGCGCAACGCACTCTTGACGGATGTTCTTCGAAACGATACTAACAGGCGGCTTACCTCTAGGTGACAGGCGCATTGGTAATATTCTGGATTGCTTCCAATACTCTTATCAAACTCTCTATCCTATTTTTCTACCGCCGCATCTTCATCGGCCGGATCTTCAATATCTGCAGCTGGACCCTCATAGGTCTCTCCTTCCTCTGGCTAGTATATGCCTTTCTCTCCTGGATTTTGTATTGTGGTACACACCTTCAGGCCAACTTCGAAGGTGGTTGGGCCGTTTGCGATCCCTGGGGTTTTGATATTCAGATGGGCGTCTTTTGTCTGGATACCTTTATAGACTTCTTCCTCCTTATTTTGCCTGTCCCCTTGGTGAGTGACTTGCCTTGTGGCTAGTTGGAGGGGTGACCTCGAAAACTGACCCAGCGGATTCAACACAGGTCTGGAAACTGCATTTAAATCGTTCTCGAAGACTGATAATCGCAGTCATTTTCTTACTGGGGGGATTGTAAGTGACGATTTCGTATCATTCTATTCTTATCACTCGAACTGACAATTGGAAGCGCCTTCGTTGCCAGCCTCATCAATACAATCATTCAGTTGGTCTACTTGACGCAACCTGCAATTGCAAACACTGGAGGTGGAGCAAACTTTTTTCAAGGTTAGTGATTTAGAAAACTAGCAAGCGGACCGCCACTTACCAAACTGCCCTTGTCCCTCACTGCGATTTTCTTTCAGCTAGTTCTCTGGCTAACACCGGAATAAAGGGTCTGGTCTTCTCTTCTCCACGTGGCCAAACGTTGAAATTGGTGTTGGTCTCATTGCTTGCAACCTCCCCAGCCTAAGCTTCCGTGCCCTCCACGTTCTCCCCAAACAGATTCGGCGTGGTTGGAATCTGTCGTTGTCCGGAATTCAACACGCTGCGGAGAGACTGTCACTGAGATCGATTTCAAGAAGAAGTCATAGCAACCCTCATCTAATAAAGACTGGTGATCATGGCACAGCCTTGGATTGGGACAATAGCCATCACGGTTCGCTGACAGATCTTGAGCAGCGAGATTCAGTGGCTTCAATCTCTGACATTCCGCTCGTCCATATAGGATCAAAGGCCAATACTAGCGGAAAGATAAGGTCGACGGATGGCCCGTAAATGGCCATTCCCCAGAGCCGACGGAGAACGGGAATGGCGAGGTAATCTGTGGGTTGGATGCTATCTAAATGGTCAAGGTGCTGGTGAATCATGCTGTAGATTCATCTGAGCTCTGATGAATGCCGAATTACTGCTGAATGATTTTGTTGAAGGGTCATGGTAGAAGCAGTAAAAGCCAAGTCTTTTTCACCAATTCTTTGTTTCTCACACACTTGATTAAGCATGTTGATACGCTCTAGATTAAACCATCTGCAATTAGGGCATCATTTGTCTGTCTGGAAGTGGTGGAAATGCTTCGAGCTTCATATGGCTAGGAATGGATGCTTCAAGACCTTCGATGTGTTTGTCAGCCTTCGATCGTCCTTTTTCAAATCTACGGCTGGTGAATGCCTACCTCGGCGGCGGCCAACCGCTCGCTGCTCTGATAACGTAGCAGCTTTTTGACCAAATCTACGGCATCTGTAGGAACTGAGGGTAATAGCTCTGCCCACGGCTTCGGGGGAAATTTGTAGAACTCCATTTTCCCCCAGTCTGGAAAGGACGCAGCTTCCTGTATGCTGTCTTCAGCCAGATGGTGGAAGAGACACTCTCGTGAGGAACTTACCGGCCAGATCTCTAGATTTGGTGTCCCCAAGGCCTGGAAGATGGATTGTATGAGAGCCAATTCGCTCCCTAGTGCTCCGGCATCGAAGAACGTTCTACTGCCTAACCTAAGTGCTTCTGCAACAACGCATCCCGCAGCCCAAAGATCCAGGGGGCAACCATAAGCCGCATTGCCAAACAATAACTCAGGTGGACGGTATGATGTCGTCCCAACGTCGGTGATCTTATGATCAGCCGGCTCTGATGCTTTATCATTCGGCGACCAAGCAATGCCGAAATCTGCGAGATACGCAGGCCCTGATGGAGACGCGAGTAGGATGTTTGACGGCTTGATATCTCTATGGATTACTCCCGTGGAGTGCAGAGATTCCAACGCCGAGAACACGTCCCTCAGATGCGACTTCACTTGGTCTAGACTCAACGCTCCCTGGCCAAGCAAAGCATCCAAATCGTGTGGCATGAAAGGAAATGCTAGGATATAATATCCACCTGACTGCCTGAACGTGTCAGTAAGAGCAACAACGTGCGAGCTGGCACATTGTTTGAGTATTCTGCCTTCACGTTGTGAATCGTGCGGTGGCGTCATGATCGAAGGTCTTGTAAGTTTGAGAGCGACCAATCTCCCATTGACGTCCCTTGCTTTGTAGATAGTCGAGCAGATACCCTCTCTGTAGTAAATAGCGTCCACATAGGACCCTATTGTTTTACCGCTCGCACTCGAAGGCTCGGCGTGGTCTAGATCTCCCTTTATATTCTTCTGATCCTTGATAGCAGTGGGTTGATTCGCATCCATTGCGTTCTGGCATAATTGCTCGTACTCTTCCTTTCTGACTTATGAGTGACCAAACGCGACTTCGACCAGGCACGCTTGAATGCCCACTGACCTTGGACTTGGCACTCTTGTACGCCTCGTCCTCTATCGACTTCGCCTCCGCCTGCGCTTGGGAAACATCTACCGATACTGATGCAGCTCGATAAGATGATGTACTGCCCAGACATGCAGGGTAAGTAAGGATACAAAGAAAAAACACTTCGATGATGCGATGCAGATTAGGAGCATATAAATACGAGAAGTCAACTTGCATTTTGAATACGTTATTTAACCGGTCGGAAAAGCTGACATTGGAGCGCCATCTTGACTGGGAAGACATGGTCTACTCAAGCACCATTAGCTGGAGTAGCCCTTAGTAAGGATAATATATCAAGTCCTTTGGAAAAAGCAGGAGTTTAAGGACGCGATTACATGTATAAACACTTCGCACTCGTCCAGGTTTAATATGTAGTCGACTGTGTAAATAGAAATGTAGTGGGACGGGACGAAGTGACTTCAAAACACAGTCGATATCCGTAGGGGCCGGCTCTTTCCCCGAGATGCATGTTTAGATCCACATACACTCTCTTCTCGCGCCGTAACGATGATCCTGCGATTGATATTAGCACATTAGTTTGCTTTGCTATAGCTTTTCTTTACGAACATGGAATTGTCGCGCCAAGAATATCCATCACTGCTGGTACGTCTTCAATGTTCATGCCCGCTATTAGCCCAGCCGCCATCCGCGCGTAATCAGCTAATCTTCCGCAGAGCTCGCTGCAACCAGGGCAAGCAGTTACCTTATTGAACGATCGAGTCAGGCTTATTGGGAAGGTCAATATAGATATCGCGGATTGGTTACAGGTACTGCCATTCAGCCAACTATAAACAAAAGCGCTCATTCGTTGGGTAGGAGCGACGACGGGTTGAAGAGGTCTACGTTCAAGGGTTGAGGAAGCTCGCGGGCAGAAGACAGCAAGATGGAGCATCGGAGCTTGGGTAGTGCATAGTATTCTTCGTCGTTATGGCAGATATTAACGGTCGATAGTGTATTTCAGATGCCATGGCAGACTATCGTTAGCTCGACCGAATCACTCGCTGCATCGCATAGTATGCTCGCTCAGAAGATAGAGGCGGATGTCGAGCGGCCTCTGAAGGACTTCTCGACGAGGAGCCGGGAGATTCTAGCTATGGGTACGGTACAAAGTAACCTTGCTGCAATGGCAAAGGAAATCGAGGTTGCGCAGAAGAAGGTGGATAAGCTTAGGGATAAGGGAGGAAAGGCATCAGCGGGAAAGGTGGCCAATGCCACTTCAGACCTCGAGAGTGCCACCCAACAATGGGAGTCACAAGCACCTTTCATCTTCGAGCGACTGCAAGCCCTTGACGAGGGCAGGCTTAACCACCTCAGAGACGTTCTTACGCAACTCGAGACACATGAAGTCGACCAGGTAGAACGAAATCGACAGACAGCTGAGAGCTGTCTTAATGTACTGCTGAATGTTGAGACTGCCGATGAGATCAAGGCGTTCAGTATAAGAGCAGCAGGTGGAAGACCAGGTGTTGCGCCAAGACAAAAGAGTAAAGGAGCGACAGGAGGCACACTGTCACCACCACCCACGGGCACAGTTGACGATGGTGCAAGTGAGCGGTCTGGTACATCTGCGGCCGGCGGCAGGCCAGGATCTAGTACTGGACAATGATCTTAGTCCCAAAATACGGATGCTGACCACTTTGTGTAGGCCAAGAGCAGCGTCATGGCGGACTTGGTGGGCTCAAGCGACTTGGAACGGTCATCGGTCGACGAAGACAAAGCACTCAGCCGAGTCCGCAATCTTCCGGCAGACCTTCATCGCCAGACAAACGCACTCTGGGTAGCTTCAGTAGCCCGTTTCGTAGGGGTGACAGCTCTAGAAGCACGGCAACGGTCCCATCTCCCGGTGCTTCTACGCAGAACCTACCTTCATCTCCACCGCGTGAAGGTGCAGCTCTTCCTCGCACTGCGGTGGTGCCATTATCCCTTGGAGATGAGCGGCGCTCCAATGAACAGACTAATGGCGATGCAACGGCGCCTACATCATCTATGACTCCCAACGAGGGAGTCATAAATGGTGTCAGAGGGCTAAATGATGTAGCACAACAGCAAGGGACTGAGACCGGCCCATCGCCTCAGAGCTCTGCTGTGGTGAGTTTGATAACAGTCTGCAGCGACGACCTAGGCTAACAGGACCTGGCAGCGGGATGCGGATGGCTTCACTATCCCACCATCTACGATTGACGAGATATCTCGTGCCGAACAAGATGCGACAGCAAAGTATGCAGGTCCCAGTCTAGTCGAGAGCATACACTAACAATGTCTCAAGTGATATCGATGCCCCCCAGTTCAAACTTGATATACGGAACGAGCCTATACAAGAGGAAGATGTTGATGCACAAGCCGCTCTCAACAACGTTGCCAATACTTTACGAGTGGTAAGCACATCAATTTGTGAGTCTGCTCTTTCATGTTGACACTTGTTCAGCAAGCACAGCAGATAGCTCCAATCAGGAAGCCAGGGTCCACGAGAGGGCGAAGGGACGTTAGGAATACTATCTTTGTACCATCCCCACAAAGTCCCGAGCCTGCGGCTGCCGAGACATCCGCTCTACCGCCAGCTTCTCAATTCAGAACAGGCAGAACGGGTACCCTATCGTCGGAGGACCATACAGGATCCGACACCCAGTCGATCCGGTCTTCGCATTCTCTCAGCAGCATGGGTGGTGGACTGGTCAAACATCCCGACTTGAATCAACCAGGTCTGAACGCATCTATCGTGGAGACCGTAAGCGCATGGTTTCAGAATGGCCAGGTCACGAAAGCGATTATGGTTGGTGAGCTGGCTCTGGCCTACAACAGCACAAACACCTCCCCACCTTCGAGTACGGAAGGTGTTCGTCTAGAAAACTTCTCTGTTTTAGAGAAAGTCGCACCGAATACTGCTTTCATAACGCAAGTTCCGGAGAGGTCCGGAGAGTATGTCGCGACTCTCTCAAGCTTAGCTCGTACCGCAGTGGCATTCAAATATCAGGTCCATCTTGAGGAAGCGACCCTTCCCTCACATGCGCCAATGGTTCTCACAACCACATGGAAGATCGAAAATCAACAGGCTTCTGTCATTCTTGGCTATGCATTCAACCCAGCCTTCGCGTCGGCAGCGAAGAGAAACGTGTCGATGAGGAACGTCACTATCGGAGTTGCTCTAGAGGGCGCAAAAGCAACAATCTGCCAGTCAAAGCCTGTGGGTACATTCTCGAAAGAGAAGTCAATGATATACTGGAAGCTTGGAGACATCACCCTCGATCAGTATGACTCTGGACCTCATAAGTTACTGGCACGGTTCTCGACAGAAACGGAAGCAAAACCTGGTAATGTCGAGGCGAGATGGGAGATTAGTGGAGAGGATGCCATCGGGTTGGGTAGTGGCCTCAGCATCAGCCATCAGGACCATAGCGTCGAAGGCGTTAGAGAAGAGGGTTTGGACCCTTTCGCTGATGAAGGCGTGACGCCTACTTCGAGTGCTTTGTGGAAAGAAATCCCGGTTGTAAGAACACTGATCAGTGGCAAGTACATAGCAGTTTGATGGCAAGATACCCGAAAGAGACAAAGCCTAAATACCTATCTACATCAACACGACTTCCCCGGTGCTTTACATCATAAGTGTGATATAATTGGATCGTATCGCAGGTAATTTAGCCAAAAGATAATCCGAATGAATTGAGGTGCTTTTCGATCTGATTACATAAGCCGTCGGCTTGAGCTCTGTGTTTGGTGCTGTGCACGTCTCCCCAGAGTTGTTGGTAAGGACAATCTCTTAAAGCTTTCACGAGCGTGTCAGCACGCGCCAAATCACAGTCAAGATGATGCCTCAGTCTCCAAGAAGGAGCTGTAGGCCAGCGGAGCGGTCTCCAGCATCTTCTCCCACCAATACACGCAATTCGACGTCACTTGCTCCTACGGCCAATCACAGGGTACCCAATTGGGCCTTCTCTTTGTGGTATTGAAGCCCATTGCGAACATCACAGCTGATATCTATCAGGTCGCAGCCAGCCGAATCGCGACGACACAACCTACCTACGATTTTCTCACTGGCGGATCAGCCTCTCCTCCTCAGAATGCCTTCCGTCAAACTTTTCGACAATCCCAGGCATCTAAGCCAGGTTCGTCAAGCTGCTGGAATGATGTCTCGCTTCAAGCTCGAGCTCTGATTCGAATCTAGATATTGGTAATGAGGAGTTCCGCGCTCAGATCAAGACCTTACAGTACGAGCTGGAGACGATGAAGCAGGAGCGAGAGCTAAACACAGTACACCATGCGAAAGAGCTCCGGGATTTACAGACTAAAGCGGAGGTAGAATATAAGAGGGCACAAGTTGTTTCGTCTTCCGTACCCTTGTGGAACATATCACGCTGATGGTGATATGGCAGACTTCGGAGAGCAATGCACATATAACCTCGCGCAAGTACGGAGCATTGGCTAAGGAGCTTCAAGAGTTGCAAGATAATGCTATGAACCAGAAGAACGACCTCGAGAGAAAACTACGAAATCTGGAGGAGCAGAATCAATCACTACGGGAAGACGTTGATGAGGGGAAGATGGAGCTCTCATCTTTAGACAGGCAATACAAGCGACAACTGCAGGAGGTAGAGACAAAGCATAGCGCCTTACTAGACACTCTGGGTAAACTCCGGGACGACCTGGGTAATAAAAGCGCTGAACTCCAGACCACGCAGCAGAGATTATCGCAGCGTGAGAACGAAGTCGGCAGTCTGGAAAGCGAAGTATTACGTTTGAAGGCGCAAACAGGTGACGCAGATACTCTGGCGGTTATCAAGAGGGAACTGTCAGAGCAGGTTACGCACATCAAGAAGCTCGAATCGACAAACAGGAACCAAGCTATGGAACTCAAACAATTTCGCCGCACTCACAAAGCCGTGGAACTTGTCGAGGAAGAGAAAAGGGGTTTGGAGAGGAAGTTAAGGGCTATAGATGATCTGCGCACAGAACTCGGGGAGGCTCAATTGCAGCGGCAGATCTTGGAAAATGAGAGGAAGGCGTGGACAAGTTACTTACAAAGCGAGGGATCCACAGGTGGGGGGCTTGAATTCGACTCACCCGAAGCACTTGCCAGGGCCGTTGTACAGGAGCGGCTAGAAAAGGCTACTCTCTTGGAGAAATTGGGTGCGGTGGAGCCCGAGCTGCTAGAAAAAGACGAATTGATCAAGGGTCTGGAAGCCGACCTATCCAAGCTTCAAGCCGAAGTCGAAAAACTCCGGACTGGTGGGGCCCCGGGGGACAGCCGAATCAGGACGAGGCTCGAGCGGCAACGAGCCCTGGCCGTCAAAGAAGTAGATTATTTGCGAGCACAGCTGAAGACCTTCGACGCCGAAGAGACGACTTATCAACCTGAACATCTTTTCGACGAGCAGAAAACAAAACGGGTACAGGAGCTTGAAGCACTGGTCGACGAATATCGTAAGGAGCTGCAAACGCTCCATGAGGAACTTGCGAAGCAAGGAGACGGACCTGTAGCCCCAGAGGGAGCCGGTACAAAGAGGCCCCGAGAGGATGAAGCCGACGACCGGCTCGGCCAACTATCACGGAAAAATCGCAAACTTCAAGACGAGATTGCCAGGCTCCAGCAAACTTCCGCCTTGCTGCAGAAGGAACTACAAGTCTCAGAAACGCAGCTCACCTCACTCCAGCAGACGTCGCGGACTCGCATCCTCGAGCTGCGCTCAAACCCCACCGCCGACCACGAAGCCGTCAAATTGAGCACCCTCGACACTCTACGCGCCGAAAATAAAGCCCTCTTAGCCAAACTCGAAGGCCGATCGTACAACACCGACACGGTACCCATCAGCACGCTCCACAGCGTCCGGCTCGAAATCCAGGATCTCGAAAAGACGGTCGCGAGCAAAGAGAAGCTCATGAAGCGCATGAAGGAGATCTGGAGCGCCAAGTTCCTCGAGTTCCGCGAAGCCGTCTTCTCCATCCTGGGCTGGCAGATGGAGTTCATGCCCAACGGCAAGTTTCGCGTCACGAGCATGTACTATCCGGCCGACGAGGAGGGGGACGGGAGTAACAGTCTTATCTTCGACGGGGAGACGGGGTCGTTCAATACGAGTGGGGGGCCGGACAGTCGGTTTGGGATGGAGATTCGGGGGCTCGTTGATTTCTGGGTCATGCAGAAGAAGGAGATTCCGTGCTTTTTGGCGGCTATGTCGTTGGAGTTTTATGATCGGACTACGAAGGCGGCGAGGATGTAGTATGTATGTATTGTACACGCTTATGTTTGGTACAGGAGGATCGAAGGAAAACCAACCGTGGTCTGTTGGTAGACCGGAAGGGTTGTAGAAGAAGGCCGCCCTGTAACACCAAAGCACCAAAGGAATACGAGTGAGATCCGCCTCCCCAACCCCGGAAATAATGCAGCGCTCGCTAGATTCTTCAAGCCCGGACACGAAGCCCCACGCAATCCGAGCCAACTAGTGCTGTCAATTTGCCTACTTCATGCTCTTAGCAAGAGTCCACATATTCTCCATCTTCGCTCTCGTCAACGCCTCCTTCGCCGCCGCATCCGTCTCGCAGACTCGACTCCCCCACTTCCTGAACGCTCTCGCCTTCTCCTCCCCCTCCCAGACCAAAGTGCACTTATTCAGCGTCAGATCCTTCAACTCCCCCTTGTCGTCCTCAGCCTGCAACCAGCTCGCCAAGGCCTCCTTGTTCCCCTCCCGCACACTGTTCGGCGCCGTATTTTCGGTCCAGTCGACACGATTCAGCATCAATTTCTTGTAGAACCGGATGCTATGCTCGCCGCCCTCGACGACGACGAGGTTGAACTTCGGATGCAGGATGCAGATGCCCGTCAGCGCGTTCTGCTCGGCGTTCTTGGAAATCTTGAACCGGTGGCGGCCGTTGGCAAGGTTCTCGATCTTGTAGACCGAGACGTAGATGCCCTTTGCGGCATCTTGTTCCTGCTTGGACGCCAGCTTGGCGTGCTGCTGGTCCTTGGTCAGTTTGCGCTCTTCGTTCGTTTCGACGTGCTTCTGGAATCGTTCCTGGATCTCGCGGTTCACGCGTGCTTCGACGGCCGTCGGGTCTTTGACGGCTTCTTCGCCGAGCACGCGCATGAGATTGCTCTTCTTCACTTTTGGTGGTGGCGCGGGTTCGAGGCCGAGTCGGATCTTGGCTTGCTGCTCTTTGAGGTCCGCCATGCGTCGCTGTCGTCGAAGCTTGGCTTGTTCCTTGGCGGTGAGGTACATTGGTTTTGGTGCCGGCATGTTCTTCTCTTGCGGGGGCTCGATAAGCACTGGGTGTTGTATGTAGAGTGTGATGATGGAGTCGTCAGTGTCGATCTTGAGACCATTCGGGTCATCAATGACGTCGTAGGATTTGCCGTTGACCAGCCCTTCGTCCCACCATTCGATGTCCGGTGGGGCCTGGACTAGAAACGCCTTTTCCGTGTCTAGATCTTCATCGATACCAGCTTTGCGCGATGACTCGGTGATACGCCTCTTCATCTGCTCTAAAGCGGCTTGACGGCGGAGGGCATTGGCCTGTTGTATGTATTTGCCCTTCTGGTTGAAAACTAACTGTCTGGTATGCCTGGTCTTGAGTGTTGCGGTCTGCGCGCCGAGGCTCGCGTCGAAGTAGGGGTTGTTCCTTGTCTCTTCCGCAGACGGTCCCGACAGGTCCAGTTGCTTCTTGCCCTTGCCGGTCTTAGAGGCTGGCGCTGGCGACTCCGCCCGCCTGTTGGCCATCGTCGTCGCGAACTTCGGCTGTATTGCCTGCCGTCCCTTAGAAGATCGAGCGTCTTGACCGGTATCGCCCATCAAAGCAGGGTGTAGTCCAACGTCTAGTCCACCTCTTGCCCTTGACAACCCATCCTCGAGTAGTGGTGCTTGGTACGTTGGTATTGGTATCGGTGAATCCATCCGCTGCGCAGCCGCGAGGCCGGTCTTTGCAGTTGCCGCAGCTACCCTAGCCTTCATCTGCTCTATTCTCGACATGGTGCTGCTTCCTGTCGTGATTGCTGGGCTGGCTGAAGTAGTGCCGTTTGAGGTGGCCTTACCCCCTTGCAGTCGAGCAGCGACAGCGGCAGCCTTTGCTCGCGCCTCTGCCATGATTTTGTTAACATCTGGCTTCGTACTGGCAGTGCCGTTGGGGCCCGGTGCTGGTGATCCATCGTTGGATCTTGATTTCTTGGAAGTGTGGTCTCGGTCGTCCTCTGGGTGAGGCCGCTTGAGCGTGTTGGTTGCCATCTCCGCCATCTGAATGTAAAGGCTCCAGCTAACTCTAAGGCGATTCGACCCCAAGACTGTTGACTGCTAAATCCACTGGCGCTGAGTCTGGTGTTGAAGTGGTACGCCCACCTTTAGGAGATTCAAAGAACAACACTGTCTGGTCGATGTTGAAGGAGCCTGCACTACAGTGCCGGTGGTAATTCTGGGCCACGCAGAACGCTCACAAAAAAAGAAAAAGACAACTTTTTTTTGAAAGCTCAAAATCCTTAAAACACATAAATACTGTAATTACTTCACAATCACAGTGTATACAGACATTCTGAGTATGCAGAATGATGAATTATATATAAATCTATTAAATCTGTAAT